>Ga0207643_10000387_pt1 | contig 29359 bp, 26 predicted proteins | sample KBSMisM62_FD_184313 | JGI IMG/M metagenome (GOLD analysis project Ga0207643, IMG submission 184313) | Miscanthus rhizosphere microbial communities from Kellogg Biological Station, Michigan, USA - KBS Miscanthus M6-2 (SPAdes) (version 2) | ecosystem: Host-associated > Plants > Roots >... | reverse complement strand
AGGCACCGGCACCACCGCCCGGGCCGGGCGTGCGGAGCCCGCCCATGCGGCATAGATGGCGTTGAACGCAGGCCATGACTTGATGTCGGTGACATAGACGCGGACCTGCGTCAGGCCTGCGATGGAACCGCCCGCCGCTTTCAGGGCATGCGCGACGTTATCGAGAACCTGCTGCGCCTGCTGCTCGAACGGCGCTTCGTTGAGCTTGCTCCCGTCCGGCGCGATCGGCAGCTGACCCGAGATGAAGATGAACCCGCCGGCAAGGACCGAATGGCTGTAATGTCCGCCCGGCGCGGCCATGGTCGCGGGATTGATGTGAACGATCTCACCAGCCATCGAAACGTCTCCATTGCTGCGCGACACCATGCGCGGTGATCGCCTGATACTCCGAGAACTGCGCGCCGGTCGCGCAGGCGTGGTTGGGCAGGATGCGAAGCCGCCTTCCGATCGGAAGTCGCGTCGCCATGTCGGGATCGACCTTGCCGTCCATGCGGGAGACGATTCAATGCTCCTGGTTGGCCCCCGCCAGGCCTTGGGTCACATTGCCACCCGCATCGCATACGGCGCCATAGCCGTAGTCGACTTTCTGCCGCTGCGTTCCGCGGTCACGGCTCATGGCCATCCAACCCGCATCGACGATGGTCCAGCCTTTCCCCGCCTAGTGCCCGCCCTGGCGCTGACGCGCAATCGAGGCCAAGTGGGGCGGCCGCCCGCGCCTTCGCCCGCGCGATGCGATCGGGAGCGCCGCCGAGAGAATGCGGCAGAGCGGATTCCGCTTCCCTTGAAAACGCTCTATTCTCCACCGGCGATTCTCCGCGGAGTGGATTCCGTCAGATGACTGGATTGCCCGTCGGTCGATGCCCGAACTGCGGCGCCGCCGTCTCCTATTTCGCCTGGTCGTGCCCCAACTGCCACAGGCGCAACCTGCCCAATCCGGTTGCCGCCACCGCGGCGGTGGTGGCCGTGCTCGTGGCCGGCGGATTGGTCGTACTGGGCTGGCAGAGCTTGCGCAGCGATCAAGCCCCGGACCCACAAGCGCAAGCGGGTGCGGCGCCGGGCGCAGCAAATCCGGGCGGTGAAAAGACCGACGACTACGGCTGGATCGTGCAGGCCATGGCCGACTGCGACGTGGCGGCCAAGCACAAGCTGGATACCTTGCACTTCTTGATCATCCCGGTGACGTCGACGGCGGTGTCCCTGCCGGGTTGGTCACCGAGAGCCATCGGGGAGATCGGCGATGCGGCCACACTGCTGCATTCGAGCGATACCGTGATCGGGCTGCGCAACCGCGCGCTGGCGCTGTATCAAAAGCCGCTGATTTTCGCCGTATCCGATCCGACATCCAAAACGGTCTACAAGTGGAAACCGAGCGTTGGCGTAGCCCCCCTGACCACCCGCGACACCGACCAGCCCGCGCTCACACTCGGATTCGAAATTCCCGACACGGGCAAGCCGATCGCATGGGGCCCCACGATCAATCTCACCAAGGGCACCTGCTACTGGATCAATCCGCTGATTCTGGCCGCGCCCCGCAGCGGATGAGCGCGCCACCGGTCATACCCAGAGCCGCTCCTTCTCCAGACCCTTGTAGAGGTCGGCGACATACTCGCCATAGCCGTTGAAAAGCAGCGTCGGCCGGCGCTCGTTGAGGCCTATCAGTTCCTCGGTGGCCTGGCTCCAGCGCGGATGCGCCACCTGGGGATTGACGTTGGCCCAGAAGCCGTACTCGGCGGCCTGCAAGCCCTCCCAGTAGCTCTTCGGCCGCTGATCTGTGAAGCTGAAGCGCACGATCGACTTGATCGACTTGAAGCCGTATTTCCATGGCACCGCGAGCCGCAGCGGCGCGCCCTGCACCTTCGACACCGGCTTGCCGTAGGCGCCAGTGACCAGGAATGCGAGGTCGTTGGTCGCCTCTGCGATCGTGAGCCCCTCGACATAAGGCCAAGGATACCAGGTCTGCTTTTGGCCGGGCGCGACCGCGGGATCGAGGAAGGTCTCCATCCGCACATATTTCGCCGAGGACAGCGGCCTTGCGAGTTCCACCAGCTTGGCAAACGGAAAGCCGCTCCACGGGATGGCCATTGACCACGCCTCGACGCAGCGGTGGCGGTAGAGCCGCTCCTCCAGCGGCATCTTGCGGATAAGATCGTCGATGCCGACCTCCTGTGCCTTCTCCACCATGCCGTCGATCTTGACCGTCCATGGCCGCAGCTTGAGCGCCTGCGCCGGCTTGGCGACGTTCTTGCTCATGCCGAACTCGTAGAAATTGTTGTAGCTGGTGTTGATCTTCTCGTCGGTGATCGGCCGGTCGAGCGCGAATTTATCGTTGCGCTTGACGGGATAGAGGTCCTTGGTCGGATCGGGGAGATCGCTGGCGCGCTGGGCGAGCGCCGTATCCGCGGGCAGCGACAGGGCAAGCGCGGCGAGGCCGGTCCCGGCAAGAAAGCCGCGGCGGTTGAGGAACAGCCGCTCCGGCGTGGCAAGGCGTGCGGGAATCTCCCATCCGCGGCGGCGAATGACATGCATGGGCTCATCCTCCGGATCAGGTGCCTTCCCCGCATACGCCGGCCCGCCATCACGGGCAAGTCACGGCTGTGGCAGGGCCAGGTGATGAGCAGCAATAAAGCCGGCCTGGGCCCGGCGCTGAACCGATGCCGTGGCGCCGGCGGCGGAGATTGCGCCGGCACGGGCCGCGCTTCACCTCGACGCGCCGTCGTATCGCTAGATCCAGGGACGCAAAACGAGGTGGGCACCCAGCAGCAGCGAGCCCGCGAAGAAGCAGATGCGGAAGGTCTCGGCACGCACACGCGCGCGCACCCACTGACCCAGAGCCATGCCGACCAGCGCCGGTGCGAGCGCAAGCAACGACGCGCCGGCAACCGATGTCTGCAGGGCGCCGACCTGCACCAGCGTGGCCGCCAAGGCGAGCGTCGATACGGTGAAGGACAGACCGAGCGCTTGCACCAGATCGTCCTTTTCAAGTCCGATCGCCTGCAGGTACGGAGCGGAGGGAATCATGTACACGCCAGTGGCCGCGGTCACGAGGCCGGTCGCCACCCCGATCAGCGGCGACAGCCACGGCTCGAGCGACGGCGGCAGAAAGAACTCGACCGAGGTGAGGCCGAGCACGCCGTAGAGCGCGAGCACTACCCCCAATCCCACGGACGCCCGCGTCCCATCATCGGCGGTGAGAAGCCCGCCGCCGAGCCAAGTGCCGAGGCAAATGCCGAGCAGCATGGGCCACAGCCGCCGCAACAGCGGAACCAGCACGGGGCCCGTCGCCTGCCAGACATTGGTCAGGAGCGACGGCACGACCAGGAGCGAAGCGGCCTGCGCCGGCGTCATCACGATCGCGAGCAGCCCCATCGCGACGGTCGGCAGGCCGAGACCGATCACCCCCTTGACGAAACCGGCAAGCACGAATGTCGAAGTGGCGACGGCGAAAACGAAAAAGCTCATGGGCCGCTTATAACAGGCGGCTCACGCCCCTCACCTTCGGATGTTGCGAAAAGAGGCTTCGGCGGGAACGGAGGACGGCACCGGATTGGTCCGTCCGCGATCGACACCGTCGCCTTTTGTCTACGCCGCCGCCGACTTTCGCGCCGCCACGATCTGGTCGGCGGTACGTCCGACGAGTTCGGCCATGTGATCGAACTTGAACGTGAAGCTGCCGACGCCGGCGGTGGCCGAGCGCACCTCGACGATCAGATCGCCGATCTCCGACTCCGGCATCTGCACACGCACCACGTCCCACCCGTCCCAGCCTTCGCGGGTATCGAAGCCGAGAATCTGGCCGCGTCGTCCCGACATCAGCGCGTTCATTTTCGCGGTCGCCTCCGACGGGCAGACGATCTCCACCTGATAGATCGGCTCGAGCAGCACCGGCTGACACTGCGGCAGTCCCTCGTGGATGGCGAGGCGACCGGCGAGCTGAAACGCCATGTCCGACGAGTCGACGGTGTGATAGGAGCCATCGATCAGCTTCGCCGTGATGTCGACGACCGGAAAGCCGAGCGGACCGTGCTTGAGCGCGTCGGCGACGCCCTCCCCCACCGAGGGGATGTAATTGCGCGGCACGACGCCGCCCTTGATCTCTTCGGTGAAGGTGAAGCCCGAGCCGCGCGGCAATGGCTTGATGTCGAGTACGACATCGCCGTATTGGCCGTGACCGCCCGACTGCTTCCTGTGGCGACCGCGTTGCACGATGCCCTTCTTGATGGTCTCGCGATAGCCGACCGTGGGCTTGCTCGAGGTGGTGGCGACCCCGAAGCGGTCGGACAGCCGCTCGGTTGCCACGCGCAGTTGCATCTCGCCTTGTCCCCATAACACCACTTCATGCGTCTCCGCATTGTGGACGACGGTGATCGAGGGATCTTCCTCGAGCAGCTTCGCGAGCGCCTGGCCCAGCTTGACGTCGTCCTTGCGCTCCTTGGCGGCGACCGCGATGCACAGAACCGGCGCATGGGGAGCGACCTCGACAATCGGCGGATGCGGGGTCTGGCCGTCGGTCAGGGTGTCACCGGTCTTGGCATGATCAAGCTTGCCGAATGCCACCGTCTCGCCGGCTTCGGCAGGGCCGCGCTTCTCGCCGTGCTGCCCCATGAGCTTGAACACGGCCGCGACCCGTCCCGCTTCGCCCTCAGCGCGCAGGAGCGTCGTACCGTCTCCGATCTTGCCGGTGAGCACCCGCGCCACCGACATCTTCCCGCCGTGCGAGGTGTTGATGGTCTTCATCACATAGGCCACGGGACTGCCTGCCTTTACGCCCAGCCGCTTGGTGGTGTCCGCAATGGTGGGCGATTCGTGGCGTAACGCCTTCATCAGCCGCAGCACGCCGTTGGTGCGCGTGGCCGAGCCGAACAGAACCGGACAGACCAGACCCTCGCGCACCTCCTTGGACAGGTCGTCGAAGATCTTGTCGCGCGGGGGCTGGATGTCCTCCAGCAATTGCTCCATCAGCTCGTCGTCGTGGTCGGCCAAAGTCTCCAGCATGGAGAAGCGCGCGGTCTTCTCGAGGTCGAGCGCATCGCCTTCGAGCGGAATGACCTCAGAGGGCGCGTGCTCCTTGTAGACGAACGCGCGTTCGAGCGCGAGATCGACGAACCCCGTGATGATGTCGCCCGAAAAGGTCGGAACCTGCCGCAGCAGCAGTTTGCTGCGCGAGGCCGGCTGCAACACCCTGAGCACGTCGTGAATGGTGGAATCCGCTTTGTCGATCTTGTTCAGAAACAGGAAACGCGGAATCTTCTGCTCTTCGAGCTCACGCAGAATAAGCTGAAGCTGCGGCACCTTCTTCTCGTCGAGCTCGCACACCACGACCGCGGCGTCGACTGCAGGCAGCGCCACCCGCATATCGTGGACGAATTCAATCGAGCCCGGGAAATCGGCCATCGTGTAGGCGTCGCCCATGAAGGTGGTGCTGGCCACCGAGAGTTCGACGCTCATCTTGTGATCGCGCGCTTCCTTGCTGGCGTCGCCGACCGTATTCCCCGCCTCGATCGTACCTTGGCGCTGTATCGCGCCCGTGCGGGCCAGGATCGCTTCGAGCAGGGTCGTCTTGCCGCTCTGGAATGGGCCCACCAGCGCAATGCACCGTGGACCCGTGGCTCGTGTGCCGTTCTGTGCCATTTCCGCCTCCCAAATTCGCCGAGATGCGGCCTTCTGCGAGACCGTTTCCGCTATCGTTTCAGGCCGGAGGGGGATTTGGCAAGAGGCGAGCGCGCCTCAGGCACGGGCAAGGAACCCGCTGACATACAGGGGCAGCCTGCCGCAAGAAAACGGCCGCCCCCTTCGGGGCGGCCGTTCGAACGACCGAAACAATGCGGCCCGTTCAGGGGCCGGGGCGCAGCCGAAGCTCCGCGACGCCGACCGCGAGATTGAGTCCGACCGAGCTGTCCACCGAGATCGGCTGCAACGCCACGGTGCGGTTGGAGCCGCCGACGAGGACATTGGCGCCAAGGCCGGCAGCGATGGTCACCTCGCCGCTTGCGCCGAAATAGTCGCCGGCGAGAAAGCCGGGATTGGGGCCGACGCTGTCCGTGAACACGCCCCATACCATGACGCCGCTGCTGGTGACGCCGATGTCGAGGCCGAACTTGCTGATCGATCCGCTATAGACCTGTTGCGGGCCGGCCGGCTCCGGAGCGTACACGCAGGACACCGCTTTCTGCGATCCGATGATGAAACCGATGCCCGCTGAGACGTCGCAGGTCAAAAGCCCGGCCTTGACCCGCTGCGCAGCGGCTGGATCGACGGACCCGACGGCCAATGCAAACGCGGCAGCCCCGATGGCGTAACGCAGCATTTAGATTCTCCCTTTGCTCGATTGCAAACCCAATCCGGGTTGCGTGCCTCGAATCGATGTACGCAAGAACGCGCACGATGTCGTGCCTCCGGCGGCGCCCAACGGCCAGTGTCACGATTCCAAAGTCCGCCAGCCCCCGCCTGACCTCTGATGCGAGCTTCGGAATCGGACCACTAGCTCATTTCAAGTTGCCGCAGAAACGCTGGATGCGCCGGCAGGCCTCCTCCACGTCCTCGGTCTTGGTCGCGTAGGAGATGCGAAACGCGGGACCGAAACCGAAGGGAGTGCCCTGCACGACGGCCACGCCCTCAGCCTCCAGCAACTCCGTCACGAAGTCCTCGTCGGTGACGAGCTTGTTCCCGCTGGGCGCCGTCCGGCCCATGGTGCCGGCGCAGGACGGATAGACATAGAACGCGCCTTCCGGCTTCGGGCATTGGATGCCGCGCGCCTGGTTGAGCATCGAGACGCACAGGTCGCGGCGCTCCTTGAAGATGGCGTTGTGCTTGGCGATGAAATCCTGCGGCCCGTTGAGCGCCTCGACCGCCGCCCACTGCGACACCGCCGTCGGGTTCGAGGTCGATTGCGACTGGATCATCGCCATCGCCTTGATCAGCGGCTCGGGTCCGCCGGCATAGCCAATACGCCAACCGGTCATGCAGAAGGTCTTGGAGACGCCGTTGACCGTGAGCGTTCGCTCATACAGCCGAGGTTCGATCTGCGCCGGCGTCGTGAACTCGAAATCGTCGTAGACGAGATGCTCGTACATGTCGTCGGTGACGACATAGACCTGCGGATGTCTGACCAGCACGTCGGTCAGCTTCTTGAGCTCGGCGCGGGTATAGGCCGCGCCGGTCGGGTTCGACGGCGAGTTGAGCAGCACCCACTTGGTCTTCGGCGTGATCGCCCGCTCGAGCGCCTCGGGCGTCATCTTGAAGCCCGACTCGAGCGTGGTCGGCACGCTCACCGGTTCCCCATGCACGAGCATGACCATGTCGGGATAGCTCACCCAATAGGGCGCCGGAATGATCACCTCGTCGCCAGGATCGAGCGTCGCCATGAACGCGTTGTAGAGCACCTGCTTGCCGCCGGTGCCCACGATGATCTGGCTCGGCTTGTAGTCCAGGCCGTTCTCGCGCTTGAACTTGCGGGCGATCGCGGCCTTGAGCTCCGGAATGCCGTCGACCGCGGTGTACTTCGCCGCCTTGCCGCCCTGGATCGCATCGATCGCGGCGCGCTTGATATTGTCGGGGGTATCGAAGTCCGGCTCCCCGGCCCCGAGGCCGATCACGTCACGGCCGGATGCTTTGAGCGCGCGCGCCTTGTCGGTCACCGCTATGGTGGCGGACGGCTTGATGCGCTTGAGGTATTCCGCGAGCAGGGCCATGACGATCTCCGCTTGCCCGTACCGGGCGCGAGCTTCCTAATGACCCCGGCCGCCGACGGCAAGCCTCAATCGCAGGCGCACACACTGCTGTGATCGTGGCGAAGCGCCCGCGCCCGTGGCGACGTCACTGAAATATATCCGCAAACCTGGTCTTGAGCTCCCGTCCCCGCTCCTCGATCAGGTCGAGGTCCACCGGAATGAATTTCATCTCGCTCAGCGCCGGCTGCCCCGGCGGCGGCGCAATGTCGATGCGCGCGGCGTGGACGCCGCCATCCGCGATCATCTTCTGCGCCAGCGGGGAGATCATGAACTGGGCGAACAGCTTTGCCGCGTTCGGATTGCGCGCCCCTTTGATGATCGCCGTGGGTGAAGACACGATGAAGACACCCTCGGTCGGATAGACCATCTTCTGATTGGGCACGTCCTGCCCCTCGGAGAAACTGCGCGGATCGGCGCCCTCCGCGCCGATGATCCGCTCACCCTGCTGCATCGTGCTGAACACCTGTTGGTGGCCCTGTACGATCATGGTCTCGTTGGCGCGCAGGGCCTTGTAGAAGTCCCAGCCGAGCGTGCGTGACAGCATGCCCACCACGACCAGCTGGATCGCAGTGAACGACGGGTCCGGCATCACCATGAGACCCTTGTATTTCGGATGCTTGAGGTCGGACCAGGTGGTGGGGACATCCTTCACCTTGTCGCTGCGGAACGGGATGCCGACGATCGAAAGCCGCTGGGCGATCCAGCGGCCGTCGCGATCACGGGCGTCATCCACCACCTTGTCGAAGCCCTCCGGCTTGAATGGTTCGAACAGGCCCTGCTTGGCCAGACCGTTCGCGGCGCCGCCATCGGACATGGTCATCACGTCGGCGCCGGGCCGGCCGGCGCTGACCTCCTGCTGTAGCCGCCGCAGCACCGCTTGGCCGCCGGTACGCAGGAGCTGAACCTTGATCCCGCTCTGCTCCTGGAACTTGTCGGCAAGCTGTTGGGCGAGGGCGACCGGGGTCGAGGTGTACCAACTCAGATTGCCTTCCTTGCGCGCGGCCGCGGCGTCAGCCTTGTCCGGCGCCTGCGCCGACGCAGGCAGCCCCAGGCAAATGGCGACGCACTGCAACAAGCCCATAGCCACGGCAAATCGTGTCCGCGACCCCATCGGGTGTTCCTCCAACCGGCGACGTTGAATTCGAGCGCGGCGCCGTTGCGCCCATGGTCCGCCCGCGGGCACGAAAAGGCAATCGGGCCGGCCTCCATGCCGCATGGTTTCCGGATGACAGAGCAAGTTCAAAAAGTTGCGAACTTTTCGAATGAATGCCTGGGGTGAAATCGTGATTCGATCCGAAATGGATTCGCACTAGACTGCACGCTCCGACAACGACACAAGCGTCCCGGGAGAACGCCATGAAGCTCACACCGGAACAGATCCAAAGCTTCGACGAGCAGGGCTACGTATTCTTTCCGAACTGTTTCTCCGAAGACGAAGTCGCGGTCCTGCGCAGCGAAGCCGACAGCATTCTCAGGACCGACCGCCGGGAGGTCTGGCGCGAGAAGACCGGCGCGCCACGTACCGCATTCGCCGCGCATACCTACAACGAAGCCTTCCGGCTGATGGCCCATCACCCGCGGCTCGTGGAGCCACTGCAGCAGCTGTTCGGCGAAGGCGTCTACGTTCACCAGTTCAAGATCAACGCCAAGGCGGCGTTCGAAGGCGACGTCTGGCAATGGCACCAGGACTACGGCACCTGGGCGCGCGACGACGGCATGCCGGAGCCGCGCGCGATGAACATCTCGATCTTCCTCGACGAGGTGTTGCCGATCAACGGCCCGCTGATGCTGATCCCGAAGAGCCACAAGCACGGCACTCTCGCCGCCGGTCATGACAAGAGCACGACGTCCTATCCGCTATGGACGCTCGACCAGGAGACCGTGACGCGGCTTTGCGCCGAGGCGGCGCCGCCGGGAGGCATCGGCATCGTGGCGCCGACCGGCAAGCCGGGCTCGGTGCTGATGTTTCACGGCAATCTCGTGCACGCATCGCCGCCGAACATCACGCCCTACCCGCGCAAGATCGTGTATCTCACCCTGTGCGCCGTTTCCAACCACATCACCAAATTTACCCGTGAGGAATGGATCGCACACCGCGACTTCGCGCCGATCGTGCCGGTGGAAGACGATGCCCTTGTGGCATATGCGCGCGCACATCGTATCGCGGCGGAGTAACGGCAAAATAATCTTCTGCATCCGCCGTTCACCGCAGCGGAAATCTCCTGCGGCCTGCTGACGCGGTAGTGCGCAGGCATTATCTGCTCTCCGCGCCATGACATTGCCCTCGTAATGACCTAAGCGTCGACCAGAGCAAACAGCGGCGAAGACCGCTAGAGGGACGGCGATGTATACGCTCTATTCCATGCAGCGATCGGGCAACAGCTACAAGGTGCGCCTGGCGCTCGCGCAGCTCGGCTTGCCCTATCGCCTGGTGGAGATCGACATCCTCCAGGGCGAAAGCCGTACGCCCGAATTCCTGGCGAAAAACCCCAACGGCCAGGTGCCCCTGCTCGAAGCCGCACCCGGCCGTTATCTGGCCGAATCGAATGCGATCCTCTGGCACGTGGCAAGCGGAACGCAGCTTCGGCCCGACAATCGCATCGATCGCGCCGAAGCGCTGCAATGGATGTTCTTCGAGCAGCACAGCATCGAGCCCAATATCGGCGCCGCCTATTTCTGGCTCGCCCTGGTGAAGGGCGGACGCGAGCTGCAGCAGCACGCGCTCGAGGATTGGATGGAGGAAGGCTACCGCTCGCTCGCCGTGATGGAGAATCACCTCAAGCATCATCGCTTCTTCGCGGCCAACCGCTATACCGTCGCCGACATCGCGCTTTATGCCTATACCCATCTCGCGCATCTCTGCGATTACGATCTCGCCACCTTTCCGGAGATCCGCGCCTGGCTCGATCGCGTGGCGGCACAACCGCACTATGTGCCGATGGACTGGCAGCCGGAGACGGTCGCGGCGGAGTAGGCGGTGGCGTGGTTTGCGCGCCGCAAGCGGAGACGAGAGGAAGGCAAGACGCCGTCGCCGGCATGAATCCATGGGCGCGAACTGCGCACCGGGCCCGGCGTTAACCCTTCATTAACCTCAAGATACGAAATCCCTGCGGCGTTAACCCTTTGTTAACCCGAAACATCAAATCGCCCCTATTCGCCAAAGCCTTCGCCCAAGTCCGGCCGAATCCGTGCCGGCATCGGACGCGATCTATTGACCATTGGGCGACTGATTCGTGGACACTGATTCGTGGAGATTGAGATGCCGAAGCAATTACTCGCACGGGCCCGGGTGCCCGATTCCCGTCAGGCTTCTGCGCCGAAGCACCGATCGATCGCTTTTGTCGAGCTGATCTTGACTGCCGCGCTCGCCTTGTCGACGGCCGTTGCCGTCACTGCCGTGTCGATCGGCATCGCCCGCGCCGACGTACTCGGCGCCGTGACCCACGGCGACGCAACGCCGTTGGCGGTCGCACTCTCATTCGGGTTGTTGCTCGCCGCCATGGGTGCACTCACCGCCATCATGGCGGGTGGTCCGCGGAGCGAATGAACCTTTCCATCTGTTCAGGGCGGCCGGTCGGGGGAAGTCACTGCCGCGCGTCATCGGACGCGCGGCAGTGGTTTTTTTGGCACCGTCATTCCAGCTTGATGTTTGCAGCCTTGATGATCGGCCACCACTTGTCGATCTCGGCCTTGTGGTAGGCGGCGAGCGCCGCCGGCGACTGCTGCTCGCGCGGCGCGATCTCGTGCCCGAGCTCGTTGAACCGTTGCCGCACGCCCGGATCCGCCAAGGTTTCCACCACCGCGGCATTGAGCTTGGCGATCACGTCCTTCGGCGTACCCTTAGGGGCCCAGATGGCGTGCCAGAATGGAAAGTGCAGTCCGGGCACGCCCGCCTCATCGATGGTCGGCACATCGGGCGCCGCGAACCAGCGTTCCTCCGTCAGCACCGCATAGGCTTTGATATGGCCGGCGCGGTATTGCGGCAGCGTCTGCCCCGCCTCCGGACATGACAGATCGATCTGCCCGGCCAGCATGTCCTGCATCAGCGGCGCGGCACCGCGATAAGGCGCGAGCGGAAACTTGGTGCCGGTCATGTTCTGGAAATAGACCAGGCACATATGGATGCCGCTCCCGAGCCCGGTGGTGGCGGCCGATGCCTTGTCGGGATTGGCCTTGAGCCAGGCGATCAGCTCCCGCAGATCCTTCGCCGGAAGACTGCTGCGCCCGACGATCCAGAGCGGAGCGAGCGAGAGCATCGACACCGGCTCGAAGTCATTCAGATAGTCGAAGGGCACCGGATACATTGCCCCGGCGCCGACGTGGGAGGTCCATTGCCCGACGACGAGGGTGTAACCGTCGGGCACCGCGCGAAACAGGCGGGTCACGCCGATAGTGCCGCCGGAGCCGCTCACGTTCTCGATGATCACGGATTGGCCGAGCGCCGTCTTCATGCGCTCGCTTACGATGCGCGCCACGATGTCGGTCACGCCCCCGGCCGCGAACGGCACGATCACCGTGACCGGCCGCGACGGATAGGTCTGCGCGTGCGCGCCGGCAACCGCAGCCCAGATGGCAAACGCCAACGCAACCGACAGCTTGGTCATCATGTTTCGTCCCACGGCGTCTCACCCCATTGCACTGCCGACTGAAGCGTCGGACTCATCCCGGCGGCTTGATGTTAGCCGCCTTGATCAGCGGCCACCACTTCTCGATCTCGGCCTTGTGAAATGCACCCAACCCCTCCGGCGTCTGCTCTTCGCGCGTCGCGATCACGTGACCCAGCTCCGTGAGCCGCTGCCGCACCGTGGGATCGGCGAGCGTATCCACGACCGCGGCGTTGAGCCGGGCGATGATCTCCTTGGGGGTGGCCTTCGGGACCCACAGGCCGTTCCAGAACGAGATGTACATTCCGGGCACGCCGACCTCGTCCATGGTCGGGACCTCCGGCGCTCCCGGCCAGCGCTCCTTGGACATGATCGCGAACGCCTTCATCGTACCGCTGCGCAAGAACGAGAGCGTCTGCGAGGCCTCGGCGCAGAACATGTCGATCTGGCCCGCGACCAGGTCCTGCATGACCGGCGCACCGCCGCGATAGGGAACGAGCTGGAAACTGGTGCCTGTCTTCTGCGCAAAGTAAAGCAAGCAGACATGCGCTCCGCTGCCGGCGCCCACGGTGGCCGCCGATGCCTTGCCGGGATTCGCCTTGAGCCACGCGATCAGCTCGCCCGCGTTCTGCGGCGGCAACGTGTTCTTGCCGACGATCATCAGCGGCGTGGCGCTGATGCGCGCAATCGGCTGAAGATCCAGCAACGCGTCGTGAGCAGCCGGATACATCGCGCCGGCGCCCACATGGCTGGTCCAGTTGCCGATGCTGAGCGTGTAGCCGTCCGGCGCGGACTGCGCGGCGCGCACGACGCCGAGGCTCGCGCCGGCGCCGGTGACGGTTTCGACGATCACCGGCTGGCCGAGCGATGTCCGCATCCGATCGCCCAGAATACGAGCGAGCGTGTCCGACGGTCCGCCCGCGGGGAACGGCACGACGATGGTGATGGGATGCGACGGATAGGCTTGCGCAAGCGCCTGGGTGGCGCAGCCCGCCGCGACGGCGAGCGCCGTGAAAACGGTAGTCAGCTTCATGGCTTTCCTCGTCTGTTCCCTGCTCCGCTTTTTGCGAGAACGATGCCACGAGGCGCGTCGGCGGGAAAGGTCAGCATTCCTGTCACTCCGATGTGAACGCCCTGCGCTTGCTGGAACGCCGGCGACACCGCATCGTTGGCCGTTGCGGGCGCAGGAAACACTCGCATGAGAGACATTCGCATGAGATCGACGACAATCGCGTGCGCGGCGGCGGTTCTGGCGCTCGGCGCATCGTCCGCTCATGCGCAGCCCACGGCATCCACTGCCGGCAACATCGTGGTGGAGACCGTGGCTAAGGGCCTCGATCATCCCTGGGCGCTCGCGTTCCTGCCCGACGGCCGGATGCTGGTCACCGAGCGCGCGGGCCGCCTGCGCATCGTCTCCAGGGACGGCAAGCTCTCGCCCGCGCTCGCCGGCGTGCCGAAGGTCTTCGCGTCGGGCCAGGGCGGCCTGCACGACGTGATCATCGACCGCGATTACGGGCGCAACCAGACGATCTATTTCTGCTACGCCGAGCCGGTGGGCGCGGGCGCGCGCACGGCGCTTGCACGCGCCCGGCTGGTGGACGAAGGCACGCCCCGGCTCGAAGACGTCGCGGTGATCTTCCACCAGGACGGGCCGCTCTCCAGCGGCAATCATTTCGGCTGCCGCATCGTGCAGACGCCCGACGACAATCTTTTTCTCAGCATGGGGGACCATTTCACCGCGCGCGACCAGGCGCAGAACCTCGGAAACCATATCGGGAAGATCATCCGCATCCGGCCGGACGGGTCGGTGCCGCCGGACAATCCGTTCGTCGGCAGAGCGGGCGCCAAGCCGGAGATCTGGAGCTACGGCCACCGCAACGCCCAGGGCCTCGCGGTCAACCCCGCCAGCGGCAAGCTGTGGGAGCACGAGCACGGGCCGCGCGGCGGCGATGAGATCAACATCGTCGAGAAGGGAAAGAATTACGGCTGGCCGGTCATCGGCTTCGGCATCGATTACAGCGGCACCAAGATCCACGACAGCACGCGCAAGGACGGCATGGAGCAGCCGATCCGCTATTGGGTGCCCTCGATTGCACCGTCGGGCATGGCCTTCTACACCGGCGACCTGTTGCCGGCGTGGCGCGGCAATCTGTTCGTCGGCGCGCTGGCCGCCCAGTTGCTGGTGCGGCTGGAGTTCGACGGCGACAAGGTGGTCAAGGAAGAGCGCCTGCTGCGGGATGTGCGCGAGCGAATTCGGGACGTCCGCCAGGGACCTGATGGCGCGCTATGGCTCGTAACCGATAGCGGTTCGGGCCGGATCCTGCGCGTCACACCGGCGAAGTGACGCCGGTCGCGGGCGAGCGTGCCGCCCAGGTCCGTGTGTCACCCGCCGTACTCAGCTCCCAGGGTAGTGTGGCTCAAGCGCAACAACGGCAAAACATGCCGTCAATGGCATGCGGATGTCATAGTGCCGACACGAAGCTTCTCTATCCGCCGCCTCCGATCCGATAAACAGGAATTGAGGGGTCGCACCGCTTGACGGCGCCACGCATGGCGTCGCAATGCGGTCGCGCTCCGTTTCGAGCCCGTGCCATGTTTTCGCTGTTCGAGCGGCTGCTGAAGCCGACCGATTTGCCGGAGGAGGCTGAGCCGCCGCCCGGCTTCATCGCCTTCTTCTGGCATTTCGCCCGCCAGGCGAAAGGCCTGTTCGTGGCGTTGTTCGCCGCCGGCTTCGTGGTCGCGCTGCTCGATTCGACCATTCCGGTCTTCATGGGGCGCATCGTCACCCTGATCACGGAGACCCCGCCGGACCAGCTGTTCGCGACGTTCTGGCCACATCTCCTCGGTATGGCGGTGGTGCTGTTGATCGCGCGGCCGATTGCGCAGGCCTCGCAGAACCTGATCGCCAATCAGGCGATCGCGGCCAACGTCTCGAACCGCATCCGATGGCAGAACCACTGGTACGTGGTGCGCCAGTCCTGGGCGTTCTTCCAGAACGACTTCGCCGGCCGCATCGCCAACCGGGTGATGCAGACCGGCCCGGCGATCCGCGAGACGCTGGTCGCGCTGATCACCAGCGTCTGGTACATCCTGGTCTACGGCACGAGCGCGCTCATTCTGCTGAGCTCCGCCGATCCGGTGCTGGCGTTGCCGGTCGTGCTGTGGTTCCTCGGCTACCTCGTGATGTTGCGCGTGCTCGTGCCGCGTATGCGCGACCGTTCCAAGGCCGTCTCGGAAGGGCGCTCGATGCTCACCGGGCGCATCGTCGACAGCTACACCAACATCCTTACGGTGAAGCTGTTCGCCCGTGCGCGCGAGGAGGACGCCTATGTGCGCGACGCCATCGATCAGCACACCGAGCTGTTCTACGGCTCGCTGCGTCTCAACACGCTGTTCAGCTTCTGCCTGTCCACGCTCAACGCCATGATGGTGACCGGCACGGGCGGGCTCGCGCTCGTGCTGTGGACGCAAGGCAAGGTCGAGGTCGGGACGGTGGCAATGGCGCTGCCGCTTGCCTGGCAGATTGTGAACGTTGCCGGCTGGGTCGCGCTGCAGGTCACCTCGATCTTCGAGAATATCGGCGTGATCCAGGAGGGCATGATGACCATCGCACGCCCGATCGCGCTGATCGATCGCCCCGATGCGCCGTCGCTCAACGTGACGCGCGGCGAGATCGTTTTCGAGGACGTGCGCTTCGGCTATGGCCGGGAAAGCGGTGTTATCGATGGCCTGAACTTGACCGTGAAGCCGGGAGAAAAGATCGGGCTGATCGGCCGCTCCGGCGCGGGCAAGTCGACCGTGGTCAACCTGCTGCTGCGCTTCTTCGATCTCGAAGATGGCCGCATCCTGATCGACGGCCAGGACATCGCTGCGGTCACGCAGGAGAGTCTGCGCGCGCAGATCTCCATGGTCACGCAGGACACCTCGCTGCTGCACCGCTCGATCGGGGACAACATCCGCTATGGCCGCCCGCAGGCGACCGACGCGGAGGTCGTCGCGGCGGCGAAGCTCGCCCATGCGCACGAGTTCATCCTCGAGCTGGAAGACTGGAAGCAGCGGCGCGGATACCCGGCGCAGGTGGGCGAACGCGGCGTGAAGCTGTCGGGCGGACAGCGCCAGCGCATCGCCATTGCGCGCGTGATCCTGAAGAACGCGCCGATCCTGGTGCTCGACGAGGCCACCTCCGCGCTCGACAGCGAAGTGGAGGCCGCGATCCAATCGAGCCTGGATACCCTGATGGCGGGCAAGACCGTGATCGCGATCGCGCACCGGCTCTCGACCATCGCGCGCATGGACCGGCTGATCGTGCTCGATCGCGGGCGCATCGTCGAGCAGGGCACGCATCACGAGCTGTTGCAGCACGGCGGCAATTACGCCGCGTTGTGGCAGCGACAGTCCGGCGGCTTCATCGATGCCGGCGACATGCAGGCTGCGGAGTAAATCACCGCAGCTTGCGCTGCCTGGAATTTGTTCGAAGCCATGGGAATAAAACCGCCGGGTGACCGATCTTCACCACATGACCGCAGCGGTGTGCACCGAGCATGGGGAGCGTGAGCAGCGAGGACGATCAGGCACGCTTTCGCAGCGTGGTGCTGCCGCATCTCGCGCACGCCTACGCGCTTGCACGCTGGCTGACCGGGGATCGCGCCGACGCCGAGGATGTGGTGCAGGAGGCCTGCCTGCGCGCCTTTCGCGGGATCGGAGGTTTCTCCGGCGTCAATGCCCGGGCGTGGCTGCTCACGATCGTGCGGCATGCGGGCTATACCTGGTTGGGCAAGAACCGTTCAGGATCGCTGGTCATGGTCGACGATCTCGAATTGGTGGAGCGCCAGCAGGCGAGCGCCGGCGTCGTGTCCGAGCAGGCACCCGAAACGCCGGAGGCGGCGCTGATCGCGAAGGCCGATGCCGCGCGCCTCGAAGCCGCGATCGCGGAGCTGCCGGTGCCATTTCGGGAGACGCTGGTGTTGCGTGACGTACAGGGCCTCGACTACCGCGAGATCGCTGAGGTGACCGGCGTCCCGATCGGCACGGTCATGTCGCGGCTGGCACGCGCCCGCAGCCGGTTGATCGCGCGTCTCGGAACGCAAGCGCCGGGGGACGCGTCATGACCGTTTCGCCGCCGGATCCGCGCCTGCTCGTTCACGCCTATGTCGACGGCGAGCTCGATCCTGCCCATGTGCTTGAAATGGAGCGGCAGTTTGCCAGCGATCCCGCGCTGGCGGCCGAGCGCGACCGCGTCGAGGCGCTGCGGCGCGCCATCCGGGAACAACTGCCGCTCGAGGCGGCGCCGGCGGGCCTCGCACGCCGGATTGAGACCGCGGTCGGCCTGCGGCGTGACGATGTGCGGACCTCGTCACATCCGTCGTGGCGCGCGCTCGCGGCCTCGGTCGTGCTCGCGGTATTCCTGGCGAGCGGCGCGACCTGGTTTGCGTTGCGCCCCCACTCGGCCGACGCCACCGCGGACATGATCGTCGCCAGCCATGTGCGGGCGCTGATGGCTCCGCAGCCCTTCGATGTCGCTTCGTCCGATCGCCATACCGTCAAGCCCTGGTTCAACGGTCGTATCGCCGATGCTCCGCGCGTGGTCGATCTCGCCGATCAAGGTTTTCCCCTCGTCGGCGGCCGCGTCGATGTGATCGGCCGCGTTCCGGTCGCAACCCTCGTCTATCGCCTTCGCCAGCATCTGATCAGCCTCACCGCGGTTCCGGGCGGCAAAACGATCGCGGCCACACCGAAGGACATTGGCGGCTACAACCTGCTGTCCTGGAGCGAGGATGGCACCGCCTACAGCGCCGTTTCCGACTTGGCGGCCACCGACCTCGAGACCTTCGCCAAGGCGTTCCGCGCGGCCAGCGCGGAACGCTAGCTACGCCCGCTGGAGCAGTCCCGTCATCGGCTTCACCGCGGCGCTGTCCGGAAAAACCTTGCTCGCGAGCACGGTGTCATCGACCCGCAGGTGGTCCTTGAGTAGGCCCTTGAGCACGGCGCGCAGATCGGTCGTTGCCTTGAGGTCGCGACCCTCATGCAGCTTGGCGGGCTTGAGCCCTGGCCAATCCGCCACCACGCGGCCGCCCTCGAGCGCGCCGCCGGCGAGCAAGGCCACGGTCGCGGTGCCGTGGTCGGTCCCGTCGGTGCCGTTGATGCGAGCGGTACGGCCGAACTCGGTCACCACGGCGACGACGGTCTCGCCCCAGGCGTCCTTCATCTCGGTCTCGATCGCCGCGATGGCGCCATCGAGCGCACCGAGCAGCATAGCGAGCCGGCCATTGGTAGCGCCTTCAGCGGCATGGGTGTCCCAGCCGTCGAAGGCGAGCGCGCCGATGCGAGGCCCGTCCGCGCGCGCCAGGAACCGCGCCGCGGTGCCCGCGGATTCCGCGAAATAGGCCCGCACCTGTCCGGCGCCGGCCGCCCGCGGCTGCTCCCCGTCCATGCCGCCTGCGCGCGCGATGGTCGCAAGTCCCATGCGTTCCTCGAGCACGCGCGCGAGCGCGGGATCGGTGTGCTGGTAGAGGTCGAGGAGTCGCGTCAGCGTGTCATCGCTGGCCGGCGGCAGGCGTCGTGGCGTCCATGACAGGACCGGTGCCGACCCGCGCACGACCAGGGGCGCGATCGGACCGACCGCGAAGGCTTCGCGACCGCTGCCGGCGCGGCCGGCCGGCTGCAGCGAGGCGAGCGCGCGATTGAGCCAACCGGTATCGCTCGCGCCGGGCTTGCCGAGGCCGCTTTCCAGCACGTCCTGGCCGTCGAAGTGCGAGCGCTCGCGGTAGGACGTCGCCGTCGCATGCACGATGGTGGCGGCGCCGGCCTTGTAGAGCCGATGCAGGTTCGGCATCGCCGGATTGAGCGCGAAGAAGGAATCGAGCGGCAGTGCCGGCGGCTTGCCGTCGAGCGTGAGTGCCTTGTCGCCGCGCAGCGTGATCCAATCCGGATCGCCGACCGGCGCCACCGCGGCCAGTCCATCGAGCGCGCCGCGCAGCACGATCACCAGCAGGCGCGGATCGCGGCCCTCCGCGCGCGCGACTTTCGGCAGATAGGCCCAGGCGAACAGCGTGCCCGAGGCGAGCAGCAGGTGCCGGCGAGTCGGAGCGTGGAGATCGCAAGTCATCGGCTCACCTCTGTCGAGCGGTCGCGGTTCGCGTGCCCAGTTGCATCACAGCACGTCATCGGCGTTGGAATTCCGGCGCCATGAACAAGAGCGCGAGCGCCTGCGGGCGACTCTCGGCGCGCGTGATGGTCTGGCGCGTCTCGGTCGAGGCGATCGGCGCCAGCGATTCCTCGAACACCTCTCTCGGATCGGCCGCTCCGCCCACGCGCCGCGCCAGCTGGTTGGCAATGTCGAGGCGCTGCGCGAGGCCGTCGAGCCATGGCGCGCTTTCGTCGGTGAAGCCTTTGGGAGCCGACGGCCGCCACAGCGGTTCGCCCAGCAGATTGTGCGCCTGCATGATCGGCCCGATGTCGGGAGGCGTGACACCGACGGCGCGCAACGCCCCGATGATCCATTCGCCGGGACGCTTGAGCTTGGCGCGCGGCGCCTCCCAGGCTTCCGGCGCGGTCACCAGCGTCTTCGCCACCTCTTTCAGGTCGCCTTGTGTCGCCAGAAAGCGCTTGGCCAGCCGCTCCACCAGCGCAGGTGGCGGCTCGTCGGCGACGAAATGGCGCGCGAGCTTGGTGGCGACGTGCTTCGCGGTGGCGGGATGACGCGCGAGCGCGGCGAGCACGGCACGGCCCTGCTCCGCCCCGGTGTCGGGATAGCTCTTGCCGATCACCGTCTGCGCGCCCGGCTGGTGCGTGCGCGCGTTGAACTCGAACTCGCCGCCGCGCGCGGGATCCTGACGCATGCCCACCAGGGTCCAGCCCGTGATCACATTGGCGAACCGGGTGACGTCCTCCTGGGTGTAGACGCTGCGCACACCGAGCGTATGCAGCTCGAGAATCTCGCGGGCGAGATTTTCGTTGAGGCCGCGCTTCTGCCGCAGGCCGGCGGGTGAGTCGGGACCGATCGAGCGCGCATTGTCGAGATAGATCAGCATCGCCGGATGGGATTCGACCGCTAGCAGCATGTCGCCGAAGCGCCCGAGCACATGGGCGCGGATGGCTTCGCGCTCGTAGGCGCCACAGATTTGGCGCACATTGCCCTTGTCCGCCGAAACGCAGAAATGGTTCGACCAGAACCAGACCAGCCGTTCGACGAAACCGATCTCGGCGCCGAGCGCGGCATTGAAGCGCGCCTTGGCTTCATCGAGATAAATCTGCTGCGGCACGCCAGGACCGGGATTGGGTCTGGGCGCTGCTGGCACGGACGGTTGATCCGCTGGTTTCATGTCCGGTGGCGAGCCGCCGGCGCCCTGCGCATTGGCCTGCTGCATCGCGCGCTCGGCGCGCCGGGCCTCGCGTTGCGCCTCCTGGTAGGCAAATGCCGCGCGCCAGGCCGGACCGCTTGGCAGCAGGTCGGCGTCGGGAATACGGCCAGCGCCGGCGCGGTCCAAATCGGCGAGCAAAGCGCCGCGCGGGTCGGAGGCAATGGCGGCGATCGATCCGGGGCGCGGGCTGACGCCGAACCGGTGCAAGGCGAGCGCAGCGTCGGCCTTGGGATCGCTGGCCATGCGTCAATGTCCTCTCGACTGGACGCGACGCCACCCCCGTATGACGGATGGTCCGCGACAGCGGTGTCAAGATTGCGGCAGGGAACCTTGCAAGACCATGGCCACAAGATGACAAATCGGAAGGATCAGAGCATTCGCAGCAGCGCCCAAAGCCGCGCCGCGCCGATGGCACCAGGTCAGAGCGGGCCGCGAAAGATGAAGAACGCGCCGGACGCAACCAGCACGAAGCCGATGGCGTAGTTCCAGGTCATGGGCTCCTTGAGGTACAGCACCGAGAAGGCGGCGAAGACCACGAGCGTGATCACCTCCTGAATGGTCTTGAGCTGCGCGGTCGTATAGACCTCACTGCCCCAGCGGTTGGCCGGCACCGCCAGGCAATATTCCACGAATGCGATCAGCCAGCTCGCCACGATCACGCCGGCGAGCGGCACCTCCTTGAAACGCAGGTGTCCGTACCACGCGATGGTCATGAATATGTTGGAGCCGAGCAGCATCAGGATCGTCAGCACATAAGGCGAAGCGAGCATTGCGGGCATTGGAGACACCGGGATTGGGAGGACAACGAAGTCGGGTTGGTGAGGATATTTACTACGGCCAATGCGCCGCGCGGCAAGCCGACGGGAGGACAAGGACCGGCTTCACCGCAAGTCTAAGCCGGCGTTGCGTCCACAGCCGGTCCGATACCGTCACGCCCCTGTTACACGCTCGCGCTAAGGGTTCCGGCGCAAGGAATGCCCTTCTAACTTTCTCGTAACTGTAGCGTTTGTGTTCGTCATGACTGCCGGTTCCAGCTCGCTTTTGCCCCGGGCTGGAACCGCTTTTCTTCCCAGTATTCAAGCCTGTGCTGAGATGATGGGCGCCGCTGCCTTGCGGGCAGGCGACGTCCGTCACCCCGTTGCCCACACGCGCGGCAACGTCGGCATGCTAGGCTTCAGCCGTCCGATTCGACGAACTGGCCGACCTGCGCTAATCCAATGCGCGCTGGGCCTTTTTGGTTGCCGTAGAGCGGGCGTAATCCGGCGCTAATCGTGAGCGGCTTGAACCTGGGAGAAATCGGGATGCGGCATTCGCGCTTGCCCTCAATTTATATCATCGCGGCTACATTCGTGATCGCGGGCGTGCTCGCGCCCGTGTCGGTCCTCGCCCAGGGGCAGCCGCCGGGCCAAGCCGCACCGGTGCCGCCCGGTCCCTACAAGCCGGTCGCCATCAAGATGCCCGCCGCCTTGAACGATCCCACCTTCGACGCCTTCCGCAAGGAGCTTGCCCAGGTCGCCGACAAGAAGGACCGCGCCGCGCTCGCCAAGCTGGTGGCGCCGCATTTCTTCTGGATCCCGGAAGAGAAGGACCTCGCCGACAAGAGCAAGCCGGCGATCGACAATATCGCCAAAGCGCTGAGCCTGAACGGCGCCGACGCGTTCGGCTGGGAGGCGCTGGCGGCCTACGCCGCCGACGCAACCACGATGCCCGATCCGCAGCGCCGCGGCGTGATCTGCGCGCCGGCCGAGCCCGAGTTCGACGAGAAGGCGGCCGACGAGCTTGCCAATCTGACCCATACCGATGCCGCCGACTGGGCCTTCCCGATCCGGAACGGCATCGAAGTGCGTTCGGGGGCAAAACAGGACGCGCCGGTCGTCGACAAGCTCGGCCTCCATCTGGTGCGCGTTCTCGCCGACGACTCGCCGGCCAACGCGGTGACGGCCGCTTTCCTCAAGGTGGTGACGCCGTCCGGCAAGGTCGGCTACGTGCCGGTCGAGACGGTGCTGCCGATCGGTGGCGAGCAGCTGTGCTACGTGAAGGAGGGAGGCAGCTGGAAGATCGCGGGCTTCCTCGGTGGCGAGCCGACCAAATAGTGCATCAGGGCAAGGTGGTGGTCGATTGCAACCACGCGCGTCCCTCACGTCCCGCCGGCTGAGCTGCGCGCGCTGCGGCACCGCCTTCGAGTGCGACCTCGACGGCGGCTGCTGGTGCCACGCCGAGTCTTTTCGCCTTCCCATGCCGGAGCCCGCCTCGGGGCAGGACTGCCTTTGTCCGACATGCCTGCAGGCCGCAGCGGGGATCGCCCGTACCCCCTAATCCCGACTCGAGCCGTGAACGCTTGCTCGTCGGGCCGCGCTCGGCGGGGAGCCACCCTGCGCCCGCATCTGCTATAACGCGCCGGGTCAAAGTCTACTGGATCATCCACCCATCGCTGCGCGAGGAACCATCGGCGGATGATGATGGTAGATGGTGACGGCGGCCGAGCGAATGGCGCACTGGAGCTCAACTCATGATCATTGAAAATCAACAAGACGTCACGACCGCGGTCCTGTCCGAGCTGCAGCGCGCGCCAGATGCCCGGTTCAAGGAAATCATGTCCGCCTTCGTTCGCCACCTGCATGAATTCGTGCGCGAGGTGAAGCTGACCGAGGAGGAATTTCACGCCGCCATCGCCTACGTCATCGCGCTCGGCAAGCACAGCAACGAGTCCCACAACGAGGCGGTGCTGATGTCGGGCTCGCTCGGCCTTTCAGCGCTGATCTGCCTGCTCAACAACGGTGATCGCGGCACCACCGAAACCGACCAGAACATGCTGGGGCCGTTCTGGCGGATGCATTCGCCGGTCACGCCCAATGGCGGCTCGATCGTGCGCTCGCCCACGCCGGGGCCGGTGATGTTCGTCGACGCCTGGTTCCGCGACACCAAAGGCAATCCGATCGTCGGCGCGGAGGTCGACATCTGGCACTCCTCGCCGGAAGGCTTCTACGAGAACCAGGATCCGGTCCAAGCCGACATGAACCTGCGCGGCAAGTTCTTCACCGATGCGCAAGGCCATATCAGCTTTCGCAGCGTGAAACCTGCGGGCTATCCAATCCCGATCGATGGGCCGACCGGCGATCTCCTGCGCGCGCAGGGGCGGCACAACATGCGGCCGGCGCATCTGCATTTCCTCGCCAGCAAGGACGGCTTCAAGACACTGGTCTCGCAGCTCTACGTCCCGGACGATAAGTTCATCGACACCGACGTGCAGTTCGGCGTCACGCGCCATCTCATCGGCGAGTACATCCGCCACGAGAACGAGAAACCGCCGGCGCCCGACGTCAAGGGCGCGTGGTATTCGCTCGAGCACAACTTCGTCATGGAAGCGGGCCGCACCAAGCTGCCGCGGCCGCCGATCACCGGCAAGGCCAGCGGCGAGCGGCCGAAGATTCCGCATCTGGCTTGAGCCGCACAACCGCTGGCGCGTCCCGGCCAAGCAAGCGCCAAGCGTTCTCAGTCAGGCAAAATGCTGCACGCGAGCGCGAGCCGGGATCCAGGGCCAAACCCAAACTCTCGTCTGACGTCTAACTCCAGTGCCCCCGGTCTCGCCCCTCGGGCCGCGCACCGCGCGGACCCGGGGGCTCGCCCGGGGCACGAGATTCGCGTCTGCTACCTCGCGCCGGCAGCCGCGCGTCCGACCGAGGCCGCGGTCTGGCCGAACAGGATCGCACGCTCTTCCGGCGTGCGGATGCCGCCCATATTGGGATTGACCGCCTTCGCCTTCTCGTAGGCGCGCTCGACTGCGGGCCGCGCGCGGATCGCTTCGAACCAGCGCTTGAGATGCGGGAAATCCTCGAGCTTCTGGCCCTGGCGTTCGTACGGCACGATCCAGGGATAGATCGCCATGTCCGCGATCGAATAGTCGCCCGCGACGAAGGTGCGATCGGCCAAGCGCCCGTTCAGCACGCCATAGAGCCGGTTCACCTCGTTGCGGTAGCGGTCCATGGCGTATTGCAGCTTCTCCACCGCGTAGTTGTTGAAGTGATTGTTCTGGCCGGCCATCGGGCCGAGATTGCCCATTTGCCAGAACAGCCATTGGATGGCTTCGGTGCGGACGCGCAGATCGCGCGACAGGAACTGTCCGGTCTTCTCCGCGAGATAGAGCAGGATGGCACCGGACTCGAACACGGCGATCGGCTTGCCGCCGCCGGCCGGCGCTTGATCGACCACGGCCGGGATGCGGTTGTTCGGGGACACCGCGAGGAATTCGGCTTTGAACTGCTCGCCCTTGCCGATGTTCACCGGCTTGATGTTGTAGGGAAGCCCGGCCTCCTCGAGGAAGATCGTGATCTTATGGCCGTTGGGCGTGGTCCAATAGTAGACGTCGATCATGACATGGTCCCTTGCGCTGCGATCAATCGAAGACTGCTGTAGCGGTAGGTCAAATGGGGGAGGTGCCTGTGCGCCACCATAGCAAATCTTCGCCCGGCACACCCCCCTTGGCGCGCAGACCAGGGGCGCTTGCATTCCGTCGCGATTGACTGCAGGTTCCCCCGCCGATCATGCCTATTCCCCTCCTCCTCGCATTGCTTGCAACCTGCCTGGCCTCGACGGCCGGGCAGGCGCAACACGGCACGCCGTTCGATTTGCGCAACATGACCCCGACCATCGAGGATGCCGAGCCGGGTCGCGAACCGGGGCCGGAAGGCAAGTCCGTGCCCGAGATCTATCGCCGCCAACCGGTGTTCTATCGCACCAACGAAGCACCTGGCACCGTCATCATCGATACCTCCGAGCGCTTCCTCTATTTGGTCCAGGGCAACAACACGGCGCTGCGCTATGGCATCGGCGTGGGGCGCGACGGCTTCCAGTGGAACGGGCTGCTCAAGGTCACGCGCAAGGCGGAATGGCCGGACTGGACGCCGCCGGCGGAAATGATCGAGCGGCAGCCCTACCTGCCGCGCTTCATGGCCGGCGGCCCGGGCAATCCCATGGGCGCGCGCGCGCTCTATCTCGGCAACACCGTGTACCGCATCCACGGCACCAACGCGCCGGAGACCATCGGCCACGCGGTGTCTTCCGGCTGTTTCCGGCTGGTCAACGAGCAGATCGAAGATCTCTATGACCGCGTGAAGGTCGGCGCCAAGGTGATCGTGCAGCAGTAAACCTGCACGGCGTCACTCGCCGAACAGGCGCGCAGGCGTATCGACCAGGATGCGCTGGCGGTGACGCGCGTCCGGCGTCCATTCATTGAACAGATCCACGAGGTGACCGTCATCCGGCATGACGGTGGCGGAGATCTGCGGATGCGGCCAGTCGGTGCCCCAGAGCAGGCGTTCGGGATTGGCGCGCACCAGCGCGTCGTGGAAAGCGCGCGCGTCGGCATAATCGGGAAATTTCTCGGAGAGGCGATACGGCGCCGACAGCTTGGCGTGCACGTGGCCCTCGCCGACGAGGCGAAGGAGCGCCTGGAACGCCGGGTCGCCGATGCCGCACGGCGCCGGGATGTTCAGCATGTGGTCGATCACGACCGGCAACTCGGCCGCGATCTCGCGCAGCTTGCCGGCGAGGTCGGGCAGCACGCGCCAATCGCACCACAGCTGCATGACCCATCCGAGCTCGCGCATCACCGGCCGGAAAGGTTCGAACACGTGGAGGCCGACCCCGCGCACGTAGCCGGGCTTCCCGGCGGCCGAGAAAACATGAAAGCGCAGCCCGCGCATGCCGCGCCGATGCCAGTCGCGCAACGTCGCCGGCGCAATGCGCGTGTCGGTGATGGCGACGCCGCGCACGCGCGCACCGTGGCGGTCGAGCGCATCGAGCACGACCCCGTTGTCGTAACCGTGGGCGTTGCCCTGCACGATCACGCCGCGCGCCAGGCCGAGGCAATCCAGCAGCGCGATGTAGTTTTCGGCCGGCGCCGGCGGCGGCGTGTAGCCGCGGCCCGGCGCGAACGGGAATCGTTCGGCCGGACCGAAGACGTGGGCGTGGGTGTCCCACGCGCCCGGCGGCGGCAAGAGCGCGGGGCGGCTCGGATTCGGAACCGGGCCCGCGATCAGCGGCGGCTCGTTGTGATCAGAATCCATGATCTCGTGTCCCGGACGAGCGAGCGACAGCGAGCGAAGACGGGATCCAGGGGCCACACGGCGAACCACGTCGATCGGCCGCGCCGTCGTGTCGCCCTGGTCCCGGCTCGCGCTCGCGCGCAGCATCGTTCATGACCGAAACGGAAGGGCGCTCGCTTGGCCGGGACACGAGCTTGCGACGATCGCCCGGCTCTCATCCCAGCTTGATGTTCGCCTCGCGCACCACCCTGCCCCACTTGTCCATCTCGGACGCGACGAAAACGCGGAATTCGTCTGGCGTGTTCTCGCGCGCTTCGACGTTGAGCTGGGCGAGGCGCGCGACGATGTCGGGTTGCCGCAGCACCGCATTCAAGCCGGCGTTGAGCCTGGCGACGATCTCAGGCGCGGTTCCGGCCGGCGCGAACACGCCGTGCCACTCGTAGGCTTCGTATCCCGGCAGCGTCTCCGCCACCGCTGGCACATCGGGCAGGGTCGCGAGCCGTCCCCGTCCGGTATGGGCGAGGCATTTCAGGATCCCCGACTGCACGTGCCCGATCGAGGCGGCGGCATTGGAAAAGTAGAACTTCACCTGTCCGCCGATCAGGTCGTTGAGCACCGGGCCGCCGCCGCGATACGGGATGTGATTGAGCTTGATGCCGGCCTGATGCTTGAACATTTCGAGCGCGAGGTGCTGCACCGTGCCGTTGCCCGACGAAGCCCAGTCGAGGCCGCCGGGCGTCGACTTGGCGAGCGCGATCACGTCAGCGACGGTCTTCGCTTCGACCGACTTGTTGACCACCAGCAGGTTGGTGACGAGCGCGGCGAGGAAGACCGGCTGGAAGTCCTTGACGGTGTCGTATGGCAGATTGGAGTAGAGCGACGGATTCACCGAGTGCGCGGTGGCGTCGTACATGATGGTGTAGCCGTCGCGATCCGCCTTGGCCACGGCGGCGGCCGCGATCGTGCCGCCGGCGCCGCCGCGGTTGTCGATGACGAATTGCGCGCCCCACATCTCGGCGAGCTTCTGGAACAGGATGCGGCCTACGGTGTCGGCGCCGCCCGCCGGTGGATAGGGAATCACCACCTTGACCGGCCGCACCGGATAGGCGGCCTGCGCCGCGGCGTGGCGCGCAACGACGAATAATGGCAGCGCGCCCGCCGAAGCCTTCAGCATCCGCCGCCGCGTCAACCCGCCCTGCCGCATGGCTTCCCTCACGATTTCCCGCCGTTGCCGGACGCGCCGGCAGCCCATCCCGTTCGATGGATGCGCCGCAAATATGCGCATGAGGAATTGTCCCGCGGAACCGTGTTCCGCCCTTTTCCCATCATAGCCGAAGCGCCATATTTCGGCGATGGCGAAAGCTCCCGACGATCCGAACGCGCCGAGCGAACCCCAGCAGGGGCGCAGGCCAGCACCAAAGCAAAAGCCCGCGCGCGATCCGGCCAAGCATTCGAAGAAAGACCCCGCGCGGCCGACGCGCGCCAAGGCCGCGCGGCCGGATCTGCCGCCGACCGACCCGGCGCTCGCGGAACTGCTCAATCCCGGCATCGGCCAGGGCACGGCGGGGCCGGGTTCGCAGACCGGGCTGAAGCCGCCGGCGGACAATTCGTTCGACCGCCGCGCCGATTTTTCCGCCGCGCACCGCGCGCGCAAATCGACCGGGTTCGGCGAGGCTCCGCAGGCGGGCTACGGCGGCAAGGGTCCGGCACCGTCGGATGCGACGCCCTCGGACCTGGACTCCGAGCTCGCGCAGGCGCTCGGTTTCGAAGGTGACGACGCAGCGGACGGCGCCGCCGCGAACAAGAACGCCATCACGACCTATCGCGGCATCACCGGCGCCGCCTCCACGGTGCAAGCGCTGGAAACGCTGCTGCGCGAGGGTCGCCCGGAATTCGGCGAGCGGCCGTGGACGCCGCACCGCCCGCCGCGGCCGGAAAAATCCGAAGGCGGCCGGCCGCTGGTGATCCAATCGGATTTCGAGCCCAAGGGCGATCAGCCCACCGCCATCGCCGACCTGGTCGAAGGCGTGCGGCGCCAGGACCGCACCCAGGTGCTGCTTGGCGTCACCGGCTCAGGCAAGACCTTCACCATGGCGAAGGTGATCGAGGCGACCCAGCGGCCGGCGCTGGTGCTCGCGCCCAACAAGACGTTGGCGGCCCAGCTCTACGGCGAGTTCAGGAGCTTCTTCCCGGACAACGCGGTCGAATATTTCGTCAGCTATTACGACTACTACCAGCCCGAGGCCTATGTGCCTCGCACCGACACCTATATCGAGAAGGAATCCTCGATCAACGAGCAGATCGACCGCATGCGCCACAGCGCGACGCGCGCCTTGCTCGAGCGTGACGACGTCATCATCGTGGCCTCGGTGTCGTGCATCTACGGCATCGGCTCGGTCGAGACCTATTCGGCCATGACGTTCACCCTCAAGCAGGGCGAGCGCATCGACCAGCGCCAGCTCATCGCCGATCTGGTGGCGCTGCAGTACAAGCGCAGCGCCGGCGACTTCTATCGCGGCGCGTTCCGCGTGCGCGGCGACGTGGTCGAGATCTTTCCCGCCCACTACGAGGACCGCGCCTGGCGCGTGCTGCTGTTCGGCGACGAGATCGAATCGATCCACGAA
>Ga0207643_10000385_pt1 | contig 29477 bp, 15 predicted proteins | sample KBSMisM62_FD_184313 | JGI IMG/M metagenome (GOLD analysis project Ga0207643, IMG submission 184313) | Miscanthus rhizosphere microbial communities from Kellogg Biological Station, Michigan, USA - KBS Miscanthus M6-2 (SPAdes) (version 2) | ecosystem: Host-associated > Plants > Roots >... | reverse complement strand
CGGCGCGATCGGCTCGAGCGCCGTGCGGGCCGACGCCGCGAGCACAGACATGGGGAGCGGCGTGCGGACGACGAGGTCGACGTGGGCCGCGGAGTTTTGCTGCAACGGGAAATAGACCTCGCCCGTGAACGCGCTTTCGAGCGCGGTGTGGCGCGCGTCTCCCACCACGCCAATCACGGTGCCATGGCCCTGCTGGATGCGTTGACCGATCGCGCTTTGATTCGGCCAGAACAGGTTGGCCAGCGTCTGGTTGACAATCGCCACCGGCATCGCAGCCGCATCGTCGCGATCGGTGAACGCGCGTCCTTCGAGAATCGGGATGCTGGCTGCCGTGAAGTAGCTCGGGTCGACGGGCGCAGCGGCCGCATTCAGTGGCGCTTCGTCGGACTTCGGCGGACGGCTCTCGAGCCACACCGGAGCGCCATTGGTCACGGTCGTCATCGGAATCCACTGCGCCCACGCTGCGCTCTCGACGCCGGCGAGGGCGAGGATTCGGTGACGGGCATTCGTGAAGTAGGTCGATCGTTGCTCCGCGTCGTAGCCGCTCTCACTCGGGACGGCCGACGCGACGACCAGGTTTCGCGGATCGAAGCCGAGCTCGACCTGCCGAACGCGATCGAGGCTGCGGACGAACAGCCCGCCGCTGACCAACAGCATCAACGACAGCGCGACCTGGCCCACGACGAGCGCGCTACGAAACAGCGCGCGCGGCTCAGCGGATGTGCCCCGCCCTCCCGCTTTGAGCGCGCGGCTCAGGTCCGAGCGCGCCGCGGTGAGGGCCGGCGCCAACCCCGATACCACTCCCGCTACGAGCGTCAGTACCAGGATGCCGATGAGCACGCGTAGGTCGAGACTGAAGTCCGGCCGCAAGGTCGCGATCGCCGTGCTCGTGGCGAATCCGTGCTCGAAGTTCCGCAAGGCGATCGCTGCCACCGGCAACGCGACAACTCCCGCAAAGAGCGCGAGCACGATGCTTTCCGTCAGGAGCTGCCTGACAAGCCGTCCCCGCCCAGCGCCGAGCGCAGCTCGCAGCGATACTTCACGTTCGCGCGACGCGGCGCGAGCCATGAGCAGATTGGTGACGTTTGCGCTCGTGATGAGCAGGAGAAGGACGGCAAGGGAGCCGAAGGCGATCCCTGCGATTCGAAAGGCCGGCCCGATATTCGGGTTCGGGCGCGCATGCGTCTCTGGAACGACGACCAGCGCTGAGTCCTTGTTCGTGGCCGGGTACTCACGCGCGAGCGCCGCAGTCCGAGCTTGCAATGAGGCCTGCGCCTGCGGCAGCCGCACCTCGGCATTCAGGCGTCCGAGGACCCACAACTGATGGTTGTCGCGACGCTGCAGAATCGATTCGCCTGCCGGCAAGTTCATGACGTCGTCGTACATCCAGAGCGGAATGTACGCCGACGGGTAGATCAACGTATGTGCCTTGTCGAACGACTTCGCCGTCACGCCGATGATCGTGAACGGCCGGCCCGTGAGGCGGACCTTGCGACCGATGACCGATGGATCGCCACCAAATCGCGCCTGCCAGTACTCGTGGGTCAATACGATCACCGGAGCATCACCGCGCGCACGTCCCTCGTCGGGTTGAATGAGGCGTCCGATTGCCGGCTGTACGCCGAGCAGCGAGAAGTAGTTGTCGGTCACCGCGTACATCGTGATGCGCTCGGTGCTGTTGTCGCTGTTCAAGCCGGCGATCGCCACGGAGTACGCGAGCAAATCCTTGAACGCCGCGTGATCGGCGCGATAGTCCTGGAAGTCGAGGAAGGACACACCGTGCGGAATCTGCACGTGGGTGTCTGGCGCCGTACCGATCGACACGAGCTGTTCGGGATGACTCACCGGCATCGCCCGCAGCATGAACGCGTTCAGCACCGCAAGGATCCCGGTGACCGCCGTCAGGCCAACGGCAAGGGTCAGAATCGCTGCACCGGTGAAGACTGGAGCGCGCTGCAGTGAGCGAAGCGCCTGATGGATGTCGCGCCGTGCGTCATCCAGCCATCGCAGCCCACGCCCGTCGCGATGAGCTTCTTTCATCTGCTCGATGCCGCCAAACGCGCGACGCGCCGCGAGGCGGGCCTGGCTCGGGGTCAGTCCTTTTCGTTCGTAGTCGGCGGCCAGCATCTCGAGGTGTTCGCGCACCTCGGCGTCGAGCCCCGCATCGAGTGAGTGGCGGTCGAGCGCCGCGCGAACACGCCTCACCATCGAACGAAGTGTCATGACGATGACTCTCCGAGCATTCGGCTCATCATCGCCACAGTCTTCGACCACAGATCGGCTTCGATCACGAGCTGTTTTCTCCCGGCGCGCGTGATCGAATAGAAGCGGGCGCGTCGATTGTTCTCGCTCGTCCCCCAGTCGCTCTCGATCCAGCCCTTCTGTTCCAGCCGGAGGAGTGCCGGATAGATCGTGCCCTGGTTGAGCGCGAGCATCCCTTCGGCCATCTGCTCGATGCGCCGCGCGATCCCGTATCCATGCTGCGGCCCCATCGCGTCGAGCGTTTTCAGGACCATCAAGTCGAGGGCGCCGTAGGGGACTTCAGATGATGGAGGACTCATTTGGGTAGCTGGGTAGCTGGGTTACTAGGTAGCTGGGTAGCTGGGTCGGTCGGACAAACCACCTAACAACCGAGCTACCCAGCTACCTAGCTACCTAGCTACCTAGCTACCTTCTGTGGTCCATCAACATGAGCACAGAGCATGCCATGTAGATAGTCAACATGAGGGTGTGCAAAGCGCCGGCGACCACCAACCCCCGTGTTCGGTCGTGGGACGCCGTTGTTCATCCGCGCACGAACCAAAGAGATGCATGCGAAGAACAACCACGATCCATCGACTGCCAACCACCATCCAGCCATGGCACGCCGATTGAGAGGTGCGATGGCATGCTCGCCACAAGGCAATCACGGGTTCTCGTTGCCGACGACCAGCAGGATGTCGTCGCTGCCATACGCATGCTGCTCCGCGGCGCCGGACTCGAAGTCGATCCGGCCACCTCTGTTCAGGAAGTCCGCAGTCGACTCGATTCTCAGGCCTACGACCTGGTGCTGATGGATCTCAACTACGCGCGCGACACGACGTCCGGACGCGAAGGGCTCGATCTCCTCACCGAGATTCACGCGCGCGATCGTCTCCTGCCGGTCATCGTCATGACCGGTTGGGGCAGCATCGACACGGCCGTTGAAGCCATGCGACGAGGCGCGCGGACGTTCGTTCACAAGCCGTGGGACAACCACTCGCTGACCGAGACCGTGTGCCGCGAGATCGAAGAAGGGCACGCCCTGAGGCAATCGGACAAACTTGCTGCCAACGAGCACGCCGATGCCCAGGCCATTCAGCGCGCGCTTCTCCCGCCCACCCTTCCGTCGTTGTCCGGCGTGAGCCTGGCGGCCCGTTGGGAACCGGCGCTGGCATTTGGCGGCGACTGCTACGACGCGATTCGACTGACCGACACACACCTGGCGATCTCAATCGCCGATGTCTGCGGAAAGGGACTGCCGGCGGCCCTCCTCATGTCGAACCTGCTCGCGTCGCTGCGCGCGTTCGCGACTTCACAACGATCGCCACGGGACATCGTCTCCAGCGTCAACCGCGCGCTCTGTCGTCAAAAGGATCTGCGGCGGTTCGTCACGTTGTTCTATGCGCTCTACGACTCGACTACGCGAGTGCTGACCTACACGAACGCCGGTCACAATCCGCCGCTGGTTCTGCGACAGGACGGGACATGTGAACGACTGCCCCTGGGAGGCACCGTGACCGGAATTTTCGATGAAGGTACCTACGAAGAAGGCAAGGTCGTGCTGGAGCCAGGCGATCGACTGGTCCTGTTCACGGATGGCATCACTGAAGCGCGGTCCGAGAGCGGCGATGAATTCGACGATACCGGTTTACTGCGAACCCTCGACCGATGCCGCCACCTCGACGCGCAGTCGATGGTGGATGCGATCTTCAACGAGGTCGGCGCCTTTGCCGGTGGCCGGCTCCAGGACGATGCGACGGCAGTTGTGGCCGCGATCGCGTGAACGCGATGGTGCCATATGGTCGCCATCGCGAGAGCCGTGCAAAAGCGAACAGGAAGTCCCACAAGCGGACAGACGATGAGCTTGAGGGGTCGCGAAACGAGCTTCAACCCCCCATGAACAAAGTACTTAACTCCGGGGCCCTCGTGGCATACGCTTTGAGCGTTATACCTGTGACTATTGCCTCTTGACCTTTGACCTTGATCGATGCCTGATATCCAACGCGACCCCGCCATCCTGAAGCGCAAGAAGCTGCGCCATGCGCTCTATGCCGCTGTCGGCGTTCTCATTGTGATCGCGGTGTCGATCGCGCTGGCCCGGATGGAGCCGGCAGCCCCGACCGTCGAGCGCGCCACCGTCCTCGTGGATACGGTCAAACGCGGGTCGATCATCCGCCAGCATCGCGGCCTCGGCACTCTGGTCCCCGAAGACACCCGGTGGCTTCCTTCGCGAACCAACGGCCGCGTCGAGCGCATTCTTCTCCGGCCCGGCGCGCACGTTGAGCCCAACACCGTCATCCTTGAACTGAGCAACCCGGAAGTCGAGCAAGAGTCGCTGAATGCGAAGCTGGCGCTGCATTCCGCAGAAGCCGCGCTCGAAAACCTCCGCGTCCAGCTCGAAAACGAGTTGCTGACCCAGGAATCGCAGACCGCCGCGATTCAAGCGGAGTACGAACAGGCAAAAATGCAGGCCGAGGCCGACGAAGCGCTCGCCAAGGAACAGCTCATCTCCGAAATCACGCGCCGAAAATCGCACCTCACCGCCGAAACGCTCAAGAAACGCTCGGCGTTCGAGGCGCAACGGCTGGAATCCGCGAAGCAATCGCTGGAGGGTCGTCTGCGGGTGCAACAGGCAACGGTCGATCAGGCGCGCGCGCAGGCCGATCTGCAGTCTATTCGCCTTCAGTCGCTCAAGGTCACTCCCGGGTTCACCGGCGTCCTGCAAATCGTCCCGGTCGAAGTCGGGCAACAGGTCGGTCCAGGGGTGAACCTGGCCCGGGTCGCCGATCCAAGCCGGTTGAAGGCCGAATTGAAGATTGCGGAGACCCAGGCCAAGGACATCGAAGTGGGCCAGTCCGCCGAGATCGACACCCGGAGCGGCATCATCCAGGGAAAAGTGAGCAGAAAAGATCCAGCGGCAGCGAACGGAACGGTCACCGTTGACGTCTCATTGACGGGCGAGCTCCCACGCGGAGCGGTGCCGGACCTGAGTGTGGACGGGACCGTCCAACTCGAACGGCTCGACAACATCCTGTATGTTGGCCGCCCGTCGCTTGGCCAGGACGACAGCACGGTGGGTTTGTTCAAGCTGACGAGCCCGTCGGGCGATGCGTCACGTGTCCAGGTGGCCTTGGGTAAGAGCTCGGTAAATGCCATCGAGGTCAAGACGGGGCTGAACGAGGGGGATACGGTCGTCCTCTCAGACATGTCCGCCTGGGACGCATACGACAGAGTGCGGTTGCGGTAACGATTCGAACACGACAAAGGATCATCAATGAGCGAGCCGCTGATTAAGCTGGAGAGCGTCCGCAAGGTGTTCTACACGGACGAGGTCGAAACGCACGCACTCGATAACATCAACATCGAGATCAATAAGGGTGAGTACGTGTCGATTGCCGGGCCGTCGGGCTGTGGCAAGTCGACGCTGCTGTCGATCCTGGGATTGCTCGACACGCCAACCGAAGGCTCATACGTCCTGAACAGCCGGCCAGCCACTGCCCTGTCGCTGTCGGAACGTGCGCGCGTTCGCAATCGCGAGGTCGGGTTCATCTTCCAGAGTTTCAACCTGATCGGCGACCTGACGGTGTACGAGAACGTCGAGTTGCCACTCACCTACCGCGGTATGCGGGCGGCCGAGCGGAAGCAGCGCGTGACCGCCGCGCTGGAACGGGTCGGCATGGCGCACCGCGCCAAGCACCTGCCTAGTCAGCTGTCAGGCGGTCAACAGCAGCGCGTCGCCGTCGCACGCGCCGTTTGCGGCGAGCCGTCGATCCTGCTCGCGGACGAGCCGACGGGAAACCTCGACTCGAAGAATGGCGAAGCGGTGATGGACTTGCTCAAGGAACTGCACATGAGCGGCGCCACGATTTGCATGGTCACGCACGATGCGCGTTACGCCTCACACGCGGAACGCACGATTCACCTCTTTGACGGCCGCGTCGTCGAGGAGTCGATGGCCACGGCGACTCATTGATGATTGCTGGTCTTTGATCGGTGAGTCGTTGTCGATTCTTGATTGACGGTTTGGTGGGCAGTAGCCGCCACTGCCCGCGCGTTCCGCCCGCTCGTTTATCCCAAACCCGAAGAACACGTTCACGTTTTGGTGTCAGGCACCGAATCGTGAATTCACTTTTTGGTGTCAGGCACCGAATCGTGAACGAAGGGCAGTTTCGCCGCGTCCGGATACGGGCGGCCCGTCCCGCAGGCGGACGACACGGAGGCCAGCACACGACAATTCCACAGGATTTTGCGGGCACGCCGCTTGAACAGCAGTCGGACACGACTTGACATCATGGTTCCAGGACTGTCTCAGGATCTGAAGCACAGCGCCCGGACGCTGCTGAAAAATCCGGGCTTCACCTGCGTCGCGATCGTGTCGATCGCGATCGGCGTGGGCGCCAATGCGGCGATGTTCAGCATGGCCGATGCCCTCGTCCTGCGACCGCTGCCGGTGCCACGGCCGGGCGAGGTGATCACGGTCGCCGCTGTGCCTTCCGTTCAGGGCTTTCGCAATCCGGCGATGTCCTACCGCGACTACCTCGACGTGCGCAATGGCGCGCGAGCCTTCGATCGGCTGGCCGCCTACGAACTGTTGGCGGTCGCCTTCGCACCCACAAGGACGGAGATCGCCCAGCGGAGAGTCGGCGTTGCAGCGACCGAGAACCTGCTCGACGCCGGCGGGGTCACTCCTCTGCTCGGACGCTGGTTCCGCGCCGACGAGAACGACGTCGTGGGAAGGAATCCCGTCGTCGTGCTCGCGTACGACACCTGGACGGACCAGTTCGGCGCCGACCCGACGGTCATCGATCGCCGAGTACGCCTGTCGGGCATCGACTTTACCGTCATCGGTGTCGCGCCAGAGGGCTTTTCGGGACTCGATTCCTACATTCGACCCGGATTCTACGTGCCACTGGCGATGGCTCCGGCTCTGAACCTCACCGCCCCAGCCGATGCGCTCGATCGTCGAGACGTGAGGTGGCTTCGTGTCAAGGGCCGCCTGAAGGCTGGCGCCACGATGGCGCAGGCTCGCGAGGAGGTTGCCACCGTTGCCGCTGCACTCGAGCGGCAGTACCCGGCCAGCAATCGAGGTCTCGGATTCATCGCGCAGACAGAACTGCAATCGCGAACCACCGACAGCACCGACACGCTGCTCGTCACGGTGCTGATGACGCTGTCATTCGCAGTGCTGCTCGTCGCCTGTTTCAACGTCGCGGGCCTGCTAGCCAGCCGCGCGCCGGCGCGTGCGCGAGAGCTGGCACTCCGGCTCGCAATGGGCGCGGGACGATCGCGGGTCATTCGTCAACTGCTGACCGAGAGCCTGCTGCTTTCGATCGGCGGCGGTATCCTCGGCATCGGGCTGGCCTATTGCGGCATCGTGCTGTTCCGCCAGATCGACATCCCGACCGACTTGCCCGCAGCGCTCACGTTCCAACTCGATCGCCGGGTCCTCGGCGTCGCCTTGACGGTGGCGATCGCCAGTGCGCTGCTCTCGAGCCTTCTGCCCGCGTGGCGCGCCACCCGAACCGATCTCGCTGCGACATTGCGCGACACCTCGGGGTCAATGCCCCGCCGTTCGCCCCTTTGGACGCGCCACGGCCTGGTCTGTGGTCAGGTGGCGCTGTCGCTCGTGCTCGTCACGGTCTCGGTGTGGCTCTATCGCGGCACACTCATCACCGCGGCAAATGGGCCCGGCTATCGCATCGAGCAACTGCTGATGGTGAACCTCGATCCCGCGCTCGCGCGATACAACGACGTTCAGTCGCGTCGATTCTTCCGCGAGCTCACGGAGAAGACACGCGCGCTCCCGGGTGTCGTGTCGGTCGCGTTGACCTCCGACATCCCCATGGGCACGGACACGCGAGACATCGTCACCGTCGCGCCAGAGGGATATCAGTTCCCGCCGGGCGGTGACCGCATTACTGTTCAAGGCGCGCGCGTGGACGAGGGGTTTTTCGTGACGATGAACCTCCCGATCGTTGCCGGGCGCGCGTTCGAATCGACCGATACAGCTGACACGCCACATGTGGCGATCGTGAACACGACGTTCGCAAACCACTACTGGCCCGGTCAGAGTGCCATCGGGAAACGCATCCAGGTCAAGGAGGAGCCGGACGGGGCTTCCGTACAGATCGTCGGCGTCGCCGCGACGATTCATTACAACTGGGTTGCCGAAGGCCCCACCGAGTACATCTACCTTCACCGGCTGCAGCACCCAGCACCGACGCCGCGCACCACGATGCTCGTGCACACGCACGGCGGCGCCGCCGCCATGGCTGCTCCGATTCGTGACCTCGTCCGGGATATCGATGCCGACGTCCCCGTGTTCGGTGTTCGAACGATGGAGAGCTTCTATCGTGCGCGGGCCATCACGACGTCCAACGTGATCGTCGGTTCGGTTGCGGGAATGGGACTCATGGGCCTTCTCCTGGCAATCGTGGGCCTGTACGCGCTTGTGGCCCACGCAGTGAGCCAGAGAACTCGCGAGATCGGCATCCGGCTCGCCGTTGGCGCTCGTCCGGGCAACGTCCTGCGCATGGTCTTGCGTCACGGCATTGTCCTGTCGGCCGCAGGGATTGCGCTCGGTCTGGCTGCTGCCGCCGCGATGAACAACCTGCTCCGCGCGGCGTTTCCAGTCAGCAGTGGCGTGAATCCCGGGATCTTCCTGTTCGTAGTACCAGCACTGGTCGCGGTGACGTTGGCCGCTGCGTTCATCCCCGCACAACGCGCGGCGCGCATCGACCCGTTGATTGCCCTGAAGCAGGACTGAACGAAAACTCATATGAGACTTTCGATCCTCGTCGCGATCGCGCTTCTCTCTTCAGCTGCGCCATCACGTGCGCAGACCAGGGCCGACCTCTCCGGACATTGGGACGGCGGAATACACACGCCCGAGATTTCAATCAGCATCCAGGTGGATTTCACCAGCGACAGCGCCGGACAGCTTGCCGGAACGATCAGCGTGCCGCCGCAGAACCTGAAGGGATTGCCTCTGGTGATCGAATCTGCCGAGGGGCAGACGATCAACTTCCGCTTCAAGGGCGCTCCCGGCAACCGGTTGTTCCAGGGCGTGATCTCGGAGGATGGCGGCTCGATCCGCGGCTCATTCATACAGAGCGGATACACGATGCCGTTCACGCTGTCGCGCGCCGGAGCTGCGCAGATCGAAGCGCCGGTCAGGAGCGCTCCCATCAGCAAGGAGCTCGAAGGGCCGTGGAGCGCCACGCTGGAAGGCACGTATCAGAACGGCATCCCGAGGAAGATCATCCTCATGCTCGAGAATCAGCCTGACGGGACATCGACGGGCAGCGTGTTCAACCAGGGAGAGGGCCTCGAGATTCCAATCGCATCCATCACGCAGAACGCCTCGAACGTCACGCTCGATCTCCGGGCGGTCAGCGGCTCCTACTCGGGGAAGGTCAACACTGAAGGCACTGAGATGGTGGGCACCTTTATTCAAGGCACGACCGTCCTGCCGCTGACCTTCCGGCGTGCGCCGGGTGTGGAAAGCGCGAAGTGAGACGGCGGCGGCTCCTCACGTTCACAGCAATCAGCGGGCTGGCGCTCCTGTCGACCCCAGTCACGCTGCGCGGTCAATCCTCCGCAAGCTGGCTGCAATGGGGCGGCCCCACCCGCAACTTCGTCTCTGACTCGAAAGGGCTGGCGTCGACCTGGCCTGCTGGAGGACCGAAGAAGCTGTGGAGCCGCGCGCTCGGCGAAGGGCACTCGTCGATCGCGGTCGAGAACGGGCGGCTCTACACGCTCTACCGCGAGATCAATCGTTCGGCGCAGGGGACCAACCACGAAGAAGTCGTCGCGGCCTTCGAGGCGGCTACCGGCAAAACAATCTGGGAGTTCAAGTATCCCGCATCGACTGCCGGCATCGATTTCACCCAGGGGCTGGGGCCGCACTCCACCCCGCTGATCGTCGGCAATCGCATCTACACCACGAGCTCTCGCAGCGAGCTGTTCGCGCTCGACAAAGCAAGCGGCAAACGAATCTGGTCGCACGACATGATCGCGGAGTACCGCGCGGTTCCTGCTGGCCGCGGCTATACCTGCAGTCCGATCTTTCACAACGGCCTGGTGATCGTGACGATGGGTGGACCGGATCAGGCGGTCGCCGCATTCGACGCGCAAACAGGCAAGCTGGCGTGGAAGGGCGGCTACTTCGTCTGGGCCCCGGCCTCACCAATCCTGATCGACGTGGACGGGCAGACGCAGCTCGTCGTCTTCGGCGGCGACGTCATCACCGGAATGGATCCCGCCAATGGACGCGTACTCTGGAGTCACCCTCACAAGACTGACTGGGGTCTGAACATAAGCACGCCAGTCTGGTCGGCTGGTGATCATCTGCTTTTCGTTTCGTCGGCGTACGGCACCGGCAGCCGCGCGCTCGAGCTTCGCCAGAAAGACGGCAAGACCGCCGTCGTCGAAAAATGGGTAAGTCGCCGGATGCGCGTCCATATCGGCACCGTGATCAGAATCGGCGACTACGTGTATGGCTCGAGCGGTGACTTCGGCCCGGCCGTGATTTCTGCTGTCGACATGAAGACGGGCGCGATCGCCTGGCAGGATCGCAGCTTCTCACGGGCGCAGATGCTCTACGCCGATGGCAAACTCGTCGTGCTCGACGAGGACGGCACGCTCGGGCTTGCGACCGTCTCCCCTCATGGCCTCACTGTGCTCGCGCGCGCGAATGTGCTTACCAATCTGGCGTGGACACCACCCACGCTTGTGGGCACGTCACTTTACGTGCGCGATCGCAAGACGATGGCGGCATTCGATCTCGGCGGTACATAATGCCGGGTCTGAAGAACAAGACCCGGCCTACGCTGCGTAGGGCGGGGCCGGCCTACGCTGCGTAGGGCGGGTCCTGGTTTTTGGACCCGCCAGCGAGCCTGGCGCGAAGCTCTATGTGGAACGACATCCAGTACGCCCTCCGCTCACTGATCCGCAGGCCGCTTCTGACAACGGTCGCCGTGTTGTCGCTGGCGCTCGGTATCGGCGTCAACACCGCGATGTTCTCGGTGTTCGACCGCCTCCTCCTGCGGCGTCTTCCGGTTCCGGCCGCCGAACAGATCGTCAACGTCACGTCGCCAGGCCCACGGCCCGGCTCACGCTCGACGGGCGATGGCGGCCGACTGGATGCCATTTTCAGCTATCCGCTGTTTCGTGATCTCGAGCGACTCGAGGGCGACGCGTTGCAGATGGCGGCGCACCGCGACTTCCGCGCCAACCTCGCGTATCGAGGGCAGACCTCCGACGCCGAAGGCCTGCTCGTATCAGGCAACTACTTCCCGGCTCTCCGCCTGCGCCCGGCACTCGGCCGACTGCTCGGACCGGACGATGACCGCGTGCAGGGCGCACATCCCGTCGTGGTGCTGAGCCATAGCTACTGGACCACACGCTTCGGGGCGGACCCGTCCGTGCTCGGTGGCACTCTCGTCGTCAATGGTGAGCCGATGACGATCGTCGGTGTTGCCGCGGCCGGTTTTTCAGGGAACACGATGACCGATCGCCCGCAAGTGTTCATGCCGCTCACGATGGCCGGACGCGCGTTTCGCGACGCTCAATGGGACGGCATGACGGCACGCAACAACCACTGGCTCTATGTCTTCGCGCGGCTTCGATCCGATCTCTCGCGCGAGCAGGCCGAAGCGCTCATCAACGTGCCGTTCGCCGCATTGATAAAGGACGTCGAGTTCCCAGCGCTGCGGAGCGGGATGGGCGATCGCGATCGAGCAGAGTTCCAGCGGCGTCGCCTCATTCTGCAGGAAGGATCGCATGGCCGCGACTCAAACCGGGATGAAACCAAGGGCATTTTGCTCTTGATGTTCGCAATCACGGGGTTCGTCCTCGCCATCGCTTGCGCGAATGTCGCCAACCTTCTGCTGGCCCGCGTGGCCGATCGCTCCACGGAGATGTCGGTTCGTCTTTCGCTGGGTGCGTCATCACTGAGGTTGATCCGCCTTGTCCTTGCCGAATCACTCGTGCTCGGCATCGTCGGTGCGGTGGCTGCGCTGGTCGTTGGACGTATGACGCTAGGCGCCCTTTTTGCGACGATGCCGGCGGATGACGTCGCGATTCTCGACTTCACGATGAGCCCGAGAGTGTTCCTGTTTGCCCTGGCGCTTGGAATTGGAACAAGCGTTCTCTTCGGGCTGTTCCCGGCGATTCACGGAATCCGCTCGTCGGTCAGGGCCGGGCTGCAGGTAGAGTCTGGCCGCACAGCGGGATCGCGCACCGCCAATCGCTTTCGTGCGTCGCTGGCCACGTCGCAGATCGCGCTCGCGACGGCGCTTCTCGCCGTGGCGGGATTGTTCATCGTCAGTCTTGTCAATGTCGCTCGTACCGAACTGGGCATCAGGCGCGACGGTCTCGTCACGTTCCGTCTTTCGCCGTATCTCAATGGCTACTCCACGGCGCAAGCGCTTCTGCTTTTCGATCAGGTCGGGGAGCAGTTGCGTAGCCTGCCCGGCGTCGTCTCTGTGACGGAATCGACTGTGCCGCTTCTTTCGAACAGCAACTGGAGCAACAACATCACGGTCGAGGGGTTCGATGCTGGACCTGATGCCGACACGAATGTGTCGGTCGCGCGGGTGGGGACCGACTATTTCCGCACGATGGGAATCCCGGTACTGGCCGGCAGGGAATTGACGCGCGCGGATACGGAAAACGCGCCGCGTGTCGCCGTCGTCAACGAAGCGTTCGGACGGAAGTTCAACTTCGGCGCCGATGTGATCGGCAAGCGGCTGGCGATGGGGACTGGCGGCAACCGGCCGCTCGACATCGAGATCGTGGGACTGGTCCGCGACGCCAAGTACAGCGAGATCAAGGAACCACCCCCGCCGCAATTGATCATGGCATATCGGCAACCAGATGCGCCTGGTCGCCAGGGTGGCGTCGGGCCGCTCACCTTCTATGTCAGGACGAGTTCGGACACAGGCGCGCTGCTCGGGGCAATCGCCCCGCTTGTGTCGAGGCTCGATGCCAACCTGCCGATCGTGAACCTGCGAACGATGGATGACCAGATCTGGGACAACACGACTCCTCAGCGAGTGCTGGGCACGTTGTCATCTTCGTTTGCGCTGATCGCTACTCTCCTGGCGGCGATTGGCCTTTACGCCGTGCTCGCATACAGCGTCGCGCGGCGGCGGCGAGAGATTGGCGTCCGCGTGGCGCTCGGTGCGCAACCTCGTGACGTGCGCTGGCTCGTATTGGGGCAGGTCGCGCGAATGACGCTCGTTGGGGGTGTCGTTGGAGCAGCGCTCGCTCTTGGCCTCGGACGCCTCTCGCAAGGTCTGCTCTTCGGCGTCGGAGAAAACGACGCCGCCATCATCGGCGCAGCCGCTCTGATCGTGGTCGTCGTCGCGCTGGCCGCCGGCGCGCTCCCCGCGCGCCGCGCGACCACCGTGAATCCCATTGAGGCCCTGCGAATCGAATAGCCGACCTAGCTACCGAGCTACCGAGCCACCCAGCTACCTAGATCACCCCTGCCTTGAACTTGAATCCTGACTGGGCGTCGCCTTCGCGATACGCCTTGTGACACGCGCCGCATGTGGAGCCGCCAAATTCCTTGGCTGCTGCCTGCGCCGCCATCTGATCGACGGTAGCCGCCCCAAGCATCTTGTCCAAGCCGTCCAGCCTGGTGAGGCCGTCCTTCAAGATCATGAGGGCGTCAATCTGCTTCTTGTCCGCCCAGAACCCCTGCAGTGCCATGTAGTTCGTACGCAACGTTGCCACCTGCATCCGCGCATCCGCGTACGATCCCGACCCGATCGCCTTGTTCATCGCACCGTTCGCCTGCGCATTCGCCTTCATCAGCGTTGTGTATTCTTCAGGCGTCGTTACTTTTTGAGCGATGAGACCCACACACGTCACTGCTATCAACGCCGATGCACACAGAAGGAATCGCCGCATAACGTCCTCCTTGGGAGTGGGCGCCAACGGGGAGAGGCGGGGCATCCTATCCCACGATTGGCACAGGATTCAACGTGCGACGACGAACGGCGGCGTCCCATGGACGAACACCTCAGCTCGTCCGTCCGGTAAATGAAGATAATTTGCTCGAACAAACCGCGGGTCATGTCCGTCCGATGTGGCATGGCGCTTGAGGGCCGGGTCTACAAAGCAAGACGCGGCCTACTTTGAATCATGTCCAACTGGCGTCATGCGATTCGCACGCTGAGCAAGAACAGAGGGGCCACCACGGTCGTGGTGCTCACCATCGCGGTCGCGATTGCGGCGACGACGGTCATTTACAGCGTGATCGATCTCGTCTGGGGCTTCATCCCCGTGGTGAAACGTGACGGACTCGTCTACGTCGCGTCGACCGACCAGCGCGTGATTCAGGTGCAAGGCGGTTCGCAGAGCGCCGTGCTGCGAAGCCGCGTCTCGATGCCGGATCTCTCCGACTGGTCCGCTCGCTCAAAGACCTTCGAACAGTTCGCCGGCCTCGAGATGGGTTCAGTCAATCTGACCGGGATCGACGTCCCGATACGCGTCTCGTCGGTCCGAGTCACGGCCAATCTCGTCGGCTTGTGGGGCGTCACGCCGGTCATCGGCCGTCCATTTCAGCCTGATGACGGACGCGCAGGCGCGACACCGGTCACGATGCTGACCTACGGCTTCTGGCAGCGTCAGTTCTCATCGGATAGCGCTGCGATCGGGCGCAGCGTGCTCCTCGACGGCGTCGCTCACACGATCGTCGGCGTGCTGCCTCCGGCGGCCAGCAAGGGGCTGCTCAAAGACACTGATCTGTTCCTCCCGATGGTTGTGAACTCATTGCGCGGGGACCGCGGCGGGAGAGAGCTGCTCGTTACCGGCCGGCTGAAGCCCGGAGTCACTCGTGAACAGGCGAACAGCGAGCTGGAGGCAATCGCCGATCAACTCCGAGCCGAACACCCCGACACCAACCAGAACATCGGGGCGTCCGTGCTTCCACTCATCGAAGCGACCGGATTCAACGTCCGCGTCCTCCTGTTGATTCTCGCGCTCGTGGCATTGCTCGTGTTGGTCGTGGCATGCGCCAACGTTTCCGGAGTGCTGGTGGCACAGTCGATCGGCCGTCGGCACGAGCTGGCGGTTCGCGCCGCGCTCGGCGCCAGCCGATTCGATCGCGTCCGGCAGCTCATGATCGAAAGCGTCCTCGCCTCGGCGATCGCCTGCGTCATCGGCCTGATGCTCGCAGCGTGGGGTATCTCGGCCCTGCGCTGGCTGGGAGGTGGTTCGTTCGGCCTGGCCGACATCGAGATGAACTGGCGCGCGCTCGTCGCCGGTGTCGCGACGGCGGTGGTCGCGCCGTTCGGCTTCGGTCTGCTGCCGGCATTGCGCACGGCGACGCCCGATCCGCAAGAGCTCAAGGATGGCGCGCGCGGGACAGGCATCGCTCTTCGCGGGCGCCGCGCGCGCAGCCTGACTGTCGCCTTGCAGGCAGGCGCCGCCATGATCCTGATGGTGCAGATCGGACTGCTGGTCAGAACGACGTGGGCGCTGAGTGAGATCGCACCCGGCTTCGATCCGGCGCAGGTGCTGACCTTCCGAGTCGGACTCTCGGAATCCCGATACCAGGGGCCAATCGCGATAAACCGATTCTCGACCGAGTTGCTGTCACGACTCCGCGCCATTCCTGGAGTCGCATCAGCCGGCATCGTCGATCGACTGCCCATCGCTGACCGCGAGCCGCTTGCGAGGCTGACGGTGGAGGGCACGGCGCCGGTGCTTCCAGAAACGCGACCCACGATCGCGCGCGCGGCAATCGCCGGCGATTATCTGGCGACGATGCGCATACCAGTGCGGCGAGGACGAACGTTCTCTGATGCCGAGATGTCCGACGCGGCGCCGGTCGCACTCGTCAACGAGGAAGCGGCACGCAAGTTCTGGCCTGGTGGCGATCCGTTGGGCGGCCGCCTCGCTCTCGACGCGACCGCGGGTCAGGAGATGTGGCTGAACGTCGTCGGTGTCGTCGGCAATCTCCGGAATTCAGACATCGACCAGGGACCCGTCGCGCAAGTGTTTGTGCCGATGGCGCGGCGGCCCGAGAGAGACCTGGCAGTCGTCATCAAGTCGATCACGCCGGGCACACTTCAACTCGTGCCAGCGATCCGCGCGGAGGTCACTCGAATCGATCCCGACCAGCCGATTCACGACGTCGCGTTGATGACGCAGGTGTTGTTCGACGACCTGGCTGGAACGTACGTGCTCACGGCGCTGCTCTCGGCCGTGGGGCTCATCGCTCTTTGCCTGGCGGCCGCAGGCGTCTACGGCCTCGTCTCGTCATCAGTGGCACAGCGCGGCAGGGAGATTGGCGTGCGCATGGCGCTCGGCGCGCGCCCATCGGCGGTAGTGCGCATGATGATCGGCGCTGGCGCACGGCCGGTTGCCGCGGGAAGCCTCGTCGGATTGCTCGCGGCCGTCGTCATTGCCGCCGGCATCGGTCTATCGGTCCCGGGCGTCGAGGCGCGGGATCCGTCGAACTACGTCGCCGTGGCACTGGCGATTGGCGCCGTCGCGTTGATAGCGAGCTACGTTCCGGCCAAGCGTGCCGCGTCGATCGACCCGGTCATCGCTTTGAGGCAGGAGTGAAATCAACAGCGAATCAGTAATCAAAGATCGTGAGATCCAAAATGATCGACGGACTTCTCCAAGATCTGAAGCACGGCGCGCGGATGCTGGTGAAGAACCCCGGGTTCACGCTGGTCGCCGTCGCCTCGATTGCCATCGGTGTCGGCGCCAATGCGGCGATGTTCAGCCTCGCCGATGGCCTTGTCCTTCGTCCACTTCCCGTGCCGCACGGCGACGACGTCGTGAGCGTCAGCGCCATCGCGCCGCGCGCGAACGACGCCTTCTTCTCCAGCGACAGCGGCGTCTCGTATCCCGACTACGTCGACCTGCGAGAGAGCGCACAGAGCTTCTCCGGCCTGCTTGCCTATAACGTCGTCGTCAGCAGCTTCGCCAACCAGCGTAATGAGGCAGCGCAGACCAAGTTGGGCCTCGCCGTCAGCGCGAACTTCTTCGATGTACTCGAGCTCCAGCCGGCGCTCGGACGTACTTTCCGGGCCGATGAGGATCGCGTGCCGGGACGCGACGCCGTGGTCGTGCTGGCGTACGAGACGTGGGCCGACCAGTTCGGCTCGGATCCGTCGGTGATCGGGAGACAGATTCGCATCGGCGGCCTCGACTTTACCGTCGTGGGTATCGCGCCCGCGAGCTTCTCCGGAATGCACCTGGCTCTCCCGCCGACGTTCTATATCCCGATCGCGATGACGCCATCGCTGCCCGGCGGGCTACCTAACCTGCTCGAACTCCGCAACATCCGAGGTCTTGGCGTACGCGGCCGACTCAAGCCAGGCGTTTCGATCGAACAGGCCCGACAGGAGGTCACCGCGATCGCGCGTGGCCTCGAGCAGGCGTACCCGGATACCAATCGCAACTACGGACTGGTGGTGAAGACGGCATTTGAAGCTCGACTCGAGGAGCGGGGACCGTCGGCACCGAGTTCGTTCATGCTCCTGACTCTCGCGTTCGTCGTTCTGCTCGTCGCGTGCGCGAACGTGGCCGGCTTGCTCACGAGCCGGGCGCCGGTGCGCGAAAAGGAGATGGCGCTTCGGCTCGCGATCGGCGGTGGACGACTCCGCATCACGCGCCAGTTGGTCACTGAAAGCTTTCTCCTCGCGGCGGGAGGAGGCGCTCTGGGTCTGGCTCTGGGCTATGGCGGAGTGTTGTTTCTGCGTCAGCTGCCGATCGTGAGCGACATCGGCGTTCGGCTGACATTCGATCTCGATCGGCGGGCGATTGCCGTCGGCCTCGTCCTCGCCACGGCAAGTGCCTTCTTTTCGAGCCTGATTCCGGCGTGGCGGGCGAGCCATGCGACGAATCTAGCGTTCACTCTGCGATCAGGAAGCTCCAACGTCCATCGGCTGTCCCGTCTCTGGGGGCGAAACGGGTTGGTGGTCGGGCAAGTCGCGCTCGCGCTCATCCTCCTGACCGTGACGGTCTTTCTCTCTCGCGCGTTCGAGGCCGAGCTCAGTCGACCGGGATTTCGAACCGATCGAATGCTTCTCTCGACGATCCAACCTCGGCTCGCCGGCTACGACGCCACGAGGACGGAAGCGTTCTACCGGCAGCTCAAAGAACAGGCGCTGGCGTTGCCCGGCGTCACGTCGGTCGGTATGACGTCGGTCATGCCGCTCAACCAGGACACGCGTGAAGGTCTGCAGATTGTCCCTGAAGGGTTCCAGCTCCCTCCCGGCACCGAGAGTATCGCCGTCATGTCAGCGCGGATCGACGAGGGCTATCTCGACACGATGGCCATTCCCCTCGTCCGCGGCCGCGGCATCCAGTCGAGCGACACGGCGACAGCGCCACGAGTCGTGGTGATCAATCAGGCTATGGCCTCGCGCTACTGGCCCGGAGAGGATCCGATCGGCAAGAGGGTCCGTCTCTTCGATCGCGAGGGCAAACCGTGGGCAGAGGTGGTCGGAGTCGCGGCGAACAACAAGTACAACTGGATCGGAGAAGGACCCACGCCGTGGCTGTACCTCCCGCAGCGCCAGGATCTTGGGTTTCGGAGCACGCTGATTCTCGCCTCCGACAGCGATGCCGCCGCGCTGGCCGCGCCGCTTCGCGAGATTGTCAAGGACCTCGACGCGAACATGCCGCTGGCGGGCGTGCGCACGATCGAAGAGTTCTATTACGGGAACGCCTCTGGAATCGTGCGGACATTGATACGTGTCACCGGCACGATGGGACTACTTGGACTGTCGCTCGCGCTGGTTGGCCTGTACGGGCTCGTCGCATACACCGCTGCGCGGCGCACGCGTGAGATCGGAATTCGAATGGCAGTCGGCGCCCAATCCGGATCGGTCCTTCGCATGGTTCTTCGCCACGGATTCATCCTGGCGGCATCGGGCATGATTCTGGGAATCGTCGGAAGCGTCGGCGCGAGCGGAGTGCTGCGCGCCGTTTTCCCGGGCTCCGGCTCGATCGACCTCGGAACCTACCTCGTCGTCGTGCCGCTGCTCGTCGTGGTGACGCTATTCGCCGCGTGGATACCCGCGCGACGTGCGGCACACATCGATCCGCTGGTTGCGCTCCGTCAAGAGTAACGGGAGTTCCCAGTTCCGGGTTCCAAGTTCCTCGTTCGTGTTCATAGTTTCAGTGTAGCGTTCTCGGTTCAGGGTTCGGCGTTCCGGGAGAGTCGACCTCGCTTGTCAACGGCGCCCTATCGTAATGAAGCGCCCGTTCTCGCACGCCGGCTTGTAGTCGAGTTCGCCGCCGACACGACGCGCCCACTCGTCAGTCGTCAAGGTTGTTCCTGCGAGACGACAGGCCTGCCTGGCCCAGTCCTCGGGCGAAAGCGAAACCTCGAAGAGCGTGCTCCTGCCGCCTTCGGTCGTGACGAACAGGGCCCGATTCGACTCGCGTGCGAAGCCGGCCATCCGGCTGTACGGAGGAATCACGACGGCATCATCCAGCCGCTGAAACGTCGGGAGATCCCACAGCGTCAGACGCTCGCCTGACGAGCCAGATTCGGTTCTCATCACCAGTGTCTTTGCATCTGCTGTGAAGAACAGCCCGTCGATTGAGATGCTCCCGGTCCCGGGAATCGACTCCAGATTCATGGCCAGTGGTGTCATGCCGTTCGCCCGGATGACGAACAGGTGGTTTGATTGCGCCCGCCGGCCGGACGCGCCGAAGTCGGGAGGCTCACCAGGTGCAACGGCGAGGAACTGACCGTCGCCACTCACCGCAAGTTGTGGAACGAACAGATTCGCGATCTGCGTTTCACCGAGCGTTGGCGCCACTCGCTCCGTGTTCCATGCACGTAGTCGTCCGTCGGCGTCCAATGTATAGAGCGTGCGGCCATCGGGACTGAATCGTGCCGCGAGGATCGACGACGAGCCGGCTGCCGGAATATCGATGCGTCGTCCTCGCATCTCCACGATGAGTGTGCCGGCTGCGTCCGTCCATGCGTCGCCCTCCGAATGGGACGCGATCTTACCGGGGCGCAGCGTTACGGCTGGAGCAACCGTTTGCGACGCATCGCCGGAGGCTTCTGACTCTGTTCGTGGCTGAACGAGGGGCGGCACGAACGACCGGCGCGAGACATACAGACGTCCATCGAAGCCGGCGCTCACGAGTTGACGTGCGATTGGAAGGAACGCGAGTCCGCGCACTTGCCCCGAATGTCGATAGAGATCGTCCCCAGCCCAGCTCTCGTAGGTCGCTCGCGGACGCCGCCAGCGCGCGACGGTTCCGTCGCCGTGGCCGGTGAAGACGGTGAGACCATCGCCGTCGACGGCGAGCGCGTTCAGGGTTCCATGCGTGCCGGTGTCGAACCGGGCCTTCAGGCTTTGCAGGCGTGCGTCGTACACCTCCACGAGGCCTTCGATGTAACCCACAACCAGCTCCGAGCCATTCGCAGCGAACTCGAGGCCCACGACACTCGTCGTTGGGGCACGACCGCCGACTGCCCCACTCCTCTGCTGTGGCTTCGATGGCATGTCGGCCGTCGCAAGTTGATAGATCGCGCGAAAGGCTTCGTCGCCCCCGCCCGCCACGAGACGTCCGTCCGTACTGAAGCGAACGGCGGAAGCCTCCGGTTTCCAGCCGTCCTTCAACTTGCGTGCTGTACGCGCCACGAGATCGTGCACGAAGATACGGCCATCGCTGCCGGCGGACGCCAGCGTACGGCCGTCAGGACCAAACGCGAGGCCCATGATGAAACCCTCATGCAGGCCGGCAATCCGCTGCACCTCTTTTCGGTCCCTCCAGAGCGTGATCTCCTGATCGAATCCACCAGACGCAATCGACGTCGCATCGGACGAAGCCGCTACGGCCAACGTGCCCTTCGTGCCGACAGCGCGATCGCGCTCGGCGTCTGGCACCAGTCGCGTCACCTCACCGGTGGCAATGCGAATCAGATGCGTGCCACTGTCCCCGTCTCCTGCCACGGCCCACTGCTCGTCCGCCGACACGGCAAGCGACCAGAGCGTCTGTGGGAAATCGACGATGCGCTCGAAGGGGGCGGCGTGCAGAACGCGCAACAGCGAGGTTGCCGCTTCCGCCGTCGGCCGTGATGCGAACGCCTGTGCGGCGAGTTGGAGCGAAAGCCGCGGCTGCTGCACTCGCAGTTCGCTCGCGACCGAGGCCAGCTGCCGGGAGAGAGCGGTGTCGCGCTGCATCTCGGCAACGCGCCGCTGTCTCGTTGCCTCGACCGCTTGCCAGACTGCGACGGCCGCGACGACCGTGATCGTCATCACCCCGGCGCGCGCGAGCAATCGCGTCCGCCGCAATTGCCGCACATCGTCGCCGTCGAGTTGATCTTTCGGCAGATCGCGAATTGGAGCTGCCAGATCGAGTACGGCGTCACGGAAACGGCTGTCCCGCGCGGCACCCGTGGACTTGTCGCGTGCCCACCTCAGGTCGACATACAACGGCTCCTCCCTGAAGCGACCGCGAAAGATTGGCGAGAGCGCCGTCGTGCGGGTCCAGTCGAAATCGCCGGTCCTGACGTCCCAGGCAATGTCTCCGTCCGTCAGGACGATCAGGATCGTCGACGTGGCTCGATTCTCGAGCCACCATGCGATCTCCTTGCTGCACCACGTGGAGCCAGCCGATCCTGGCGACGCCATCAGAAGCAGCCATCTCGAGCCGGAGAGATGATTCTCGATCCCGCTCCAGAGCCCGGGCGCCGCCGCCAGGCTGCTCTTGTCGCGAAACACATCCATCGCGCGAAGTCTGAACGTCGGCTTCGCCAGGCGCTCGAGGCCGCGTTCGAGATCGGCAGCAAGCGTGGCGTCGACTCCATGGCTGTAGCTGATGAACGCGTCGTGTTTCTGGGGCATCGGAGTGGTGTCAGCAGTAAGCGTCGCAATGAGCTCGTTCCCGGATCATCGCTGTCCTTCGCTCGGGAGCTTGGCAGCGTACGCATCCATGACCCGCGCGGAGTACACGAGGGCCGCACCGGCATTCACCGCGATGGCCACGCCGAGTGCGGCAACGATTTCCTCCCGGCTCGCGCCCTGCTTGACCGCCGCGTCCGCGTGGATCGTGATGCACCCGTCGCACTGCCTGGTCACGGCTACCGCGAGGGCGATCAGTTCCCGTGTCTTTCCATCCAGCACGCCTGACTTCGCGCCGGCATCTGAGAGTCCTCGATACCCGCGAATCGTGTCCGGACTGATCCGTCCGATCTCCGCAACCGCTGCACCGATCTGTTTCTGATATTCGTTCCAATCGAGCATCATTCCAATCACCTCTTCGTCACTGGCTGAACAGGCCAGCCTATAATTTCTGCGATCCGGTTCACATTCAACTTTGGCAGCTAACGAGGCTTGGGAGCCGCACAGTTCGCGACCGAACATCGCGTCCCATCCGCGGACAGTACAGCCGGGCATAGCAGGCAGGGCGCCGAAGAACTGGCGGAAATTCGTTCAACTCGCCGTACGAGGATGGCATGGGCTTTGACCGTGCCTTCCCCATAATGCTCCCCCTTCGCCACGCACTGAGGACACTCAGGAAGACACCGGGCCCCAGCCTCGTCGTCATGCTGACGTTGGCGACGGCGATCGGGGCGACGACGATCATCGCCAGCACCATCGACAGCGTCTGGCACGCGATCCCAGCGAACAACACGGAGCGGCTCGTCTTCGTCGCCTCGACCGATCCGCGTCCGAGCCAGGCCCAATCGGGCATGGCCGGCAACCTGGCGATGACCGGCACATCCGTCCCTGACCTGGTCGACTGGACCACGCAAGCGACAACGGTCGAACGATTCGTCGCGTTCCAATACGGCACGGCGACGCTGACCGGGCGCGAGGCGCCGATCCGCGTTGCGATCGTTCGGACCACGGCCGAGATGTTCTCGGTGTGGGGAATATCACCGGTGCTGGGGCGGACGTTCGGGAGCGAGGACGGCCGGAATGGCGCGGCGCCAGTCGCGCTCCTGAGTCACCGATATTGGCAGGAGCAGTTCGCGTCAGACCCCTCGGTCATCGGAACGAGCGTTCTGCTCGACGGCATCCCTCACGCGATCGTCGGTGTCCTGCCGAGTGAGACCCGCGTCGGCATCCTTACCGATACCGAGCTCTTCACGGTCCAGTCGCTCGACGCGGCGCGCGCCGCGCGAGACGAGCGGCGGCTCTTCGTGATGGCACGACTCGAGCCGGGTGTGACCCGAGGACAAGCCGAAGCCGACCTGTCCCGCATCGCCACGCGTCTGAGTGCGGAACATCCCGTCACGAACGCGCACACGGGCGTGGTTGTCCGTCCACTCATCGAGCAACTGGGCGGCGGAATCCAGACGCTGCTGGCGCTTCTCGCGCTCATCGCGTTGCTCGTTGCCGCCATGGCGTGCGCCAACGTCTCGAACGTGGTGCTCGCGCAAGCAACCACACGGCAACGTGAGCTCTCCGTCAGGACTGCGCTTGGTGCACAACGCTCTCATCATGTGAAACAGATCGCCGCTGAGAGTCTGTTGATCTCGCTCGCTGCGGGCGCGACTGGTCTGCTTCTTGGAGGCTGGGGACTTGCGCTGCTCAAATGGCTGGCGGGACCACAAGCGCGTCTGTTTGGCGACGCCTCGCTCAACTGGCGCATCGTGGCTGCAGGCATCGCCATGGCTTTCGTCCTGCCACTCGGCTTCGCGCTGATCCCGGCGATTCAGTCGTGGCGACCCAATCCTGCCGATCTCATGGACGGCTCCCGTGCGGTCGGCGGAGGTGCTGCCCACCGGCTCCGTCGCGCGCTGGTCGCTGCGCAGGTCGCGCTGGCCCTCGTCCTGCTCGTCCAGATCTCCTTGTTTGCTCGCACGGCGTGGAATTTCAGGACGATGAAGAACGGCTTCGAGCCGCGAGGTGTGGTGAGTTTTCGAGTCGAACTGCCGCGGAGGTACAGCGAACAGGGGGCAACAGAGTTCTATCGCGCCTTGCTGGCGCGCATCGATGGACTGCCGGGTGTCACCTCTTCGGCATCGATCAATCGTCTTCCCGTTGCGGATCGGGAGATGAGCGCGCGAATCAAGGTCGATGGCGCCGCACCAGTCGAGGAGGAGGCGCTCCCGGTCACGGCTCTCGCGACAGTCAGCGCTCGGTACTTCGAAACGATGCGAGTGCCGATGCGACGAGGCCGTGCATTCACCGATACCGACTTCGGTGAGAGCTCGCCGTCAGTAGCGGTGGTCAGCGAAGACGCGGCTCGTCTGTTCTGGCCGGGCCGCGATCCCGTCGGCTCGCGCGCGACGATCGTCGCGCCCAACATGCCGAGTACCCCGCTTCAAATCGTCGGCATCGTTGCGAACGTACGAAAGGGAGACATCGACCGGCGAGTCGTGCCGCAGGTGTACGTCCCCAATGCCTGGAAACCCGATCGCACGATGGCCGTCGTCGTCCGCGTGGATTCCGCCGACCCTCTCCAGATGATATCGGCGATCCGCGCGCAGGCCGCGGCGCTCGATCCGAATGAACCGCTTTTCAACGTGGCTTCAATGGAGCAGGTGCTCTACAACGATCTGGCAAGCACCTACACGCTTGCTGGATTGCTCGGAGCGATCGCGATCGTGGCGCTCTGCCTGGCCGGCGTGGGCATCTATGGCGTGGTGTCTTTCATGGTCACTCAGCGAACACGCGAAATCGGTCTCCGGATGGCGCTGGGTGCCCGGCCGGGAGCGGTGCTCGGTCTGGTGATTCAACAGAGCGCGGGCCCGGTTGCCGGCGGCGGGTTGCTTGGCACTCCTGCTGCGCTCGCGCTCGTCTACGTGACATCGAGCGCCTTCGTCCAAATCGACGTTCGCGACCCGGCTCACTACGTAGGCGTCGCGCTCTCTATTCTGATCGTTGCAGTCGTTGCCACATACGTTCCGGCTCGTCGTGCTTCGCGGATCGATCCCTTGCTGGCACTGAGGCAGGACTAGAACATTTGGGATTGGCTGATCTGTGATTGTTCACAATGATTGACAGCGTCTTCCAGGACGTCAAATATGCACTGCGGTCGTTCAGGAGAACACCACAGTTCACAGCCGCCGCGGTGATGACGCTGGCGCTCGGTATCGGCGCGAACACGGCGATGTTCAGTCTCGGCGATGCCACGGCATTGCGCCCGCCGGACGTTCCTCGCGCCAGCGAGATCGTCAGAGTGTTCACGAGCTCGCAGGACACACCTTTCGGCGAGGTCTCATACCCCGACTTTCTCGATCTGCGCGCTCGGACCAGAACGTTGGCCGGTCTTGTCGCATACGAGACGGGCGACTTTGCACTGGCGACTACCCCGCGGGACCCCGCGAAATATCTCGGCGGCTGGATCGTCAGCGCAAATTTCTTTTCGGCGCTTGGCGTCGAACCGAACATCGGTCGCGGTTTTCTTCCCGATGAAGACACGTCCGCGTCGGCCGTCGCCGTGATCAGTCACCGGGTTTGGCAGCGCGACTTCCAGCAGACTCCCGACATCGTCGGTCGTCGCGTCCTTCTCTCTGGCACGGCATTCACGATCGTGGGTGTCGCGCCTGAGCACTTCACTGGAACAGAGCTGTACTTCCATCCGGACATCTTCGTCCCGCTCTCCGCGATGCGCAGCGTGTATCCATCGTTGCCGGATGACCCACTGAATCGCCGCACCAACCGGATGCTGACGGTGTTGGGACGCCTGTCCTCCGGCGTCACGACGACGCAGGCGGCGAGCGAGCTGGGAGTGATCGCACGCGATCTGGAAATCGCGTATCCCGATTCGAATCGAGGGCGAACTGCTGTCGTGCTTCCGGAGATCACCGCTCGAGCCCGGCTCGATGCCGGAGGCGCCGAGGGAGCCCTGGTGATCCTGGCGCTCGTTGGCCTCGTGCTCCTGCTGGCGTGCGCGAACGTCGCCAATCTCGTGCTGTCCAAGAGCGCGGGGCGCGCTCGCGATCTGGCACTGCGACTGTGCGTCGGGGCCACCCGCATGCGTCTCGTGCGCCAGTCGTTGATCGAGAGCCTTCTGCTTGCGGTCGCGGGCGGCGCCGCGGGCGTGATCGTCGGCGGCTGGGTACTCGCCTACCTGTCTCGTGTTGTGATCATTCCCAGCGCTCTACCGCTATGGATCGACCTGCGCCTCGATGCGCGAGCGCTCTTGTTTACCGCCTTCACGACGATTCTCGCCGCGATTCTCTCCGGTCTCGCGCCCGCGCTGAAGATCTCCGCGTCGTCGAGCCTGAACAGCGTGATCAAGAAGCAGGCAGAACCGCTGTCGCGCACGCTGACGCTGCGGACCGCCCTCGTCGTACTGCAGGTCGCGATTTCCGTCGTTGTGCTCGTCTGTGCCGGCCTGATGGTCCGTGCCTCCAGCACCGCCGAGCACGTTGACCCCGGATTCCGGACTGATCGCGTGCTGCTGGCCTCGTTCAACCCTGGTCTCGCCCAACTCGCCGCAGACGAGACACGCCGATTTTACGAGCGCCTCATCGAGGCGATGCGCGCACAGCCCGGCGTGTCGGCCGCCGGACTCACACGCTACGTACCGCTCGGTGTCACCAGCGGTTCCCTCGGCATCACCATCGATGGTGCGCCGCTTCCTGAGGGACAGGATCGCATCGCAGTGGCTGAGACGGTGGTCGACCCGGGCTATTGGGACGTCATGCGGATACCGATCGTCCGGGGTCGTGGCTTTGCTGAGTCTGACACGCCAACAAGCACCCGTGTCGCAATCGTGAACGAGACGATGGTCAATCGTTACTGGGCCGGCGAGGATCCAATCGGCAAGCGGCTTCGAATTCCAGATGCCCCGGGACCGAACGGGCCTCAGACCTTGATCCTCGAGGTCGTCGGCGTTGCGAAGGATGGAAAGTACTGGCAACTGGGCGAGACCACCCAGCCATTCATCTATCGACCACTCTCGCAGGCACGGCTTGGCGCGATGACGATGGTTGCCTTGGCTGAGGACGGGACTTCACCATTGGCTCTTGCGGCCGCTGTTCGTTCGGCTGCGGCTGGCGTTAATGCCGCGGTGCCTCTGTACGATCTGCGAACGCTGGAGGACCTCTATCGCTCTCGCGCTCTTCTGCCGTCTCGCATGATGTCGCAGATCGTGACGGCGCTGAGCGTTCTCGGTCTCGTGCTGGCGTGCGTCGGTTTATACGGTGTCGTGACCTTTTTGTTTTCAAGCCGCACACACGAGATCGGAATCCGGATGGCGGTCGGCGCGACGCCAACTCGCGTACTCCGCACGGTGCTGACCTGCGCCATGGTCCTGGCCGGGCCAGGGCTCATCCTCGGACTCGGCGCCGCCGCACTATTGACCCCACTGTTGGCCAGCCCGGCATTCGATTTCGTCGAACCGCATGATCCTGCCGTGCTGATCGCAGCGCCACTGACGATGGCGTTGGTGTGCCTGCTCGCGGCAATGCTCCCGGCGCGGCGAGCGGCGCGCATCGACCCGACGTTGGCCCTGCGACAGGACTGACGAGCATTTTTGGATTGGTGATCTTTGATTGTTGTTTCGTTGTTGATTGGTGATTTGGGATTGTTGATTCGAGCTGAATGATGGACACGGTCTGGAAAGACATTCAGTACGCGCTTCGGTCCTTACGGCGCACTCCCGGATTCACCGTCGCTGCGCTCGTGACTCTGGCGCTCGGCATCGGCGCGAACACCACGATCTTCAGCCTGATCGAAGCCGTGATGTTGAGGACGCTCCCGGTGAATGCGCCAGACCAATTGCAGTTCATCGCGATCGGCACGCCGGGCCGCGCGGGCGACTCGATGAGCACGGCATCGAACTATCCGTGGTTCGAGCGCGTTCGCCAGCGTACCGACGTGTTCGCAGGCGTGACGGCCTTCAACGTCCGCGACTTCAAGGTCGCATCGGAGGAGGGGGCTGAGCGAGTGGTCGGACAGTACGTGAGCGGCAACTATCACGCACTGATCGGCGTCCCCATGGCTCTGGGAGGAGGTTTCGCATCGGAGAACGACCGCGCGCTGGGCAGCAGTCCGATCGCCGTCATCAGCTACGACTATTGGACGCGCCGGTTCAGGAGGCGTGGCGACATCATCGGGCAGACGCTCACAGTGGGTGGACGGCCACTGACGATCGTTGGCGTCACCGCATCCGGCTTCGATGGCATGCAACCGGGCCGTTCGATCGACATCACGCTGCCGCTCTCGATCCGCATCCAGGACGAACCCGACTTCCTCACCTGGCTCGACAGCTGGACGAGCATGCCGCTCATCGCACGTCTGAAGCCGGGAGGCGACATACGGCAGGCCGAGACCGTTCTGCAGTCTGTTTTTCGCGAGCACATGTCGCAGCCGGAAACGCAGGGATTCAGCCGGACCTCAGACGGTCGACAGCGTACCGCCGCGCTGCTGCCCGCACGACGTGGACATGATCAACTCCGAATCCGTTATCAGCTGCCGCTCATGGTGCTCATGGGCATGGTGGGCGCGGTACTGCTCATCGCGTGCATCAATGTCGCCAACCTGCTCTTCGTCCGCGGGACGGCTCGTGCTAGCGAAGTGGCCATTCGCATGTCGGTCGGCGCCAGCCGCCTTCGCCTGATCCGGCAGTTCCTGACCGAAAGCGTGGTCCTCGCCGTCAGCGGTGGCGCGCTCGGATTGATTCTCGCCGGCTGGTCCACTCGATTCGTGGCTGCGCTGTTTCGCGAAAATCAGAATCCGATCGTCCTCAATGCGCAACCGGACGGCGCCGTGCTGGTGTTCGCCACCGCGCTCTCGGTCGTGACCGGCATTCTCTTCGGACTGACACCGGCTTTCGGGACGACTCGACTGAGCCTGGCGTCTGCGTTGAAGCCAGGAACGTCCGGCGGCGGCGTGACCCGCGGCCTCTCAGGACGATACGTGCTGGTCGCGGCACAAATCGCGATGAGTCTCGTGCTCACGTTCGGCGCCGCGCTCCTGGTAAAAACGCTGCAGAACCTGCAGCGGCTCGATGGGGGCTTCAACACCGACAACGTCCTCCTATTCGCGCTCGATGCACGCGACACGCGCTTCCCCGCCGATCGCGTGGTCACTCTGTGCGGCGATGTGCTCGATCGCGTTCGCAGCCGGGGCGGCATCCTCTCCGCATCATGCTCGACGATGAGCCCGATCGATACGGCGATGGAAGGCCGCGTGATTGGTATTCCAACGCCGCCGCCAGGAGTCCGCTCGAGCGATGTCGTATTTGCCAACACTGTGACGCCCGATTACTTCGAGACCTTTGGCATCCAGCTCGTGCGCGGGCGTCTCTTCACGACGCAGGACCGATCGACG
>Ga0207643_10000382_pt1 | contig 29759 bp, 31 predicted proteins | sample KBSMisM62_FD_184313 | JGI IMG/M metagenome (GOLD analysis project Ga0207643, IMG submission 184313) | Miscanthus rhizosphere microbial communities from Kellogg Biological Station, Michigan, USA - KBS Miscanthus M6-2 (SPAdes) (version 2) | ecosystem: Host-associated > Plants > Roots >... | reverse complement strand
CGAGGGTGGCGACGCGCTCAAAGCCTCGGGGTCGCCCAGCGCCGGCGTGAGAAGATTCGTGTGGATGCCGATCAAACCGTCGAGTGCCAGGCGGCCCATCGCGTCAGTGACCTGGGAGCCCACGTCGCCGCCCTGCGCGACGTATCGGGTGTAACCGAGGCGCCGCATGAGCTCCGCCCAGGCGTGCCCGATGCGGATGGGGCCCCAGCCGAGTTCGGTCGGCTCGTCGGAGAAGCCGTAGCCGGGGATGGACGGGAGCACGAGGTGGAACGCGTCCTCCTCGCGTCCGCCGTGCGCGGTCGGGTCGGTGAGTGGGCCGATGGTCTCGAGCAGCTCGATGATCGAGCCCGGCCAGCCGTGCGTCATGATCAACGGCAAGGCGTTCTCGTGTGCCGACTTCACGTGGATGAAGTGGATGTCGAGCCCGTCGATTTGGGTCTTGAACTGTGGCAGCGCGTTCAGGCGCGCCTCGCACAGGCGCCAGTCGTATTCGGTCGTCCAGTAGCGGGCGAGCTCGTGTGTCGCCGCCAACTGCACACCCTGCGACCGATCGGCGACGAGTTCCTTGGTTGGCCAGCGAGTCGCATCGATTCGGCGGCGCAGTTCCTCGATCTCGCGCTCAGGAACTTCGAATCGGAACGGACGGACGCCGGCCGCTGCGCTCCCGGTCGTGGTGTCGCTCATGGTCGTGTCCTCCCGGTTGCGTCGCTCGTGCCTCGTCGACCGTGGGGTGTCGCGACGTCGAAGCCAACATCCCTCGGTGAGCGTACAGCCTGCGGGAGGATGGTTCCGAGCGGCATTGGCTAGAGTGGTGGCGATGACGACCCTGCTCCTGTTCCATCACGCGCAAGGGCAGACTCCCGGGTTCCTCGCGTTCGCCGAGGAACTGCGGGAGGCCGGTCACACGGTCCACGCGCCGGACCTGTATGGCGGCGGCGAGACGTTCGGGACGGTCGACGAGGGCGTCGCGCATGCGAGGCAGGTCGGTTTCGGGGAGATCATCCGACGCGGTGCGGAGGCGGCGGAGGGGCTGCCCGAGGACATCGTCATCGCGGGCTTCTCGCTCGGCGTGATGCCGGCGCAGTCCCTCGCGCAGACGCGACCCGGTGCGCGGGGAGCGCTCCTGTACCACGGGGCCCTGCCGCCTTCCGAGTTCGGGGGCCCGTGGCCCGTGGCCGTGCCGGTCCAGATCCACTTCATGGATCAGGACCCCTGGGCGGAGGAGGATCTCGCCGCGGCCGAGGCCCTGGTGAAGGAGGTCGAGGACGCCGAGCTGTTCATCTACCCGGGTTCGGGCCACCTGTTCGCCGACCCGACATCGGGGGACTACGACGAGCGGGCGGCGGCTCTGCTCAAGGAGCGAACGCTCGCGTTCCTGAACCGGGTCGGCTGACCGCTCCCTACGTGTACGAGTGGTCCTCGTCGGGGAACGTCCCGGCGGCGACGTCGGCGGCGAACTCGGTCGCGGCCTTCGCGATCTGGCCGCGCAGGTCGACGTAGGCGCGCGCGAACTTCGGGACGCGTTCGGACAGCCCGAGCAGGTCGGGGGAGACGAGCACCTGCGCGTCGGTCCCCGGTCCCGCGCCGATGCCGATCGTGGGGATCTGTAGGGTCGTCGTGAGCTCGGCACCGAGCTCGGACGGCATGGCCTCCAGGACGATCGCGAACGCGCCCGCCTTCTCGAGCGCGAGCGCCTGATCGGTCACCCGCGCGGCCTCCTCACCCCGCCCCTGCACCCGGTAGCCGCCCATCGCGTGCACCGACTGCGGCGTGAGCCCCACGTGCGCCATCACCGGGATCCCGAGATCGACAAGCCTGTGCACGAGCTCGACCTGCGCACCCTCGATCTTGACGGCGCCGGCGCCCCCTTCCTTCAGGAACCGGCCGGCGTTGCGAACGCCCTCCTCGACGCTCACCTGGTACGAGAGGAACGGCATGTCGCCAACCACCAGCGCGTTCGTGACGCCGCGCGCGACCGCGCGGGTGTGGTGCAGCATCTCCTCCATCGTGACGGGCAGGGTGTTCTCGTAACCCAGGATGGTGTTGCCGACCGAGTCCCCGACGAGCAGCACGGGGATCCCGGCCTCGTCGAAGATCTTGGCGGTGGGGTAGTCGTAGGCCGTGAGCATCGCGAAACGCCTGCCCTCGGCCTTCCACGCTTGCAGATCGCGGATCGTGATGCTCATCGCTCGCGCCTCCTTCGTGAGTGCACGGCAGCCGTTCCCACGATTCTACCCGAGCATGGTTCGGCGACCCGACGGCCGTTCCTGCGTGTCACCCACGGGTGCTAGGGTCGCCCGACCAGCGAGCCGCTAGACTGGGCGCCAGCCACACATCCTGCTCCCCCCGTGGGGGCCGTCCAGACCAGAGGAGGTGGAGAACTGAGGCAGTACGAAGGCATGCTCATCCTGCCCGCGGAGGCCGACGAGTCGGTCGTTTCCGGGGCGCTGGACCGCATCACCCGCGTCGTCGGCGAGGCGGGTGGCCAGGTCGGCAACGTCGATCGCTGGGGCCGGCGGCGTCTGGCATTCGAGATCGAACGGCAGGCCGAGGGTTACTACGTCGTGGTGGAGTTCACGGCGGATCCCGACGTCCTGACCGAGCTCGAACGCACGCTGCGGCTGGCCGACGAGGTCCTGCGGTTCAAGATCGTCGTTCGCGGCGAGGCCGCGTAACGAACAGCGACTTCCCCCTCCCCGGCACGCCATCCGACGGGGAGCGGTCACGGAACGGAAGGTGATGGAGATGGCGAGCGAGAACCAGGTCACCATCGTGGGCAACCTCACGGACGACCCCGAGCTGCGTTACACGCCGAACGGAGCCGCCGTCGTGAAGTTCCGCGTGGCGGTCAACCGCCGCTACAAGGACGAGTCGGGCCAGTGGAAGGACGGCGAGACGTCGTACTTCTCCGTCAACGCCTGGCGGAGCCTAGCCGAGAACGCGGCCGAGAGCCTCACCCGAGGCACGCGCGTCGTCGTGACCGGTCGGCTGCAGATGCGCTCCTGGGAGACCCAGGAGGGCGATAAGCGCACGGTGGTCGAGATCGAGGCCGACGAGCTCGGTCCGAGCCTGCGTTGGGCGACCGCGAAGATCGAGCGCCAGGGTCGCTCCGGAGGTTCGAGCGACTGGACGCCCGCCACGGTCGGCGCTCCCACGGCAGACGAGGAGACACCGCTGGATGCCACCTAAGACGAAGAGGCGACCCGCCAAGCGGGAGAAGGACGACAAGGGCTGGCAGAAGAAGCAGAAGCGCAAGATCTGCATCTTCTGCAAGGACCGGATCGAGTACGTCGACTACAAGGACACCGCGACGTTGCGGCGGTTCGTGTCCGAACGCGGCAAGATCCGCGCGCGCCGCGTGACGGGCAACTGCTCGCAGCACCAGCGCGACGTCGCCACCGCGGTCAAGAACGCCCGCGAGATGGCCCTGCTGCCGTACTCGACCCGATGAAGATCATCCTGCAGAAGCCCGTCGACAAGCTCGGCATCCCGGGGGACGTCGTGGACGTCGCCGATGGCTACGCGCGCAACTACCTGATGCCCCGCGGGCTCGCGGTCAAGGCGACCAAGGGCGGCGTGAAGCACGTCGACAGCCTCAAGCGCGCCCACGGCACCCGGGTCAACGCCGCCAAGGCCGAGGCCGAGCAGGTCGCTGAGCGCCTGATGGCCTCGCCGATCATCGTGCCCGCGAACGCGGGTGAGGAAGGCCGGCTGTTCGGCAGCGTCACGCCGAACGACGTCGCTACGGCGATCGAAGCCCAGACCGGCGTTGCGGTCGACCGGCACGACGTCACGATGGACGAGCCGATCCGCTCGATCGGCGTCCACGAGGTCAAGGTGCACCTGTTCGCCGAGGTCGATCCGGTGATCTCGGTGGAGGTCACGGCCGCCGAGCCGGGTTCGGAGGGATAGAGAGGTTCGGACACCCGGCCTCGGCGGTGGCGCTGAGGTCGGGGTTCGGTCCGGGCTGCTCGTCTGCGCCTACGCGCGGGATCCGTGCTTTCGGACGTCCGTAGGGCTTGGCTCCGCTCGACGACGCCCTGACCGAAACCCCTGCCCGCCCGGACCGTGCCTGCGCCTCGGATCAGCTCCAAGCCCACCGGACACCGCCACGCCGACTGATGCGCCCATCCACGCGAGCACGTCGCGTGGGCCTTGCCGATCGGTTCCGCAGTCTGCTCGCAGCCGAGACCGGTCTGACCTGACGGTCTTCTCGCGTGGGCCCGAAAAGCCGTGTTGGCGGGCGGGAGGGGGCGTCGACGGGCGTCGTCGAGCGGAGCCGAAGCCCGATCACGCCCTCGAGCACGCTGCCCGGCGTAGGCGCAGACGAGCAGCCCGTCGAGGACCCTCGACCTCAGCCCGCCCCTAGACGCGCGACCCCTTGGCGAGCGAGAATCACACCCGTGTGATCCCGGTGTCGGCGGGGGGCGATACACACCTATCCACAGGGTTTTCCCCCTCGGGAAACGCAGGTGGAAGGCACAGTGACAAGGAATCTTCAGGCACGACCAGCGGATCGGGTTTCCCCACGGGTTTTCCGCTGGGAGCGGAGGCTCCACGGGTCTAGCGTTGCCCGCCGGTTCCATCGGAGTTCGAGGGGGGAGCAGGGTTGGTGAGGGCTGCGGACGACGTCCGGCGGATCAGGCCGAAGGCCGGAACGGAGCGGGTGCCCCCGCAGAACCTCGAGGCCGAGGAATCCGTGCTCGGATCGATGATGCTCTCGCCCGACGCGATCGCCGACGTCATCGAGATCGTGCGTCCCGCCGACTTCTATCGGAGCGCGAACGCGAAGATCTTCGACACCCTGCGCGAGATCTACGGCCGCGGCGATCCCGTCGACGCGATCACCGCGGTGGAGGAGCTCAAGCGCCGCGGGACCCTCGAGGAGGTGGGCGGGCACCTCGCGATCTCCGACCTTGTCGACCGGGTCCCGACGCCTTCGTCCGCCGCGTCCTACGCCCGGATCGTCGCCGAGACCTCGCTGCTGCGCCGGCTGATCGGCGCGGCGGCCGACATCATGGATATGGCCTACTCGGCGCCCGAGGAACCCGAGCGGGTCGCCGACGAGGCCGAGCAACGGATCTACGACGTGGCTCGGCACGGCGAGAAGGACCAGGTCGCCTCGCTGCACGAGCTCGTCGACGAGGCGATGACCGACCTCGAGCGGATCCAGAACCGGGAGTCCGCGTTCGCCGGCGTGCCGACCGGGTTCCGCGACGTCGACACCCTGCTGTCGGGGATGCAGGCGGGGAACCTGATCGTGATCGCGGCCCGCCCCGGCGTGGGCAAGTCCTCGTTCGTGACCAACGTCGCCCGCAACGTCGCTGTCGACGCGGGCCTGCCGGTCGCGATGTTCTCGCTCGAGATGTCGCGGTGGGAGATCGGCATGCGCCTGCTGTGCGGGGAGGCGCGGGTCCCATGGGACAGCATCCGCAACAAGCGGGTCGGCGCCGAGGACTGGTCCCGGATCGCGCAGGCCGCCGACAGCCTGCACGAGGCGCCGCTGTTCATCGTCGACTCGGGCAACGTCACGCTCGTGGACATCCGCGCCAAGGCCCGGCGGCTGTCCGCGCGCCGGCAGGGTCTGGGCATGATCATCGTCGACTACCTCCAGCTGATGTCCCACACGCGGAGAGTCGACAACCGCCAGCAGGAGATCGCCGAGATCAGCCGCGGCCTGAAGATGCTCGCCAAGGAGCTCGAGATCCCGGTGATCGCCGTCAGCCAGCTCAACCGTGATCCCGAACGTCGTCAGGACAAGCGGCCGCAGCTCTCGGACCTGCGCGAGTCCGGCGCGATCGAGCAGGACGCGGACGTCGTGATGTTCATCCACCGCGAGGACGCGGACCCCGCCAAGAAGGGCCTGGCCGACCTGATCGTCGCCAAGCACCGCAACGGCCCGACGGACACCGTGCCGCTCACCTTCCTGCCGCACCTGACGCAGTTCCGCAACCACGCCACCGCGGTGACGTGACCGTCGACCGCCGCCGCGTCCGGGCGCTCGCCCGCCGGCTCGAGCGGCACTTCGGGGCGCTCGCGCCGCCCCGAGCCACGGACCCGCTCGACGAGCTGGTCCTGACCGTGCAGTCGCAGCACACGAGCGACCTGAACGCCGAGCGCGCGTTCGGGCTGCTGCGGGGCCGGTACCCGACGTGGGACGACGTGGTTCGCGCGCCGACGGCCGAGCTCGCCGAGACGATCCGCTCGGGCGGGCTCAACAACACGAAGGCCGCCCGGATCCAGGCGATCCTGCGCGAGATCTATCGGCGCGAGGGCCGCTACGACCTGTCGGCGCTCGCGTCGCGTTCGGACGCCGAGATCGCGGAGTACCTCTCGTCGCTCCCCGGCGTCGGGCCCAAGACTGCGGCGGTCGTGATGGCCTTCGCGTTCGGCCGCGAGACGATCCCGGTCGACACGCACGTGCATCGGGTAGCCACGCGGCTCGGCCTGGTGCCCAATACCTCGGCTGAACGCGCCCAACGGTTGCTCGAGGAGCTCGTGCCGGAGGAGCTCAAGACCCCGATGCACGTCGGGCTGATCAACCTGGGTCGCGAGATCTGCAAGGCGGGCCGCCCCCGATGCGAGGACTGTCCGCTGTACGAGCTGTGCCCGACGGGGCCGGTCGTGCTCGGCGTGCGGCAGCCGCGCCCGCCGTCCCGCTCGTAGAGATGGCTCCTGTCGGCGGCAGGACGGGCGTCGAGCCGATCGAGCGGGCGAGGGGAATCGAACCCCCGTTTCAAGCTTGGGAAGCTTGCGTTCTACCATTGAACCACGCCCGCGAAGGCCGCTCGCCGGAGCGAGCCGTCCCCAGTCTAGCGAGCCAGCCGGACCGCGTTCCAGGCCACCCTGCTAGCCTCCGATGCCCCATGACGCAGCCGGATCCCGACCTCTGGCCGCACGTGCTCTCGAAGCTCTCCGCCAGAACCTCCCTGGACCGCGACGAGGCGGCGGAGGCGATGCGTCTCGTGATGTCGGGGGAGGCGACCCCCGGTCAGGTCGCCGGCCTCCTGATGGCGCTGCGGACCAAGGGCGAGACGGTGGAGGAGATCGAGGGGCTCGCGGACACGATGCTCGGGTTCGCGAACCCGGTCGACCCGCCGGCGCCGGTCGTCGACACGTGTGGGACCGGCGGTGACCGCAGCGGGACGTTCAACATCTCGACGGTCGCCGCGATCGTCGTCGCCGGAGCGGGGGTCCCCGTCGCCAAGCACGGCAACCGCGCCGCGTCGTCGATCTGCGGCTCGGCCGACCTGCTCGAGGCGCTCGGCGTTCGGATCGACTTGGACGCGGCCGGCGTCGAACGCTGTCTCGCTGAGGCCGGGATCGCGTTCATCTTCGCGCCCGTGTTCCATCCGGCGATGGGTCACGCCGGCCCGGTCCGCCGCGAGCTCCGCGTGCCGACCGTGTTCAACTTCCTGGGTCCGCTCACCAACCCCGCGCGACCGTTCGCGCAGGTCGTCGGCGTCTCGGACGAACGCATGCTGCCGCTGCTCGCCCAGGTGCTCGCCCGGCGCGGGACGCGGGCGAGGCTGTTCCGAGCGCTGGACGGCCTGGACGAGCTGACGACCACCGGCCCCGCCCTGGTGTACGACGTCGTGGACGGCGAGCTCCGCGAGACGGTGCTCGACGCCGCGGACCTCGGGCTGGCGCGGTGCGAGGTCGCCGATCTCCGCGGCGGTGACCCGGAGACCTCGGCGGCGATCGCCCTGGCGATCCTGCGCGGCGAGACCGGCCCGCGACGGGACGTCGTGCTGCTCAATGCGGCGGCCGCGCTCGAGGTCTCGGGCAGGGCGCGCTCGCTCCAGGACGGGCTAGCGATCGCGGCTACGTCGATCGATTCGGGTGCCGCCGTCGACACACTCGTTCGCTGGGTGGCGTCCTCGGGGAACCGGTAGCATCCGGCCGCGATGATCCTGTCCGACGTCGACATCCGTAAGGCGCTCGCGGCGGGCCGCATCCAGATCGATCCTTTCGACGACGCATGCGTCCAGCCCTCGTCCGTCGACCTGCACGTCGACCGTCAGTTCCGCGTCTTCGCCAACTCGCGGTACCCGTACATCGACGTCCGTCGCGAGATGCCGGACCTGACCGAGATGGTCGAGGTCGCCGGCGACGAGGCCTTCATCCTGCACCCGGGAGAGTTCGTGCTCGGCTCGACGATCGAGCGGGTGGCGCTGCCCGACGACCTGGTCGCGCGTCTGGAAGGCAAGTCGAGCCTCGGGCGTCTCGGGCTGCTGATCCACTCGACCGCCGGCTACGTCGACCCCGGGTGGGACGGCTACCTCACGCTCGAGCTGTCGAACGTCGCGAACCTGCCGATCACGATCTACCCAGACATGAAGATCGGTCAGATCTCGTTCTTCCGGCTGAGCACGCCCGCTGAGGTCCCGTACGGCGCGAAGGGAACCAAGAGCAAGTATCAGGGCCAGCGAGGTCCGACGGCGAGTCGCTTCTTCGAGGAGTTCGGCGACCGCGAGACCTAGCGGGAGCCGGCCTCGTCCTCGGTCCGGTCGGGCGCCGATGGTGAGGTTCCGGGTGGGGCGTCGGTCGTGTCGTCCTTGCGGTCCGCGAAGCGGTTCGACGCCTTGGCCTTGAGAGCGCGGTACCAGGCATCCTCGTACGCGTTCTCGTCCGGCCCCGGTAGGGGCCGGTACCGTTCAGTCGGCATCGCCGTTCTCCCGTCGAACGTTCCGCTAGTGCCCGGATCCGATCGTGCGGCCGAGCGCCTCCACCGGCTGCAGCCCCGGCCCGATGCCCATCGACACGGCCGCCATCGCGGCCTGCGTGCGGTTGGTGACGCTCAGCTTGCGGAAGATCGCGGCCAGGTGCGCCTTCACCGTCTTCTCCGACAGGAACAGCGCGCGCGAGATGTCTCGGTTGCTCCGTCCCTCGGCCAGGAGCGCGAGGATGTCGGTCTCGCGCTGGGTGAGCGACCCGGCCGTGCGGACGGACGGGGTCCCGTCGCCCGAGACGCCGCCCTCGATCGACTCGAACAGGTTCTGGATCACCTTCGGAGACAGCACGTTCCCGCCGCCGGACAGCGCGACGTTGATCGCCTGCTCCAGATCCTCGGGCGTGGCGTCCTTCAGCATGTACCCGGCCGCGCCCTCGGCGAGCGCGCGCCGGACGTAGTGCGCGTGGTCGAACGACGTCAGCATGATCACGGGCAGATCTGGCCAACGACTCTTCACGTCGTGCAGCAGCTCGAGGCCGTCGGCATCGGGCATGCGCACGTCGACCAGCGCGATGTCGATCGTGCCGGTGGACAGCTGGTCGAGCGCCTCGGTCGCGCCCCCTGCTTCGATCACCTCTGCGTCGGAGAAGCACTCGCGGATCACGTGTCCCAACCCGCGGCGCACCAGCGCATGGTCGTCGACGACGAGCACCTTCACGGGCTTACTCCTTGTCCGTAACGGGGCAGCCTCGCGACGACCCGCGTTCCTTTGCCCGGCGCCGATCTGACGTCGAGCGTTCCGTGGACGTCGGCGACCCGCCGACGCAACATGTCCAGGCCCAGGTGACCGGCGACGGGCTCGTGCTCCGAGCTCTCGAAGCCGCGGCCGTGGTCCTCGACGCTCACCTCGACCGAACGATCGGATGCCAGGACGCGCACCGCGACCTCACGGCCGTCGGCATGCTTGGCGGCGTTCGCGATGCCTTCCCGGATCACCGAGGATGCCGCATCCAGGACCGACGGCGAGACCTCGGCGAGGTCGCCCTCGATCGACCACGTCGCGGGGAGCTGCCAGCGGTCCAGGACGCTCCGCAGGAGCTCCTCGATCGGTTGCACCGCCCCGGGCGCGGCCGGTGTCAGGTTGGCGAGCACGCCTCGGATCTCGTCGAGCGCCCTGCGCAACTCGTCGACCGCCCGGCGGAGCGCCTCGACGGCCTCCGACGGCGCGACCTCGACGCGGCGCGCGAGCGACTCGAGCTCAAGGACGGACGCGGTGATCACCTGCGTGAGCCCGTCGTGGATCGCGTACGCGAGACGAGCCCGGTCGCCCTCGACCGGCGCGTCGAGATCCGGGGGGACCTCGAGCACCTCATCGGGTCGTCCGAAGCCCTCCGCGGACGTCGCCTCGACCCCGAGCGTCATCGCTTCCACCGTCCTCCGCTCTCCTTCGTGGTCTTCTGGCATGGCCTTCTCGCATGGTCTTCTCGCGGTGCCCGCCGCTCGGTCCGTGCTTGCGTCGGCGCGCACCTCCGGTCGGCACCCCCCAGCGAGGGGACGCCGAGTCCGTTCGGGCTAGTTCTCATTTCGGTCGTTGGGGGCGGTGGCTTGAACGCGCCTGTTCAGGGCACGTGAGGGGCCACAGGCACCGGGCGGGCCCTCGTCAGGCGGGGTCGAGCTCGGTCAGGGGTTGGGGCCGATGACCGAGCGCGCGAGCACCTGCGCGAGATCGAGCACCTCGGTGCGGCCCCCGCGGGCCCGCTCGCCGTCGTCGAGCATGATCAGGCAGTAGGGGCACGCGACCCCGACGGTGTCGGCGCCCGTGGCGGCGGCCTCCTCGGCGCGCTCTTGGTTGATCCGCTTGCCGATGCGTTCCTCCATCCACATCCGGGCGCCACCCGCCCCGCAGCACAGCGCGCGTTCGCCGTGACGGGGCATCTCCACGGTCCGAACGCCGGGCACTGCCTCCAGCGCGGCGCGCGGGTCGCGGTAGACGCTGTTGTGGCGCCCGAGGTAGCACGGGTCGTGGTAGGTGAGCGTAGCGGAGACCTCGCTGGTCGGCCGGAGGCGCCCCTCGGCAACCAGCTGTGCGAACAGCTGCGAGTGGTGGATCACCTCGAACGTCCCACCGTAGTCTGGGTACTCGTTGCGCAGCGTGTTGAAGCAGTGAGGGCAGTTGGCGATCACTTTGGTCACCCCGGCCCCCGAAAGCGTCTGGACGTTCTGCTCGGCCATGGTCTGGAACAGGTACTCGTTGCCGATGCGGCGCGCCGGGTCGCCCGTGCACAGCTCGCGCGGCCCCAGGATCGCGAAGGACACGCCCGCACGCTGGAGCAGCTGGACCACCGCCTTCGAGATGGAGGTCGCGCGGTCGTCGAACGCGCCCGCGCACCCGACCCAGTACAGGTACTCGGGGGCCTTCGAGCCCTCCTCGATCACCCGGACCTCGAGCCCCCCGGCCCAGTCGGCGCGCTGCGCTTGCGGCATGCCCCACGGGTTCCCGGCGCTCTCGAGGTTGCGGAGCATCGCCCCCGCCTCGGGCGGGAACCGTGACTCCGCCATCACCAGGTTGCGGCGCAGGTCGACGATCGTGTCGACGTGCTCGATGTCGACCGGGCACTCCTGCATGCAGGCGCCGCACGTCGTGCAGCCCCACAGGACCTCCTCGTCGACGATGCCGGGCACGAGAGGGACCGGCTCGAGCTCGGTGCCAGCAGCCTTGGCCTCCAGGATCTGCGGGCCCTCCTCGAACAGGTGATCCCGCAGGTTCATCACGAGGAGCTTGGGCGAGAGCGGCTTGCCCGTGTTCCATGCCGGGCACGCGCTCTGGCAACGTCCGCACTCGGTGCAGGCGTACAGGTCGAGCGTCTGCTTCCAGGTGAGATCCGCGATCGTGGCCGCGCCCAGATGCACGTCCTCGGTCTCGGCGCTCTCGAGATCGATCCGCAGCGGGGTCAGGGTGCCCCGTGGACGGGTGCTCGCGAAGTAGACGTTGATCGCGCTCGTGGCGATGTGGAGGTGCTTGGAGTACCCAAGGTAGACGAGGAACCCCAGGATGATCGCTACGTGGACCCACTGGAAGGTCCACATCGACGCCCGTTGCCACCCCTCGGACATCCAGGTGAACATGGACGACGCGACCGTCGACACGGGTGTCCACCAGGTGTCCGGCGCGTACCCGGCGGCGATCCGAGCCCCGCGCGCAAGGAAGAGCGTGACGATGATCAGGAAGATGAGGCCGAGGATCCGGTAGGCCTCCCACCGGTGGCTGCCGACGAAGCGTTCGGGGCGTTGGAACAACCGGATGCCGACCGCGATCGCGATCCCGACCAGGACGCCGGCCGCGAACACGTCCTGGATCAGGCCCAGCCAGTCGGTGCCGCCGATCAGGGGCAGCTCGAAGGTCGGATCGATCAGCTCGCCCATGATCTCGAGGATCGTGGTGAGCAGGATCAGGAACCCCCAGAAGATCAGCGCGTGCATCAGGCCGGGGAGCGCGCGTTGGAACAGCTTGCGTTGGCCGAGGACCTCGACGCCTTCACGCGCGACCCGGCGCGGGACGTCGCCGCCCCGCTGGACCGGGCGGCCGAGCCGCACGAGACGGGTGAGCAGCCTGGCTCGTCTGGCGGCCAGGCCCCCGGCGACCACCACGAGCACGGCGAGGAGGCCGGCACGCACGAGCATCGGCGGGAGCATACTCCGCCCCGCCGCTGGGGACCGCCGGCCCGGCAAGAAGGTCGTCGCCGAGCCCGAAAGGGGGATCGCGGCGGAGCCAGGAACACTCCAGACAGGCACGAAGTTGATACCAACGCGCTCAAGGTTCTATATTCGTAGCCACTGAAGAGGGTCCGAGCGAAGGAGGCAACTCGATGGCACGTGCGGTAGGGATCGATCTGGGGACGACGAACTCGGTGGTCTCGGTGCTCGAGGCCGGCGAGCCCGTCGTCATCCCGAACGCCGAAGGGGCGCGAACCACCCCCTCGGTTGTGGGGTTCGCCAAGAACGGCGAGATCCTGGTCGGCGAAGTCGCCAAGCGCCAGGCCATCACGAACCCGGATCGAACGGTCCGGTCCGTGAAGCGGCACATCGGCGAGAAGGACTGGGGACCCGATGTCGACGGCAAGAAGTGGACGCCGCAGGAGATCTCGGCGCAGATCCTCGGCAAGCTCAAGCGCGACGCCGAGGCGTACCTCGGCGACACGGTGGGCCAAGCCGTGGTCACGGTCCCGGCGTACTTCGACGACTCGCAGCGCCAGGCCACCAAGGAGGCCGGCCAGATCGCGGGGCTCGAGGTGCTCCGCATCATCAACGAGCCGACCTCCGCGGCGCTCGCGTACGGGCTCGACAAGCAGCACGATCAGACGATCCTCGTGTTCGACCTCGGGGGCGGGACGTTCGACGTCTCGCTGCTCGAGATCGGCGAGGGCGTGTTCGAGGTCAAGGCCACCCACGGCGACACGCAGCTGGGCGGCGACGACTGGGATCAGCGCGTGATCGACTGGATGGTGAAGGAGTTCAAGAACAACTACGGGATCGACCTCGGGGCCGACCGGATGGCGCTCCAGCGCCTGAAGGAGGCGGCCGAGAAGGCCAAGATCGAGCTCTCGCAGGTGAGCGAGGCCACGATCAACCTGCCGTTCGTCTCGGCCGGCGCCGACGGCCCGCTGCACCTGGAGATGAAGCTCACCCGCAGCGAGTTCGAGCGCATGACCGAGGACCTGGTCCAGCGCACGCGCGAGCCCTTCGAGCTCGCGGTCAAGGACTGGGGCAAGAGCGTCGAGGGGATCGACCACATCATCCTGGTGGGCGGGTCCACGCGGATGCCGATGATCCAGGAGCTCGTCAAGGAGCTCACCGGCGGCAAGGAGCCGCACAAGGGCGTGAATCCCGACGAGGTCGTCGCGGTCGGCGCGGCGATCCAGGCCGGCGTCCTCAAGGGCGACGTGAAGGACATCCTGCTCCTGGACGTGACGCCCCTGACGCTTGGCGTCGAGACCAAGGGTGGGATCTTCACCCGGCTGATCGAGCGCAACACGACGATCCCGACGCGCAAGTCGGAGATCTTCACGACCGCCGACGACAACCAGAGCAACGTCGAGATCCACGTCCTGCAGGGCGAGGCCGAGACGGTCTACTCGCCGGGCGTGCGATCGCTCGGCAAGTTCATGCTGACGGGACTCCCTCCAGCGCCGCGAGGGATGCCGCAGATCGAGGTCGCGTTCGACATCGACGCCAACGGCATCGTGAACGTGTCCGCCAAGGACATGGCCACCGGCCGGGAGCAGGCGATGACGATCACCGGCGGCACAGCGCTGTCCAAGGAGGACATCGCCCGCATGGTCCAGGACGCGGAGAAGTTCGCGGCCGAGGACCACTCCCGTCGCGAGGCGGCCGAGGTGCGCAACCAGGCCGACCAGCTCGCATACCAGGTCGACCGTTCGATCGAGGAGTGGGGCGACAAGGTGCCCGAGCCCGACCGGGAGGAGCTGAGGAAGCTCAACGAGGAGCTGAAGGAGACCCTCAAGGGTGAGGACGTCGAGAAGATCAAGGCCGGGACCGACGCCGTGATGCGGACGTTCCAGCGCATCGGACAGGCGATGTACCAGCAGACGCCGGAGGGTCAGCAGACCGCGGCCGCCGCGGCCGGTGGGGCGCCTGGCACCGAGCCCGAGGGCGAGAACGACGTGGTCGAGGGCGAGATCGTGGACGAAGGGGGAGAGCGATGACCGAGCTCACCCGGATCGCGGTCGGGGAGGACTCGTGACCGATCACCACCACGACACGCCAGACGAGCGCCCGCCGAAGGTCCGCGTCGTCGACAAGCGACGGTACCGCGACGGCGAGTCGGAGGGCGACGTCGGCCCCCCGGAGGCGTCGGACGAACCCACGCCGCCCGACGAGGCGGACGAGTTGGCGCGCGCGAGGACGCAGGCGGCCGAGTACCGCGACCACCTGCAGCGGCTCCAGGCGGAGTTCGAGAACTACCGCAAGCGGATGACCCGTTCGCAGGAGCGGCTGGTCGACGCGGAGCTCCAGCGGTTCGTCCAGCGGCTGCTCGAGGTTCTGGACGAGTTCGACCTCGCTTTGATCGCCGCCGAGCGGCAGCCGGACTTCGAGGCGTTCCGGAAGGGGGTCGAGCTCGTCTACGCCAAGCTCGCCGAGACCCTTCGGGCCGAAGGGCTCGAGCGGATCGAAGCCGAGGGCAAGTCGTTCGACCCCAACGAGCACGAGGCGCTGATGCAGACCGGCGACGGCGAGGGCGAGCCGCAGGTCGCGGAGATCTTCCGTCAGGGGTACCGGTTGCGGGGCACCGTGATCCGTCCCGCGAGCGTTCGCGTCGAGCGCGCGTAGCGCGCGAGGGGAGCTGCGGTGAACGGCGACGTCCGTCGCGAGTGGTTCGAGAAGGACTACTACCAGGTGCTCGGCGTGGCCAAGAACGCCACTGCGGCCGAGATCAAGAAGGCGTACCGCAAGCTCGCACAGCAGTACCACCCCGACGCCAACCCCGGGAACAAGGACGCCGAGGAGCGGTTCAAGGAGATCTCGGCAGCCCACGACGTGCTCGGCGACGAGGACAAGCGCAAGCAGTACGACCAGGTTCGCGAGATGGCCTCGTCCGGGTACGGGGCCGGCGCCGGCGGAGGATTCCCCGGCGGGGGCGGCGGGTTCTCCGGTGGCTTCCCGGGCGGTGTGCGGTTCGAGGACCTGGGCGATCTGGGCGACCTGTTCGGTGGGCTGTTCGGCGGGGCGGGACGAAGCGGCGGTCAGCGAGCGTCGCGGGGCACCGATCTCGAGACGACCGTGACGATCCCGTTCGACGACGCGATGCAAGGGACCACGGTGCCGGTTCGGATCCAGGGGCCGGCCCCGTGCGAGACCTGCCGTGGGAGCGGCGCGGCGCCGGGCACGAGCCCGACGACGTGCGGCCGCTGCGGGGGTTCGGGCGCCGTCGCCGTGAACCAGGGCCCGTTCCAGATGAGCCAGACCTGTCCCGTCTGTCACGGTTCGGGGCGCGTCGTCGAGACGCCGTGCCCGACCTGCGGCGGCAGCGGCAGCAGGCGTCGCACGCGGACGTTCCAGGTGAAGATCCCCGCCGGCGTCCAGGATGGGGCTCGGATCCGGCTCGCGGGGCGGGGCGAACCCGGAGGGTCGGGTGGCCAGCCGGGCGACCTCTACGTGCGGGTCCGCGTGCAGCAACACGCCTTCTTCGGACGCGCGGGCCACGATCTGACGCTCGAGCTGCCCGTCACCTACCCGGAGGCGGCACTGGGCGCGGAGGTCCGCGTCCCGACGCTGAACGGTCCCGTCACGATGAAGGTCCCCGCCGGGACGCCCAACGGCAAGACGTTCAGGCTCAAGGGCAAGGGCGCCCCCAAGCGCGGCGGGAACGGCGACCTGCTGGTGACGACCCGCGTCGAGGTACCCCGGAAGCTCTCTCGGTCCGAGAAGGACCTGCTCAAGCAGCTCCGCGAGAACGAGAAGGAGTCGCCGCGCCGACGCCTGGGCGTGGAGACGTGAGGAGGGACGCGTCGTGAGCGACACACCCGAACGCGGTGGCGAGCGGACCGAGGAGCGGGCCGTCTACATCATCAGCGTGGCGGCCGAGCTCTCGGGTGTGCACCCGCAGACCCTGCGCATGTACGAACGGCGAGGGCTCCTCGCGCCCAAGCGGACCTCCGGCAACAACCGCCGGTACTCCGAGCGCGACATCGCGCGCATCCAGATGATCCAGGAGCTCACCCAGCACGAGGGCGTCAGCCTGGCGGGCGTGAAGCTGTTCATCGAGATGCGGGAGCAGCTCGCGCAGATGCGCCGCCGCACCGAGGAGCTCGAACGCGAGCTGCTCGACCAGATCCGCCGGCGCCGCTCCGGCGCCGAGATCGTCCCGCTCCGTAGCGTTCGGTCCTTCCTGTGGGAGGAAGAAGACACCTCGTGATCGAGCTCCGCGGCGACCACGTGGTCCTGCGCGGTTTCCGGGCCGAGGAGGTCGCGGTCGCCCTCGAGCGGATGCAGTCTGTCCCGCCGGCCGAGCTCGACCGTGACACCCTGCGCGAGCGGCGCGAGCGCCTCGAGCGTTCGGGCGAGCGGAACGGGTCGGAGATCATGCTGGCGGTCGAGGCCGACGGCCGTCTCGTGGGCGACGTACAGGGTCGTTGCCCACGGTTCGCGCTGCCGCCCGGCGTGTGGGAGCTCGGCATCGAGCTCTGGGACTCGGCCGACCGCGGCCGGGGGATCGGGAGGGAGACCGTCGCGCTGCTCTCGTCCTACCTGTTCGAGCGCGAGGACGCGATCCGGGTGCAGGCGACCACCGATGTCGACAACGTATCGATGCGCCGGGTGCTCGAGGTGCTCGGGTTCGATCTCGAGGGGATCCTGCACGGGTTCATGCCCGGCGCGGCCGGCCCGGCGCGCGACTACGCGATGTACGGCGTGACCCGAGGCGCGTGGGAGGCGCGCTAGCGCCCAACGGCCGTACGTCAGGGCACGGATCGAGGCGCACGGACTCAGTCCCTTGCCCTCGCGTTCCGATACGTGGCGCAACCTCGCCGGGACCGGGCTGACCCCGGCCGGGAGGGGGCGGTCCCGCCGCGACCTGATGCGTCGACGGAGGGCGGCGAGGGATAGCGCGGGTCGCCGCCGACCACTCGACGGGCTAGGCTTCGCGTCGACCTCCACAGCGGAAAGGAACGACCATGGGCTGGGCCATCGCGATCATCGGCGGGATCATCCTGCTGATCCTGATCTTCGGCGTCGTGTCGTACAACCGCTTCGTCTCCCAGCGCCAGCTGATCAAGGACGCCTGGGCGAACATCGACACCGAGCTGCGTCGCCGGTACGACCTGATCCCCAACCTCGTCGAGTCCGTCCGCGGCTACGCGTCGCACGAGCGCACCGTGTTCGAGAACGTGACCCGGGCCCGAGCGGCCGCGGCGTCGGCCACCGGCTCGCCCGCGGCCCAGGCAGCCGCCGAGGGACCGCTCGTTGCCGCCCTGCGACAGCTGTTCGCCGTCGTCGAGAACTACCCGGACCTGAAGGCGAACCAGAACTTCCTCGCGCTGCAGCAGGAGCTCGCCAACACGGAGGATCGCCTGCAGACGTCGCGGCGCTTCTACAACGCCAACGTGCGCGACTACAACCAGCGCGTGAAGCAGTTCCCCTCCGTGGTTATCGCGTCGACGTTCCACTTCGAGGAAGAGGAGTTCTTCGAGGTCGAGGACGCGCTGCGCGAGGCCGGCGCGCCGCAGGTGGCGTTCGGCGGCGAGGGGCCAGGGGTGACGTTCGGTGGGCCCGAGATCCCCCCGGCCGCGCCGCCCCCCGCGCCCGCCGCGGAGCCGTCCGGGACGCCGCCACCGCCGCCCGGGACGCCCGACGTGTAGCGGTTAACGGTCCCGGGCCTCGGCGGGCTCCGGCAGGAAATCGGGTGCGGGGCCGCACCCCTCGAGCATCGTCGCGCGCCGGACGTCACCGGTCAGCAGCGTCCAGACGATGGCCCAGACGAGCGCGACGCCGCCCATCGCCAGGGCCGTCGTTCTCGCGCTGAAGACGTCGGCGAGCCAGCCGGTCGCGATCGCGGACAGGCCGAACGTCAACGTGACCAGCATGCCGTCGACGGCGAAGATCCGTCCCCGGATCCGGTCGGGCACGACTCGCTGGAGCCCGTACGACGACAGCGTCCACTGAGCGCCGCCGCCCACGTGCGCGACGAGGACCGCGCCCATCGCGAACCCGAGCGCGGGCGCCAGGCCGAGGAGCGCGTACCCGACCCCGAACGTGGCGAGCGCGCCACCGATCGCGCCGAACAGCCGCCGGTCCTGTGGGCCGGCGAGGGACCTGCCGACGAACGGGCCGATCAGCGCCCCGACCCCGCGCGCCGCCATCAACAGCCCGAGCCCGATCTCGCCCGCGGCGAACCTGCCGAGCGCGAGGATCGGCAGGAGCACGAGCACACCCCCGGCGACCCCCCAGCCGAACTTCACCGCGAGCAGCGCGAGGACCCGATGGTCCTTCCGCGCGTAGCGGACGGTCTCGACCGTGTCTTCCCGCAGGCTGGGGCGTTCGTGGACCGTCCGGCGCTCCGCGAAGGTGGCGTGGATCCCGAGGATCAGCAGGGCGGACAGCACGAACGAGGCCGAGTCCACCACGATCGCGACATCGGACCCGAACACCCCCGCCACGACCCCGCCGAGGGCGCCGCCGACCGCGAGCATCGTGCCCCACAGCGACCCCGAGAGCGCGTTCGCGACGGAAAGGTCGCCTTCGTCCACCAGGTTCGGCATCGCCGCCATCGAGGCCGGCTCGAACGCGGCCGCGAACACCGCCGTCCCGGCGAGCAGGACGTAGACGAGCCACGCGAGGTCCTCGGTCCGCACCAGGAGGAACCCGAGCACCAGGACCGCTCGGGCCAGGTCGCAGGCGATCATGAGCCGGCGCCGATCGAGCCGATCCGCGAGCACGCCGGCGAACGGCGAGGCCGCGAAGTACGTGAGGTCCTGCGCCGCGATCGTGAACGCCACCGCGATCGCCTGACCGGTCAGGTCGAGCATCAACCCGAACAGGGCGATCAGCAGGAACCAGTCCCCGCCCAGCGAGATCACCGACGCGAGGTACAGGCGGCGGAAGTTACGGTTGCGCCGGAGCAAGGTGACGGAGGCTCGAAAGCCGCCCTGGGGCTCATCGGGTTCGCGCGCTTCCACGTCGATTTGCAAGACTACCGGCGGAGAACCCGATCGAAGGAGGCCAGCGCATGGGGCTCGACGGGGTCACGTGGTTCCGGCAGGCGGCGTTCCGGTGGCAGGGCGATGGTCCGGTCGTCTACGTCGATCCATGGGGCATCACGGACGACATACCCGCGGACGTCATCCTCATCACGCATGCCCATCACGACCATCTCCAGCCGCACGAGATCGAACGCCTGAGCACGTCCTCGACGAAGATCGTGGCTCCGCGCGACGTCGCCGACGGGCTGACCGGCGACGTCACGCCGATCGAGCCCGGCGGCTCCGTCGAGGCCGGCGGGCTCAAGGTCCAAGCGGTGCCCGCCTACAACACCGCCGAGGAGAGGCTGGACATGCACCCGAAGGCGAACGGCTGGGTGGGGTACGTGTTCGAGTTCGGCGGGCGGACCTTCTACCACGCGGGTGATACCGACGCGCTGCCCGAGCTCGAGAGTCTGGACCCGGACGTGGCGATGGTGCCGATCGGCGGCACCTACACGATGGACTGGGAAGAGGCGGCCGGGTTCGTCAAGGCGATGCAGCCGCGGATGGCCATCCCGATGCACTACGGGTTCGTGGTGTGCTCGCCGTCGCACGCAGGGCGGTTCCGCAAGGGCGCGCAGCCCGTGCCGGTCGAGATCTTGGAGCCCACGAACCCCTTCGAGCAACCCTGAGCCAAGGAACGGCCGAGGAACGAAAGGGAGTGACGAGATGGCACTCGGGTACGACAGACCGCTGTACATCCTGGCGTTCGACCATCGAGGGTCGTTCCAGAAGAAGTTCTTCGGCGTCACGGGGGAGCCGAACGAGGAGGAGACGGCCCGGATCTCCGACGCCAAGCGCGTGATCTACGAGGGCGCGAAACGGGCCCTGGACGAGGGCATCGATGCGGAGACCGCCGGCGTCCTGGTGGACGAGCAGTTCGGGGCCGACATCGCGCGCGACGGGAAGGCCGCGGGGTTCCGGCTCGCGATGCCGGTCGAGAAGAGCGGGCAGGAGGAGTTCGATTTCCAGTACGGCGAGGACTTCGGCGCGCACATCGAGACCTTCGACCCGAGCTTCTCCAAGGTGCTGGTCCGCTACAACACCGAGGGCGACCAGGGGATGAACGAGCGCCAGGCCGGCCGGCTCGAGCGCTTGGGCGACTGGCTGCACGAGCACGGGCGCCTGTTCCTGTTCGAGCTGCTCGTTCCCCCGACGCCGGAACAGATCGCGGCCGCCGGGGGCGACGAGCAGCGATGGGACTCGCAGGAGCGGCCCAAGCTGATGAAGGTGGCGATCGAGGACCTGCAGGCCCGCGGGGTCGAACCCGACATCTGGAAGATCGAGGGCATCGACCGGCGCGAGGACTGCGAGACGATCTCGGCCACCACGCGGCGGGACGGGCGGGACGGGGTAGCGTGCGTCGTGCTCGGCCGGGGGGCCGACGATGCCGCGGTCGATCACTGGCTGCGGATGGGTTCGGGCGTGCCGGGCTACATCGGGTTCGCGATCGGACGTTCGATCTGGTGGGATCCGCTGAAGGGGTTCGTGGACGGCAATCTCGGTCGCGAGGAGGCCGCCAAGCAGATCGCCGCCAACTACCGGCGGTTCGTCGATGTCTATCAGGGGAGGTAGGAGTGGCGATGGCGGTCATCAAGACGATCGATCTGGTCGGCGTGTCGTCCGAGTCGTGGCGGGACGCGGCCCATCAAGCGCTGGCCGAGGCGGCCAAGACGATCCGGGGCATCGAGTCGATGGACATCCTCGGAACGTCGGCGGTCGTGGCGGACGGCACGATCTCCGAGTACCACACGCAGGTGCGGATCAGCTTCCGCATCGAGCGTTCGTAGCCGAACCGGCGCTCGGGCGCGCCGGACGTCGAGGCTAGACTGACCGCATGCCGGCCTCCGTCGTCGTCGGGACCCAGTGGGGGGACGAGGGCAAGGGCAAGGCGACGGACTACCTGGCCGACCGCATGGACCTGGTCGTGCGGTACCAGGGCGGGAACAACGCCGGCCACACGATCTTGGCCGAGGGGCACACGCTCAAGCTCCAGCTGATCCCCTCGGGGATCCTGTACCCGCACATCACGTCGGTGATCGCCGACGGCGTGGTCGTGGATCCCCGCGTGCTGCTGGACGAGCTGGACGGGCTCGAGGCGGTCGGCGTCGACCCCTCCAAGCTGGTCGTGTCGGGCAACTGCCACATGATCATGCCGTACCACCTCGAGCTCGAACGCGTGACCGAACGGTTCCTCGGCAAGAACGCGCTCGGCACGACCAAGCGCGGGATCGGGCCCGCGTACGGGGACAAGGCAGCGCGGATCGGGCTGCGGATCCAGGACCTGTCCGACGAGAAGATCTTCCGCGAGAAGCTCGACGTCGTCCTGCGCGAGAAGAACCAGATCCTGACCCGGATCTACGGGCGGCTCCCGCTGGTTGCGGGGACGATCGTCGACGACTACATGCGCTACGCCGAGCGGCTGCGCCCGCGCGTGACCGACACGTCCAAGCTCCTGCACGACTCGCTGCGCGAGGGCAAGGAGGTGCTGCTCGAGGGCGCGCAGGGCACGATGCTTGACCTCGACAAGGGGACCTATCCGTTCGTCACGTCGTCGAACCCCGTCACGGGCTACGCGCTCGCGTCCGCCGGCATCGGCCCGCGCGAGGTGGGGCGCGTGATCGGGATCACGAAGGCGTACGTGACCAGGGTCGGCGCGGGCCCGTTCCCGACCGAAGATCATGGTCCCGAGGGCGACCGCCTAGGGGAACGCGGGCAGGAGTTCGGCACCGTGACGGGTCGCAAGCGCCGCTGCGGGTGGTTCGACGCGGTGATCCTGCGGTACGCCGCCCGCGTGAACGGGCTCACCGAGCTGTTCGTCACCAAGCTCGACGTCCTGTCCGGGTTCGGGACGGTCCGCGTCTGTACCGCGTACCGCGCCGAGGGGGAGACGTTCGAGGACGTCCCGCCGCACCAGTCGCTGTTCCACAAGGCGGAGCCGGTGTACGAGGAGCTCGAGGGCTGGGAGGACGAGATCGGCGGCGCGACGTCGTTCGGCGACCTGCCCGCCGCGGCCCGGAAGTACCTCGAGCGGATCCAGGAGCTGATCGGCGTGCCGGTGGGCGTGGTCTCGGTCGGACCGGGCCGTGAGCAGAGCCTGACCGCCGACGTCGGATGACCGCGCCGGCGCGGGGCGGCGGTCGTCCCGCCACGATCGCGCGATGAGGGTCCTGGTGGTCGGGGCCGGCGGGCGCGAGCACGCGCTCGCGTGGCGGCTCGCCCGCGATCCGTCGGTCGACCAGGTGCTGGCGGCGCCGGGGAACCCGGGGATCGCGCAGGACGCGTCGTGCCACGACGTTGCCGCCGACGACACCGACGGCCTGCTCGCCCTCGTCGAACGCGAGCGCGTCGACCTCACGGTGGTCGGCCCCGAAGGTCCACTCGTCGCGGGTCTTGCCGATGAGCTCTCGGCACACGGACACCCGGTGTTCGGGCCGTCGGCCGAGGGGGCGAGGCTCGAGGGCTCCAAGGCGTGGGCGAAGGACCTGTGCGAGCGGTACGGCATCCCGGCGGCGGGGACCCTGAGCGCCTCGACGATGTCGGAGGCGCTCGGTGCGCTCGATGCGTTCGGGCCCCCATACGTGGTCAAGGTCGACGGGCTCGCCGCGGGCAAGGGAGTCGTGATCACCGAGGAACGCGACGAGGCGGTGCGGGCGCTCGAACGCGCCCTGGTGGACGGGGAGTTCGGCGACGCGGGCTCGACCGTCGTCATCGAGGAGCACCTGTCGGGGCCCGAGGTCTCGGCGTTCGCGCTTGCCGACGGAGCGACGGCGCTCCCGCTGGGGTTCGCGCAGGACTTCAAGCGTGTCGGCGACCACGACGCCGGGCCCAACACCGGAGGGATGGGGGCGTATTCGCCGCTGCCGTTCGTCGACGGCGCCTTGGCGGAGCGGATCTGCGTTGAGATCCTCGACCGGACCGTCCGGGCGATGGCCGCGGAAGGGGTCCCGTACCGAGGGGTCCTGTACGCCGGACTGATGCTGACCGAACGCGGCCCGATGGTGCTCGAGTTCAACTGCCGGTTCGGCGACCCCGAGACCCAGGTCCTGATGCCCCGGTTCCGGTCCGAGCCCGCCCAGCTGCTCCTCGCGTGCGCCAGCGGCGAGCTCGGGAGCTCCGAGGTGGACCTGACGCCGGGGGCCTGCGTGACCGTCGTCCTGGCTTCGGGCGGCTACCCGGGGGCCTACGAGACCGGGTTCGAGATCCGAGGGCTCGACGAGGCCGGGAGGGTGGAGGGCGCGACCGTGTTCCATTCGGGCACGGCGGGGCGGCAGGGTAGAGTGGTCACGGCGGGAGGACGGGTGCTGTCGGTGAGCGCGACCGGTGCGTCGATCTACGAGGCCCGGGACCGCGCGTACCACGCCAGCGCGCTCGTGTCCTTCGAGGGGATGCGTCACCGGACGGACATCGCGGCATTCGCGGCGAAGGAGGAGCGGAGATGAGCGACCCGGCACCGCTGGTCGGCGTGCTGGTCGGCTCGGCGGCCGAGCTCCCGTTGATGCAGCAGGCGACCGCGATCTTGGAGAAGCTGGAGCTCCCGCACGAGATCCGCGTGATGTCGTCGTCGCGCAGTCCCGACCTGGTGGACGAGTACGCGCGGACCGCGTTCGATCGCGGGTTGAAGGCGCTCGTGTGCACGACGGGGATCTCGGGCCACCTCGCAGCCGCGGTCGCGGCCCGGACGATCGTGCCGGTGATCGGCGTGCCGATCGCCACCGACCAGATGGGCGGCGAGCAGGCGCTGTACGTGACCGCACAGATGCCGAGTGGCGTGCCGGTCGCGACGGTCGGTGTCGACTCGGCGATGAACGCGGCCGTGCTCGCCGCCGAGATCGTCGGTGTCGCCGACCCCGACGTGCAGAAGCGGCTCTGGCGGTTCAAGGACGACCTCGCGGAGGGCCTCCGCCTGTGACCGGACGCGACCCCGTCCACCCCGAAGAATGATCGAGCGGTACGTCCTCCCGGAGATGGGCGCCGTCTGGGCCGACGAGGCCCGGCTGGGGCACTGGCTCGAGATCGAGATCCTCGTCGCTGAGGCGCTCGCCGGGCTCGGCGTGATCCCCGACGCCGATGCGCGCGAGATCCGGGCGAAGGCGTCGTTCGACGGCGATCGCGTCGCGGAGGTCGAGCGCGTCACCAAGCACGACGTGGCCGCGTTCGTGCAGGTCGTCGCGGACTCGGTCGGATCGGCCGGACGCTGGGTGCACTTCGGCTTGACTTCGTCCGACGTGCTGGACACGGGGCTCGCTCTGCAGCTCCGCGACGCGAGCGACCTCCTGCTCGGCGCCCTCGAGCGCCTGCTGGCGGTCGCCAAGCGCTTGGCGCTCCGCAACCGCGACGTCGTGATGGCCGGCCGCACCCACGGCGTCGTCGCCGAGCCGACCAGCTTCGGCCACAAGGTCGCGCTCTGGGCGTTCGAGCTCGACCGGGACCGCGACCGGTTGCGGCGGGCGCGCGAGACCGTGAGCGTCGGCGCGATCAGCGGGGCGGTCGGCACGTACGCGCAGGTCGATCCGCGCGTCGAGGAGGAGGTGTGCGCGAAGCTCGGTCTGTCCGCCGCCGAGGCCTCGAGCCAGATCGTCGCGCGCGACCGTCACGCCGAGCTCATGGCGGCGCTCGCCATCACCGCCTCCTCGCTCGACGCTATCGCGACCGAGATCCGTCACCTCGCCCGGACCGAGGTCCGCGAGGTCCAGGAGCCGTTCACGACGGGGCAGAAGGGTTCGAGCGCGATGCCCCACAAGCGGAACCCCGTCCGGTGCGAGCGCGTCACCGGTCTCGCGCGCGTGATCCGCGGCAACCTGCAGGCGGCTCTCGAGAACACGGTCCTCTGGCACGAGCGCGACATCTCGCACTCGTCGGCCGAGCGCGTGATCCTGCCCGACTCGACGATCGCGCTCCACTTCATGCTCGCGGAGATGACCGAGGTGCTCGACGGGCTCCTGATCCATCCGGAGCGTATGCGCGAGAACCTGCAGGTCGGCGGTGGTCTGGCGTTCTCGCAGAACGTGCTGCTGGCGCTCGTGGACGCTGGGCTACCGCGCGATGAGGCCTACACGATCGTCCAGGCCGCCGCGGCTTCGGCGTGGGACGAGGACGCGTCGTTCCGGGAGCTTGTCGCCGCGGATCCACGCGTGAGAGAGCGGATCGGCGATCGGCTCGGCGAGCTCTTCGACCCCTCCGGGGCGCTGCGGAACCTCGACGTCGTGTTCGACCGCCTGGAGAAGGTCGAGGTCCGCGAGGGATGAGCGGCACCGCGGCCCGGCTCCACGGACAGGGCAAGGTCCGCGACATCTACGACGTCGGCGACGACCGGGTGCTGCTCGTCGCGACCGACCGCATCAGCGCGTTCGACGTGGTCCTGCCCAACCCGATCCCCGACAAGGGCCGCGTCCTGACGGGGCTCACGCTGTTCTGGCTCGAACGCACGACCGACGTCGTCCCCAACCACCTCGCGAGCGCCGACCGGCGCGACTTCCCGGAGCCGTTCCGCAGCGAGCCAGCGCTCGCCGGCCGCGCGATGCTCGCCACGAAGGCGCAGGTGATCCCCGTCGAGTGCGTGGTGCGCGGCTACCTCACGGGTTCGGGGCTCAAGCAGTACCGGGCCGAGGGTCACGTGTGCGGCGTCGCGCTGCCGGAGGGGCTGGTCGAGTCGTCGAGGCTCCCCGCCCCGATCTTCACGCCGACGACGAAGGCCGCCGAGGGCCACGACCTGCCGCTCACGTTCGACGAGACGGTCGACCTGGTCGGCCGCGGGCTCGCAGAACGCCTGCGCGAGATCTCGATCGCCCTGTATGAGCGGGGCGCCGAGGTCGCGGCCGAGCGCGGGATCCTGCTCGCCGACACGAAGTTCGAGTTCGGGTTCGCGGGCGGCGAGCTGATCCTGATCGACGAGGTGCTCACCCCGGACTCGTCCCGATTCTGGCCGGCGGACGGGTACGAGGCCGGGCGTGTCCAGCCGTCGTTCGACAAGCAGTTCGTCCGCGACTGGCTGGATGCGAGCGGGTGGGACCACGAACCTCCGGCGCCCGACCTGCCCGCCGAGGTGGTCGAACGCACGTCGCTCAAGTACCGGGAGGCGTACGAACGGGTGGCGGCGTCGCCGTTCGACCACTACCGGCACCTCAGCGGCGTGACCTCGGGCGACGACGCCGGGACCGACGCGGCCGCGCTCGAACGGCTCCGTCGGGAGCACGCGTGAACGTGCGGTTCGAGGTCCTGGTGCAGCTCAAGCCGGGACTCCTCGACCCACAGGGCAAGGCGGTCGAGGGCTCGCTGCCCGCCATGGGCTGGACGAACGTGCGCGGCGTCCGTGTCGGGCGGCACGTCGAGCTCACGATCGAGGCCGACAGCGAGGAGGCCGCACAGGCGCAGGTCCAGGAGATGGCCGCCCGCCTGCTTTCGAACCCGGTGATCGAGGAGTTCCAGGTCCTGCGGGCCGAGCAGGTGGGGCGTTGAGCGACACCGGGCGCCCGCGGATCGGCGTGGTCACCTTCCCCGGCTCGCTCGACGACCGCGACGCCCTGCGGGCGGTGCGATTCATGGGCGGCGAAGGAGTCGCGCTCTGGCACGTCGACCACGACCTCCGGGGCGTCGACGCCGTGATCCTGCCCGGCGGGTTCTCCTACGGGGACTACCTCCGGTGCGGCGCGATCGCGCGGTTCGCCCCGATCATGGACGAGGTGCGTGGGTTCGCCGAGGCCGGCGGGGCCGTCGTCGGGATCTGCAACGGCTTCCAGATCCTGTGCGAGGCCGGGTTGCTGCCGGGCGCGCTGATCAGGAACCGGCAGCTGCGGTTCGTCTGCCGGTGGGTGGACGTGCGCGTCGAGACCTCGGTGTCGCCGCTGTCCGCGGGGCTGGTCGCCGGAGAGGTCCTGCGGGTCCCGGTCAAGCACGGCGAAGGCCAGTTCGTCGCGTCCGCCGCCGACCTCGACCGGATCGAACGCGACGGACTCGTCGTGTTCCGGTACTGCTCGCCCGACGGCGCGATCGGGGAGCCGCACACCCCCAACGGCGCCTCGAACGCGATCGCCGGGCTGTGCAACGAGCCGGGCAACGTGGTCGGGCTCATGCCGCACCCCGAACACGCCGTCGACCCGGACGTCGGCGCCACCGGTGGTCAGCCGATGTTCGCGTCGCTGCTGTCGTCCGCGCTCGCTCACGTCTCCGCGTGAGCGCGTCCGAACCGCTCCACCGGCAGCTCGGGCTCACCGACGACGAGCTCGAGACGATCCGTTCCACCCTCGGCCGGGACCCCAACCGAGACGAGCTCGCGATGTACGGGGTGATGTGGTCCGAGCACTGCTCCTATAAGTCCTCGAAGGTCCACCTGCGGAACCTTCCGACCGAAGGTCCCTCGGTGCTCGTCGGCCCAGGGCAGGACGCCGGCGCGGTCGACGTAGGGGACGGCACCGCGGTCGTCTTCAAGCTCGAGTCGCACTCGCACCCCTCGGCGGTCGAGCCCTATCAGGGGGCGGCGACGGGGGTCGGCGGGATCGTGCGCGACGTGATCTCGATGGGCGCGCGTCCGATCGCGCTGCTCGATCCGCTGCGGTTCGGGCCGCTCGCCGACGAGCGGAACCGGTGGCTGTTCGAGGGCGTCGTTGCGGGGATCGGCGGCTACGGCAACTGCATCGGCGTCCCCACGGTGGGCGGCGAGGTGCAGTTCGCAGACGCGCACACCGCGAACCCCACCATCAACGTGATGTGCGTCGGCGTCGCCCCGGCCGACCGGCTCGTCACGGCCGATCGGGAGGTGCACGAGGGCTCGCTCCTGGTCCTGTTCGGCGCGGCCACCGGTCGCGACGGCATCGGCGGGGTGTCGGTGCTGGCCTCGAGCACCCTGGGGGAGGGGGCGGAGGAGCGACGGCCGAGCGTCCAGATCGGCGACCCGTTCGCCGGCAAGCTCCTGATCGAGGCCTCCCTCGATTTGGTCGATCGCGACCTGCTCGAGGGCCTGCAGGACCTGGGCGGCGCCGGGATCACGTGCGCCGTGAGCGAGTCGGCGTCCCGGGCCGGGCTCGGTGCCGAGCTCGACCTCGACGCGGTCCCCCTGCGCGAGCCCGACCTGGAGGCGTTCGAGATCCTGACGAGCGAGTCGCAGGAGCGGATGCTCGCGATCGCGCACCCGGAGCGGCTGAACGAGGTTCGGGCCGTCTGCGAGCGGTGGGGGCTCGCGACCGCGGTGATCGGCCGGCTCGTCCCCGGGGGTGGTATCCGCGTGAGGTTCGCCGCCGACACGGTCGCCGACGTCCCGGCGCGGTCGCTCGCGGACGATGGGCCCGTGTACACGCGGCCGATGGCGCCTCCCGCCGATGTCGAGGACGCGATCGGCGACGATCCGACGTTCGCCACGGTGACCACGCCGCCCGATGAGGCGTTCCTCGCGGTGCTCGGCTCGCCGAACGTGGCGAGCAAGCGCTGGGTGTGGGAGCAGTACGACTCGATCGTCCAGGGCGGGACGGTGCTGTCGCCCGGCGCGGACGCGGCGCTGGTGCGGATCGAGGGCACGCTCAAGGCGCTCGCGTTGTCGACGGACGGCAAAGGTCGGTTCGGCGCGCTGGATCCCTACCTCGGCGCGGCGCACGCGGTCGCCGAGGCCGCGCGCAACGTCGCCTGCACCGGGGCGACGCCGCTCGCGATCACCAACTGCCTTAACTTCGGCAACCCGGAGCGCCCGGAGGTGATGTGGCAGTTCGCGCAGTCGGTGCGCGGGATCGCGGATGCCTGCCGCGCGTTCGAGACGCCCGTGACGGGCGGGAACGTCAGCTTCTACAACGAGTCCGGCTCCTCGGCGATCTGGCCCACGCCGGTGATCGGGATGCTCGGGCTGATCGAGGACTACCGCCTCGCGGTCCGGAGCGGGTTCACGGGCAACGGGTCGTGGATCTACCTGCTGGGCGAGACGTTCGCGGAGCTCGGGGGGAGCGAGTTCGCCGAGGTCGTGCTCGGGTCGGTCGGGGGGCGTCCCCCGGCGCTCGATCTCGAACGCGAGCTGCGGCTCCACCGCCTCCTGATCGTGGCGTCACGCTCGGACCTGCTGGAGAGCGCGCACGACTGCGCGGAGGGTGGGATCGCGATCGCGCTCGCCGAATCCGCGATCGCCGGCGGGTCCGGCTTCGCCGCGACGCTGCCGGGCGACCAGCCGGGGCACGTGGGCATGTTCTCCGAATCCGCGTCGCGCGCCGTGGTCTCGGTGGCGCCCGAGCGCGCCACCGAGCTCGAGGACGCGGCGGCCGAGGCCGGCGTCCCGTTCGCCCGGCTCGGCGAGACCGGCGGGCCGGGGGTGGTCTTCGACGGTCTCTTCGAGACGACCGTGGCCGAGATCGCGG
>Ga0207643_10000380_pt1 | contig 29917 bp, 8 predicted proteins | sample KBSMisM62_FD_184313 | JGI IMG/M metagenome (GOLD analysis project Ga0207643, IMG submission 184313) | Miscanthus rhizosphere microbial communities from Kellogg Biological Station, Michigan, USA - KBS Miscanthus M6-2 (SPAdes) (version 2) | ecosystem: Host-associated > Plants > Roots > Rhizosphere... | reverse complement strand
CACCCGCTCCACCGCCGCCCGGAACACCCCGCTCCCCGCGTACAGCGCCCGCCCCATCCCGCCGTACTGCGCCCCTTGCCCCGGGAAGAGAAAGGCGACGCGCGGGCGGCGTGTCGACGGGCGAACCTGCCCTCGGGCGATGCGGGCGCCGACCTCGAGCGACCGGAGCCGCGTGCGCGCCTCCTCGGCGCTCGACGCGACGATGGCGACTCGATGCTCGAGCTGCGCGCGACCCGTGGCTGCGCTGAAGCCGACGTCGGCCACGTCTCCCTCGACCCCGTCGAGGGCGGACGCGTAGCGCGTCGCCAGCTCGCCGAGCGCCGCCGGCGTCTTCGCCGAGAGGGCGAGTACGTGAACCGGCCGCTCGGCCCCCGTCGGCGCCGGCGGCACCGTCGCCGGTGCGGCGTCCACGATCACGTGCGCGTTGGTGCCGCTGAAGCCGAAGGAGCTCACTCCCGCCACGCGGCGCCCCGCCGGCCACGGGCGGCGCGCGCCGACCACTTCCACCGCCAGCTCGCTCCATGCGACGTGCGGGTTGGGAGTCCGGAAGTGGAGGTGTTGTGGCACCTCGTCGTGCTGTAGCGCCAGGATCGTCTTGATCAGCCCGGCGACGCCGGCGGCGGCCTCCAGATGCCCGATGTTCGTCTTGACCGAGCCCAACAGGAGGGGGCGCTCGGGCGCCCGGCCCGCCGCGAGGACCGCCGCGATCGCCCGGATCTCGATCGGATCGCCCAGCGACGTCCCGGTGCCATGGGCCTCGACATAGGCGACGTCCGCCGGCGCGACACCCCCGTTGGCCAGCGCCTCGCGGATCACCGCCTCCTGCGCGGGCCCGCTGGGCGCGGTGAGCCCCGCGCTGGGTCCGTCCTGGTTCACCGCGCTGCCGCGGATCACCGCGAGCACGCGGTCACCGTCGGCGATCGCGTCGGACAGGCGCTTGAGCACGATGATCCCGCAGCCCTCACCCTCGCTGAATCCGTCCGCGCTGGCGTCGAACGTCTTGCAGCGCCCGTCGGCCGCGAGCATCCGCGCCTTGGAGAAGGCAATCGTGTTCTCGGGCGAGAGGGTGAGATGCACTCCGCCCGCGACCGCCATCCGGCACTCGCCGCTGCGCAGGCTCTGGCACGCGAGATGGACGGCGACCAGCGACGACGAGCACGCGGTGTCGACGGTGAGGCTCGGTCCCTGGAGGCCCAGGATATAGGACAGGCGGCCGGCGGCCATGCTGTGCGCGTTCCCGGAGGCGTAGTAGGCGTCGAGGCGGCCCGACTCCGCCGCGGCGAGCATCCGCTGCGCGTAGTCGCTGCTCGCGATGCCGACGTACACTCCGGTCCGGCTCCCGCCGAGGCGGTCGGGCGCCTGGCCCGCGCTCTCGAGCGCCTCCCACGTGACCTCGAGCAGGAGACGATGCTGCGGGTCCATCGCGATCGCCTCGCGCGGGGAGATCCCGAAGAATGCGGCGTCGAAGCGGTCCACGTGCTCGATGAACGCCCCCCAGCGTGTGGCGATGCGCCCCGGGGCGGTCACGTTGGAATCGTAGTAGGCGTCGACGTCCCACCGATCGCGCGGCACCTCGGTCACCGCGTCGACCCCGTCGTGCAGCAGGCGCCAGAAGGCGGCCGGATCGGTGGCCCCGCCGGGGAACCGGCAGCCCAGGCCGATGACGGCGAGTGGCTCGGTGCGCGCTCCCTCCAGACGGGCGACCTTCGTCTGCATCTCCTCGAGCGCGAGGAACGCGCGGCGGAGCGGCGAGAGGGCGCCGGGCTCGTCGTTCGGGCGGCTCATCGGGCTCGCATCCTCACAGGCTCTCCAGCTTCTTCACCAGGAGCGCTTCCACCTCGTCCTCCGACAGCTCCGCGATGCGGGCGGCCGCCTCGGACACGGCGGCCGCCCGCTCGGACGGCGTGACCGCCCGTGCTGTGAACGGCGCGCCGTTCGCCTCGGCGACCATGCGCACCAGCAGGCCCGCGATGGCCTCGATGTTCGGATGCTCGAAGACGAGGGTCGCGGGCAACGCGGCGCCGAGCTCCAGCCCCAGCGCGAGCCGGCTGCGCAGCTCGACCGCCATCAGCGAATCGAGCCCGAGATCCATCAAGGGCTGTCGCGGATCGAGCGCTTCCGCCCGCGCCACCCGCAAGACCGCGGCCACCTGGGCGGCGACGAACTCCACCGCCAGACGACTCCGGTCCGCCGGCAGCGCCTCGCGAAGCCGGCGGGCGGTCTCGGCCGCTACCGGCGTCCCCGCGGGGGATCCGACCGAAGCGCGCTCGATCCGCGGAGAAACCACCGCCGCCGCCGGCTGCGCCTCCCCCGGCGTGCGCGCGATCACGACGTGCTGGCCCAGGATCTCGGCCGGCGAGCCCGACTCGGGCAGCGCCACGACCGCGTCGAATCCGGCCCGCTCGAGCGCGCCTCGCCAGTCGGCGGCCGAGAGCAGAGGGCTGTCGTCCCGAGCCGATTCGTCGAATCGCTGCCATCCCTCGATCAGGCCGGTGGTGACGTCGAACCATGGCAGGTGGGTCGTCGCCTCGCACAGGATCAGCAGACCGCCGGGCGCCAGCAGAGAGCGTGCGCGCCCGAGCGTGTCCGGGATGTCGCGGGTGGCGTGAACCACGTTGGTGGCGATCAAGACGTCGAACCCGTGCGAGGGGAATCCTTGCTCCGTCGGGTCCCGCTCGATGTCGAGGATCCCGTAGCGCACGAACCCGTACGACGACCACGCCTGCTCCGCGCGCGCGAGGAACGCGGTCGACACGTCTGTGAACCAGTACGCGGTCCGGTCCGCCGGCAGCGCGGGCAGCAGCGCCGCGGTCGTCCCGCCGGTGCCCGCGCCGATCTCGATCACCCGCAGCGGCGCGCCGGCGGCCTGCCCGGCCCTGGCCACCACCATCGAGCGGACGAGCGCGCTGAAGTACCGCGACAGGGCCCAGTCCCGGTAGAGGGCCTCGGCGGGCGCGAGCGAGCCGTCCGGGAACAAGGTCTCGAGGGGGCTGGCCGCTCCGGTGAGGATCTCGACCAGGCGCCCGCCGCAGCGTTCCACGTACTCGTGCAGCGCGGGAATGTCGCGCAGCGCCTCGCGCGCCTCGGCGAGGGCCGAGGCCAGATCGAGATCGGGCAGCGGCCGGCGCGCCACGAACGTCTCGGCGCTGGCGCTCAACAAGCCCAGTGCGGCGAGCCGACGGAGCCAGCGCGAGAGGAGGTGCCGGTACGTCGGCGCGATGCCGTGGGATGCGCGCAGGCCGTCCGCGGTATGCGTCTCACCGCTCACGCCGAAGACCCGCAGGCGCCGGAGCGCCTCCACGATATAGGCGGTCGACAGACGGTCGAGGGCTTGCCACTTGCGCGGGAAGCCGGCCAGATCGAGATCGAGCGGCGCCTCCGCCGCCTGGATCCGACCGGCCGTGACGACCGCCGTCCACGCCGTCTCCCGGTCGAGCGGCGTCCGGTGCGCGCGCTCAGCAGGGGCCGATTCCCCGAGCCAGTGCGTCCCGCCTTGCCAGGGATAGGTCGGCAGCGACACGCGACGTCGGGGCCCCTCGCGGTCGAAGGCGTCCCAGTCGACCGGTACTCCCGCGCTCCAGAGCTGCGCGAGGCTCTCGAGCATCTGCTCCCAGTCGTCGCGGCCGGCCCGCAGCGACGGAGTCCACACTCGCTCGGTCCCATCGAGGCAGCGGCGCCCGAGCCCCAGAAGCGTGGTCCCCGGCCCGACCTCCACGTACGCCTCCACCCCGAGCGCGCTCACCGTCTCCATCGCCGCGGCGAACTGCACGGGCTCCCGGACTTGCCGGACCCAGTAGTCGACATCGGTCTCTCCGGGCTTCACGACCCGGCCGGTCACCGTCGAGACCCACGTGACCCGAGGCGCCCCCCATTGCACCAGGCGGGCCGCCCCCCCGAATGGCGCCTGCATCGGAGCCATCAGCGTCGAGTGAAACGCGTGCGACACTCGCAGCGCCCGGGTCCGTGCTCCGGTCGCAGCCAGCCGTTCCTCGACTGCGGCCACCGCTCCCGCTTCGCCCGACACCACCAGGCTGTCCGGGCCGTTGATGGCGGCAATCCCGACGTCTCGCAGACCGTCCGCTCGCACCGCCTCGATCGCGGCGGTCACTATGGGGAGTTGGGCCTCCACCGCCACCATGCGTCCACCGGCGGGAAGCGCGCCCATCAAGCGGCCACGCTCTGCGACCATCCGCGCGGCCGCCTCGACGTCCACCACTTCCGCCACGCACGCCGCGGCAAACTCGCCGACGCTGTGCCCGACCACGGCCGCCGGGCGAATTCCCCAGCTCCGCCACACCTCGGCCAGCCCCCACTGCACCGCGAAGAGCGCCACCTGCGCCGTCGCGGTCTCGTCCACCGCGACCGCTCCCTCGCCGCGTATCACCGTCTCGAGCCGCCGCTGCCACTCTGGGCCGAGGGCCGCCCCGACCCGTGTCACCGCCGCCCGGAAGGTCGCGCTGCTCGCGTACAGGGCTCGCCCCATCCCCGCGTACTGCGCACCCTGGCCCGGGAACAGAAACGCCACGTCGGGCGTGGGACGCCCACGCTCCACGTGTCCCTGGAGCACGCCGCCCGTCTCGGCGCCGGCGCGCCAGGCCCGCAGACGGTCCTGCATCTCTCGCGCGTCGCGGCCCACCACCGCGAGCCGGTGCTCGAGCGTGGACCGTCCGACGTTGGCGCTGAAGCACGCGTCGGCGAGCTCCCGGTCGGGTGCGCCCAGGCGCTCGGCGTAACGATCCGCGAGCGCGGCCAGCGCGCCGTCACTCCGGGCCGACAGCGTGAGCACGTGCACCGGGCGCGTGCACGCGGGCGCCCCCGTGACCTCGGGCGCCGCCTCCACGATCACGTGCGCGTTGGTGCCACTGAACCCGAACGAGCTGACCCCGGCCAGAAGCGGTCCGGCCGGCCACGGCCGCCGCGCCACGGCCACCCCGATCGGGAGCGCGTCCCACGCGATGTGAGGGCTCGGCGTCCGGTAGTGCAGGTGCGGCGGGATCTCCCGGTGGCGAAGGGCGAGGATCGTCTTGATGAGCCCGGCGATCCCGGCCGCCGACTCGAGGTGTCCGATGTTGGTCTTCGCCGAGCCCAGCCAGAGCCGTCGGTCGGGACCGCGGCCAACGCCTAGCGCCGCGGCCAGCGCGTTGACCTCGATCGGGTCACCCAGCGCGGTGCCGGTGCCGTGCGCCTCGACGTAGGCGATCTCGTGCGGCGCCACGTCGGCGCTCGCAAGAGCGCGCCTGATCAAGGCCTGCTGCGCCGTCCCGTTCGGCACGGTGAGCCCGCCGGTCCGGCCGTCCTGGTTGACCGCCGAGCCGCGGATCACCGCGAGCACCCGGTCGCCCGCGGCCAGGGCGGCGGAAAGTCGTTTGAGCACCACGACCCCACATCCCTCGCCCCGCGCATACCCGTCGGCGGCGGCATCGAACGTCTTGCACCGGCCGTCAGGAGCGAGCATTCCGTTCTTGCACGCCCGGATGAACGAATCGGGGCTCAGGATCAGGTTGACGCCGCCCGCCAGCGCGACGTCGCACTCTCCGGCGCGAAGGCTCTGCCCCGCCAGGTGCACCGCGACCAGCGACGACGAGCAGGCGGTGTCGACCGAGACGCTCGGCCCGTGCCAGCCCAGCACGTAGGACAGGCGGCCGCTCGCGAAGCTGAACGCGTTGCCGGTGCCCTCGTAAGTGTCGATCCGCGCTTGATCCCCCGCCCGGGTGTGCAGGTGCGCGTAGTCCGCGTTGCTGATCCCCACGAAGACGCCCCCCGCGCCGCGCTCGATGCGCGCCGGCACCACGCCCGCGTCCTCGAGCGCCTCCCACGCGACTTCCAGCAGGAGGCGCTGCTGCGGGTCCATGCTCGACGCCTCGCGGGGAGAGATACCGAAGAACCGGGCGTCGAACCGCGAGACGTCGCGCACGAAGCCGCCCCGCCGCACGTAGGCCTTGCCGGCGGCGGCCGGATCGGGATCGTAGTATGCGTCGACGTTCCACCGGTCGGACGGAATCTCGGTGATCGCGTCGTGGCCCTCCCGCAGGAGCGCCCAGAACGCCTCCAGGGTATCCGCACCCGGGAAGCGCCCGGCCATGCCGATGACCGCGATGGGCTCGCGCGCGGCCCGCTCCATCTCGTCGAGCTGCTGCCGCAGCGCGCGCAGCTCCTGGACGACTCGCTTCATGTCACTAGCCATCGCCGGTCCTCTTGCGGCCCAGGACCGCCTTCATCGCGGCCAGCTCCTCGGCAAACGCCGATTCCGCCTCCGCGTCGGACATCGTCGCGAGGTCATCGTCCTCTTCGAGCGTAGCTTCGGGTGTGGCCACCGGCTCGAGCACGAGGGTGCCGAGGTGGGCGGAGAGATCGCCGGGCGTCGGGTGGTCGAACGCGATCGTGGAGGGCAGCGCCCGGCCGAGGCTCGACTGCAGCCGATTCCGCAGCTCCACCGCCATCAACGAGTCCATCCCGATCTCGCGCAGGCCCTGCTGGGGATCCAGCCGGTGCGCCGGATCCAGGCCCAGCACCCGGAGGATCTGCTCCCGTACGTGGGCTTCGAGTAGCTTTCGGCCCCGCTCCGGCTGAACACCCCGGAGCTGGTCCACGAGCGAGGGGGCCGCGGGCGCCGCGGGCGCCGCGGGCGCCGCGGGCCGGCCGAGGTCGGCGAGGAGCGACGGCACGTCGCCGGGCGCGTACCGGGAAAGGAAGCGCAACCAGTCGATCCGCAGGGCGGCCGCCTGAGGGAGGTCGGCGCGCAGCACCACGTCGAGCATCTGCCCGCCGTCCGCCTCGTCGATGACCTGCACTCCCCGGTCCGTCCAGCGGCGCCGGTCGTGGTCACCGAGCGTCGCCCACATTCCCGCCTCGGCCCACGGCCCCCAGTTGATGCTCGTGGCGGGTAGCCCGTCGGCGCGCCGTCGGTGGGCGAAGGCATCCATCGCGGCGTTCGCGGCCGCGTAACCGCTCTGTCCGGGCGCCCCGAACAGCGCGGCCATGGACGAGAACATGACGAAGAAGTCGAGGGCCCGTCCCCGCGTGCCCTGGTGCAGTTGCCACGCGCCCGCGAGCTTCGGAGCCAGCACCGCCGCCACCCGATCGGGGGTCTGCTCGGCGAGCACGCCGTCGTCGCGCGTGCCGGCCGCGTGAACGATCCCGCGCAGCGGCGCCATCGTCGCCTCGATCGTGGAGAGCACGCCCGCGACGTCGGCCTCGCACGCCACGTCGCCCGCCGCCACGAGCACCCGGGCACCCTCGGCCTCGAGGCCCTGGATGGCGCTCACCGCACGATCGGACGGACGGCCGCGTCCCATCAGCATCAGCGAGCGCGCTCCGCTCGCGACGAGCCAGCGGGCCACCGAGAGGCCGAGACCGCCGAGCCCGCCGCTCACCAGGTACGTGGCGTCGCTTCGCACCAGCGGCCGCTCGCCGGACGGCTGGGTCACCACGATCTTCCCGACGTGCCGGGCCTGCGCCATGTGGCGGAACGCGGTCGCGGCATCCGCGAGCGCGAATACGGTTCGCGGAAGCGGGCGGAACACCCCCATCGCGACATCGTCGACCAGCCCCTGGAGCATCGCTCGGATGGTGGCCGGCGCTTCCGCGCACACCGTGCCGAGGTCCAGCCGGGCGTACCGCACGTCCTTCCGGACCTCCGCGATCTCCTCCCCGCTCCAGGTTCCGGTCTTGCCGATCTCGATGAAGCGACCGTCGGGCGCCAGCGTGCGCACGCTCGCCGGGATGAAGTCGCCCGCGAGAGAATTCAGCACCACGTCCGCTCCGCGGCCGTCGGTTCGGGCCAGCACCTCATCGCTGAAATCGAGCGAGCGCGAGTCCATGACGTGCGACACACCCAGGTCGGAGAGAAGCTTGCGCTTCGCGGGACTTCCCGCGGTGGCGAAGACCTTGGCGCCGACGCGCTGCGCGATCTGCACCGCAGCCAGACCGACTCCGCCCGCCGCCGCGTGGATGAGCACCCGCTCGCCCGCCCGCAGCCCCGCCAGGTGGACGAGCGCGTACTGGGCGGTCAAGAAGGCGATCGGCAGCGTGGCGGCGTCCTCGGGCCCCAGGCCTTCCGGCCGCCGGACCACGAATGCGGCCGGCACCGTCACGTAGCTCCGGAACGCGCCGTCCAGCGTGATCGCCAGGACCGGATCGCCCACCGCGAGCCCATCGACGTCCGGGCCTACCGCGGCGACGGTGCCCGCGCACTCGCTTCCGAGATCCGCGGTCAGCCCCGGCAGAGTGCCCAGCGCATTCAACACGTCGCGGAAGTTGAGCCCGCTGCACTCCACCCGGATCTCGACCTCTCCTGGGCCGGGCACGCGCCGGCTCGATGGACGGCAGACCAGGTTGTCGAGCACGCCGCGCTCGGTGATCTCAAGCCGCACCAGACCGTCGCCCGCCCCGGACCGGCCCGACGGCACCGGGGCCGGGAGGAGCCGCGCCACGTAACGCTCGCCGCCGCGCCAGCCTACCCGCTGCTCGCTCGATACCGCGAGGATCTCGTCGCACAGGCACTCGATCTCCCGGGGATCCCGGAGCGGGTCGAGGTCGAGGCTCGCGCAACGCAGCCCATCCTGCTCGGAGGCGATCACCGCGGCCAGGCCCCAGAGAGAGGCCGCGGCCACGGCGCTCACCCCGCCGTCCACCGGCTGCGCGCCACGGGTGACCACGACCAGGCGCTCGGATGCGGAGGCGTCCCGACCGATCGCCTGCGCCACCTCGAGCAGGCTCGCGCAATATTCTGTCGCCGTCAGGTACGGCGCGATGCGGTCGACTCCGCTTCGAGGCTCCGCGACTCCGTCCAGATGGACGACTCCCCGCCATCGGTCGCCCGCGGGGGCCGGGCGATACGTTCCGGCGAGCGTCACGGTGTCGCCGCGCGCGCGCAGCTCGGCGGCCAGTCGCTCGCCGATCCCCGGCGCGGCGCCGATCAGGAGCCAGTGGCCGCCTGCCACGCCCTGCGAGGACACCAGCGGCTGGACCCGCCACTGCACCGTGTGGAGCCAGTCCCCACCGGCTGCTACCCCGATGGCGGCCAGGGCCTCGACGGAGGCGCGCTTCACGGTCACGCCAGAGACCTCGAGGACCAGCGTTCCCGACTCGTCGAAGACCGCCACGTCTCCCACCCGGGTCTCCACGGTCGCGCCGACAGAGGGACGCAACCGGGCGTGACTCCAGAGGGTCGAACCACCAAGCCCGCGGTGAAGCACGAGCCGCTCGAACCGCACCGGCAAGAACGCCGCGTCCACCCCGGTGGGGAGCGCCGCGCCGAGCACCTGGAGACAACCGTCGAGCACCGTCGGGTCCACCGTCCACTCCGCCCCCACCTCGCCGGGATTGTCGACCGCGCGGACCAGGCCCACCGCCTCGTCGTGGCCACGCCGGATCTCCGCGATGCGGCGGAAGCGAGGCCCGAAGTGAATCCCCACCGCGTGGAGGCGCTCGTACTGGCGGTCCCCGGTCTGGACCTCGCCACAGCGCGCCAGGATCGCCGCGAGCGGCTCGGTCCTCGACGCGTCGACCGACCGAGCCGCAGCCACCGTGCCCGTCGCGTGCAGGGTCCAATCGTTCGTCGCCTGGGCCGCCTCTGCCGAGCCACTGAACAGACGGAACGCGAGCGCGTCGGCCCCTGCCGGCTCGAGCACCAGCTGCACCGCACGCGCACCAGCATCCGGCACGACCAGCGGATGGAGGATCGAGACGTCCACGAGATGGGGCCGAGACTGCCCGGTGACGCGTCGGGCGGCCGAAAGCGCCATCTCGAGACACGCGGCCGCGGGGAGGATCGCGGTGTCGAGAACGCGGTGATCACCGAGGAGGGGGATCGTCACGGTGTCGAGGATCGAGGGGAAGATCGTGCCGACCGGAGAGCGCAGTGGGTCTCCGAGGAGTGGATGCCGATGCGCCGCCGGCATCGGGTGGACCGCCGGTGTCGAATGACGGGCAGCCTCGTCCAGGATCCAGTACGGCCTGCGGTCCCACTGATAGCCCGGCACGCGGACGGGCCGAAGCCGAGGCCCCTGAACCGCCGTCCAGTCCACCGGCAAGCCCTTGGTGTGGAGCACCCCGAGGGCGGCGAGCATCACCGCGCGCTCGTCCTGGCCACGCCGGAGCGACGCGATGGTCAGACCTTCGCGGCCGTGCCGCTCCAGGCACTGCGCGATGGCGGCTCCCAGCACCGGATGCGGGCCGATCTCGACGAAGAGCGTGATCTCCTGCTCGATGAGGGTATCCACCGCCGCCCGGAACTGCACCGCCGACTCCACGTTGCGAGCCCAGTACCGCGCATCCATGGTCGAGGGATCGATGCCACGCCCGGTCACCGTCGAGGCCAGGGGCACGTTCACCGCCGCGGGAGCCAGATCGCGCAGACGCTCCGCGAGACCTCGCGCCGCTCCGGCCATCTGCGGGCTGTGAAACGCGTAGTCCACCGGGAGCATCCGGCACGTCACCCCTTGCGCCTCGAATGCGGCCACCACGCTGGCCAGGGCCTCCGGCTCGCCGGAGAGGACCACCGACTCGGGACCGTTGACCGCCGCGACGGCCAGGCGCTGCTCGTACGCGCGCAATGCTTCGGCGGCACGCTCCGGACTCACCTCGACCGCGGCCATGCGCCCGCGGCCCGCCGCCTCGTGCATCAGGCGGCCGCGGTGGAACGCGATCTCGACCGCCTGATCGAGCGTGAGCGCGCCCGCCGCGTGCGCCGCCGCGATCTCGCCCACGCTGTGCCCGACCACCGCGTGCGGAGTCACGCCCCACGCACGCCACAGCGCCACGAGACCGGCCTGGAGCGCGAGGATCGCCGGCTGCGCGATGTCGGTACGGTCGAGACGCGAGACCGCCTCGCCCGCGCCCAGCTCCGCCAGCAGGGAGAAGCCTCCGAGCTCGCTCAGCCGTCGGTCGCATTCCGTGACGACCTGGCGGAACACGGGCTCGGTAGCGAGCAGCTGGCGGCCCATTCCCCACCACTGGGGACCCTGGCCGGAGAACACGAACGCGAGCCGGGGCCGCTTGCGCACGAGCTCACCCGTAGCGGCCCCGGTGACGGTCTCGCCGGCAAGGACACGCTGGAGCCGCTCGCGGAGCTCGGCCGCGGAGCGTCCCACCAGCGCGATCCGGTGCGGGTGGTGGGTCCGGCGAACGCTCGCGGTGGAGCACGCCGCCGCCAGATCACGCACGCCGCTCGCCAGGAAGGCATCCCATTCGCGCGCGAGGGACTCGAGGGACGATCGACTCTTCGCAGAAAGCAGGAGCACCTGGGCCCGATCCGGCAAGGCGGGGTCAGTCGGCTCCGCCGCGACCGGCGCCGCTTCGAGGACCACGTGCGCGTTGGTCCCGCCGAATCCGAACGAGCTGACTCCGGCGAGCGGCCGCCCCCCGACCTCGGGCCATGGCGAGAGGGCACGGGCCACGCGGAGCGGGATCCGATCGAAGGGAATGTGCGGATTCGGGCTCTCGAAGTGCAGGCTCGGCGGGATCTCCCGGTGCTCCAGGCTGAGCGCGACCTTGATCAGCCCGGCCACCCCGGCCGCGGCCTCGAGGTGCCCGACGTTGGTCTTGACCGAGCCGATCGCGCAGATCCGGTCTGCGGGACGCCCGGCGGACAGTACCGCGCTCAGCGCGTTGACCTCGATGGGGTCACCTAGCGCGGTGCCGGTCCCGTGGGCTTCCACGTACTGGATGTCCGCGGGGGCCACTCCCGCGCTCTCGAGCGCGCGGCGGACGAGCGCCTCCTGGGCGGTGCCGTTCGGCACCGTGAGGCCGCTGCTGAACCCGTCCTGGTTGATCGCGCTCCCACGGATCACGGCGTAGATCCGGTCCCCGTCGGCCTGGGCTCGCGACAGAGGCTTGAGAACCACGAGCCCGGCGCCCTCGCCCCGGACGTACCCATTCGCTCGCGCGTCGAAGGCCTTGCAGCGTCCATCCGGCGAGAGGAAGCGGGCGACTCCGATACTGTTCGCCGGCGACAGCATCACGTTCACCCCGCCCGCGATGGCCAGCGTGCTCTCCCCCGTCCGCAGGCTCTGGCAGGCCATGTGAATCGCGACCAGTGACGAAGAGCACGCGGTGTCGATGGCCATGCTGGGGCCGCGCAGGTCCAGGAGATACGAGAGGCGGTTCGCGGTGATGCAGAGCGCGTTGCCCGAAATCGAGTAGGTGTCGATGCGACGTGGATCCTGCTCTTGCTCCGTTACCTGCAGGCGGCCGTAGTCGTTGAGCCCGATTCCGACGAACACCCCGGTCGGCGTCCCCGCCAACTGACCGGGTACCGCGCCCGCGTCCTCGAGCGCCTCCCAGGCGACCTCCAGCACGAGCCGCTGCTGAGGGTCCATCGCGAGCGCCTCGCGCGGGGTGATCCCGAAGAAGTGGGGGTCGAAGGAGCGAACGTCTCCGAGAAAGCCTCCGCAGGGAGCCGGGATCATCCCGCCCGCCTCGGGATCGGAGCCGGAAAACCGCTCGGCGCTCCAGCGATCGGCCGGAACGGGCGTGATCGCGTCGGTTCCGCTCCGCAACAGCTGCCAGAACCGCTCCGGATCGGAGGCCCCGCCGGGGAAGCGACAGCCGATGCCTACGATGGCGATCGGCTCGGGCTTGGCTCGCTCGAGCGCGTCGATGCGCGCACGCATCGTACGCAGGGCCAGCAGGGCCTCGGCGAGCTGATCCGCGTCGCCCTGGCTCATCGCGCGTCTCCGAGTCCCTTGAGCTGCTTGAGCTCGTCCGCCAGCAGAGCCTCGATCTCGTGACGAGGCAGGCGGCGAATCTCCTCGCCGTCAACGATGACCTCGCGCGGCACCCGGATGGCGTCGACCGGGCCGCCGGGAGGCGAGCCCAGGACCTCACGCTCCAGGAACTGCACGAGCAGGGCGATCGACGGCCGATCGAACACCACCGTGGACGGCAGCGGAAGCCCCAGCGTGCCTTGCAGCCGGTTCTTCAGCTCGACCGCCATCAACGAATCCATGCCGAGGGTGAAAAAGCCCCGCGCCTCGTCGAGAGCCTCCGGGTCGTCGAGCCGGAGCACCGCGGCGACCTGCGCTTGCACGTGCTCGAGCAGGAGCGCGCCCCGCGTCGCCGCCGGCACGCGGCGCAGGGTGTCGAGTAGGACGGACCCCCCGGATTCGACATCGCCCGCATCCGGCGCGACGGTCCGGGCCGGAAGGACCGGCAGCGCGCGGCCCGGCAAGCTCCGTCGGTACGCCTCGGGATCGAAGGCCATGATTGCTAGCTGGGAGGCCGTCCCGGCCATGGCGTGCCCCAGCGCGTCCAGCGCCGTACTCGGCGTCATCGCCCCGAAGCCGAGCGCGGTCATGTTGCGTGCCCGCTCGCCTTCCGCCGCCAGGCCCACCTCGCCCCAGCGGCCCCAGTCGACGACGAGAGCGGGTAGCCCGGCGGCGCGCCGATGGTGGGCGAGCCCGTCGAGGAAGGCGTTCCCGCTCGCGTACGCGGCCTGTCCCGGCGTACCGAGAATGGCCGCCGCCGAGGAGAACATGACGAAGCACTCGAGCCCGAGCTCGCGCGTCAGCTCGTGCAGGTTCCACGCGCCCGCCACTTTCGGGGCCATCACCGCGGCGAAGCGTGCGGCGTCCTGTCGACCGATGATCCCGTCATCGAGGACACCGGCTGCGTGAAGGATGCCGCCGACCGGCGCCAGGGTTCGCGGGATCCGATCGAGCAGGGCCGCGAGGTCGTCACCGTTGGCGACGTCGGCCCGATCCACCATGACCCGCGCCCCCGCTGCCTCGAGTACCTGGACGAGGTCGGCGGCCGTGTCAGCGGAGGCATGGCGGCCGAGCAGGACGAGATGTCGCGCGCCTCGAGCGACCAGCCATTGCGCGAGCCGCCTCCCGATCCCTCCCAGGCCGCCCGTGACCACGTAGGCCCGATCTGGCCGGAGGCGCAGCGGATCCGCGGCTTCGGCCACCTCGGCATGCTCGAGCCGGGCGACGTACCGGCATCCGTCACGGAAGGCGACACGTTCGCCGAGGGCACGGCTGGAGATCTCGTCGGCGAGCGAGCCAATGGCGTCCGGACCGACCGCCGAATCCATGTCGACGAGGCCACCCCACAGGGCTGGATGCTCGACCCCCACGACGGGGCCCAGGCCCCAGAGCGGTGCCTGCGCAAGAGTCAATGCGCGCGGGGCGCCAAGCGCCTGGGCCCCTTGCGTGACGATCCACAGCCGGCCGCCGGTCGACTGGCTCGACGCGCCGAGTGCCTGGACCAAATGGAGCCCGCCGATGCAGGCGCGATTCGCATTGGTCGCGGGCCCACCATCGTGGCCCCCGGATGCTCCCGCATCGAGCCCCCAGAGGTGCACGGTGCCCGCCCACGCTTCACCCGGCTCGCCCGTCTCCTCGAGCAGACGTCGGAAATCGTCGGGCCGCTCCGGATCGACCGTGAACTCGCCATCCGGCGACATCGTGTAACGGGGGCCCGCGTGAACTGCGACGACCCGGTTCCCGCGCTTCTCGAGCTCGACTCGCAGCGCGCGGGAGACCGGACTCCGGTCCGCGAGCAGCAGCCAGCGCCCGACCTGCGGCACCGAATCCGCCGGGCGCGGTTCGGGTCGCCACGCGAGACGCCAGAGCCAGTCCGGGCTCGGCCGGCGGCTACCCCGCGCCGTCCGCTCGAGAGCGGGCCGGTCGGCCGCGGCCTCGATCCAGAACCGTCGATGCTGCCACGGATAGTTCGGCAGGGACACCGCGCGTGCTCCGGAGGTCTGGAGCGCGGACCAATTCACCGGCGAGCCCTGACAGTGGAGCCGTCCGAGCGAGGTGAGCAGCTCGGTCATCTCGTCGTGATCGCGACGCAGGGACGACAGCACCACCGCTGGCCGGCCGACGTGCTGGGCGGTGCCTTCCACCGCGGTGACCAGGATCGGGTGCGGGCTGACCTCGAGGACAGTGGTGAAGCCGGCCTCCATCGCCTGCTCCATCGTGGGGCCGAAGAGCACCGGCTGCCGGACGTTGCGCGTCCAGTAGGCGGCGTCGAGGATCCCGCCATCGATCAGGCGCGCGGTGACGGTCGAGTAGATCGGCACGGTTCCAGTCCGCGGCCGGATCCCGGCGAGGTCCCGTAGCAGATCGGGGATGATCTCGTCGACCTGCGGGCTGTGGGAAGCGACGTCCACCTTGACCAGCCGGGCGAAGACGTTGCGCTCCCGGAGCCGGACGAGCACCGTCTCGAGCGCAACCGGGTCGCCCGAGATCACGGTCGAGCGCGGCCCGTTGCTGACCGCGACTGCGAGGCGGTCCTCGAAGCCTTGAAGGGCGGCGCGTGCTTCCTCGAGCGGGAGGTCGACCGCGGCCATCGCCCCGCGACTGCTCAGCCGGCGGAGCAAGTGGCTCCGACGGCAGATCACCCGGGCCGCGTCCGGGAGATCGAGCGCGCCCGCGACGTGCGCGGCGGCGATCTCCCCCAGGCTGTGCCCGACGACCGCACCCGGCTGAATCCCCCACGACTGCCAGAGGGCGGCCAGCGCGACGCTCACCGCGAAGAGCGCCGGCTGCACCTCGTCGATACCGTCGAGCTCGCGATCGACCACGGTCAGCCGCTCGACCACGCTCCAGCCGGCCTCTCGCCGGATCGCCTCGTCACACCGCTCGAGACTCTCGCGGAAGACCATCTCCTGGACGAGCAGGCGGCGCCCCATCCCCGGCCACTGGGAGCCCTGGCCCGGGAAGACGAAGGCGAGCGGCGCCGACGCCTTCCGGTTCCGCCCGGCGATCACCGCCGGATGTGATCCCCGCGCGAGGTACTCGGTCAGCGCTTCCCGCAGCCCGTCCGCCGAGCGGCCGACGACTGCCAGCCGGTGCTCGTGATGCGCCCGCCGCACGGCCGCGGTGTAGACGAGGTCTTCGAGCCGATCCGCACCCGCCAGCGCCCCGGAATACGACCGCGCGAGCGCGGCGAGCGCCGGCGCGCTCCGTGCAGAGAGCGGCAGCAGGACCGCGTCCCGGGCTGCGGCAGGCGGTGCATCGACCACGGGCGGCGCTGCCTCCAGCACCACGTGCGCGTTCGTGCCCGACCAGCCGAACGAGCTCACGCCCGCACAGCGCCGGCCACGCCCGGCCGGCCACGGGCCGAGTGACGTCGGAATGGCGAGGGTCGGCGGCATGCTGATGTGGGGGTTCAGGCGGCGGAAGTGCAGGTGCGCCGGCACCGATCCGTGCTGGAGCGCCAGCACCGTCTTGATGAGCCCCGCGATGCCGGCCGCACCCTCGAGGTGTCCCAGGTTCGTCTTGACCGACCCGACGAGGCACGGCGCGGCGCGGCCCGATCCGAGCACCGCGCCGAGCGCCTCCATCTCGATGGGATCGCCGAGCGGCGTCCCGGTCCCATGCGCCTCCACGTACCCGAGCTCCTCGGGCGTGACACCGGCCTGATGGAGCGCGCGGCGGATCAGCGCTTCCTGCGAGCGCCCGCTGGGCGCGGTCAGCCCGTTCGTGCGGCCGTCCTGGTTCACCGCCGATCCGCGGACGACCGCCCGGATCGGATCTCCGGCCGCGACGGCGTCGGCGAGGCGCTTGAGCACCACCACACCGCAGCCCTCGCCGCGCACGAAACCATCGGCGCGCTCGTCGAAGGCCTTGCAGCGACCGTCGGCGGCCAGCATCTGCATGCGGGAAGCGGCGACCGTGAACTCGGGTGACAGGATCACGTTCACGCCGGCCGCGAGGGCCACGTCACATTCGCCGGTCCGGAGCGCCTGAACGGCCAGGTGGACCGCCACGAGGGACGACGAGCAGGCGGTGTCGATAGCAAGGCTCGGCCCGCGGAGATCGAGCAGGTACGCGAGCCGTCCGGCGAGCACGCTATGCGACGTCCCGGTGCCCGCGTAGGCATCGAGGCCCGCGGGGTTCTCGGCCTGGAGCGTCCAGTAGTCGTTGCTGTGGCTGTGGACCCCGACGAAGACCCCCGCCGCGCTTCCGGCCAGTCGAGAGGGATTCTGGCCCGCATCCTCGAGCGCATCCCACGCCACCTCGAGGAGCAGGCGCTGCTGGGGATCCATGCGGGCGGCCTCGCGCGGCGAGATGTCGAAGAACGCGGCATCGAAGCCATCGATCTCGCCCAGGAACGCTCCCCAGCGCGTGCTCATCTTGCCGCGGGCTCGAGGATCGGGATCGTAGAGCGCCGCCGCGTCCCAGCGATCGGCCGGCACCTCGGTGACCGCGTCGACGCCCTTGGCGAGCAGAGCCCAGAACGACGCGGCGTCGCGGACGCCGCCCGGGAGTCGGCAGCCGATACCCACGATGGCGATGGGTTCCGTTTTCGCGCGCTCCGCCGCTTCGAGACGGGCGCGCATCTTCGCCAGGGCGTCGAGCGCCTGCCGCAGCTGGTCGCCGCTCGGCTCACTCATGACCCGGCTCCGGTCCGCCTCCGAGCAGTCGATTCACCCGCGCCAGCTCCTCGTCCAGCAGCGCGCCCACCTGGTCCCGAGACAGGCCCTCGGTCTCCGGGTCGACCCGTTCGGTCGTCGGCGCCGCCTCCACCCGCGGCGCATCGACGACGAGGTCGAGCGCCTCGGCGATGTGGCCAACCAGCGCGGCAACCGTCGGGTAGTTCCACACGAGCGTGGCCGACAGGCGCAACCCGAAGTCCGCCTCGAGCCGGTTTCGTAGCTCGAGCGTCATCAGTGAATCGAGGCCGAGACTCTTGAGAGGGGCCTCCGCGTCGACTCGTGCCGGCTCCAGGCGCAGAATCCGCGCGACCCGCGCCGTCAGGTGCGCCCGGAGCATCCCGAGCCGGGCGGAGCCCGGGGCGGCTCTCAACACGTCCGGCAGTGCGGCGCCGCCCGCGTCGGGGCGCGCCGCCGATGGGCGCACGAGCGCGCCGAGGAAGGGATCGGGCGCTCCGCCACGTGCCACGCTCCAGGCCTCGGCGTCGAAGATCATGATCGCCTGATGGGTGCGGTCGCTTCCGAGCATCGCGGTGAAAGCCTGCACACCCTGCTCGGGGGATAGGCTTCCGAGTCCTACCCTTTCGAGGCGCGCCCCGCGATCGCGACGCGCGGCGGCGAGCCCGATGTCACTCCACGGGCCCCAGCCGATGCTGATCGCGGGGCGGCCGAGGCTCCGCCGATACCGCGCCAGCGCATCCAGGAACGCGTTGGCCCCCGCGTAGCTCGCCTGGCCGGCCAGGCCCAGGAGGGGGGAAACCGACGAGCACAGGACGAAGAAGTCGAGCGGGTCCGACTCGGTCAGCGTGTGGAGGACCCACGCTCCGGCGGCCTTGGGTGCCATGACCGCCCGGATCTGGCCGAGCTCCATCCGGAGGAGCGTCGCGTCGTCGAGCACGCCCGCAGCGTGAATCACTCCTCGCAGAGGCGGCATCCGACGACGCAGGGCCTCGAGGGCGGTCGCCATCGGTCCGGGCGCCGCGACGTCGGCCTGGATCGTCACCACGTCGGTCCCGGCCTGCTCGAGCGCGGTGATGATTCGGTGCGCCTCGGCGCCGGGTGCGCGACGACCGAGCAGCGCGACGTGCCGCGCGCCGGCGTCAACCAGTGCGCGCGCCATCGCAAGCCCCAGCGCGCCCAGGCCCCCGGTAATCAGGTACGTCCCGTCGGATCGGATCGCCGACGCGGCCGCAGTCAGCGGGGCCACGGCCGCAGCCGACTGCGAGAGCGAGAGGGCGATCTTCCCGATATGGCGCGCCTCCGCCATGTAGCGGAAGGCATCGGATACCTCGCCGATCGGGAACACGCGCACCGGAAGAGGCTGGATTTCTCCGACGGCGACGCGCTCCATCAGACGCGCCAGCAAGGCTCCGACGACGCTCGGTCGCTCCCGGCACAGGCGCTCGAGATCGAGCGCGGCAAAGGACAGATTGTTCCGGAATGGGCCCAGCCCGATTGGCGCGTTCTGGTAGATGTCCTGCTTGCCGATCTCCACGAATCGTCCGTACGGAGCGAGCGCCGAGAGGCCAGCGGCGACCGCCTCGCCGGCCAGCGAGTTCAGGACGATGTCCACGCCGGCCCCACCCGTGAGCGCCATGACCTCTCTCGCGAAGGACAGCGACCTCGAGTCGAGAACGTGCTCGACTCCGAGCGCGCGGAGGTGCTCGTGCTTCCGCGGGCTCCCCGCGGTGGCGAACACGATGGCGCCGGCCCGTCGGGCGAGCTGCACCGCGGCCAGGCCCACCCCGCCGGCCGCGGCGTGGATCAGCACGCGGTCGCCCGCCTGCATCCGGGCCAGGTGCTCGAGCGCGTACGACGCGGTCAGGAACGCGATCGGCAGGGTGGCCGCCACCGCGTCCTCGAGGTGAGCCGGCTTCGACACCGCCAGCCGCGCGTCGGCGATGGCGTGGGTGCCCAGACAGTCGAAGGCGATCGCGATCACCTCGTCGCCGACCCTCGGGCTCTCGACGCCCGGGCCCACGGCCACCACGCGGCCCGCGCATTCCATCCCGATGGGCCCGATTCCGTCAGGGTATCCAGGCAGACTGCCGAGCGCCGAAAGCACGTCCCGGAAGTTGAGGCCGGCGGCGCGCACCTCGATCTCGATCTCGCCGGCTCCCGGCGGGCGTCGCACGAGCGGCCGAAGCCGCAGGCCGTCCAGAGTGCCGATCGCGGAGGCCCGGGCCTGGAACGGTGTCGACCCTGCCGGAACCGACGGCGCTTCCTCGGCCGCTTCGGATGCGGGGGCGACGCGCTCGAGCCTCGCCACGTAGCGGTCGTGGCCCCGCAGCGCGATCTGCCCCTCGCCGTCTGGTCGGACGCACTCGAGGGCGAGGCCATCGAGCTCTTCGCCGCTCGGCTCACCGCTCAGGTCTATCCGCTGCGGCCGCAGGTCGGGATGCTCGCTCGCCAGGACCGCCCCGGCGCCCCACAGTGGGGCCTGTTCGAGGGCGATACGCCCGGCCGCGGACGCGATCTCCTGCAGTCCGGCCGTCACCAGCACGATGCGTGGCCGCACCGCCGACTCGTCCACCGCCAGAGCCTTGACGAGCGCCGCCATTCCCTGTACCGCCGTCGATTCGGTGATCGCCTCGTGCGCATCGGGGGCCAGAGGCTCGGCGTCGAGCCCCTGGAGGTACGCGATTCCCTGTACGGGCCCCGTAGCGGCTAGACGTGCTTCGAGATCGCCCGATCCGGGGGTCACCACCGAGCAACGCGCGCCACGTTCGGTGAGCCGGCGCGCGAGCCGCTCGCCCACGCCCGCACGATCGGCCAGGACGATCCAGTGTCCCGGCGCCTCGGCTTGCTCGCTCACCGCGGTCGACTGCCGATGCCACCGGATCTCGAACGTGCACCGGTCGAGATCGGTATCGGGTCGGGCCAGCGGCACGACGCGCACCCCGTCCGCTTCGAGGACCACGTGCCCCGCGGAATCGTCGACCACGACGTCCGCCACGAGCGCGTCGTCGGGACCCATGCTCCGCACCGTCACCCGGCAGCGAAGCTCTTTCTCGAAGGCCGGGCCGCCGTGAACGACCACACGGTCGATCGAAGCCGGTACATAGGTGGCCGTCGCGGTGGCGGGAGTAACCTCGAGCGCCGCGATCACGCCCTGCAGCGCCGCATCGAGGAGGCAGGGATGCACCGCGTAGCGGCCGGCGTCTTCGACAACCGCATCGGTCGAGCGCAGGCGCGTGACGACGACCGCGCCGTGCCGCGAGAGCGAGGCGACACCCTGGAAGGCGGCTCCATATTCGAGACCGCGCCGGCTCATCGACTCGTAGTGCGCCTGACCGGTCGCCTCGCTCGTGGCGCCATCGCCGGGGGTCATCGTGGTGGTCGTGGCGTTGAGCGCTCCGCCGTCTCGAAGGCCACCGCTCGCATGTACGATCCACCGACTCGAGGGCCCGGCCCCAGCCTCACGGCTTGCGAGCCGGAAGGTCGCGGCACCCGATCCGGAGGAGGTGACCACGAGCTGCAATGTCCGTGTCTCGTCGGCGGCAATCGCCAGAGGCGTGTCCAGTCGGACATCCGTCACGCCTGCCGACCCGGAACCGAAGGCAGCGGCCCCCGCGCTGAGGGCCATCTCCACGATCGCGCTGGCCGGGAGCACCGCCACCCCGTGCACGCGGTGCTCGAGCAACCACGGCGTCTGGATGGGGTCGAGGCGGCCCTGCCAGAAGTGAGTCCCCGGGTCGGCCGAGGACACGATGTGCTCCTCGAGTATCGGATGAGCGCCCGCACCCACGCGGCGGTTCGCGCCGCCCGCCGGGGCGATGGGATACCAGAAACGCTCGCGTTGCCACGGATAGGCCGGCAAGGTGACGCAGCGGCCGGCCGTCGGGTAGAGCCGGCCCCAGTCCACCGGGTAGCCGGAGGAGTAGAGCGTGCCGAGCGACTCGAGCATCGTCGCCCGCTCCGGCTCCTCGCGTCGGAGCGAAGGCAAGCACAGGCCGGGTCGGCCGGTCGCGAGCCCCTGCTCGATCGCGGGCAGCAAGACGGGATGAGGGCTGATCTCGATGAACGTGTCGCAGCCGTCCTCCCGAAGCCGCCGGACCGCCGCCGCGAACTGGACCGTCTCGCGGAGGTTCCGCATCCAGTACCCGGCACCGAGCTCCGCGCCCTCGATGAGGCCGCCGGTGACGGTGGAGCACATCGGGATCCGCGTCTCGGCCGCGGTGAGACCGGCGAGGCCGCGCAGGAGATCCTCGCGCAGTGGGTCCACCTGCGGGCTGTGCGAGGCCACGTCCACCTTCACCGGACGGCAGAACACCCCGTCCCGGTCGAGCCGAGAGAGCAGCTCCTCCATGGCCCCCACCTCGCCGGCCACCACCGTCGACCGATCGCTGTTGCACACCGCGATCGACAGTCGGTCTTCCCGGCCGCGCAGCCGCTCATGAAGATCGTCCGACGAGAGCTCGACCAACGCCATCGCGCCGCGGCCGCTGATGCGGCGGAGCAGCGCGCTGCGCGTGCAGATCACGCGCGCCGCCGCATCCAGGTCGAGAGCCCCCGCCACGTGGGCCGCCGCCACCTCACCCATGCTGTGCCCGACCACCGCCACCGGCTCGATCCCCCAGGCTCGCCACTGCTCGGCGAGCGCGACCTGGATCGCGAAGAGGGCTGGCTGGACGATGTCGATCCGATCCAGGCGCGACCCGTCGGCCGCCCGCAGCTCCTCGAGGAGAGACCAGCCCGCGTGGGCGGCGATGGCGCGATCGCAGCCCTCGAGCGCCCGCGCGAATGCCGGCTCCGTCGCCGCGAGACCGAGCCCCATGCCGATCCACTGCGAGCCCTGGCCCGGGAACACGAAGGCGACCCGAGAGGCGCGTGCGGCCCCGCGAGGCGCGACGATACTCAACGCCGACCCCGCGCGGAGGAGCGCGTCGAGCCGCGTCACGAGCTGCTCTCGATCCGAGCCGACGACCGCGAGCCGATGGTCGTGGTGGCTGCGCCGAACGGCCGCCGTGAAGCAGACGTCGCGGATGTCCTCCCGATCGAGATCTGTCAGGTGGGCGAGGTAACTGGTCGTGAGCTCGCGCAGCGCCTCGGGGCTCCGGGCGGACAGCGGGAGCACGTATTCCCTCGAAGCGTCCGCCGGGGGCAGGGCCACGCGAGCCGCGTCCCCGTCGCTCGGTGCCGCCGCGAGCACGACGTGGGCGTTGGTACCCCCGATGCCGAACGAGCTGACGCCCGCGAGCGGACGTCCCTCCTCCGGCCATGTCATCGCGTCGCGGACGATGGCGACTCCCAGATCGCTCCACGGCACCTCGGGCGTCGGGACGTCACAATGAAGGCTCGCCGGGATCACTCGGTGCTCGAGGCCCAGCGCCACCTTGATGAGCCCGGCGATGCCGGCAGCGCCCTCGGTGTGGCCGATGTTCGTCTTCACCGAGCCCACGAAGCACGGCTGCGCCCCCCCGCGCCCTCGCCCCAGGACCGAACCCAGGGCGGCGAGCTCGACCGGGTCGCCCGCTCGGGTTCCCGTGCCGTGCGCCTCGACGTACTGCACCGCGGTCGGCGCGATCCCGGCGCGGCGGTAGGCGGCGCGCAGAAGATCTTCTTGACCCGAGCGGCCCGGCGTGCCGAGCGAGCCGCCGGTGTGGCCGTCGTTGTTGACCGCGCTGCCCAGGATCACCGCATGGATCGTGTCGCGGTCGGCGCGGGCGCGTGAGAGTCGTTTGAGCACCACGACTCCGACCCCTTCGCTGCGCACGTATCCGTCCGCGGACGCGTCGCCGAACTTGCAGCGTCCGTCCGCGGACAGCATCCGGGCCTGCGAGTACGCCACGGTGATGTGCGGCTGCAGGATCACGTTCACCCCGGCCGCGATCGCGATCTCGCTCTCGCCGGTCCAGAGGCTCTGACACGCGAGATGCACCGCCACGAGCGACGAGGAGCACGCGGTATCCACGGTCATGCTCGGCCCGCGTAGCCCTAGGAGGTGGGACATGCGTCCCGAGGCGGTGTAGCGACCGCTGCCGGTGGTCATGTGGAAATCGACCCGACCCGTCTCCGCGAACATCCTCGCCTCGTAGTCGTTGATCCACATGCCGACGAACACGCCGGTGTTGCTGCCATCCAGCGCTCGCGAGGGGAGGCCCGCGTCGTCGAGCGCCTCCGATGTCACCTCGAGGAGCAGCCGCTGCTGGGGATCGAGACGATCGGCCTCGCGCGGCGAGATTCCGAAGAACCGGGCATCGAAGCGATCGATGTGCTCGAGGAATCCGCCGCGCACCGCCCGAGCGGTGGCGAGCTGGCGGTCGGGCGGTAGCACGCCCACGGAGTCACCACCACGCGCGAGCAGCGACCAGAAGGCGGCCGGGCCTGTGGCTCCCGGAAACCGGCAGCCTAGGCCAATGATGGCGATTGGTTCGCCTTCGTCGCTCGGACGGACGCTCATGGGCTCGATGGTTTTTAGGTCGCGACCGACTGAGCGAGCTGAAGGCTCAGGGCAAACGAATCGCCATAGGGAAAGGTTTGCAAGTCCAGAGCCACTGTGGACTGCAAGAAAGGCTTGTGGGGGCCGACTCTTAGGTGTGTTACCAAATGGCATACCACTGCAATCTAGGGTTCAGCTGCGTAGATTTTCGTGCAAATCGTGCACATGGGTACTCCAGGTAATACACTCATTTTCGCGGGTTTAGCTGCGGTGATCAGGCTTAGGGCAGGCGTAGGGTCGTGCGGAAGAATGGTGCCCTAAGGGCCGGCCTCTTGGCACTGGACGGGAGATCCCCGCTGGGCACTCGTCGCGAGTGACACGGACGGGCACTCGCCACTCGCGAGGGGTGTCTTGCCACCCCCCGGTGCTGGAGGCGACTGGGCGCGTCCGAGCCGTCCTGGAGCGATCACGACGTCGGGCCTTCTTCGAACGGCCGCGGCGTGATCAGCACGCGTAACCACCGGCTGAGTGCGGGGCTCTCGCCACGAGCGGTCCGCCAAGAGGTGGCGTGCCTAGAGGGATTCGAACCCCCGACCCTCGGCTTAGAAGTGGGCCAACAAAGAAGTCATGCGCTGTCACCGACTGCGAAGCCGGGTGCGTTTGGGTTATCTTCCGACTGCGGGGCCAGTACGGTCCATCCCGTGGAGCCCCGAGGGTTCTCCCGCCTCGTAAACTGGAAGAGTGACCGCCCTTCCGAAAATCGACCCCACGCAGTCGAGCGAGGAACACCAGTCCTTTCACCGCGACGGTTGGGTGGAGTAGGACTGATGGCAGACTGGGTGGCACCATTGAGCGTTCGGCTGGACCACTACCGGAAGCAGCGCGGTGGGCTTTCAACGGCCCACCGCGCGCTTCTAACCTGCTGCTACTTCTTCTGGGACAGAATTTTGGCTGCGTCGGCGTCCTCAATCACAGGCACGACCGTGAACTCCAGCAGATCCGACCACTGGTACATCCAGCCGTACAGCGACGTGGCGTCGTCGGCGCTCGCCATCGTGATGCCACCGAGTTCGCCCAGCGTGTGCCACCGACCGAGCATCTTGACGCCCGTCGGAGGAGGCGCCCCCGTCTCCATGAACCGCTTGACCGCCTCGTCTCGCTTGCCAGGAAGCACCGTCCACTTCGTGAGGAAAAGCATCGTCGTGTACTCCGCGTACCGCCAGTGGAACGTTAACTACTACCGGGCGCGAACCCCGCCGTCGACACGACAGGTAGCACCCGGTCTTCACCCGAGGCGGAGGGAGCCCCTTGGAGCGGGCCCGAGCGACGGAACGGCTGGATTGCGACCGCGAAGAGTCTGAGCTATACCCCCAGGAATTGTCAATCGCCGTGGCCCTGCTCGCCTACCGGAGAAGTCGGATTCCATAGAATCCGGCACTGATTCCGGCACTGCACCTTCGCAGAGGACCCCGGCTGGCTGATCGTGGCTCGTAAGTGCCTGTAATGGAATGGCGCGCCTGGAGGGATTCGAACCCCCGACCCTCGGCTTAGAAGGCCGATGCTCTATCCAACTGAGCTACAGGCGCGGAAGGTAGCTACGATACACCAGACCATTGCTCGCATTCACCGGGCTTCACGAGCTGGTCCCGCTCAGGCGCACGCCGGCCAAACGCTCCACCGCAAGACGTTCGTGCCGGCGGGCCCGCTCCGGGTGAGTTCCTCCGACCCTAGAATGAATACGCCTGCGCTCGGATGACGCCACCCTTCACGTGCACTTCGCTAAGCACTTGAGAATGTCGCGGCCTCACCGAGAACGGCTACTGGGTGATGACCACCCCGGAACCGACAGATAGCCTAGTGTCCGGGCCCGACAGTATGTCCAGATTGGGCAGAAGCTGCTGCTGGGGACGTGTTCACTGATGATCCAGGTGCGGTAGCGCGCGAACTTCCTCAGAATGGCCTGGATTTGATCGTTGCGAAGATGTTGAAACACCTGCCTCACGATGACGAGATCGCCGGGCGGGAGTGGGTCGGTGACCGCATCGATTGCCCTGAACGTGAGATTGTCACGAACGAATATCAGCTCGGGCACCACGTCGCACGCGGTGTATGTCCGGGCGAGGTTCGGCCGCTGCCCACTCGCGTCATCGTGTTGGAGATCCTGTCGCCCGCGCCCGTCGTGCGCCAGAATCCGCACCCCAGAGCGCCCAGCGGGCCGTCCGGCAGGCTATTTTAGGTAAGCACAAGATGTGGGTTGACAGGTCCGGGCCCCCACGATAGGCTGCGCTCATCATTCACACCGGCTCGGCACCATCGACCATCAGCAGCGGGATCGACGACGATCGTCCTCTGCCTCGGGAGCGCAACATGACGGCGGAAGACTTGCTCAGCGAGCTCCGGTCCTCACGGACCGACCTCGCGCGCCTCGTGGAAGCGGCGCGCGACCGGCACACCCGCCTGGTCATACCTCAGCGGAGCGTGGAGGCGTGGCAGCAGCGGGAGCCGGAGACCTGGACGAAGGTCAGCGGCTGGCTGACCGCGCACGGGGTATCGATCGTCCGGGTCTGAGGTCAGGCCGCGACGGCTGTCGCGGCGGGTCCCACATGGGCCGGCAGAAGCCGGGGAAAATGGTCGGGGTGAGAGGATTTGAACCTCCGACTCCCTGCTCCCAAAGCAGGTGCGCTACCGGGCTGCGCCACACCCCGATCCCACTGGCGCGAGCAGTATACGCTTCGGCTCGCGCCCCCTTCAACTCGCCCAGCGTCGTAGGAGCGCCCGCGCCTGGGCCAAGGCCCGGCCTCGGTGGCTCACCGCGTGCTTGGCCGTCGCGCTGACCTCGCCGAAGCTCATCCCGAAGGCGGGGTAATAGAAGATGGGGTCGTAGCCGAAGCCGCCGTCGCCCCGCGGCGATTCCAGGATCAGGCCCTCCACCGTGCCCTCGATGGCGACCTCGCGGCCGTCGGGCGCGGTGATCGCGATCACCGCCCGGTAGCGAGCGGTCCGCCGAGCGGCCGGCACGCCGACCAGCTCCCGCAGCATCAAGGCGTTGCGGCCGGTGTCGGTCAGACCCTCGCCGCCGTACCGCGCCGACAGCACTCCGGGTCGCCCGTCGAAGGCGTCGACCTCGATACCCGAGTCGTCGCCGAGCGCCATCCGGCCGGTGGCCCGGGTGACTGCGCGCGCCTTGCCGAGGGCGTTCTCGGTGTAGGACGTCTCGCCCTCCGGCGGCAGGACGATGTCCGGGTACGCCGAGAGATCCTCGACTCGGTAGGGGAGGCCAGCGAGGAGGGCAGCCAGCTCCCGACCCTTGGCCCGGTTGCCCGTGGCCAGGATCAGCAGCGGGTCAGAGGGTGAAGTGCTTCTCGTCACGCGCCGCGATCGCGCGGCGCTGCAGGCCGACCAGCCCGGCGATGCCCTCTCCGGCCAGCGCCAGCAGCTCGTCGAGGCGCGCCTTGGGAAAAGGCGTCTGTTCCGCGGTCCCCTGCACCTCCACGAAGGCCCCCGCGCCGGTCATCACCACGTTCATGTCGACCTCGGCGGTGGAGTCCTCCACGTAGTTGAGGTCGAGTACCGGGCGGTTGCCCACCATGCCCACGCTGATCGCGGCCACGCAGTCGCGGATGGGCGAGCCGGGCAGCGCGCCGGTCTTCGTGAGCCGGCCGATGGCGTCGGCCATGGCCACGAACGCCCCGGTGATGGCCGCGGTGCGGGTACCGCCGTCGGCCTGGATCACGTCGCAGTCGAGCCACACCGTCCGCTCGCCGAGCTTGGCCATCTCCACCACCGAGCGGAGCGAGCGCCCCACCAGCCGCTGGATCTCCTGCGAGCGCCCCCCGGGCCCGTTCCGCTCCCGGCTGGAGCGGGTGTTGGTGGAGCGGGGCAGCATCGCGTACTCCGCGGTGACCCACCCCTTCCCCTGTCCCTTCAGGAACGGCGGCACCTTGTCCTCGAGCGAGGCGGTACAGATCACTTTGGTGTCGCCGAACTCGACCAGCACCGAGCCTTCCGGATGGCGGAGGTAGTCGCGGGTGATGGTGACGGGGCGCAGCTGGTCCGGGCGGCGCCCGTCGTGCCGGAGGTGCATCGTCGCGCTCATCGCTTGGGCAATCCTTTGGGCGTGGCCGGGTTCTGGGTCTGGGCGGTGCGCAAGCGCTGATCGTAGCGACGCTTGTACTCGGCGAGGCCGGTGTAGATGGCGCGCGCGAGGGCCTCGCGGTGCTCGGGGGTCGCCAGCTTCTTCTCCTCCTTGCGGTTCGTGAGGAACCCGATCTCGATCAGGATGGCCGGCATGGCCGCCCCGCCCAACACGTAGAAACCCGCCTGCTTCACCCCACGGCTCACGAGGTTGAGCGACTTGCTCATCGAGTCCTGGACGGTCTCGGCCATGAAGCTCGACTCCTCCTGGAACTCGGACTGCGCGAGGTCCCAGAGGATGCTCTTGAGCACGTCGCCCTGCCGACGTGACGCGGCGCTCTCGAGCTGGACCACGTTGTTCTCGGTGGCCGCCACCTGGCGGGCCGCGTTGTCCGAGGCCTCGGAGGAGAGGAAGTAGGTCTCGACGCCCTCCGACACCGCCTGCGGGTGGGCGTTGGCGTGGATGGACACGAACAGGTCGGCGCCCTGCTTGTTGGCGAAGTTGGTGCGGTCACGCAGGGGGACGAACACGTCGCTGTCCCGGCTGAGCGCCACCTTCACCCCGAGGCCGTTCTCCACGAGCCGCGCCACTCGCCGGGTCACGTCGAGCACCACGTCCTTCTCCATCACCCCGCTGGGCCCGGTGGCGCCGGAGTCGTGGCCGCCGTGGCCGGCGTCCAGCACGATGAGGTGGAGCGGCTGCATCCCGCCCCGGCCCGCGTCGGTCGTGCCCGGCACGTCCTTGGGGCGGTAGACGTCCAGCACCAGGCGGTAGGGATCCTGGAGCACGGTGTGCTTGATCTCGCCCGCGGGGCCATCCAGCACCACGCGCAGCACTGCCGCGTCCCCGACCGTCTCCAGCCGCACCTCCTGCACGAGCCCGTCGCCGATCTCCTCCACCCGCGAGCGGCTCAGGGAGAGGCCGGGCAATCGCACCCGCACCTCCTCGTCGCCCGCCACCACCGCGTAGGCGAGCTTGCCCCCGGTCTCGATGACCACTCGGGTGAACGTGGGGTACGACCGGTAGCGCAGCTCCTCGAGCGGCACCGTGCCCTGGGTGGGGGCCGGGGCCGGCTTGCGGGCCGCCTCCCGGACCGGTGCGCTCGCCAGCGCGATCGAGACACCGGGAGCCAGCCGAGGCAAGCCCTTGCCGAGGAAGTCGCGCGAGACCATCCAGCGGCCGCTCTCCACGCGCGTGGCCGCGTCGAGCGTTACCGCCTGGCCCTCCACGGTGGCGCGGGGCTGCCCGCGGACGAACTCCACCGCGCGCTGATTGACGGTGAGGACGCCGCGCTCGCCCTTGACGGACCACGCACCCTTGAGCAGGGCGGCCAGGTGGTCAGGCGCGATGAAGGCGCTGCCGTCGTCCATCACGCTGATGGACAGGAGCCCGAGGCGTCCGGTCCGGTCCTTCACCTCCACCGACTCCGACCGCGCGCCCCACGCCACGCCGACGATCGAGTAGTGACTGCCCACGTGGGTCACCTTGGCCGGTGCCGACTTGAGCCGAGCCTGACCGACGTTGGTGAAGCTCCACACGGTCTCTCCACCGACGGTCTGCTCGCGGAAGGTTACGTAGTCGCGGGCCATGAAGCGGCCGGTGAACCTTCGATCGATGACCTCGATCCTGCTCAACCACTTGACGTTGGCGACGCCATACCAGCCCGGCGCGATGAGCCGCACGGGGGCGCCGTGTTCGTTCGGCAGAGGACCGCCGTTCATGTCGTAGCACAGCAGGTTGCCCGGCGACATGGCGTCGTGCACTGACATGCTGCGGGCGAAGTGCTCGGTGATCGTCAGGTCGAGCCCGCCGCCGGCGTCGGGCTCGCCGATGCCCGTCAGCCCCGCGCTCGTCACCCCGGAGTCGTCGCGAATGGTCACCGTTCCCGAGTCGGCACCCCAGAACACGACCTCGGTCGCCTGGTCGTCGAGACGGGCGCTCTTCAACAGCGGCAGCCTTTCGGGAGGCTGCATGGAGCCAGAAACATCGATCAGAAACACCAGGTTGCTGGACG
>Ga0207643_10000379_pt1 | contig 29953 bp, 25 predicted proteins | sample KBSMisM62_FD_184313 | JGI IMG/M metagenome (GOLD analysis project Ga0207643, IMG submission 184313) | Miscanthus rhizosphere microbial communities from Kellogg Biological Station, Michigan, USA - KBS Miscanthus M6-2 (SPAdes) (version 2) | ecosystem: Host-associated > Plants > Roots >... | reverse complement strand
TAAAACCATTCCACCCTAAATCCCAGGATCTTAAAAAAAGTCCCAGTGCAATAATAATCACTAGTGGAATATTTTCTCTCCTTATCACTCTATTCATGACTGAACGGAGCACATTCGGACTCAATGACGGATTTAACTTCAAGGGTCGGTATATATATTCTGAATAAAGAAACAGATAGTTCTCAAGATCTTGTTACATCGTCAAATCAGTCGAGATGACCAAGTAATTCCTAACTAATATCCAGCATGATTTAGAATTATTAGTCAAGCCAAGACAATATTGTTCTTTGAACCTGCATAGATTACTTTAATTTTAGAGATGTCAATCTTAATTAATTCTAAATCATGAATATTCTCAAGCAACTAATTTCTCAATGTGAATATATTTGCTCATGCGAGTTCATGAAAAAAGAGAATTGTCTCTACTTGTTCGCTTCGAGATGACATTAGAAGATAATTTTTATAATGGTGTTTAATATCTAGCAACAGCATTGCCCTTCTCAGAAATGCTCAAAAAACGATTTAACCTATCGAGACAAGAATATTTGTTTCTCATTATGATAATCGTTTCTGCATCACTACTACGAGTTTGGGATCTGGGGAGCATAGGTTTTAATGGTGATGAGGCAGTGTATAGTGGGCAATCAGCAACATTATCTGGAAACGAAGAATCTGCAAAATATTTTTCAATATATCGAGCTCATCCACTATTTTTACAATTTATAGTATCGATATTTTTTGCTAATTTTGGTGTGTCTGATATCATAGCAAGGGTGGCGCCTGCCATATTCGGAATACTTACAGTTATCTTTGTTTACTTTATTGGTAAAGAGCTGTATGACAAGAAGGTCGCCATGGTTGCTGCGATAGTAATGACAATTATTCCTTATCATATCATTGTTTCAAGACAAGTACTGTTGGATGTTCCATTATCATTTTTCGCAACGCTAACTCTTTTTTTTGTAATCCGTTATTTGAGAAGGGAAAGGGATGTTTACTTGTTATATTTTATCGGTGCAGCATCAGGTCTAAGTTTTTTGTCAAAGGAGGTGGGAATTTTTGTACTAATCGCGTCAATAGTTTCTCTCCTATTGGTAAAAAAATTAAGTTTAAAGAAACTAGCAATTATTATGGGATCGTTTTTACTAGCAACCTCTCCATTTTGGATACCGATTTTAACGATACAAGAAGCTCAACAGACGGCACTATCTTACTGGCAATGGCAAACTAGCAGGGATCAAAATCAACCAGATACATTCTACTTGACAATTTTATTTAGGGATGCATTGGGCTTTGTCCTATCCGGGCTTTTTGCAGTTTCTTTGTTCTACCTGTGGAAGGTTGGGAAACTAACTGACCCCAAGGTAATTGCATTATTAACCTGGATTGGCGCTACTCTTCTATTATTCCAACTTCTTCCAATAAAGGGATTTCATTTTGCACAATCATTGATTCCACCATTCGTATTGCTAGGTATGTCTGTACTAGATGGACAATGGACTAGTAGAGTAACAAAATACAGAGTCCTTGTGATAGTACTGATCCCCCTGATACTACTTACATCAGGCCCAGTTTTCAATTATTTATTCCAAATTTATACTCCACCGCTTGCTGGTTCGGGCGGAATACCATACGTTAGAGAGGGTGCCATCTGGATTAGAGATAATGTTCCTGGCAATAGCATAATATTGGCATTGGATGCAACTACTGCCAACATCATAAAATTCTATGCGAATAAAGAAGTCTTTTCGTTGCATTCAAATAAGAATCCGGCTTATACCCAAATAGGTAATCCAGATTTATACATCTTGAATGACCAAATACGATATCTAGTACTTCAACCCTATATTGTAGAAAATTATCCTCATTTAAAAGAGGAAGTAGATCAGCTGACCGATCTTGCAAACAAATATGGTGGCGTACCAATTCATACGGAAAATCAAACTTACATAGGTAAAAACGGAGAAATTTTAATTAGACCTGCATTAATTATTTACTCGCTAGACAGAATTCATGGGGAGTAGACATCTGGTGGGAAATATCGCCATAAATCTTATTAATCGTAATCTAACATTGGCGCTAATTGTTGGCGTCACCTTATCTCTGCTGATTTTCTATATTATTATGGAATTTTCTATCAGGGATACTTGGGCAATTACATCTGATTCTGATGCAAACTCAAGCACTCCAATTAAACATGTTATCGTAATATCCCAGGGTAGGAGGAGTTTTGATAACTATTTTGGAACATTTCCAGGAAGCAATGGATTACCACAGAATCTTTCAATTCCATTTAATCCATTCCCTCCTCCTCTCCAGAAATTTACAGTTGCAGCTTGGTTCAATACAAACAATACTTTCTTGGATAACGCATTTCTGGTGAATAAGGGCGGCGTTGGTAGTGATACTAAAGGATATAATATGAACTATGGTATATGGATGAACAGTAACGGAAATATAGTTGGTGGATTCGAATCAATGGATGGTGTAGATTTTACAGTTCGTACGGATAAAATATACAATGACGGTAGTTGGCATCAAGCAGTTGTTACTTATGATGGAAATAATAATCTTAAACTATATGTGGATGGTAACCAAATTGGGAGTAACAATACTAATGGAGTAACTCCTGATTTGACTGGAACAAAACCAATCAGAGTGGGATCCAATTCATTTAAACCAGAGTACTATTATAGTGGGCTCATAGACGAGGTAAGAATTTGGAATAGGACACTTGACCAACCAGAGGTACTGAAAGGATATGTCAATAATACTTATGATCAAAATATGCAAATTGCGCACTCATCATTTCAAGAAAACGAAAGATCTCAAAGAAATTCCACAAACCCCGGTGGACAACTTATTTTAAAAGGAATGTATCTAAATGGATCAACTTATCAAGATCTAAAAATTGATGTATCAAAATATACTAGCTATCTGAAACCGTATCATCTTTTGAAGACCAAAACAGATGCACCTAATTATGGGGAAAACGCCTATGATTTATCATACAACAATGGACAAATGAATGGATTTCTGATATCGCAATACTTGGATGGGAAGGATCCTCGCCTTGTTCTTGGCAATTATAATGCAACAAATCTTCGATTCTATTGGAAATTTGCAACTGAATTCGTATTGGCTGATAACTATTTTGCCTCAACATTGGATACAGGACTCCAGAATGAGAATTATCTTTATACGGGAGTACCGGTAGACAAACGGGACGGAATTTCTTATCGCCACTTGAGCAATCTTAACCGAACTATATTTGATGAGCTTGAGAAAAATAATATTCCGTGGAAAATATATGTCGACGACTATAATCCTGCGCTAAATCAAACCGAAGGGGCACTTAAGAAAAATAGATTCCTTAGTCTACTTACAGAGACTCCAAGATTTCATGATAATAAGACTCTAAGTTCTAACATTGTCGACTTGGTTGAATATTTCCGAGATTTGGATAATAATAATTTTCCATCAGTGGCGTATATTGTAGCGCCCAATTTCGAGGATAACGCTCCTCGAGACGTTACTGTTGGAGAGGAATTTGTTGCCTCACTGATTCTTGCCCTTATGAAGAGTAAACATTGGGAGGATTCAGCATTTATAATCACATATCGAGAATCGGGCGGATGGTATGATCATGTTCGGCCACCCAGTGCCGGTGATCAATCTTATGGATTTAGGGTTCCAGCAATGATTATCTCGCCGTATTCCAAAGTGGGATTTGTAGACAACACTCTATATGATGCATCATCAATATTAAAATTCATAGAATACAATTACAATATTTCATCAATTGGTAAAAGAGATGCGGTGGCAAATAATTTACTAAATGCATTTAATTTCACTAAAGAGCCAAGAGAGCCATTAACTTTAAAGTCAGGTTATGTCAAGAGTTTGAATCTAGAAATAAACAAGAACATCATGAAGAGTAAGAATGTGTCTGTAGTTAATCTAATTTATCTCCTTGTTTTACCATCCATTGCTGTTATTGGATTCGTTATTTTTTGGTTGGGCCATAGAAGACTTGTTAAATCAAATCTAATTTCAAAAAAATCATAAAGCTGAATAGAACAATAGTTGAATTTATAGGCGCTGTAAATCTTGTTGGTAGAGAATACAGTATATATTGGCAAGTGTGCTCTAATGGGAGAAGTATCTTGAACCTTAATATTTCGAAAAGCGATATGTTACTTAAGATAATAATACTGACTCCGTTCGTTTTTGCCTTTCAAATCCAATTAGTGAATTACATTGGCAACTATGATTCACATCAGGCACATGGTTTGGATAATGCAAACTGGAGCGATTTTAATATAGCTGCTGCAGGCGACTGGAGCTGTACTCAAAATACGAAAAATACTGTAGACAATATCATTAACAAGAATCCCGAATTAGTTCTTGGACTAGGTGATTACGCATATAGAAACGATGCTACATGTTGGCTTGAAATAATTAAGCCTATAGAAGATAGAATGAAAATCGCAATAGGCAATCACGATGACAAAGCTTACATGGATGGAGTTGAGGTACCGTCGAAGAAACGACTAGACCAATATCTGAATCAATCTAATCTTTCTAAAACATTTTACTCTTTTGATCATCACAATGTACACTTTTTGGCAATGTCTACTGAGGATTCTTTTGAAAAGGCATCAATGCAGTATCGTTTTGTTGAAAATGATTTGAAAAAGGCGGCCTCTAACAATTCTATTGATTGGATTGTTGTTTTTTATCATAGAATTGCTTATACATCGCCTGGAAATGTTGGATCAATCGCGGATTTTAGAGATACCTACCATCCATTGTTTAAAAAGTATGATGTAGATATTGTACTCCAGGCTCATGCTCATAACTATCAAAGATCGTTTCCACTTAGCTATAACATCGGGAATTCATCGAATCCAATTATAACTGATCATGACACCTCGAATTATACCAATCCGAAGGGTCAGATATTTTTAATCGTTGGCACTGGTGGTAGTAACGTAGTTCACAATCTAACCGAGACCGCTAAATTTACAGCCAAACAATTTTACGGATACGGATTTTTGAATTTGGATTTTATCAATAACGGAACTACTTTAGTGGGAGAATTTCATGAAAATGACAAGACAATAAGGGATCGATTCTTAATTACAAAGTCAAGTATAACACAGAACAGCACTCTTGGCATTTCATCTGCATCATTGCCCAGATTAATGAACGGTTATGAAGACAAATTCAAGATAGAGACCGTGGCAAAGGGTCTCAAGTCTCCTACTGATATGATGTTTCTTGATTCTAGTAAGACTAATGACATAATTGTATTGGAAAAAAATAATGGCACAGTACAAAGAATTGTTAATGGCAAGCTTCAGGAGAATCCATTGATTGATGTAAATGTTTCAAGTAAGAATGAACGAGGGTTGCTGGGAGTAATTGCTTTAGAATCAAAAAAAGGTTCAAAGAATGTCTACCTGTATTATACTGAGGCTAATGTAACAAATGACAAATGTCCTAATCCTGATAAATGTTTACCTGGAATAGAACCCAAAGGAAATAGACTTTACAAATACGAGCTACTGCAGGATGGTACTCGACTAATTAATCCAAAACTTGTAATGGAATTACCGGCAGTTCCAGGTCCTGCACATAACGGCGGGAAGATGACCGTTGGACCTGATAATGATATTTTCTTGGCGGTAGGAGATCTAATGGGTCATACTACAAAAGCGCAGAACTATGAAGATGGAGGAGAACCCGATGCTACAGGAGGTGTGTTACGAATGAACAAGGAGGGTCAACCATTAAAAAATGGCTATTTGGGAGATGAGTATCCATTGAATCTATATTATGCTTATGGAATACGTAATAGCTTTGGAATAGATTTCGATCCTGTAACAGGTAACTTGTGGGATTCAGAGAACGGGCCAGATTTTGCTGACGAAATTAATTTAGTTAGCCCTGGTTTTAATAGTGGATGGAAAGACGTTCAGGGAATATGGGAACATAAAGGAGGCAAGCCATTAAATGTTATGTCCAATCCATCTGAATTGGCTGAATTCGACGGAAAGGGGAAGTACAGTGAGCCTGAATTTACCTTTTTTAATACTGTTGGTGTAACTGCAATAAAATTTTTTGATTCAAATAAATATGGATTGGAGTATAGAAACGATCTTTTCGTCGGCGATTTTAAGAATGGTGATATCTATCATTTTGATTTGAACCTTGATAGGAAGAGTTTGATACTCGACGGTTATCTAACTGATAAGATAGCCAACACTCCAGAGGAATTAGACGGTCTAAGGTTTGCAGTAGGTTTTTCAGGCATCACTGATCTTGAAGTCGGACCAGATGGATATCTTTACGTGCTTACATATGGCAAAGGGACAATTTACAGAATTGTCCCCATCTAACGTATTGATTTAATCCTTGATAATGATATTAGACATTTGCATATCGCTATTGAATTCTCATCTCGCTGAATTTAATTACTAATTGATAGAATCAATTTGGGAAAAAAATCTCACTTGTATTTGTGGCGCTTTTTGAAGATTGATTAGTTTTACCCCCTATGGCATAAATCTTATCGTCTAGATTTACTGCATCAAGACCGAGTCGAGCTGTGGGCATATCCGGTTCAGTAGTCCAATTATCAGATTTGGGATCATATTTTTCAAGCGTACTAAAGCTGCCAGAAATTTTTTCACCACCCATTACATAAACATTCCCCTCAACAGAAACTGCTGCCACTCCGCTCCGCTTTGTTGGCATTGGCGCAAGCTCTATCCAACTGTTATTGTTTGGATAATATTCTTGATTAATGTCCAGACTTGAAGGGACTTCTGTAACTCTTCCACCTACGACAATTATTGCGTTATCTATGATAGTAGAGGAGATATGGTGTCTGGCCGTAGGCATGGGATCTTTTTCTGTCCATGAATTGGTTCTCGGATCATAGGCCTCATTTGTGCCTAACGCGCCAGAGTTGTCCCCCGAACTTCCTCCTATCGTGTACAGTATCCCATCAACGAATTGAGAAGTTAAACCAGCTCGAGCAGTCGGCATTGGTTTACCCTCTTTCCATAACTTTGTTTCTGGATTGTATATGAATAATTGAGGAGTTGGAATCCTGTGTTCTAGGAAGCCACCTGCAAGATAAAGTTTATTGTCATATGACGCTAGTGCTGAATGGTCTAATGCAACTGGCAAAGAAGATTCTAGATTCCATTTTCCTGACTTTGGGTCATATACAAATAAAGTATCTAGGAGGTCACCATTTTCGGCTTGACCACCAGCAACGTATATTTTTCCATTCAATACCGTTGCTGATACTTCAAATATTGATCTAGGCATGCTAATTCCAGTAGTCCAATGGGGGCCTAGTGACGATTCTATTGTCATGGGTTGTAAATTCAAAAAAACAAAAACTAGAGAACAAAAAGCAATCAGTACTAAAATGAGGATACCATTCGACATATTGCCAATCTTATACTTTCGGCTATATATAGGACACATTTGAAAAACAATATGTTATACAGAATCATCCCTAAGAAAAATTATGAATATGATTATAACTCATGCAAGTGCACGGTTATAGAGGAAACTTTATGATTTGTTTGTGTGTTTGTGTAGATTCATGGAACGGTGTTTGGTCCTGATATGAGAACTATGGCAAGATTCACAAATGATTATTGAATTATTCTGATGCTTTAATTTGGGCAAGTGGTACTTTATCCGGATTTCTGTAGTGAACAATTTGCGATGCTCCGGACTTTGGATAAATTCCAAATATTTGAGTAGCTTTCGCAACCGTTGATTCCTTCAGAGTTACCATTAGAATTTGACTTCCTGCCGATCTATCGACCATGATTTTAGATAATCTTTCTGTATTCTGAGCATCAAGATGCGCATCTACCTCATCCATGAGGTAAAATGGTGACGGTTTCAAAGATTGGAGGGCCAGCAAAAAGACTGTTGCAGCCATTGTCTTCTCACCTCCAGAAAGGGCAGTGGATTCTCTTGGTGGTTTTCCCTGGAATTGAACAAGATATGATAGACCACCCGAAAAAACATCATCATTCTCTATTTGTAGGTAAGCAGCTCCTCCTGTTATATCGGAAAAAGTTTTTCTAATGTCTTCATCTACTTTCTTGAACGCGTCCATAAAAACGTCCTTCTTTTCTTTATCGATTTCACTTATGAACAAGACAATAGAGTTTCTTTCGCTTTCGAGGTAATTCTTCCGAGAGGACATATCCCTGTAACCGTCTATCACCTGAACATATGTTTCATGAGCACGTAAATTAAGCCTGGTCTTTAAATCATCATATTCTCTTGTCAATTCTGATATGAGAATATCTACCTCAATAATTTCAGATTCTAAGAGTTCCTTAAATCCTAACCACGTCAAATCATTCATAGCTTGGTTCTCTTGCGCAGTAAAATTAGAAATATCCTTCTTAATTGCAATTGATTCCTTTTCAATTCCATTCATCTCCCTGTATACCTGCCTTTCTTTGTCGTCTAAGGATTTTATCTGCTTTTCATAGTTCTGTAGTATGGAATAAGAATCGCCAGATACATCAATAATTTTTTGTTCTTCTTCTCGAAGACCTATTAATTCCTTTTCTAATTGTTCGAGCCTTTGAGATGCTGATTCATTTTGATCCTGTCGTTCCAACTTTTCTCTTTGTAGATTTTCTCCTTCATTATACATCTCATTTTTTCTTTCTGTAGATGATGCTATCTCATTTTCGAGTGACCTTATTGACGTGATAATTTCTCTATGTTCTATTTCGCTATTCTCAATTTTTCTTAGAACTTCGGACTTTTTATCTGTTAGTTCAGATAATTCATTATCCACCTTATCATCAACCATTGTTTGAAGTTTCGTCATGTATTTTGCAACCGAAGAGGAAATGATTGAATCTCTTTTTTTGTTTCTGACCAGTTGTGTTTCTATTTCATTAATTTCTGCTGAAAGAGAACTATTGACAGATTTTATTTTTTCAATTTCAGGTACTAAACCCGAATTAACTTCGCGTAAATGATTGGAATTTATACTATTTTCTGCAACAAGTTTTTCTAATTCTACAATGTGCATTTCTATGTTTGAAATTTCGCTGTTAGTCTTCTTCCATTCTGCTTTCATATTTTCCAAATGTGATGATAAAATTTTAGAATTTTTTAATAATGATCCAATTGATTCATTTAATATTATTTCTCTAGTTAGATCTGATAACTTGGAACCAAAATCTAATGAAAGGGAATTTGCGTGTGGTTCAAACAGCTCGCCGGCAATAGTAACGCACTTGTATCCTTGTTTCGATAATTGATAAGCGGTCTTTGAATTCCTTACTACATATACGTTTCCAAAGATAAAATCCACCAGATTTGGAACTCTTGAATTTACTAAATCTGCAAGGTTTCCGATATAGTCATATCCTTTCAACTCTACTATTTCCCTACTTACTGAATTTAGTATCTCTGATGAGATAATTTTGAATCTTGGAAGATTCTTTTCCTTTATGTAGGTTGCAAGACGAATCATTTCCTCTACATTGGGAACGATACAACACTTCATCCAATCCTTCGCAACTGCGAAAACTGATTTTTTATAAACATCGTCATATTTCAGTAGATCTCTTACCATCCCGACTATCTTGAAATCCTGTGAATTTCTGGTAAGATCAGCAATTGCAAAGTCCTCATTAGACAAATCAACAGCCATGGCATATTTTTCTTCATATGGAACTGCAAAGTTTTTCACTTTACTGATGGTATTCTCATAAATGCCAATTTCATCAGAGAATAGCTGACTTTTTTGCTTTAAACTGTCAAGTAGTTTTCGTTCTGTATCTAACGTAGAGTAACATGAGTCTGAATTCAGAATTTTTAATTCTGATTCCTTTTCGCCGAGTGTTCTATTCATGCTCTCTACTGATGAAGTATTCTCCTCTACCTTGTTAATAATGAATTTCTTTCGTTCTTCCAATCTTGCAATAATGATATTGAGTCGGGATCCAATTTCAACTAACGTTGATTTCTTGTGCAAAAGAGCCTCCTTCCATTTTCTATTTTTATCTACCCGGTCGGATATCTCATCGATTCGGGAGTTAAGGATCTGTAGCTCTCCTTTTAATTGAGCAAGGTGTGATTGCTTTTCTTGGCTTAGATTTTTCTTTTGGTGTAACGTCTGAGAAGAATTTCCAAATTCAACTTCAATTTTTTCGCTTTCTGATTCTATAAATGTAAAACGATCTTCAATAAATTTAAGACGTATACGTGCTTCCTTAATTATTGCTTTATCCCTTTCAATATTGTAAACGACGTCTGACAATTTTGTATCAATTTGGGCCCGGGATTTGTTTGACGCATCAACCTGATTCATAAAACTTGATTTTTCCTGATCAAGTTTGTTAATTTGGTCTCTTAGCTCATCGCGATTTTTGGTCAGTACATCCAAGTTGCTTTCGTTTGTAGCTAATATCGTGCTGCGATTGTCTATTTCTCCTTTCAAATATCTGATTTTATTTGAATATTTAATTGCCTTGAATTTCTTTAATTGAGATTCAATGAATGTATATCTTAATTGATCATTTCTTTCAGCTTCAAGTTCGTTTATGCGCTTCTTAATTTCGTCCATTCTGGCAAGCGCGACCTCAAGTCTCCTGTCCGATTCATCAAGTTGCTTTATAGATTCGTTTTTCTTGTCGTCAAAATATGATAATCCAACAATATCCTCGATAATTTTCCTTCTTTCCTCGGAATTTAATTCAGAAATTCTAGTAATCATTCCTTGCTGGACTATATTGAGTTTGTTTGGAACAGCTACGATGATTTCCAATAGTTCTAGAATGGTATTCTTGGAAACCTTCTTGCCATTGAGGTAATATTGACTCTCCCCTGTCTGGCCCTCCATTTCTCGACTCATAGAAACTGTGTCCATGTCAATGGGTATCCCCCTATCAGAATTTTCAAAGGTTAAATTTACTCGCACCAGTCTGTGCGGAGAATTTCCGCTGTCGTGGAAAAGTGATTGAAACTTATCAACTCGTAACAATTTGGGGCTATTTTCCCCTAAGGCAAACATGATTGCATCAAGTATGTTGCTCTTCCCTGAGCCATTCGGACCTGTTACAGCAACAAGTCCATTGTTTAAATGCAATACAGTATTTTTGAATCCAAATGACTTGAAACCATATATCTCAAGTTTCTTTATATAGACCAAATACCTTGAGATCAGATTCTCCTGCTTGTAAATATATTCTATTTGACAAAATAATTAGATCTAGATTGATACTTTTTTAGACAATAAAAGGATGATTCATTGGAATAATTTAACGCTCTCTTTTTCCTTCAACGAATTCCATAAATGAATTCTTTGCTTCTACATATGGTCTTTGAACTGGAGGATGCTTAAAGCAATATGCCGATACACTATCCAACTGACCTGTAATTCCTCTATCTATCGCTATCTTTGTACCTCTAATTGCGTCAATCATGACACCTGCGCTATTATAGGCATCAACAACCTTGAGTTTGACGTCTACTTCTACCGGAACTTTGCCAAAATATCTACCACGCATGGAAATGTAGCATACCTTATCGTTTGCAAGGAATCCTACAAAATCAGATGGACCAATTCGCATGGGCACTTCATAAGGAGCCATGGCTGCCACTGCACTTGTCTTACTGATTCTCTTGTCTTCGAGACGTTCTTCATCAAGCATGTTATAGAAATCCATATCTCCACCAACATTTAGTTGGTAAGTTTCGTCAACTTTTACTCCCCTATCCACAAAGAGCTTGACAAGTGTCTTGTGTAATACTGTAGCGCCCAATTGACTCATCACATCGTCACCTGCGCAGAGGAGATTCTTGTCAGCGAAAGCTTGCTGCCATTTCGGCGTAGAGGCTATGAAAACCGGTATTGCATTGATAAATGATACGCCAGCCTCAAGACACTGCTCTACGTAATATTTGGTTGCTTCTCTGCTTCCAACGGGAAGATAATTTACTAGTATTTCAGCTCCTGTCTCTTTAAGTATTTTTGAAACATCTACATGAGGGCTATCTGATATCTTTACTCTTTCATTAAGGCGCTTTCCAACTCCGTCAAGTACCTTTGCCTTGTGTACTTTAACACCAGTCGAGGGCACATCTGATATTTTAATAGTGTTATTGGGACTTGCAAAAATTGCATCCGCAAGATCATGACCGACTTTTGAATCTACTACGTCAAACGCAGCTACAAATTCTATATCATTTGGTTTAATGTTACCGAGAGTGTATGCAATTAGGCCCTCAGGTATACCCTGAACATTTCCATCCTCATTATCTTTTGAGTTACCATAAAATGAAATACCTTGCAATAATGCAGAGGCACAGTTTCCGACACCGGCTATCGCAACTTTCACTTTCTTATTTACATTATTACTATTACCGCTCATGATTGCTTGATTTACCCTATTTATTTAAACAATATATGTGTATTCAGTATTCTATACTGCACAATAGGGAATTTTGAATTTAGAGTCAAGCTTGGTGAATTTCTAACACGGACCTATTATTTTCTTCGGCATTTTACGAACATATTCCAGACTAGTTACGTCACCTAATGCCTTAACCACTCTGCTAACTGATGATGCTGGATAAGTAAGTACCGTACTTTCATCATAAACTGAATTGATAGAGTTTCTTAAATTTGCTAATACAATACATATGTCCTGCATTGTTACGCTTGACTATGTAACAGACTTAAGCGATCTGACCCACAAGTAATGGGATGATTGTCCTAATTCGTATGAGTTGATGTCGTTAAATTAGATTACAATAAGTTAAGAATTTCAAGAAATTATTGGATCTGTCTATTACAAAAAGACATCATCTGTGGGGTTGAAGGATAATGCAAAGTTGCTGGATCCAACTTTGAAAAATAAAAATTAGAAATTTCGGTACAGTCTATGAACCCCTTTGAAAGAATTTCGTCATAGATGGAATTGAACAAGTCGCTTCCCTTTTGAATATCTGTGAGAACTATTAGGTTGCCGGTATTTATCAGTTTTTGGCTCATTGTACTTATCATTGAAGAAAATGATATCTTGTTAGTTAGTATGTCCAATCCAGCAGAGCTTGGTAAATTCAGAATGAAATTATCAATAGATCTATCAGGGATGCTTGGCAGCAATTTTACAGAATTTCCCCAAAAAACAGATGCATTCTGGGGTTCTAACTCTGCAATTTTAGATTTGGCAAACGATATTTCATTTTGATCTTCACCAATTCCAATAAAAAATTCCGCATAAATCTGATTTGCCATTTGGTAGATGATTTCTCCTTTGAAATATCCCACAAATACGTTTAGTTTTAGAAAGGATTTACGGGCATTTGTTATAGTCCGTACCAAAACAGTCGATGGATTACCCTCATGAAAAAACTGGTAAACCGAGTTCCATCTGTTTTTAAATACATCTGGAAATCCCCTCATTTTTATCAATTCTTGAAAAAGATGGGTGTCTGCAAAATCAGAAAAATACGAATCAGTTCTAGAAACTGCCTCTAATTTGGGGAGGAATAATTCATCGTACAAATTTGTAACTCTATTCCATGCCCTTATTGGGTCTGACCCCATATAGGTAACGGATAAATCAGAAAGCCATAACACTTCTGCAAGGATATTTACTTTTCCAATATCATGATCTTTTTGCTTGATTTCGGAAAGTAGTCCTTTGTACTTTTTCTGAGCTATTTCTTGTTTAAAATAGGGAAAATCTGTTCTCCAAATCAATGCCTCGACCATTAAACTCTTGTCGGATTTCTCAATCTCTGCCTTTTGAAGCTGCACTTCTGGTTGATTGCTGAATTTGAATGAAAAATTTTGGAAGACTCTTTCCAGATCAGGTTGGTCAAGCTTGAAGTAAGCGTCGTGTATCTGGTATCTTTGAATAGTTTCTATGGTTCTGTATACTCTGGGACCTACAGATGGTCGGATTGTTGATCCTTGATTAGGGTAACCGTTATTTTCTGCCTTCGAACTATTGCCATTGTATGTGAATTGGAGTGGGTCGTAATCGTGTAGAAGAGCTGACACTAGGAGGATTTCAATGTCGTCTGCAGAGAATCTATAATTATTTATTGCATTTGGTAACATCTTTAGTGCCATGTAAGATACTTCGAGGCTGTGGTGAAAATTATGATATTCTGTGGATCCTTCACCCAGTCCAATATCCGCGTAAACTCCATCAAGAAATCTAATAAGGGTTGAAATTTTTTCAATTTTCTCCTGGTTAATTCCTTTGGTTTGTGCTACCTCCAAAAGGGCCAATACTAACCTATCTTCTCTTATATCTGCTAGTGTTTCATTGGCCTCCTTTACAATTGATTTATGGAATCCAGGAAGTTTTTCTAGAATTTCGTTATAGATTATCTTGATTGGCAAACTCTTGTAAAGATATATCCATAATCCTATTATCATCCAAGGATATTTTATTCTAAATTTCTCTCTTTCAATAATTTCGTCTACGAGTAGTACAATATTTCTGTTCAATTTTCCAATTTCACGATTTGTGACAATACCTTCTGGGTTGTTTGATTTTGTACCTTGATAATCAGCTCGCATTACTGCCCATTGGGGAATCTTGACCCTATACCGTACTCTCTTTATAGATCCGTTCTTTGACCATGGGAGTAGAATAGTTTCTTTCTCCGTAGTGGCCACGTTTCGATTTCTCGTATTTAATAAATCAGTATCCTTGACAACCTGAAGTATCAATTCTTTATTCGGAACTTGAAGTCCAAGTAATACATGCCAATATTTGCCTTTGTCCACCCATTCCGGAGCATATGTAGCTGGATCCCAAAAATCTATTGGTCCAAACGGGATATACCCTTCTTCAAATTCATGAGTCTCAGGATTATATGATTTGTATTCATATTTTCCAATTCGAGGATTAATTTGGCATGCGCGGATCCTCGTATTGTTGACTCTATCTGAAGATTTAGTAAATTCCCTATGAGCCATCAAACCCCAGATTGTACCAAGACCACTTAGAATGGTAAAAGTAAAGTAGAACAGGTCAAATTTGTTGTGAATTGCGTAGTTGAGGGCTAGTTGGATACCAAAAACATAACACGAAAACATACCTGCAAAAAACAAGAAAAGAAAAAACCATCTTGCAATGTCATTATAAAATAAACTAAATGATTTTTGACCGCTATAGTCTATCGTTCTATGTTTCATGGACATTCACTGTCATTATCAATCATCCCATTCCTATTCCTAATTGATCGTATGTTTAACTTCAATTATTCGTACCGTGTGAATTGTAGTCGATAAAAATAATTCCCCATATAAACGCGACCATGAATAAGCAACTTTCAATTTTGGTTTTTTGGTAATGTTTCAAATATTTGACATAATTTTTGATGCAGTATGTTAATGATTGAAAACAGGGCGTCGTGCCAATATACGTTTCTCTCAAACCACTATCAGTTTTACAAAATGCATTCTTTTGTTTGTCTGAAGTTGTCTTGATATCTCTTTGACGTCTTTAGCATCCCCCTTCAATGAAAATATTTCCAAGCATCTGTCCTTATCTATTTTGTTATGAAGGTGAACAATTATTATCTTATCAAAATCATGTCTTATTGATGAGACTTGATCATCGGAATCTTCATCATGTACTGCCAAAAGTAACGAATTGATTTCACCATCCAGATCCTCTTTCATTCGTTCGTCTGATAAGAGATTCCTAATTCCAGCCCTAATGATTTCCGATCGTCCTGAAAATCCCAACGATTTGAGCTTGTCCAAACTTTCGATTATATCTTCATTTAGCGAGACACTCACTATGGTCAATAAGATTTTCAATATGGGTTATTGGATATAATGATTATGCCATCAATACGTATGAGTGCATCTTGATTCTTGTCTAGAGATGGTCGAAGAAAGTTCAAAATTTGTATTCAAATCTTTAGCATAGTCTTGAAATAGGTAACTTGTAAGATGAATATCAACTACAATACACAATAATCCCCAAAAATATCTACTTCCGTGTAAATTGCTCCGGATCCATTCAATCAGGTTTGAAATGCTATTCCGTGGGAAACCAATCTGACTTGGAACAATTAAAATCATTAGTATTAAGTACCGGTGAATCTGACTGAAACTAGAATTTGTCTTTAATCCATGAATAGGCAGTAGAGAAAGCTTTATTAATAAAGCGAGATAAATTAATTATTATTAATAAAAAAGGTATATATTCTTAATAACATATTCACTGTTTGTGGGGAGAAAAAATCTAATCATGTTTCCACTGATTCTAACCGTACTACTCTCCTCATTAATTCATAGCTTGTACGCACAAGATTTATCATTAAATACAAATGCGACAACGCTCTTGAATTTAGAATCCGCAAATAATACCAATGTGAATTCAATTGAAAATTCAAAAAATGTTTCAAACTCGTCTCACAAATTGGTCGTCATCTCATCCATCTTGCCGATTGACGAATTTGTAAAGAAGGTAGGTGGCGAAATGATAGAATCATCATTAATCATTCCAGCAGGAATAGAGCCACATGAGTTTGATCCAACAATAAATCAAATACAAACTATCAGCTCCGCAGAGGTTCTTGTTTACAACGGTCTAGGAATTGAGAATTGGTTGACAAAAATAGACCCTCCTCACAAAATTGACGCGAGTAATGGATTGAATGCATCCTATTCTGACAGGCGTAACATGACACTGGATCCGCATGTCTGGCTGGATCCTATGCTTGCAAAAAAACAAGTGGAAAATATTCGAAATGGCTTAATTTCAATTGATCCTAGTAATAAAGATACTTACAATAGTAACGCAAAGTCATTTTTGGCAGAGCTTGATGAACTTGACAGATCAATCAGATCCGAACTGGAATCATGCAAAAAGAAAGACTTTATCTCATTTCATAACTCGTTTTCATATTTTGCCAAAAGGTATGGACTAACGCAACATAGTATTTCAGAGAGCGGTCCTGAGGCAGAAGTGACTCCTGCAAGGTTAGCAGAAGTCATAAATGTAGCAAAAAATCTTGGAATTAATGTTATCTATACTGAAGAACTGATGGACCCACGTTACGCACAAGTAATAGCTCAAGAAATTCCAAATGGTAAAGTTCTTATCTTGAGTCCTATTGAGGGACTAACAAAAGAGGAACAAAATGCGGGAATCGGATACATTGACAAAATGCATGAAGATATTAAGAATTTATCAATGGGGTTAGAATGCAACCAATAATCAAAGTAGATAATTTATCATATTATTATGATTCGTTCCCTTCGCTGGACCATATTTCATTTTCTGTTGAAAAGGGCGATTTTCTGGGAATTATTGGACCTAATGGAGCAGGCAAGACGACTTTATTTCAGTGTATACTTGGAATTGTAAATAATTTTTCTGGGGAGATCAGTCTATTTGGATCCAATATCAAACAGAATAAGAAAAGCCTTCAAAGAATTGGATATGTGCCTCAAAAAAAATCTGTAGAGCAAACCTTTCCTGCAACCGTCAGCGAAATAGTTTCACTTGGTGTAATAGGGAGAGATATTAAAAGAGAATCTATCGATAATGCGATTGAGTTTGTAGAACTTGGCGAATATCGTAACAAGAGAATAGGTGAACTTTCTGAAGGACAGCAACAGAGGGTAATTATTGCAAAAGCGCTCGTCAAACAACCCGAACTATTGATATTAGATGAACCTACTACTGGTATCGATTCAGTGACCCAAGATAAATTTTATGATCTTTTGACCAGGTTAAACAAAGAGAAGGGGATAACAGTAGTGTGGTCATCACATGATATGAACGCTGTGGAAAAATTGGCAAGTAAAGTTGCTTGTATTGACAGGAAACTGTTCTTTCATGGTGAATCAGAAGACTTTTTTGGAAATGAAGAACGAATGAAATCCTATGTTGAATTTGCAATGCAGTCACACATGAATCTTCATTTTGGTAAATCAAAAAATGGACATGACAATAAGGAAAACAAGAATGATGGAAATGTTGTTTGATTTATTTCAATACGGTTTTATGCAAAGAGCTCTGATATCGGCAATAGCTATAGCTGTTATTTGTTCGATTGTGGGACTTTTCTTGGTGCTGAAGCGTCATTCTCTATTCGGCGATGCACTAGCGCATGTTGCTTTTGGCGGAATATCATTGGGATTATTTACGGGAATATATCCTCTTTGGACAGCTTACATCGTTGCCATATTGTCCGCTGTTGGTGTGAATAAATTAAGAGAATCAACAAAGATTCCTCCCGACTCCTCAATTGCAGTGCTTTTGACTTCCGGACTTGCTATAGGTGTAATATTAATCAGTATTTCGGGAGGATTCACACTCAATTTATTTAGTTTTCTATTTGGAAATATTCTTCTTGTTACGGTTGACGACGTAATTATCATCCTTATTACTGACGCAATAGTTATACCTGTTATCTATGTACTATACAAGAAACTTGTTCTCATAATATTTGATGAGAACCAAGCAAAAGTCAGTGGTCTAAATGTATCGTGGATTAACACATTGTTCATTGTTCTTGCAAGTATAACCATAATTGCGTCAATAAGGCTGGTAGGAGTCTTGTTAATTTCTTCACTGATAGTCATTCCAAATATTACCGCGCTAATGTTTGGAAAAGGATTCAAAAAGACAATGTTTATTTCATGCGCAATTTCTGTATTTTCAGTTGTATTTGGAATAATCCTTTCCTATTATTCAAACTTGGCTCCTAGCGGAACGATAGTTTTAACGATGATATCTATGTTCTTGGTAACTATTATTGCAAAAAACCTGAAGGTTAGATATAACAAAATAACAGTTACCAAATAGAGCTATAGTACGTTGGAGCAAGAAATCACATTACGCAAATTCATAATCTATTCAACCAGAATAACAATTGTTGAATAAATACACCATCATAGTCTCTCGTGAGAGATTAACACGATTTTGTTAATATTATTATTTGACTCTGTCCAACTTACCCAGAGTTTATCCTCTGTCTCAATGATCCTTGGATTTGTAAATATATCTGTCTGTCCACTTCTCAGTATTTGTTTTGTGAAATTCTGTTCAGAAGGATCTATTATAGAAAGAAATACCAACGAATCGTTAGTGCTGTCAATCCATGTTACGTAAATTCTATCAGTTTTACTTATCCACAAGTATGGAGAAACTGAATTTCCTGAATTGTTACTGAGATTTAAAACTTTACCAAGTTGGTTTTTGGCATTAATTTTATTTAACATGATATCAAACGGTCCACTTTGGTTTAGTGTATCTGCCCATGTTACATAAAGAACTTCTCCCAAAATGTCGCCATGTGCTAGCCTTGAAGTTCCAGAACTATTGCTTATATTTACTGTAAAATTGAAAGAGTTACCGTAGTCGTTACTAGACTTGATAAATATTTCAGAATCACCTTTACCAAATGAATTTTCTTCCCATAGCACGTATACTTGTTTCCCTTCCAACGTAGTAAAGACAGTTGGATTAATTGAACTAATTCTCTCATTCACGGTTAAATTGCCTAAAAAATAAGGAGGAATTATGTTCGAGTTAGATTCAAAAACTGTATTTCTAGTGATGTTTGACCCTTGAAATGAAAACATGTCAGTGTCAATTGTCTTTGACTCTGCAAATGTATTACCTTGATCTAAACTCCTCGTGAACGCTATAGTACAATCAGGATCGTCGTGTTTAGTATCACATTTAGTCCAAACAACGTATATTATAGATCCATTTTGATTTATTACCATGTGAGGATCTAATGAATCAGCAATATCATTACTTAATTTGAGTACATTACCAAAAGAGTTACCACCATCCTGGCTTTTTATAAAGAAAATTTCCTTGTTTGAGGATGAAATATTTTCATTTGCCGCCCACAATACAAAAACATTCTTACCTACAGAGGCGAGATCATGGAGGTGTACATTGCCTGTAGAGTTACTGAGATTAGTTACGGTATCAAATTTCATACCTTTGTCGTGACTCTTACTGAATAGTAATCTCCATTTGTCGGTTCGTTTATCTTCCCACGTAATGTAGACATTGTCACCACTACTACTTAATTTTACTAGATTTGAGATTCCTTTAGAATTACTTATGTTCACTGTATTAGAAAGGGACTTTGAATTCTCGTCTATTTTTCTGAATAGAATTTCACTATTATTAGGACTTAAATTAGTAACCCAGGTAGAATAAATGGTATTATTCGAAGCTGAGAAGTATGGATTTATTGAATCAAACTTTGTATTGCTTAAAATAATACCAGAACTTTCAGGCACAATAGATTCTGAATACGTTTGAGGCCCTAAAGAGTAGATCAAAATAATAAAAATAGTAAAAAATATGGAATAAATTAGAAAATTTTGAGGACCAAAATGGTATTCATATAGGCTTTTCAAATTGGATCGAATTGAGAAAGCATAATACGACTATTCAAAATATATCCGATTTTTGTATTCACAAATTGAGAGTCTAATGAGATCATGTCTTGTTAGATAATTACCAGATGATATTATAGTTTTGTTGGAATAACAACTTTGCATTTTAAGATTTCAGATACTTGATGTTGATTAATATTCACTCCAATAAGAATTTACAAACAAGTAATCTTAATTTCATTTCATAAAATGGGTCAGATCGTCGCGAGATCTTCATAGTTTTTTCCTCAGATTTGAGCAGCAACAAAAATTCACCTCATCCCCTCCATATGTTTAGCTACGAATGTTTTTAATGTTTCTAAAGTCCATCTTAGAGACGTTTTTCCTAAGTTTCTTTAGGGTACCTGATATACTAATCACTGTGAGTGGTGGTTCACTCAATACCAATGAGACTAAAAAACAATCTAGATATTTGAGCTTACATCTTACTATCATTATGTTTCCCAATTCCGAATCATAAAGTTTCAGCATAGCCGACTGCATTTGAAAAATACCAAAGAGTTCCTTAAATCGGATTCCTATTTTTTCATACAATTGAAATGGTCGAAAGGTTTCACTCGCATCATACATTATTGCTACATATCTTCTTTTTTCTCTATGATTTAACATTCTGCCATCTTGCCTTGGTTTTTGTGTAAAGCCAGTCGGACATTTTCTTCCAATATGATTCTGGGTTTATTCCTGCGACGGTTAATATGGATTCAAATGATCTTGCAGAAATCATCTCATTAGTGGAAGTTGCACCACTTGATAATATGAATTGACAGTCATTCGATTGGCAGAATATATAAATCGATTTTAATTCTTTTAGCCATCGAGCGATCAAATTAGCGTCAAGTTTTCTAACGGGAGAAATTGAAATCTCTATTCCGAGACCTCTTTTGGCTTTACGTTTTAATGCATCCTTTCCAAGGAAAGGATCGATCAGAAATAGATCAGTTTTGCTATCCAAAGATCTGATATTATCTGTAACTATCAAGTAGGGGAAACGATCTGAGATTGGATTTTTTTCATCCATCCTGAGTATAATATTTTCTTGAGGACTGATATTTGACATGCTTCCTGATTCAATACCTATGATGTCTATGCCTGATAACTTGGACATAGTCGTAGCTTTGCTAATATCAGATACGTGAACTCCTAGATCTATTTTTTTGTAAATAAGCTGATCACATGATCCCTGAATTTATTATTTTGGTTAAATTCCTTAATTGGTTTGAATCTTATTCTTATTGAATCATGTTCAGATAATGAAACTGTCCCTTTACACATTGATTGTTTGTTCAATCTGATGTAAAAATTGTCTTTTTCATCAAATGAGTTAGATATTGATTGCAAAAGATATTTTTTTTCAGCGATTTTTAGATTCGCAATGATTCTCGCTAATAATACATGCGATTCCTTGTGATCGCAATGTACCTTGATAAGTGAAATTTCATTTCCCCAATGACCCTCAGCGGATGACACTAGAATTTTTTCCTTCGGGATCGAAAAAACATCGTTCATTTTTTGGAGTATTTTTGGAACATCCTCAGTAGCATGTGCTACAATATTTATGGATGTAGAAAGGGTCAACCTTAAATTATTTGATTAAAAATTGTCCGAAAAGTTCGATTGAAATTCTCTAGCCTGCGTTCTCTTGATCCTCGACTGGTTCTATGTTGCTTGCAGTTTCATTTGCAGTTTCATTTGCAGTTTCATTTGCAGTTTCATTTGCAGTTTCATTAGCATTGTCGCTTCTTTGAACAGGCACCTTAGGTGATGATACTAGTTTGGTCTTCTTAATGCCAATGTGTCGTAAGGAAGAGATTTTTTTACCCTTTTCCAAGATTTCCCTGTTAAATTCGCTATTATCATCTGTAACTTGTTTTATGAAAGTACTGAGGTCCCATTGGGGTATTTTATCGGATAACAAGTTATGTATGACCCTTCTTAATTCATGTTTCTTTGACGAGTTTATCCTTCGTTGACTGAATGCAATAATTTCAACTCTAAATTCATTACCATCTTGTGTGGTGTAATTATGTATGTGTGTAATCATGGAACTCCCTCTTCGAACAAGGCTTCTTAAGAATTCCTTCCCATATTCATGTCCTTTGAAAATTGTACTAGCTACACCTTCGTTTACATTTTCAATTTCTACAAATACTTTGGTCTTGTGATCCGCTGGATCTTGTTTTTTGATGTCAAATAATGTATTCTCAACGACACGGCCAATTGCTGTACTGGTATCCGTTATAGGAAGATAATTGATATGATGCCCTCCAAAATCTCCAAAAGAATTCGGTGAGTCGAGAATGAGCCACTGTTTATCTCTCCATTTATCCCTAACTCTCCCGCCTCTTCTTGCGCCTTTAGCCATAAAAAAATCGCCTACAACAAGAATATAAGTTGTGCGTTAATTAAGTAAAAAAAAGGAATTAGTTAAGTCATAAAAAAATATCTAATCTGACATCGGTTTTCCATCAGATGAATATTTTTGCTTTTTGTTATCAGATGTTGCAGTAACAGGGGCTGAGTGATGTCGGTATCTTTTAGCCCTTGAAGAGCTTAAGATGATTACAAATCCTATGAAAGCTGCGGTGGCTATTGCATACATCAACATTGAATCTGCCATAGCATTGCCTTCTCAGAGCTTATTTAAAAATATTTATGGACGCCCACCCATCCTTTTTTGAAATTTGTATATGAAATACTGAGAATTTATGTAATTATTCTTAATGAATGGTAGAAATGGGATAAAGCCCTTTGCAGGATATACTGGAAAAAAATCTTTAGAAAATATTATTGAACCTGAACTCACTAAGCAGAAATTACACAATAATTGAGGACTGACAAGAATTTCTTTATCACTATTATCTATTTTCAATTCAAACATGCTTTTTTCTCTGTAGCCTCCCATAAGGATTCTATGTAAAATTAATGGAATCATTTTGACATGTACGCTTGCTTTCTTTATACAATTTCAGCTAGGTGTCTTTATAACGTCTATCGTGATGAATATACGATATGCAATACGACTTGCCTGCATTATGTAGTAGCATTTTTGAGATTGATGAGAAAATAAGATTTGTTGGAATGATAGACCAGATGGGGAAATTGATTGTAGGTGACATGAAAAAAGGAACAGCATCTTTGGAAAAAAACGATGGGTCAATCAGGCTTTACCTAGGTTATGCCATCAATAATATTCTCAGACGTGATTTTGATAATGTATTTGGTAAAGTACTATACACATTCTCTGAAAGAGAGAAAATAAAACTCTTGACTATACCAATTGAAGATAACTTGCTTCTTGTGTCCATCGATAAATTGGCGGAACATGATGAATTGATAAATAAGATACTGGACACTGTAAAAAATATGTAACTATTTACTTGTATGATTAGAAAGAATCTCAATTTAAATACACTTCAAAAATTTTATCATGCGGGAAGTTAAATTTAAAAGAATAATTGGGCTTTGCTGCGGACCAAAATTTCCCTTAAACCAGAATGTTATTTTGGACTGACAAGCATTTTATCTACTCTTTTCTTTTCCCATTTTATCAAGTAAATTATTCCAACTACCAAAAGTATTTCGACTGCTTTAGCCATAATCCCTGCAATATCAATACTTTCTGCTTTATTATCTGGTGATAACGGAGGAGCTATGATGACTGAATATGCATATAGTCCTATAAGAACGGAGGTTCCAATAAAGCCAAATAAATTCAAAGCTACTCTTTTCCGGTATTGATTTAAAATAAAATTCCTATTGTTGCCAGAGTACGATTCGGACGTAAAATTGATCAAAATATACAGTATTCCATATGCTAGCTGAGCTCCAGCAGCTGCCATTAGGAAAACTGAATAATAGATTTGTTGAGATCCGTGTTCGGGAAAAATAGCTAAATGCACTAGGCCGCCAGCTATTGCAAGAAGCATGATGATGTATTTCAGATTTTCTTTTTCTGGTACCGTTCTTAAGCGCGATTGCTCGCGTCTCTTCTTCAAATAAGTTCTGCCTAGGACCAAACCCAGTACTATTATGGGTATCAATATGGAAATAACCAGGAGGGAGTTTCTAACTAACCCCCATGAATCGGAAATGGAAACATTGAATATCACACGTTGACAATTACAATTTGATACGCTTGATAGAATCGATCTTGGTGCGTCTAGTTGATTATGATTCACCATTTTGTCGTCATTGGCAATACTGAGCACTATTTCATATCCACCCGGATTAACGAACACATAGTATAGATTAAAATCCCCAATGTCTCGAATGGTCCAGGGGAATCCTTTCACTCTTTCGCCGGTGCTTTCTTGATATATCTCTACCATTGTTTCAATATTATATACATCGTTTCCCGCAAAATCCTGTACACTGAAAGTTATCTGTGTTGGCTGGTTTGGTGCTGCATATTCAGGGTCGAGTGCCATATATGGATAGTATTTTCCAATTCCATCGCGATTTGAACCTCCATTGTAGTGAGGAGTATGTGAGAGATGTGCATATGAAACAAAATGAGGAATAAAGATTGATACTGATAAGAAAAATAGCATTGATATCAAAAGATAATGGCTCTTCATATGATCAATTGGAGATCTTGCGTGTTGGGTTCATATAAGTCGTACTCGCAACTAAGAGTTGTAACAGATGATATGGGCTTTGCACATTACTGACAATTACCTATTGTAGACTATTGTAGAAAAGTAAGATGAATAAGAAAAATTTAATTCAGCAAACACTTGATTCATTTCTCTATATTTGGCTAAAACGATAAGCGCAGATGAATATTTGAATAATTTTCCTCATAGTGTATTTAGAAATAACCAAGATGGTGTTATTAGACAAATTTCTGAGGCTTTTAATTCCGGCTATAAGCATATTATTCTGGAAGCACCAACAGGGTTTGGGAAAAGCGCGATTGCCATAACTATTGCCCGAACTCTCGGATCAAGCTACATATGTACTGCTACAAAGGATCTCCAATCTCAATATTCTCGTGATTACCAATTTCTAAAAATTGCAAAGGGGAAAAGCAATTTCCTATGCAGAGTGAAGGAAGACTTTGTAGAAAGTGGAAAATATCTTTGTTCTTCCTGTAACTCAAAAACAGATTTAGAATGTAAACATACCTCTTGTGATTACGGGCCATGCTTGTCTGATGAATCAATGGAAGGATCTGGTTGCAAATATAGAACTTTCATAAATGATTACAAGATTGACAACAAAGGTAAGGAAAATGAAAAAATTTTCATTGGTGGGGATAAAATACAGAATTACAAAAATGAATATGCAAATTGGATTCATTTACAGAATTTTAGTAATCCACGTCAATGGAATCCGTGTTACTATTTTGATCAATTATTTCAAGCATTGAGAGCTAGTCACTCGATATTTAATTACTCTATTTTTCTATCGTTACTATCTAACAAGAATATGATGCAACAGAGAGAATTACTAGTATTGGATGAGGCACATCTACTAGAAACAGAAATAGTAAAGTTTAGAGGACTTTCGATCTCAAAGAAACGATGGCGTCGGTATATTCACGATTTTAAGATGATAGATCATGGTTATGATATGAATGGATGGTTGGAATTTTTGATTAATTTGGAGCGAACTATTCTGGTTTTGATTGGGTACGAATCTCTAGCACACTCTTTGGTAAAGGAACGAAAGGAAAAATACGGATATGACTCTGAGAAGAAATCTACAACTAGAAATAAGAGAATAGTGAGTGCGTCAGAGCTGTTTGAAGATGATGCGAGTCTTGAATTAAATATTAGAACTGAAAATGGAAAAAATCTCGACGTTGATAAAGAGTTATTGATTGATATTGTACAGGATATCGATAAGCTTACAAGGACTATTAATAATATACTGTCGAACCCAAATAATTGGATAGTTTCAGAAGTGCACAAAGAGAATTACGATATTACCAGGGTAGATCTCAAACCATTGGATCCTTCCAAATACATAAAAGCAGTAGTGGAAAAATGCCCAAAAACTCTTATCATGAGTGCCACTATTTTGAATGAAAAAACGTTTGAAAGAAACCTGGGATTATCTTCTGAAGATAATAGTACTAAATTTATTCAAATACAATCTGATTTTCCAATAGAGAATAGACCAATATTTCCTCTTAGCGTAGAATATCTCAATTTTAGTAATTTACAACAGATGGATGTAAAGGCAAAGATTTCACGAGCGATTGACAATATAATGCATATACATAGTAACGACAAGGGAATAATTCATACAAGTTCATACGAACAGTTAAATTTTATCAAGGACAATCTTTCTAAAACTAATTCAAGGAGGTTGATCTTAACGGATCCAGAAATTGAAAGAGACGAAGTTATAAGAGAGCATTCCGAAAGCAAGAAACCCACCGTACTTATTTCTCCCTCACTTCATACTGGACTTGACTTGAAAGATAACCTATCCAGATTTCAAATAATTACAAAAGTCCCTTATCCGAACATATCTGACAAGTGGACCTCGGAGAAAAGGAAAATTAATGAAGAATGGTATTATTGGCAAACTGCACTAAGATTGGTTCAAGCATATGGTAGATCTATCAGATCTAAGGATGATTGGGCTAAAACATATGTTTTAGATTCTGCATTTAACTACTTTATCAAAGTAAACAAAAACATACTGCCAAAGTGGTTCTTGTCAGCTATACGAAACTAGGTTGAGTGTATCTAGTTTAGGCACGTAACAAACATCTTTCAAGCTATGTGACCAAGGGAAGAGTTAAGCTTTGACCTAATCTGCCTTAACTATGTGATTAGCAAGGTCAGTCATTTGCATTTAATTATTTATTAAGATGTGTGAGAATTGTACATATGTCAAGTTTCAGGAATCAAAGTGATGGACCAGAAGGTTGTTAGTTCTTAATGGTTAAGAAATGGCTAGTGGCCATTGTAGATGATGAATTAGATATTGTCAATTTGTTTCGTGATGCTTTGAACAAAATACGAGGGTTGTCAATATTCACGTTTACAGACCCTCTAACTGCCTTTGAACACATTAGGATGAATAAGAGTAAATATGCTGTTGTTATCTCAGACTTAAGAATGCCCGGTATTAATGGCATGGATCTGATTTACAAAATAAAAAAGGAAAATCCCTTGATAAGAACGTTACTCATGACTGCCTTTGAGGTTGATGATAAAGTATTTGAAGATTATACCAAGAATAAAATTATAGATGGATTTCTACAAAAACCATTGAAACTAAGAGCTTTGGAATCCGAAGTCCGCAAGCAAATTGATATTTACGAGGAATCAAATTCAAACAAAAGATGATATCCAGACCATGAATGGGTTCGGATATCGTGAATATTCATGCTCAATCCATTCCACTCTTATTTTATGATGAAAAATCTAATAAATGATTACCTTGTGAAATAAGGTTAATTGACGATTATCAATAATGACGATCTTAAGAAGTCTGTTCTCAGTGCTTTAGCAGATAAGGAAATGTTGAAGATATTAGATTTATCGATGTACACATCCAAGTCTGTTAATGATATACTCAGAGATAGCGACATAAGTTACACAACTGTATACCGAAAAATCAAGTGGTTGTTGGATAAAGAGCTCTTGGTTGTAGATAAAATCAATATTTCGCCTGAAGGTAAAAAATATACGACATTTCGAAGTGTTCTCAAGAGCGTGGTTATTCGATACAAGCAAAATGAAATTATCGTAGAGGCAGAAAAGAATGTTGATTTGATTGGAAAGATGGGTGGACATTTTTTTTCAATACAACATGCCATGTAAGTGATTATTTCATTTCAATCATCATCTTGCCACTTCTTCTTGAATAATAAAATCTGATCCAGAGCATTAATGAAAAGAATCCCATTGCGATAGTGTGCAATAGAGTTCCCAAATCATGCATGCCAAACAAAGTAAATATGTTTTCCTCATGTAAGAACCGCATTATTTCGCCTACTATCCAAATAATAATGAATATTGACATCTGGAATTGAAATTTTTTCAAACTTTTCGCATTTATTGCAGACCAGCTAAACAACGCAAGTGAAATTAACAATAGAAATATCGTACTCTTTTCCAAAAATAGTAAAATGTCATTCAAGAGTCTTTATCTCCTGTCTTGATTTAATGATCATATAGCTAACACCAAAGAGGATCAAAATTATTACAGATAATGGTTCCAATAATCCTTCTGATAGTAATTCTTGATCAAAATATGATGTCACATGATACAGTGAATGGACTAGTGTGAATACAAGAAATATTATTGCAAGAATTCTTATCCTCCCTGTTGATTTGATACTAAAGTACGATAATACCACTGAGCCTGAAAAGAAGGCGAGACCACTGATTAGATGTAAATTCGCTTCATCTATCAATTTTAATATGTAAGAAGAAAATCCTTTATAATCATATCCTCAGATAACTAAGCTATGTAGGCATGCCAGTTACTATTTAATTTCAATGATGAAATTCAGTTGTGAAATTCTAAAGAATATTAATAAGCAAATTAATGCAACTATGAATATTGAAATCTGATAGTAACTATCTTTTGATGATATGTATCTTGCTAGCGGGAATATTCGTAATACTCTCCAGCGGAATAACGCAAATTATGGGTCAGGGGGATGAAAACAATGACAATGACACTGCAAGCACAAATGATAATTCGGTTCAAGTTAACAATACAATTATTCTCAACCCATCTGAAATCAACGGAACTTATAGATGGGTTAACAGTTCGGGTGGAATTAATCCAACTTTAGATATTACAAAAGGTAATGTATATCAAATCAAGATAAATAATCCAACCGATGAAGAACATGAATTAATTATTGAAACTGGAAAGAACTCAAAAGTAGGAGGTAGTGAACATATAGAACCTGGCAAGAATACTGAGTTTGAATTTAAGGCAAAGAATACTGGTGAATTAAATTACTATTGTGAATACCATCCCGAGACAATGAGGGGAATTATCAAAGTAGCTGAGCCTACACTGTAAACACCAGTATTTTTTTATTCAATTCTCTTTTCATTCTGTAACAGCATATCTTACAAAATCATATATTAGAAAGCATAGAGTTTGAAGTATGGTTAATTTCCACACATCAAAAAAAATCCATGCGCCTATTTCTGACGTATGGGGAATTCTATCAGATACTGATAGGGAACCAGAGTTTTGGCATGGGACAAAATCGATTAAAAATACAAGTAGATCTGGTAATACTGTGGAACGCGAAGTTGTTATAGCCTTCAAGAATTCGGTCTGTAAAGAAACAGTTACCATAGAACCAATGAAGTCTGTTACTACCGAAATTACAGAAGGGCCACTCAAAGGAAGAAAAACAGTTGTCATTAATCCCGATGGTGAAAAGGCGTGCGTTGTCGATGTGGAATGGGACATTCGACTGTCCGGGTTCATGGGTATGTTTTCAAAAATGGTCAAGAAGCATATCCTTGAAGGTACTAA
>Ga0207643_10000377_pt1 | contig 29969 bp, 25 predicted proteins | sample KBSMisM62_FD_184313 | JGI IMG/M metagenome (GOLD analysis project Ga0207643, IMG submission 184313) | Miscanthus rhizosphere microbial communities from Kellogg Biological Station, Michigan, USA - KBS Miscanthus M6-2 (SPAdes) (version 2) | ecosystem: Host-associated > Plants > Roots >... | reverse complement strand
GAACCTGACTGATGACAGCACTGGCGACGCACAGCAGCTTACGTTGTCCAAAGCGGATAGTGACGTGCAGATCCGGATCTTTGCTCACAAGGGCAAGATCACGCAGGAGAAGTTGCCGGACGCGAAGAAGGCTTTCATCGATCCTTACATTGCTGCGACGGCGAAACAGTTTGTGGACATGGGAGCGAAGCCGGAACAAAAACCGGACACCTCGGAGATTGGCGGCGTCAAAGCAGACGGTGTGGCCATCAGCGCTTCACTCGGAGGCGAGGCTGGGGCAGCCCGGATCTACTGGGCCATCGTCGGTCAGCGCGTAGTCGTAATGACCATCTTTGGTCCCGACAACCAAACCAAAAAACTCTCCCCCGCCTGGGACCTCATCCGCACCAGCCTCAAAATCGTCGACCCCAAAGCCACCCCCAGCCCTTCTCCCAAAGCGTCACCCTCACCGTAAGGGAAACTGATATAGTCTTAGCTTCTTACCTCATAAAGGAGTTCCTCACATGACTGAAAACGAGATAGCCGCGCAGGTTGTGGATGCGGCATTGAAGATTCATAGAACCCTCGGCCCAGGGCTGTTGGAGTCAGTCTACCAAGCGACGCTCAGTTACGAATTGCAGAAGCGGGGATTACGAGTTGCACAGCAAGTAGCGCTTCCGGTTTATTACGACTCGATCAAATTGAATCTCGGATTTCGGGTTGATGTCTTGGTAGCGGACAAGGTGATCATCGAGATCAAATCCGTTGAGTCATTGGCACCGGTCCACCGAAAACAAGTTGAAACTTATCTGCGGTTGATGGACTTGCGCCTTGCGCTGCTCATCAACTTCAATGTGGAGTTAATCAAGGATGGTATACAAAGAGTGGTTAATCGACTGGCTGAATAATTCGGGTTTTTCTCCCGCAAAGGCGCAAAGGCGCAAAGGAAAACCAAACACACTCGGGATTTTCTTTGCGCCTTTGCGCCTTTGCGGGAGAAAAACTTTCACTCTTTCGTTGGTGCTTGCACTGTTATCGATACCGTGTTTTGCGCAGTCGCGGATGAGGGTGGCGGATGTGGTGAAGGTGAGCTCTGTGGCGGATGCGCAGATTTCACCGAATGGGCAGTGGGTGGTTTATACGGTTTCCTCGGTTGAGGAGGATAAGAACGTTAGCACGCTATGGCTCGCGCGCTCGGGTTTGGATTCTTATCCGGTCGCGGCTCCCACACCCCCACGTCGACCAACACCTGACGTCGATTGGCCCGAGGTTCGTTCAGCTCCACGCACGCTGTTGCCTGCCGGTTGGAATGCTTCCACGCCGCGCTGGTCTCCCGACGGCAGCTCCATCGCCTTTCTCTCAGTACACGACGAACAGGACGGTCTCTGGGTAGTCAAGCTCGACAAACCAGAACCGCGTCTCCTCGCTCCGATCACATCCACGAACTTCTTCATCACCTACGCCGGCGAATCGTTCTCCTGGTCGCCCGACTCTCGTCGTATCGCGTATATCTCCGCCAAAGCCGAGGCCCCTGAACCGTCTGACCCGCGCGTGATTGATCGCATCCAGTACAAATCACGCACATCATTCTCGGATAATCGACGCACACACGTCTGGGTAGTCGACGTCGATCGACCTTCACCTCAACAACTGACCTCCGGATTGTTTTACGACCATGCAGTCGCGTTCAGTCCACGCGGAGATGAGATCCTTTTCCTCTCAAATCGCGAGCCCGATCCAGACGCGAACAACAACTCCGACATCTTCGCCGTCGATCTCGGCGGCCAGACACGGCAGCTCACGCAGACGCGCGGCTGTGAATTCGATCCGGCCTGGTCACCCGATGGAAAAACAATCGCCTACACAGCCACGACACGTGACGTCACCACGATCGACAGCGTTGCCGAAGATACACATCTGTGGGTGATTCCCGCGGCCGGCGGCGGCGGAAAGGAGCTTGCTACTGAACAGGATCGAAGAGTGCGCGATCCGCGCTGGTCACCTGACGGCCGCTCGATCGTTTATCTCGCCGGCGATCGCGGTTACACCACCATCTTTAAAGCCCGAATCGACGACGGCAAGGTGAGTCGTTTCTCACTCTTCGTACTGGATGGTCAGTTGGCCGGCTCGTTTGATCCGCAGGAATCGAAACAGCCTTTTCAAATAACCAGTTTCAGTTTCAGTAATCGAGTAATGACCATCCGGCGCGAGAATGTATCTGAAACGTCGTATCCGTTTGTGGTGACGATGGGAAACGCACTGCGTCCGAATGAAGTTTGGTCGGGCTTGGGCAGTCTCTTGCCGATGCGCCGGTTGAGCGCTCACAACGACTCGCTGCTGAGATCCATGCGGCTGGTGGTCCCTGAAGAGATCAATTTCCAGAGCTTCGACGGCACTCAGATTCAAGGCTGGTTGATGCGACCATCGGGTTGTAGCAGCGATCGAAAGTGCCCGCTGATTCTGAGTATTCATGGTGGCCCGCACGGAATGTATGGCTGGTCGTTCAATGCGAATTTTCAGGTCTACGCGGCGCAAGGGTACGGCGTGCTTTATCTGAATCCACGTGGGTCTAGTGGCTACGGACAGAGGTTTTCAGATGGAACGATCAACGAGTGGGGCGGCGGCGACTACAGAGACTTGATGACCGGAGTTGATGAAGCGCTAAAAAAGAATTCATGGATCGACCCGGCGCGTTTGGGAGTCACCGGCGGCAGCTACGGTGGTTTCATGACCAACTGGATCATCACGCAAACGCCGCGATTTAAAGGCGCGGTCGCCGTTGCCAGTCTGAGCAACTTGATCAGTTTTTACTCGACGTCACTTTACCAGGATCTCATTCACGCGGAGTTTGGAGGTTTCCCCTGGGACAATTTCGAAGTGCTGTGGCAGTGGTCGCCGCTGCGTTACGCGCGGCAGGTGCAGACGCCCACGCTCTTCATTCACGGCGAGAACGACAACGACGTTCACATCACGCAGGCCGAAGAGATGTACATGGCGTTAAAGCGCCGCGGCGTGGAGACAGTCTTCGTCCGTTATCCGCGTGAGGGTCACGGACTACGCGAGCCGAAACATCGTATCGACGCGCTGGAACGGACGATTAACTGGTTCGATCGTTACGTGAAGTAAGCCACAAAAGGCACAAAAGTTAGCTGGCTCCCTGTGCTTGCTGCGCCTCTTCTGTTTGTGCCTGTTCGGCGGCGGCTAGTTCTTCTTCCTCTGCGGTTAATCTAAGTACCGGTTCCACGAACCATTCCCTGAGTAGAATCTTGGTCCAGGGGTCGCCCAAAACCCAGGCCATATCTTGTTCATCGCGGGCGGGTGCTTCGCAGGGCTCGAGGGTATAGCTCTCGAAAATCTCCGGACACTTTTCGCTGGCTACAGGCGAAAGATAGACGATAAGTATAGCGCCCGGCTGATCAGGTATTCCTCGCTTCGCATGGAACATACCGAAGCCCTGCGGCTTGTCTTCTCTCAGGAAGGCGTCCGTAGCGAGTTTTCCAATATTCACGACATCGGGATTAGTTTCTGTTGTGGACGGAAATTCGATCTTATGCCATGACATAGCACTTACTCTCCTCGGTTTATTAATGATTTTCGCTTCTGGGAGAAAAGCGGGACTGTGATCTAACGAAGGTCACGGCTGTCTGTCAAGGCTTTCCGTTTACTTTCGTCTCAGGCTAATATGTAGCCAGTAACTTGAAGACAGACCTGGAACAGATCAAGAGGGTATTGGGTCGCTGTTTGAGACTGCGTTGTCCTGCCTGTGGACAGTCGACGATCGCCACCCACCCATTTCACATCCGGCACCACTGCCCGCAATGCATGTCGCTTTTCAAGCGTGAAGAAGGCTTCTTTGTAGGCGCGATTCTGGCGAATGTGGTCACAACCGAGCTCGTGATCCTGCTGGTCTGCTTCTTTTTTTTACTGGTTATTGGGGCGCAATACAGCAGTGTGCTGATACTGCTCTTCGTGATGGCGCTGATTTTTCCAGTGCTTTTTTATCATCACAGTTGGAGTTTGTGGCTGGGATTCGACTTTATTGTCGAGTCGTTGCCGAAGTACGACCCCAAGGGCGGCCGCAGTAGATAAACACGGGCCTCTTTGTGGCTAAACCTATATCTGGGGTATACTCCCGGCATCTCGCCTGCCCCGCGAGGCAAGTTTTCATGATCGTCCAGCGGACGGTTAAAATTAATTTGGTTGCAGCTGCCCACAGGTCCGAACAGGTTCAAGAGCACAATTAGTTTGCTCCCTATGAGAGGATCGAAGGCGCATAGCGCCCGGTGGCTAGTCAGGCTTTGTATTGAAAGATAGAGATTTGGTCCTCTGCACGACATCGATCCGCAGACGGCCGGAGTTTAGCGCCAACCAAGGCGCCACCCCACACATACCCACATTAAACCTGCGCAGAAACGCCTCGCCTAACGGCTTGCAGGTGGAACTTTGCGCCTCAACAACTTCCAGAAAAGGCTGGTAATGGCAAAACAACTAATAGTAAGCGTCAATGGACGCGAAAAGAAGATTGCGATCATTGAAGACGACAAGGTCGCTGAGTTCTACATTGAACGTGGAGAACAACACCAGGGGATCGTCGGCAACATTTACAAGGGACGCGTGATGCGGGTGCTACCCGGCATGCAGTCCGCCTTCGTCGATATCGGACTCGAACGCGATGCGTTCCTGTACGTTTCCGACTTCTTCGACGAGGAAGAAGAATTTGAAAGAATCGTCATCGACAAGTCGAAGAAGGGTGCTCCGGATGCGGAACATGCGGCCGCTGAAGAAGTGGCTCTCAACCGCGTCGAACGAGAACAACGGATCGAGGCGACTCAGGAACGAGTCGAGCCGTTGTTGAACGAACCGGAGATTGCGGCCGCCGAAGAAGTTCCCGAGTCACAGGAAAGCGGGCGTGGTCGTCGTGGTCGCCGTGGCCGTCGTGGTCGGCGTTGGGAGAAGGGCGACGAGGCGCCTGCAACACCGCCGTCACTGGCTTTCGAGGTACCCGACACGCCTTTCGTCGCCGGCGATCCCTCGATCGAGCGCATCGTGGACGAAGAAGAAACCGCGGCCAACGGCGAGATGTTCAAAGACGCACGGCTCCAGGAGCGTCTCTTTGATCAGATTCACGCCGTCGAATTCAACCTCGAAGAAGACGACTTCCGTAGCGCCGAGGTGGGCTCGTTGCTTTCAGAGGCCTTAGGTGATGCGTCGTTCGAAAGAATTGACGACGGCGACACTGATACTGAGCCGATCCGCGAGGCAGGTCGACCACGCGAGGCCCACGTTTCGAGTTTCATCGACGACGTCGAAGACGACACGCTGAACCGTGGTGGTTTCCAACGCATTAGCGACGACGAAGAGGAAGCCCTGACACCGGCGATCGTCGAAGAAAAACCGTCTGGTCGTCGATCACGCAAGTCCGCGGCGGCATCGGGAGCTGAAAAGAAGAGGCGTCCGTCCAAGGCTGCTCCAAGCAAGAGCACCACGAAGAAGAAAACGTCGAGTAAGAAGTCTTCCAAAAAGCGAGCCGCGAGTGCTGAAGACGAAGGCGCTGAGCAGGTTGCGGGCTACGCAGACTCCGAATCGCGCATGGTCGAGAATCAATCGCGTGGTGAGTTTGCCACTCGCAGAGGTGGCCGAAGAAGACGGCGTCCGGGCAAGAATAAGCCGCAGGCAGCGCCGGAGACCGACGGCGGCAATCACGTAGACACTCAGGCTGACGGCCAGGACGGCGAGCATGAGCCACTGCAATTCATCGAACCACAGGAAGAGTTTGTACCTCCTCCTCCACCGCCGGCGCCGGAACCGAGCCAACGTCCGTCGCGCCAGCGTGACCAGCGGGAACAGCGCGACAAACGCGATCAGCGCGGGTATCGCGGGCAGTCGCGGCGCGAGCGACATCAGCCGGCCATCACCGATCTACTGAGTGAAGGTCAGGAGATACTCGTCCAGATCGCGAAAGAACCGATTGCCAAAAAAGGCGCGCGCATCACTTCGCACATCGCGCTGCCGGGACGTTTTCTGGTTTACATGCCGACTGTCGAACACGTCGGCGTGTCGCGCAAGATTGAGTCAGACACTGAACGCCATCGCTTGCGAAAGTTGATCCAAACGCTGCGCGCCGAGGAAGACATTCCGTCGGGCGGCTTTATCGTGCGCACGGCGGGAGTCGGCATCAGCGAGAAGGAGCTGCGCGAAGACGTTCGTTACCTGGTCCGCACGTGGCTCGACATCAGAGGCGCGGCTGAGAAGTCGAAGGCGCCGGCGCTCGTCCATCGCGACCTCGATCTGGTGCAAAGGCTGCTGAGAGATCAATTGTCTGACGACTTCGAGTCGATACGAGTCGATTCAGAGGAGGAGTACCAGGCGATTGTTGAGTTTATCAATCGCATTCAGCCGCGTTTGGTGAAGCGCGTCAAGCTGTACACGAAGGAGCAGCCGATACTCGAGGCTTACGGCGTGCAGGTTGAGATCGACAAAGCGATCAAGCCGCGCGTTTGGCTGAAGTCCGGCGGCTACCTGGTGATTAACCAGACGGAAGCGTTGGTGGCGATCGACGTCAATACGGGTAAGTTTGTCGGGCGCGGCAGCGGTCGTCTCGAAGACACGATCACGCGCACGAATCTCGAAGCAGTGGACGAGATCGTCAGGCAGATACGTCTGCGCGACCTGGGCGGCATCATCGTGCTCGACTTGATAGATATGGAAGAGCGTCGCAATCGCCAGAGAGTGATGCAGGCGCTTCAGGAAGCACTGCGTAATGACAAGTCGCCGACGAAGGTGCTGTCGTTCAATGACTTTGGGCTAGTAATCATGACGCGCAAGCGCGTGAAGCAGTCGCTGGAGAGAACGCTTTGCTCGCCGTGCCAGTATTGTCAGGGAGCGGGACTGATCAAGTCGCCGCAGACGATTTGCTACGAGCTGCTTGAAGAAGCGAGGCGCTTAGCGAAGGGAATCAACGGCGACAAGGACAACAAGCAAGTCACGCTGCGGATCAATCCGGACGTTGCGAAGGCGCTGCGATCCAGCGAGCGCGACGTGATGATCGAGATTGAAGACTACCTCGGCCCCATCGACATCACGAGCGATCCGACAATCCACCAGGAACAGTTCGATTTCGCTGTTACTTAGCCACTGATGAACACGGATTACACGGATAAAGCAAAATCGGTTTTGTCTGATCCGTGTTTATCCGTGTAAATCTGTGGCCTATTTACGTGTTTGTAAAGAATGTCGCGTTGCTGGGGGGTGAAGCCGGCTTCGCGAATCAGGAATTGCAGCATCTGCTCGTCCGCGCGATTGTGAGCGCCTGCCGCTGAGACGACGTTTTCCTCGATCATGATTGAGCCCATGTCGTTGGCGCCGAAACGCAGCGCCACTTGCCCGAGACGCAGCCCCTGCGTCAACCACGACGACTGAAAGTTTTCGATGTTGTCGAGGAAGAGCCGCGAGACGGCGAGCATCTTCAAATAATCCACACCCGTAGGCTCGTCTTTAATCCTGCGTCCGAGCGCCGTGTTTTCGCGTTGGAACGTCCACGGAATGAACGCCGTGAAACCACCGGTTTCGTCCTGCAGATCGCGAATGCGCCGCAAGTGCCTGACGCGATGTTCGATCTTATCGCCGATGCCAAACATCATGGTCGCTGTCGAGCGAAGACCGACGCGATGCACCGCGCGCATCACGTCCAGCCACTCATCCGTCGTGCACTTGGTTGCAACACGCTTACGCACTTCGTCGTCGAGAATCTCCGCGCCGCCGCCGGGCAGACTGTAGAGTCCTGCTTCTTTCAGCCGCGCCATGATCGTCTCGTAGTCGAGTTTCGAAATCAGGTGGATGTTGTGAATCTCCGGCGGCGAGAAGCAGTGCAACTGAAATCCCGGATACTTCTCACGCAGCGAACGCAGCAAATCTTCGTACCACTCGATGCCGAAATCAGGGTGCAGTCCGCCCTGCATCAATACGCCGGTGCCGCCGAGGGCAATCGTCTCGTCGATCTTCGCGCAGATCTCTTCGAAGCTGCGGACGTAAGTGTCAGGAGCGCCGGGGCGTCGATAGAACGCACAGAACGTACACACGACGTTGCAGACGTTGGTGTAGTTAACGTTGCGATCGATGATGTAAGTGACGATGTTATCGGGATGACGCCGCGCGCGTATCTCGTCAGCCGCGACGCCCATGCGCGCGATGTCGTGCGATTCGAGCAGCGTCGTACACTCTTCGACGGACATGCGCTGCCCCGCAAGCACGCGATCGAGAATCGGTTGAATGTTGGTGGAAGACATTGGATTAAATAAATTTCAGCGGCTTTACGCTGTCGATTAGACCATGCTTGAACGCCAATTCAAAATAGAGCCGCAAGCCTCTTTCCATCGACTCGTCTACATTGAAAACGATGTTTTCGGTCAGGTAGTTTCGCAACTCCTCGACTCGCATCGGAATTTTGTCCTGATACGAACGAACGATCTCTTCGATGTGGGCGACACCCTCGTCACGCGCCCCTGCAAAATCGACGCTGCGTGCGCTTTCGGTGGCGTCGTCGCGCACCATCCACATCGCAAAAACAAATCCGAGCCCGGTGTGCTGTTTCCACAGTCCGGCCATGTCCCAAACGTTCAGCCCTTGCCGGGGAAACGTCATGCCGGGGTCGCCGATAATGAGCGCCGCGTCGTTCCGTTCGAGCATCTCTTCGAGGTTGGGCGCGCGTGTAGTCCACTCAGGCTCGCGCTCCAGGAACTCTCGAAAGATGATTTTCACGAGGGTCGCCGAAGTGCGTGACGACTCGTCCAGCGCAATACTGCGAATGTCTTCGAGTCGTTTATTTTTTGAGACGAGCACGACACTCAACACTTCTTTACGCGAGCCGACACAAACGTCCGGCACCAGCGAGCCACCGGCAATCCTCTGATACTCGATCACCGGCACAAGCGCGACTTCGACTGACGACTGCGCGAGCAGTTGCGCGCAGCGGGCCGGCACGGCTTCAACAAAATCGACACTGCCCTCGTGCGGTCCGTGTAAAAAGCTCCAAATTAAAGGCGCGGAATTCAGGTAGCTGGAAGCGGCAACTCGAATCTTCATCTGTGGCTAAAAAATACGCTATCAACTACTATTCGCCAAATGCCTATTTACGACGTGACTGTGCCGCTGCGTAATGGTTTGCCCACCTGGCCCGGCGATCCTGCGGTCCAGATCAGTGACTTTCGAAGTTTGTCCGACGGTGACAGCGCGAACGTTACGGCGCTGAATATCGGCGCGCACACGGCGACGCACGTCGATGCGCCCGCGCATTTTATCGAAGGCGCGGCGAAGGTTGATTCTTTAGACTTGAACGTCTTGATCGGCGAAGCGGAAGTGGTTGCAGTTCCGGAAGACTATCGCGCCATCGACAACGAGTTTGTCCTCGCCCACTGCTCTCCAGGCGCGAAGCGAATACTGTTCAAAACTCGCAATTCCGCATTCTGGAGTGAACCCAAACCCGAATTTCGCACAGACTTCACATATCTCGATCTGGAAGCTGCACAGACACTGGCCCACCGCGGCGCAAAACTGGTCGGCATCGATTATCTCTCGATCGAGAAATTTCATTCGGAGAAGAACGAGACGCATCTCGCGCTGCTGTCGCACGGTGTGGTCATCGTCGAAGGTTTGAATCTGAGCGACGTTCCCGCGGGCACGTACGAACTAATCTGCCTGCCGTTGCGTTTACAGAGCAACAAAGGCGACGGCGCCCCCGCACGAGTGGTTTTGCGAACGAAGTAGTATCCACAGATTACACAGATTTCATAAAAAGAATCTGTGTAATCTGTGGATAGAGGTGAACTATCAAACAGGCGGATCCAAAGTATCGCGAGCGAGTTTACGCGATGGTCAGGCGCATCCCGTCCGGACGCGTTATGACTTACGGCCAGATCGCGGAGTTGCTCGGCGACGGCTACACGCCCCGGACCGTTGGGTTCTGTATGCATTCGTCGCCTGACGGCACGCCCTGGCATCGCGTTGTCAACGCGCAGGGCGGATGCTCGACGGGCAACATTGTTTTGCCGCATGACAAGCAACAGCGTTTGCTCGAGCTCGAAGGCGTCGTCTTCGACAAAAACGCGCGCTGCGATCTGCAACAGTTTTTATTCATACCAAAAACGAGATCTCAAAAGCCGAGAGGCGCAAGTCTGTACAAACCCAAAAACTCCACCCGAGGAGAAAAGCGATGAGTTCAGATTCCATGCAACAACGCGTGCCTTACGCCGTCAGCCCGCCGCGCTATTCAGTCTCGCATCAAATGGTCACTACTGCTTTCGAGCTGCCGAATTATCGCATCGTGCAGAACCTCGGCGTCGTGCGCGGCATCGTCGTACGCTCGCGAAATGTCTTCGCCACGATCGGAGCGGGGCTGCAAACCCTCGTCGGCGGAAACATCACCGTGTTTACCAAGCTGTGCGAACAAACACGTAGCGATGCTTTCGACATCATGATTCAGCACGCCACCGAAGTCGGCGCGAACGCGGTGATCGGCGCGCGCTATGACACCACGGAAATAGGACAGGGCGTCACTGAAGTTCTGGCTTACGGCACCGCCGTGATCGTTGAGCCCACCAATCCCGGGGAAAGTTTTCGTTCATGACCATAGATGAAATTCCCTTTGCCAGGCTGCTTGGCATCGAGGCCGATTTAGTCGAGCCCGGACACGCCGTGCTCTCGATAAAAATTCGCGACGACCTCAAGCGAAACGGCGGCATCGCACATGGCGGTGTCGCCGCAGCCCTTATCGACTCGGCGATGGCGTTCGCGATCGTGCCGCTGCTCGCAGAAAACGAACGTACGACGACAGTCGATCTCACGATTCACTATATGCGACCACTAACAGAAGGTACTGCGCGAGCCTCAGCGCGAGTCGTGCGTGCAGGCAGGAGAATCATCACAGTTTCGGCGGAACTCTTCGATTCACAAGAGAAACTCGCAGCTACAGCTCTCAGTACCTACCTGCGTTTATCTGAGTAATCGTCGGTTTGCTATTATCCTCGCGTGGAAGATTTAAGGAAATTTGCGCTCTACTTTCGGAAATACAAACTCCAACTAACGATCGGAATACTCTGTATCTTCGCCAGCGTTGCCGCCGGACTTGTCATTCCCCTCATCGTTGGCCGGGCAATTGACGAGAATTGGACTGAAATCTCCTGGACGAAACTCACCATCGCCGCCGGGAAGGTGGTAGGCGCCAGTCTCATCAGCGGTCTCTTTCTCTTTCTCCAACGCCGGATACTCATCAACATGTCGCGCAATATCGAGTACGACATGCGGCAGGTGTTCTACGAGCACCTCGTCGATCAACCGCTCTCGTTCTTTCACGAACATCGCACCGGCGATTTGATGGCGCGAGCCACTAACGATCTCAGTGCGGTCAGGCAACTCGCCGGGCCGATGATCATGTACAGCCTGCAGACTGTGTTTGTCGTGATCCTCGTGCTGCCGATGATGTTCACGCTCAACTGGTGGTTGACGTTGCTGCTTTTTATAACGATGCCGCTCGTCTCGTTGACGGTAAAGTTTTTCGGCCAGCAAGTTCACAGCCGCTTCGAGAAGATTCAAGACTTCTTCGGACAAATAACGGCGCGCGCGCAGGAGAACTTCAGCGGCGTGCGCGTGGTGCGCGCGTACGCACAGGAAGACGCCGAGATGGCGGCCTTCAACAATCTCAACTGGCAGTATGCCGAGCGCAATCTCGGCCTCGTGCGTGTCGAGGCGTTGATGCGGCCATTGATGACGTTCCTGATCGGGCTTGGCTACGTGATAATTATCTGGGCGGGCGTGCCGCTAGCGGTGCGAGGAGAGATCACGGTCGGTGAGTTTACGATGTTCAATCTCTATCTCACGCGGCTGATCTGGCCTTTGATCGCGCTCGGTTACGTTGTGAATCTTTATCAACGCGGGACTGCGAGTTTGAAGAGGCTCAACGCGATCCTGCGCATCGAGCCGTCGATCGCCGATGCGCCGGGCATGGTCGAGCAGCCGCCGATCCAGGGGAAGATTGAATTTCGTGATCTCACGTTCAGGTATCACGCGAACGAAGAGCCGGTGATCAAAGACTTAACGCTGACGATTCCGGCCGGTCACACGGTTGCTTTTGTGGGACGCACCGGCAGCGGAAAGTCGACAATTGCGAATTTGATCCCGCGTTTGATCGAAGCTCCGCCACAGACCGTCTTCATCGACAACGTGGACATTCGCGACTATCCGCTGGCGCAACTGCGTTCGAGCATTGGCTACGTGCCGCAGGAGACGTTTCTGTTCAGCGACTCGGTGAAGGGAAACATCGCGTTTGGTGTTGAGAATGCGGAGCAGGCCGAGGTCGAGTGGGCGGCGGAGATTGCGGGACTGTCTGAGGACATCAAAGGTTTTCCGGATCGCTTCGAAGCACTCGTGGGTGAGCGCGGCATCACGCTTTCAGGCGGGCAAAAACAGCGCACAGCAATTGCGCGCGCGGTCTTGCGTGAGCCGAAGATCCTGATCCTTGACGACTCGTTGTCGTCAGTCGATACGTACACGGAGGAGAAGATTTTAGGTCAGCTTCGTGGCGTGATGCGCGATCGCACCAGCGTGATCATCTCGCATCGCATTTCGACAGTGCGCGAGGCTGACATGATTTGCGTTTTGGATGAAGGCCGCGTCATCGAGCAGGGAACTCACGACGAGTTGCTCGAGCTCGGCGGTGAGTATGCAGAGTTGTATGAACGGCAGTTGCTCGAGGAAGAATTAGCGGCCACTTAATCTGTGGGATGTGTCTTGTAGGGGTGGCCCTCCGTGGCCACCCCAGCGTTGAATTTGCGCACAATGGGGTGGCCACGGAGGGCCACCCCTACAAAATGAGCCACAATGTCGACAGCAGTAAAACAGTTTCACGAAGAAGAAGCGATTGGGAAGACTTACGATCTCCAGGTTGGGCGGCGACTGCTGCGCTACCTGAAACCTTATATGCGTCTACTTGTAGGCGCGCTTGCCTTTACGCTCGCGCTCAACCTGCTCGGAGTGTTGCAGCCGAAGTTCACGCAGTATGCGATCGACTGGTACATCCTGCCGCGTACGACCGATGGGCTGATGGTGCTGGTCGGGCTGTATTTGGGCGCGCAGTTTCTGCGTTTTGTGTTCTCCTATTTCCAGTCCATCCTGGTGAACAGCGTCGGGCAATACACGATGTTCGACATTCGCAAAGAACTCTACGACAAGCTCCAGCACCAGGAAGTGGCTTACTACGATCGGAATCCCGTCGGTCGCATCATGACGCGGCTAACGGCGGACGTCGATGCGCTCAATCAGTTGTTCACTGAAGGCGTGACTGACCTGCTCGGCGATCTCGTGATGATTGCGGCGATCATTTCGGTGATGTTATGGACGGACCCGAAGCTCACGCTAATCAGTTTGTTGACAGTGCCGATGCTCTTTGCGGCGACCACGTGGTTTCGCAGGGGCGCACGGAAAGGCTACGACCTGGTGCGCACGCGCATCGCGCGAATCAACGCGTTCCTGCAGGAGCACTTTGCCGGAGCACAGACAGTCCAGATCTTCAACGCTGAAGAGAAGTCGTTAAGCACATTCGACCGCATTAACGATAAGTATCGCCGCGCGAATCTCGACACGATCTTTTACTACGCGGTGTTTTTTCCGCTCGTCGATCTGATCGGCGCGATTGGTATTGCGCTCATCATCTGGTATGGCGGCTATCGCATCATGCAAAACACGCCGGATCATACCGTGCTTACTCTCGGTGCACTGGTGGCGTTCATTCAGTATTCGCAGATGCTGTTTCAGCCCATTCGCGACATTTCCGACAAGTACAACGTGCTTCAGGGAGCGGTAGTGTCATCGCACCGGATCTTCAAAACGCTCGACCAGCCGATTGCGATTCTGACGCCGGAGCAGCCGCGCAAGGCGGAGCGCGCCCTTGGTCGCATTGAGTTTCAGAACGTGTGGTTCGCTTACAACGAAGACGACTGGGTGCTGAAGGACGTGTCGTTTACGGTCGAGCCGGGACAGTCGATAGCTCTGGTTGGTCACACGGGTTCGGGTAAGACGACGATCACGAATCTGCTGATGCGCTTTTACGATATTCAGCGTGGAAGGATTTTGCTTGACGGCGTCGATTTGCGTGATTGGGATCTGAAAGCTTTGCGGCAGAACTTTGCTGTTGTGCTTCAGGAAGTGTTTCTGTTTAGCGGCACGATCGAGGGCAACATTCGTCTGGGTCGCGAAGATATTAACGAGGAGCGTGTGCGTTGGGCGGCGCAGGAAGTCCGTGCGGACAGTTTTATTCGACGCTTGAAGGGTGAATATGAGGCTGAGGTGCGCGAGCGTGGCGCGGGATTGTCAGTGGGGCAGAAGCAGCTCATCTCGTTCGCGCGCGCCCTTGCGTTCGATCCTGCGATTTTGATTCTCGACGAAGCGACGAGCTCGATTGATACGGAGACAGAGCAGTTGATTCAGCGCGCGATCGAACGCGTGATGCGCGATCGTACCTCGATCGTCGTAGCGCACCGGCTGTCAACGATTCAAAGCGCGGATCGAATCATCGTGCTGCATCACGGCGAGATTCGTGAACAGGGAACGCATCAGGAGTTGTTGGCTGAACGTGGGCTTTACTGGAAGCTCTACAAACTACAATACGCAGATTCCCGATCAGTTTTAGCCACGGATTAACACGGAGAACACGGATTCAGATTTGACTTAATCCGTGTCTATCCGTGTTATCCGTGGCTAACTGTCTTTATGGAGTGGATCGTGATTGCATCGGCACCAAACTCTCGAACGACTTGTAGATTTGCAAATACATCTGCGTCTCGCGCGGGATGAGTGTGCGCCAGCCGTCTCCACCACGTTTTAGATATCCCGGCAGCCTGGCAGCATTTGAGTTGTATCCCGCGGCGAGCAATTCGGCCGGCGTGGCAGTCTTCGTGCTCAGCGCATACTGAACTTCGTCGTTCGCGGTCATCTCGTTCCAGGTGTCGTGCATGTAGAGCAGCATCGCCTGAAGCGCGTTGCCGTGGTTGCGCATTCCGGTGACAAAATCAGGAATCAAACCAACCCCCGGATGTCGCGTGCGCTCGAGGTTGTACGCCCACGGAATCATCTGGACCATGCCGCCGGCTCCGGCGCTACTCACCGAATAGCGATAAGTGTCGATCTCGTTCAACGCAAACAACGAATAGATCTCGTCGTAAAGCGCGAGACGATTCTCGTCGCGAAAGCGTCCATGATCGACGTGTTCGACAACGCACAATCGCTCAGCTACGTCCACGAGCATCGGCGAAATCGCCACGCCCTTGTCGCGCAAACGTTTGGCAGCGAGATCGAGCATGTTGCGTACGTATGATTGGCCGGAGCGCACCAAATCTTTCGAGAGCAATGCCGGATGCGCCGAAGTGTAATAAGCGGTCTCCAGAAACTTCCCGCCTCTTTCAATCGGATACTCGATCGTCAGCGGCGCCAGCGACTTGCCATCAGGCGTAAAGATCGTCATCGCTGTGTTGACGCCGTTAGCGCGAATTATGCGCAAGGTGACGCTGGTGCCTTCGGACGTGACGGTGTTGACCTCCGCGCCCTTCGTTAGAAACGTCTCCTTCGAGATGGTGAGGAAATGTGTGCGCGCATTTTCGCGATCCAACGCGGCGACCGTCACAAACTCGATCTGTCCGACAGCCAGAGCGGTCGGCTTTGGCCGCGTTTTGAGCATGCGCTGCGCTTCGGAGATGCGAGCTGAAATCACGGACGGCGTCAGGAAGGTTATCGGACCTGCCGGCCTTTTCTCCGCCTCTGCTCCTGTGATGACCGGCAAACTGGGGTTAAGGTCAGCCGGCTTTGCTTGCGGCACAATTGGCTGCGCCGGCGACTGCTGATCCTGGACGACGGGGGTGACCACGCGTGGACGAACCGCACCCTCCTGTGCCCTCATCTCGACGGCAGCAAAAAGAATGGCGACGACAAAAAGGGATAGACGGGCACTTGATTTCATATTCTTTTCTCGGAGAGTGAAACGGACTAAAAAATTACTCACCGGGGGGCGGCAAGCGTTGGCTTAGATTCGCCCATGCACCCGTAAGTTGTCAATCTTTTTTAAGCCACAAAAAGGCACCTAAGGCACAAAAGTGATTGAACTGAATTTGCAGTTTTTCTCTTTTGTGCCTTATGTGACTTTTTGTGGCTACTCTTCTTTGCGGCTAATCCACTGCAAAACCGATATTCACGACTGCGGTGATGTCTTTTTCAAGTGAGGATGTGTCGTTCATGCCGGAATCCGAGACGTCAGTTGAATCAGCCGCCGTGATCTGCAACACACCCATCCGAGCCGTGCGAACGGTGCCGATAGAACTATCAGTGCTCTGTGCGATCTGTTCCGCGCGGCGCTTGGCGTCTTTCGCTGCTTCCGCGAGCATCTCGATTTTCAGGTCGCCCAGTTTGGTGTAGAGGTATTCGGGAGCCATCGATTCAAGCAGTATTCCCTGGTTGATCAACTCCGTCGCCTCGCGTGCAATCTGGCCGATCTTTTCCACTTCAGTTGAACGCACTGAGAGCTCCTGCCGCAGGGAATAGCCAGTGATCTCGGAGGTCTCCACGCCGTCACTGGATCTACCGTGAAGCGTTTGGGAAGAAATTGACGAGACTGTGATTTGGTTCTCGGCGATGCCTTTGCTGACCATGTAAGCCTTCACGCGCGGCACTGCTTCGGCAAGCGAGCGATAAGCTTCGGAAAGCGTCGGCGCCTGATAGGAGATTGCGGAACGCCAGACCACGAGGTCTGACGTGATTCGCTTGCGGGCCGAGCCCGTTACAGTAATGGTTTGGTCGCCTCTTTTGCCTTTGACAAAAAACCAGCCGCCGATCGTGGTAGCCACCACGAGACCAACAGCCAGCACTACAGCGCCCATAAATGTTCCCGAACGTGTTTCGTACATAGGGGAGGAACTCCTTTTAGGAAACTGATTACGTCGTACGCAATTAAACCACGCCTTTAAACCACTAAGCCACAAAGACACAAAGATATATCTCGATTGTGCCTTAGTGCCTTTGTGGTTAAGGTTCGTTTATACTGACTGGTTCCAAAATCGAAGGGAGCGTTTGTATGCCATACCACCCACCCATGCGCTTTGCTCTAATTCTCTGTTTAATCACCGCAGGTATCACGCAGCAGATGATAAAACCGAATAATTATCCACCCGCTCGTAAGAGCGATCAGGTCGACGACTATCACGGCGTCAAAGTCGCCGACCCCTATCGCTGGCTCGAAGATCTCGACTCTGAAGAAACACGCAACTGGGTCGAAGCTGAAAACAAGTTGAGCTTCGGCTACCTGGCCGCCATCCCGGAGCGTAACACGCTCAAGGAGCGGCTCACGAAGCTCTGGAATTACGAAAAGTACGGCATCCCGTTCAAGGAAGGGAGCCGCTACTTCTACACACGCAACAGCGGTCTGCAGAACCAGGCAGTGCTCTACACCGTCACCTCTCTCGATGCTCAACCGCAAATGGTGCTCGACCCGAACACGCTTTCGGCCGACGGCACCGTGGCGCTTTCGGGTTTGCAAGTCAGTCCTGACGGCAAGTTCATCGCTTACAGCTTGTCCGCTTCAGGGTCGGATTGGCAGGAATGGAAGGTCCGCGACGTCGAAACGGCGAAGGATCTTTCAGATCACCTGAAGTGGGTGAAGTTTTCCGGAGCTTCATGGACGCGCGACGGCAAAGGTTTCTTCTACAGCCGTTACGACGAACCAAAAGGCAACACGCTCAAGTCAACCAACTACTTTCAGAAAGTTTACTTTCACAAACTCGGCACACCGCAGACTGAAGACGTGCTGGTTTACGAACGTCCGGATCAGAAAGACTGGCTGTTTGGCGGCACTGTCACCGAAGACGGCAACTACCTGATCATAACCGTCTTCCAGGGCACGGACGTGAAGAGCCGAATCTTTTACAAAGACCTGAAAGCGAAAGACGCTCCCGTTGTTAAGCTGCTTGACGACTTCGATGCGGCTTACAGTTTTGTCGGCAATGAAGGATCGCGATTCTGGTTCCAGACTGACTTACAGGCACCGCGCGGGAAGCTTATCGAGATCGACACGGCCAACCCGGCGCGCAGTAACTGGAAGGTCGTTGTTCCCGAAGGCAAAGAAACGCTTCAGGCCACCTCGTTCGTCAATAACAAGTTTGTCCTTAACTACCTGAAAGACGCGTACACGCAGGTTAAGATTTACGATTCGACCGGCAAGCTCGTGAATGAAGTTGGGTTTCCGGGAATCGGCTCCGCGGAAGGCTTCGGCGGCAAGGCGACCGACAAGGAAACCTTCTACGCGTTTACCGGTTTCACTACGCCCACCACGATTTATCGCTACGACATGACCACGGGCAAGAGCACGATTTTCCGTCAGCCGAAGGTCGACTTCAATCCCGCGGATTACGAAACCAAACAGGTTTTCTACAAGAGCAAAGACGGCACGAAAGTGCCGATGTTCATCACGCACAAGAAAGGTTTGAAGCTCGACGGCAACAATCCCACGTACCTGTATGGCTACGGCGGCTTCAACATCTCTCTGTCGCCGGCGTTTTCAGTCAGCAATCTCGTTTGGATGGAGATGGGCGGAGTTTACGCGCAGCCGAACTTGCGCGGTGGTGGTGAGTACGGCGAAGAGTGGCACCAGGGCGGGATGAAACTGCGGAAGCAGAATGTGTTTGACGACTTCATCGCCGCGGCGCAATGGCTGATTGACAACAAGTACACATCGACGCCGAAGCTCGCGATCGGTGGTGGCAGCAACGGTGGTTTACTAGTCGGCGCGGCGTTGACGCAGCGACCGGATTTGTTTGGCGCGGCTCTGCCGGCGGTGGGCGTGATGGATATGCTGCGGTTTCAGACGTTCACGATCGGTTGGGCCTGGGTTTCTGATTATGGATCGTCAGACAATGCGGAAGAGTTCAAGGCTTTGTATGCATACTCGCCGCTGCACAACATCAAGCCGGGAACATCGTACCCGCCGACGATGATCACCACGGCTGATCATGACGATCGCGTCTGGCCCGGTCACAGTTTCAAGTTTGCCGCAGCATTGCAGGCGGCGCAGGCTGGTGATGCACCGATCCTCATTCGCATTGAAACCAAGGCGGGCCACGGCGCCGGCAAACCGACGTCGAAGATCATCGAAGAAGCCGCGGATCGCTGGGCCTTCCTGGTGAAGACGTTGGAGATGAAAAGCTAGAAGATTCTTAACCACAAAGGCACAAAGACACAAAATCAATTATAAGCTTTGTGCCTTGGTGCCTTTGTGGTTAGTCTTCATTGAGACCATGGGGCGGGTTTGCGCACCCAGCGAAACGGTCGCATCTTTTCTTGTAGCTCCGGTGGCAGTGGGCCGGCATCGCTTGCGGCGATGTTGGCTTGAACGTGCCGGAGCTTTCTCATGCCCGGGATGATTGTGCTCACATCCTGATTGCCGAGGATGAAGCGCAGCGCGAGCTCGGGCATTGTGATCTCTGTTTGACGCTCGCGGTTCCACTGCTCGAGTGTTTTCTTCACCTCGCCGGCTTTCTCAACACTCGGAATCAGGTTCTCGGGAACGAAGTAAGTATTCCGCCAGTCGCCTTCGGGCCACGTACTGTCTTTCGTCAGCGTTCCCGTCAGCGTCCCTTCATCAAACGGCACGCGCGCAATCACCGCCACGTTCATTTCGCGACAAGCGGGGAACAGTTCGTCTTCCGGATTCTGATCGAAGATGTTGTAGATCACCTGCACCGCGTCGATCTGGCCGCTGCGCACGGCGCGAATTCCATTCCACGGTTCCCAACGATTGATGCTGATGCCGATGGCGTTGATCAGTTTCTGACTGCGCATGTCGTCGATGCGATAGAACCAGCGATCGTCGCGCATCCACTCGTCGTTCCAGGTGTGGAACTGCATCAAGTCAAACTGTTCCAGCCCGGCATTCTTCAAACTACGATGCACGTACTCTTCGACGTGATCCGGTGGATACGATTGCATCAACGTCGATTCCGGCAGCGCGGGCCACTTCAAGTCTTTCGGCGGAATCTTGGTGGCGGTGTAGATTCGTTTACCGGGATTGGACTTTACGATCTGGCCCAACAGGTTTTCACTGCGACCATTACCGTAAGCATAAGCAGTATCAAAAAAGTTGCAGCCGCGATCGACCGATGCTTGCAGCGAGCCGAGCGACTCGTCGTCGCTGGAGTTGGACCAACTCGCCATCCCCCACATTCCATAGCCGATCTCACTGACTTCCCAGCCAGTGCGGCCAAAGCGCCTGTAGTTCATCTTGTGCTCCGTTCTTTGCGAAGGATCTTAACCACAAAGGCACGAAGGCACAAAATCAAATAGGTCCTATAGGACTTATAGGACCTATTTGGGGGATTGTTGTTTTTGGGGAATTAGTTGCTGCCGGTGGTTGTTACGCCGCTATTGCTGATCACTACGTTCTTGTCCGATCCATCGAAGGTGACACCGGTCAGTTGCGTTTCGTCGCCGTTGACCTGCGATCTCAGCACGAAGTCATTGGCTTTCTTAACACGATCTTCGAGACGAGCCATTGCCTGGGCCACTACCTTGCCGTTCTGGAGGATTGAAAGTTGGCCTGTCTCGTCATCAAACTTGACCTGATATGTGCCCTTCTTGACCAGCGTGTCGTTCACCTTGATGTCGGTGTCGAAAGTTACTGTGTGCTTACGGACTTTGGCGAACGCCGCCACGCTCATTAGCGCGCCGACCATCAAAACTACCACCATGCGATTTACGATTGACTTCATCACTACTTCTCCTTGGGTTACGGGTTACGTTGGATTGCGCTCTCTCTGTCTCTCTGCAAGTAAACACCTCTCGCAGTTGTCTTATGACAAATTTTCAAGCTCGATGATTTGTGTTCAAAAAATCAACACGCGATTCAGATTTTTGCTTGCCGCTTATCGGCCGCCTATCTATCAACGAGTCAAACACGCGGGATGTTAACGCCCCATGTGAAAGAAAAGTTTCTTCTCGTTTCCTCTTTACGTATCTATACAAATCTTTACATTCCCTTACAGATTTTCGTTGGTGCATTTGGTAGACTCACGTCGCTAAAATCCACACAACTGTAAGGAGATCTTGAATGAGAAAGTTGCTTTATGCTTTTGGCCTGACAAGCGCACTCGTGTTTGCTCTGGCTGCACATGCTGCTGCGCCAAACTTCGCCGGAACCTGGACGCTTGATAAGAGCAAGAGCCAGGGTCTCTCACAAAGAGTTCAGAACGCCGAGGGTGTTTCCTGGGTCATTACGCAGACTGAGAAGGAGATCACTGTCGACGAGAAGATAACTGGTGGCGGCGGTCCGGGCGGCGGTGCTCCGGGTGCTGGTGGTCCTCCTCCGGGTGGACAGGGCGGCGGTCCGGGTGGCGGTGGTGGTCGTGGGATGATGGGTCCTATGGGTCCGAGAACCTACAACCTCGACGGCAGTGAGACGACTGGTGAAACCGGACGTGGGAAGTTCGCGCGCAAGGCCACGCTGTCCAGCGATGGCAAGACTCTGGATCTGGTTACCAAGTCATCATTCCAGACACAGGATGGCAGCGAAGTCACGATAACTTCGAGCGACAAGCTTTCGCTTTCGGCCGATGGAAAAGTGCTGACTGTTGTGCGCCACTCTGAAAGTCCACGCGGCCCGCAAGACTCGACGATGGTTTTCAACAAGTAGTCACAAAGAAGAGTTAGCCACAAAAAGGCACATAAAGCACAAAAGGATTAAGCGAGCTTCGCTGATTTCCTTATGTGCTTTTTGTGCGTTTGTGGTTATAGCCAGTCTCGGGTCACGTCGCACCAGAGCGCGAGGCCGCGCCACTCATTAAAGCGTGAGTAGTAGCGCGCGATCTTTTTGTCGTTTGCTTTCCTGCCGTTGTTTCTGATCTCAAAAAACTTCGCGCGCGTCCAGGAATCGAGAGCGAGGCCGTCGTAACGTCCGAGGAGCTTCAGAAGATTCTCTGCGGCATAAGGCCCCACACCTTTCACACCTTTGATCTGTTTGATCAACTCAGCCGTAGGCAATTCGCTCGTGAGCCATGCCTCTACGTTCAACTCACCTGACGCTACGCGGTCTGATAGTTCTTTCAGGTAAGGCGCGCGATAGCCGGCACGCACTTCATCGACAAAAAACTTGAGCGGCATCGCCGCCAAATACTCAGGCGTCGGAAAGGCACGTCGCCCGTCGCCGGTCTCGCGCCCGAGGTTCTCGACCATGCCCGTCACCATTTTTAACGTCAGCGCCCACGAACAGTTGGTGGTGCAGATCATCTTCACCAGGTCTTCGAAAACGGTGGGTGAACGAAGTAGCCGTCCAGCGCCCTGCTGGCTGACCCATGAAAACTCCGGATCGTTGTCAGTAACGACATAGAAATCGCGCAGGTCGTCGTCGAGCCGGAGAATGTGACGGGCGTCGCGTAAGACGAGGGCTGCGTCGGACTCAGTCAGGGGACGAGCTGCGGTCACGCGAACGTGGTTTTTTAGCCCGTCCATGAAGATGGTGACGGGTGGCTTTTCGCCCAGGTCGATAACACGGGTCAATTGCCACTCTTTTGTGTCGAGCGCAAACGGGAGCAGTTGGTACCAGCCGTGGCTGGCGACGGTCCGGCGAAAGCTAAAGGTGCGTGGAGTAGGTATCTTGAGTTCCATTTGTGGTGGGCATTCTAACAAGTTCGGGGCTTGTATGGTTCACGTTCGGTCAAGCTGAGACTTGACACATTTTGAGAGTGGGCCTAGACTGATCGGACTTGAAAAAACAGTGTGTGGAAGGCTGTACTCCTTGGTTCCTAACACTTGGAGCTTATGAGGAGCGAGAGGTCAACTACTAGACCTCCAACAGTACTCCGGTGAACGTACGCACCGCTTCCGAAAACAAGTGAAGCCGGAGCTTTCCGGCGAAGGTTCGTCGCCCCACAGGGCAGCTAGCAGGGCACCCCGTGGGGCGAAACCGTTTTAAAGGCGCGCAAAGAAATTCTCCCGCAAAGGCGCAAAGGCGCAAAGAAGAACGCAAGCTAAGCGATCACCGACCTTCTTCTTTGCGCCTTTGCGCCTTTGCGGGAGAATTTCATCGGATGTAGATCGGGTTCGAAATGATCCAGGGCTGATTTGCAACGAGGCTCCCGAGTTGGGGAAGGTAGATCTCGGTCCGGTAAACGCCTTTTTCAGAAATTGTAAGGTCCTTGCTGCTGATCCCGCTTTCATCCACGAAAATCGCGCCGTCTTTGAAGATCACGATCCGGCCTGCAACAGGGCTTTGCACGCGCAGGCGCGTCTCTGGCTTCAGTGAGATCTCGTCGCCTTGAATCTTCCGCTCTCCTGCGTTTTCCGCAGTGAACGAGAAACCCGACGAATCACCCAGGAAATCGAAACCAATAAAGCAGTGACCGGCCCGCACCGCTTCGAGCACGCCTGGAGCATCGAGTGGCTTGTTCACTTCGATCAGCGCGTGCAGGCGCACGAGCCGGAAGCTCGTTTCGTACGGATCGAGCTGAATGCCCAGTAGCGTCTTGCCTGCACTATCTTTCAGACTGACACCGATGTTGGCGTGCGCGTCGTTGCCACCTACGCCAGTCAACCTGGCTCGCGTTAAAGCCTGGTCCCACTTCTTCAGTCCTTCATCAGGTCGCGCAAGATAAAAAGCAAACATCAGATCCGGGTAGCTGCGCTTGGACCACACCGCGTCGAAGAACGCCACGACCGGATTGATACGTCTGGCATTTGTAAAAACGTTGTAGACCTCAACACCATCCAAATCCGGTGTGTCCCAGTTCTTAAACTCTTCCGGATAAGCCACGATCGAAACATCTCCGGGAAGCGTGAGCAGGCGATCACCATTCGCAGCGCTCACCTCGTTACCGTTTATAAAAAGAATCCCACCGTGCACGCCCTGCAACGTCATCGCAGCCGTATCAAAATCTTTCTCGGTGTGCTCGGTCATGATCACAAACTGCAACTGATTGGACTGAGCCGCAGCGATGATCTCCGAGAAACTGCCCGAGCTGTGTCCGCCGAGAAAAGAGTGGACGTGGACCACGCCTTTGTAATCAGTAAATCCGCTTGATTCCGGGACGCGACGTTCGGAATTGAGTTGCTGAATCGCCGCACTTAGCCGCCGCAGTTTGTATCTGCGATAAGCAAATGGAGTCTGCGAAAGGAGCAGAAGCAGGAGAACAACTAAGAGAATGGGGCGCCGGATTTTCTTCACGGATCGGCGGCTAATAATTATGTCTCGCCGCGAAGGGCTTTAAGGTCTTTAATCAGATCGCCGATCGCGTCCTCCGCAAATAGCACTTTTCTTGCCTTCCAGACGACGCGTGGTGGCTTCAACGTTTCCGGCGAACCTTTGACGATCACAAACAGTTCCCCGTAAGGATAGATCGTGTTGAGTATCCTGCGAAACTCAACCACGTTGAAAAAGATCACGTAGTCAGCCTCAGACAACTCTTTCGCAGCACTCAAACTCCTGTACTTACGCATGTACTTATTGAGCTTCGCGGCGAGTTGGCTGTAGACCCACCGGTAACGACCCTTCGGTTCCGGATCGGCTTTCAGTACGTCTTCGATGATGCCGCGTTCACGATCGTCAACGTCGATGACGCGCGATTTAAATACAACCAGCAGCACGTTGCGTTTGTCGCGCACCTCGACAAGAGAATTATTATCGCCAAGTGGCTCCTGGGCCGCTGCGGAGAAGCACAAGAGGAAGAGAAGGAGGATGGAGGCTACTGCCTTCATACGTCGAATAATTCTTTATACAACTTTCGTAGCGCTCTTGGGCGGATGCGGCAGCGCCGGCACATCGTCCTCGACAGGTGCTTGCTGGAGACCGAGTCGTTCGACTCCTTGCGTCGTCAGTGAAATGTAATCATTGCCTTCCGTTGTGTGACGCACCAGCAGGCGCTCCATCTTTTCGAGATCTTCAAGCGCCCTGACGATGTCCGCGTTCGCGAAAGTGCTCGTGCTATCGAACAGTTCCTTGGCCAGGATCCGCGTTTGCTGTCGAGCTTGAAAAAAGTGGATCACATATTGCTCGATCTGTTCCAACCGATGTTTGTTCATTTTTCACCCCATTCTCGATTTTGGGGGAGGAGTTGAGTGATTATGCGCTAAGCGAACGGCAAAATCCTAGCCACAGATCTGTGTAATCCGTGGCTAAAATTTTTAGTTCAACGCGTGGTTGGATATTTGATCCCCAATTGCTCGAGATACGTGTTGTACTTCGATGGGTTGTAATAATACTTCCGCATCTGTTCACGATACGTATCCATCGTACGCTGGTTCATCCAGATTGGTGGCTTGTCGTCCGCCGAGATCAGTGGCTGGTATTGAACGTCTTTTGTTTGAACGTCGCGGAAGTAGGTCCGCGCCTGTTCCACCAGTTCCGGTTTTGTCAATAAATCGATCATCGTCATCGCGACCACTTTCGCGCCCGCGGTCACGCCTTTGTGCGCGATAGGTGTCGCCATCGCGATCGCGTCGGTCCAGTTGTGACCCGGCAACCCGGGAATGTTTGACGGGTAGAACAGTCGAACTGTCGGCACGTTCCACGACACATCGCCAATGTCGTCCGAACCACCGCGCGTCCGTTGCTCGTCTGTCACTGGTCCAAGCAGCGGCGGCAATTCAGTCAACAAACCCTGCTCGCGTGCTTTCAGTTCCTTCTGCAATGCCTTCGCGAGTGTTTGATCGGCATCACTCCATTGAGGCAGACCAACCTTCTTGATGTTTTCGAACATCGCTTCCGCGACGGGCCGGTTAAAGTGTTGCGGCCATGCTGAGCCGAGCACTCGTGAGGTGACGGTCGTGTTGGTCATCAGTGCCGCGCCCTGGGCCATGGAGTCGCCGATCTCACGCAGCTGTTTGATGTGGTCGTAGTCGAGCTCGCGGAAGTAGTACCAGACGCTCGCCAGGCGCGGCACGACGTTCGGCTGGTCGCCGCCATCGGTGATCACATAATGAGAGCGTTGTTGTGTTCGCAGGTGTTCGCGACGAAAATTCCAGCCGATATCCATCAACTCGACCGCATCGAGCGCGCTGCGTCCCAGCCACGGCGCGCCTGCCGCATGCGCGCTCTCACCCTTGAACATATATTCAACTGACACGAGCCCAGTCCCGAAAAACTGTCCCCACGTTGTGTTGAGGTTGACGCCCACGTGCGTAAACAGGACCACGTCCACGTCTTTAAAAACCCCGGCGCGCACGAAGAACGCTTTGCCTGCCACGAGCTCTTCAGCAACACCCGGCCAGATCTTGATCGTGCCGGGAAGTTTATGTTTCTCCATTTGTCGCTTCACAGCGATGGCCGCGGTGATGTTGAGCGGCACGCCGGAGTTATGACCTTCGCCATGACCCGGAGCACCTTCGACCAGCGGATCGTGATAAGCAACGCCCGGCTTCTGTGAAGCTTGTGGAATGCAGTCGACGTCGGAGCCCAATGCGATGACTGGCTTGCCGGACCCCCACGTCGCGATCCACGCCGTTGGAATCCCGGCAATCCCCTGTTCGATCTTGAAGCCTTCTTTTTTGAGGACGCCGGTGAGGTACTTTGAAGTCTCAACCTCCTGAAAACCGAGCTCGCCGAAACTGAAGACCATGTCGACCATGACCTGCGATTGTTTCGCCATCCCCTCAACATCGGCGACGACGTCAGCTTTGTAATCATCAGCAGGCGAGAAACGGGTGAGCGCCGGACGTGGTTGATATCCAACCAGCAGCGAAGTGAAGCAGAGAACGATTAGAACTACTCGAAAGAGAGAGCTACGCATGGTGGGCCTCCTGTATTAATGGTTAACCACTAAGGCACTGAGGCACAAAATCAATTACATGTTTGTGACTTCGTGCCTTTGTGGTTAAGAACTCTTTGTAACTAACGGTAATTCGATGAAGCTTGCCTTGCCGGGCGTGTTGTAGATTCGCTGTGTTGCTTTTTTGTAATCCTCCGGCTTGGCCCAGAAGATACTCTTCACAAACGTCTGCGGGTTGCGATCGTACAACGGAAACCAGCTCGATTGAATCTGGACCATGATACGGTGTCCCGGCAGAAACACGTGATTCGCCGTCGGTAGTGCAAACCTGTACAACAGCGGCGTATTTGACGCAATCGGTTTCGGAAATTCAAAACTCTCGCGAAAGCGACCGCGAAACACATCGGCAGCAATCATCAATTGGTAACCACCCATGTTCGATTGTCCCGCGACCTGGTCCGGATAAAGATCGATCAGTTTCACTACCCAATCTGAATCCGTGCCACTCGTGGACGCCATCAGATTAGCGATTGGCTCGCCACTGATCTTCACCGGTTCCTTCAAAACGTCCGACGTAAAGACGACCACATCCGGACGTCCGGACTGCTCGCGTTGATCGTCAACCAGCCATCGCGACCAGCTCGATGCGTCGATCGGCCGCGCGCGAAATGGCACAGGCTTAGACGGATCCGACACGTACTCTTCATAGCCCGGCGCCGCCGACTTCGCATCAAAACCCGCATTCAAACCGGCGTTGAGATAGAGCGGCGCCGGTTTTATCGCGCAACCGTTGTCACAACCCCTGGGCCACGCAGGTAAACGTCGCCACGTGTTGGTCCCGGTTTCAAAAGCAACCACCGGAGCGACGTCGGCTTTCGGCGCGCCCTCCTTTAAATACTGATCGAGGAACGGACGAAGTATCTCACGTCGAAACGTCAACGAAGTATCACTGTTAAATTTGATCGCGCCCAGCGCGCTGCCCTCGCGAATCGATTGTCCGTGATGCCACGGACCAAGAACCAGAAATACTTTATCGTTGTTTGTATCCTTCGGTTCGATTGCTTTGTACACGGCGATGTCGCCGTAGATGTCTTCCTGGTCCCACAGGCTGTGAACCAGCATCACCGGCACTTTGAGTGGCTGCTTCGCGAGGATCTTGTCGACGGCCTGTTCCTGCCAGTAAGCGTCGTAATTCGGATGTTCGAGTATCTTGCGCCAGAAGCCGACCTGCTCGAGTCCACGACGGCGGCCGAGCTCGCCCGCGGAGCCCGCTTCCATAAACATATCGTAGTCGTCGAAATGGCTGGTCCACCACTTGATCTCGTTGGCTCGTGTCGCCTGCTGATCGTAGATATAGCTCATGCCCTGCTGGCGAAACGCGCCATAGTGAAACCAGTCGTCGCCCATCCAACCATCGACCATCGGATTCATCGGCACTGAAACCTTCAACGCCGGGTGCGGATTGATCAGTGCCATCAACGGCAGAAAACCGTCGTACGAGATGCCGAGAATGCCTACGCGCCCGTTCGTCTCCGGAATGTTTTTCACGAGCCAGTCGATCGTGTCGTACGTGTCGGTTGCATGATCCACCTTAGTCGGGTTTAGCGGACCTTGAAGTGGACGATTCATGACGTACTCGCCTTCAGAACCGTACTTCCCGCGAATGTCCTGGACCACGCGAATGTAGCCGCCTTCGACGATCACGTCGGTGGCGTTGTCGTAACCGTGCAGGGCTGTACCGAGGTCTGAACTATTCTCGTGACTGGTCAGCTCGTCTGCGTTGTACGGCGTGCGTGTCATAAGAATCGGCGCGTTTCGTGCGCCTTTCGGGACGAGGATGACGGTATGAAGTTTTACGCCGTCGCGCATCGGGATCTCGACGGTGCGGCGCACGTAGTTGAAACCGGCGTTCGTTGGTTCGAACTTCGACGGCGTTTCGTTCTGGGCGATAACGACTTGGCAGAGAAATAGCGAGATAACAATTACAAATAGCTTTTTCATCTTTGGATCCTCAGGAATTTTTTAGCCACAGATTACACGGATAATACGGATTAAGAAATATATATCCGTGAAAATCCGTGTTAATCCGTGGCTCAATATTTTACAAACTCAAACTTCAATCGCACACTCCGATCGGGACTATTAAAGAACGTTCCAAACTGCGCGCTCGCAAGGTTGTTTTGCACGTCGCGCGGGTTCCAGTGATTCGTGATGTTGAAGATCGTGAATCCCGCGCGTCCTTTGTACTTCTTACCGCGAAAAGGAATGTTGAGTCCTTTCGTTACGAGCAAGTCGAGCGTGAAGAGTCGTGGAAATCGTCCACCTTCATTGCGTGGACCAACAAAGTCCTGATTTTCGTTCAACAATGAAAACGGAAAACCACTGTGCCAGTCGACAACCGGCGTCGCTACGAAGTCCTTAGGCAGCGTAAACTCGCCCCAGAATAGCAAACGATTGGGCGCGTCGAATGGCTGCCTGCCGTATTCATCCGGACGAATGACGGCGTGTTTGAGATTACCGAAATAGGTATTGAAGTCATTCAGATTACCACGCGCCTGCGATCTCACATACGACAAAAAGATGTTGCGACCTTCCTGGAAGCGAAATCGCGCCACCGCTTGCAGCTCTCGATAACGCGAACGCCCGTTGTTCTGGAGTAAGAGGGCGGTACCGGTTGGCTCGAGCACGAAGTCTCTGCGTGTGCTTCGCTCTTCGTAACCGAGCCGCAGCAATAGACGTTGTGTTAGCTGGTGGTCAATTTGCAAGTTCCAGGCAAGGCTGTAAGGGTTCTCCAGATCTTCAGGCGCGGTGTTGCGAAACAGACGTGGACCATCGATCACAGTCAGGATGGGTGCAATAGTAGTGACGACCAGACTCTGATACTGCTCGAATGATCCGACGTTAAGCGGAATCTTGTCGTAGAAGAGCCCGATGCCGCCGCGCACAACTGTGCGGTCATCACCCGGAGTGAGAGCAAAACCAACACGCGGCGCGAAGTTATTGTTGTTGCCGATACCGTCGCGGTCATAACGCAGACCGAGATCGAATGCGATACGCCGGTTCACGATCCACTTGTCCTGCACGAATAACGAGTACTCGTTCTGTGATCGCTCGAGAACACTCGCGCCGGCAAAATCGATCAGTTGATGTGTTGTGCCGTCAGCGCGCACGATACGTACCGGATTGCTGCGATCGGTGCCGTCGAAAGAAGTG
>Ga0207643_10000375_pt1 | contig 30034 bp, 28 predicted proteins | sample KBSMisM62_FD_184313 | JGI IMG/M metagenome (GOLD analysis project Ga0207643, IMG submission 184313) | Miscanthus rhizosphere microbial communities from Kellogg Biological Station, Michigan, USA - KBS Miscanthus M6-2 (SPAdes) (version 2) | ecosystem: Host-associated > Plants > Roots >... | reverse complement strand
CATCCACTCGGCCGCCGACCACCACGGTAGGGTCAAGGCCGCCGGCCGCAAGCACTGCCGCTACCATCGATGTGGTTGTTGTCTTACCGTGCATGCCCGCGATAGCGATGCCATATTTCAGTCGCATCAACTCGGCTAGCATTTCTGCGCGTTGAATCACAGGAATGTGAAGTCGGCGTGCCTCAGCTACCTCAGGATTGTCAGTCGTAATCGCTGAGCTCGTGACCACGACCTCGGCGCCTGCGACGTTTTCCGCGCGATGGCCTTCAAAAGCAGTCGCGCCGAGCGATACAAGGCGTTGCGTTACGGGCGAACTTTTCAAGTCCGACCCCGAAATGTTGTATCCGAGGTTCAGCAGTACTTCGGCAATTCCACTCATGCCGATTCCACCGATTCCCACGAAATGAATGCGCTGAATGTTGGCAAACATGAACGGTCAGACTTCAGACATCTGGTTTCAAGATGCAAGCTTGGCGTTGGTGATCATAATGTATCCCTAATGCGGCACGACTCGCGAGAACCCAAATCACAGGATGCGCACTCGATCTTCGACGAGTTGATGAACCAGCCGAGCAATGTCCTCGACGGCTTGTGGATGCGAGAGTGATCTCGCGGCCAGGGACATTCGCTCCAGTCGCGCTTGATCGACCAGCAAAGCGGTAATTGTGTCGACTAGATAGGCGGCCTCGAGTTTGCTTTCTTCCACAACGATTGCGGCTCCGGCACGCTCAAGAGCACGCGCATTGACATTCTGGTGATCATCCGCAGCTCTCGGAAAAGGAACAAATACTGCCGGTTTGCCCGCCGCGGTAATCTCAGCAACCGTGCTGGCTCCTGATCGGCAAACCACCAGGTCGGCACGCGAAAATTTCCCCGGCATGTCGTCGATAAATCTTGCGACTTCACCATGAACACCCGCGCGCACGTAGGCATCGTTCACTTCCGCAAAGTCGCGTTCCCCCGTCTGATGAATGATCTCTAGACCAGGAATACGCTCAAGAAGTCCGGGCAGCGATTCCACGAGCGCCTGATTAATCGCGTGCGCGCCCTGGCTTCCTCCGAAAACCAACAACGTCGGGGTTCCACCCATTCTTCGAGGAATGATATCAAAGAAGGCGCGACGCACTGGGACACCGGTCACGTGGCAATTCCTAAAATACTTACAAGTTTCTTCGAAATGAACCGCCGCCGCCGACACCCAGCGCGCTACGGCCCGGTTTGCAAATCCGGGAACGACGTTCGGTTCGAACGCGAGCGTTGGCACCCCACGGATGTTTGCGGCAAGCATCGCTGGCCCTGACGCATATCCACCGACCCCGATCACGACGTCGGGCACAAAATCGCGAATCATCTTCGACGCAGTCATGATCGCGCGCGGAAGATCAAACAGCGTTTTCACGCGGCGCGCCAAGCTGACGTTCTTGAGTGCGCCAACTTCTACCAGTTGGAGAGGAAATCCCGCAGCCGGGACCAGACGGTTCTCAATACCTCTCGCGGTTCCAATAAATAGGATCTCAGCTCCGAACTGCTTCGTGAGCTCTTGCGCAATGGCAAGCGCAGGTATGACGTGACCGCCAGTACCTCCACCAGCCAAAATTGCTCGCATCAATTGAATATAGAACAGGAAAGATTGCTAATTGTTGATTTTCGATTGACGTCCCCAACCCAACCGACGGCTGCATTCAAGACGTTGAGTAGGGACGAACAACAGCCTTACTCCGCCTGCTTGGTAATGTTCAGAAGCACGCCTACACAAGCCAGTGTCACGAACAGGGATGAGCCACCATAAGAGACAAAAGGTAGCGGGATTCCCTTGGTTGGCATTAGTCCGAGAACAACACTAACGTTGATGAATGCCTGGAGCACCACCATACTCGTGATGCCGACAGCCAAAAACCGCCCGAAATTGTCCTGTGTGCGAAGCGCAGCGCGCGTGCCACGCCACAGGAAAATAGCGAACAATACAATCACAAAAAACGCCCCGATGAAGCCTAACTCCTCGGCGGTCACAGCAAAAATGAAGTCGGTATGCGGCTCGGGCAAATAAAATAACTTTTGCCGCCCCTCCATCAGCCCTAGCCCCGTCAGTCCTCCGGTAGAAACCGCGATCATCGACTGAATGATGTGGAAGCCGCGCCCCTGAGGATCAGAATAGGGATCCAGAAATGCCAGAATGCGATCACGCCGATAGGCAACGTGAAAAATGAGGAAGTAGAGCGGCAGGAGCGAGCCTAGAAACGCATACGCAAAGTATCGCAACTGAATTCCGGCGACGAAAAGGATGCAGGCGGTTATTCCCGCGCAAGCGATCGCTGTGCCCAAGTCCGGCTGGAACACAATGAGCGCGAGGAACAGGCACGTGGGAATCATGGCGGGCAGCAAGGTGTTCCGCCAGTCATCCATATACTTTGTACGATTTTCGAGAAAATAAGCGAGAAAGAAAATAATTGCCGGCTTAGCCAGTTCTGAGGGTTGAAACGAGAGTGGCCCTAGGTGAAACCATCGATGGGTACCGTGGGCCCGATCCAGAAAAAACACCGAAATTAGCATCAACGTTGTAACGCCCAGCAAAGTGAAGATCAATGCCGGATTTTTCAACCGCCGGTAGTCGATCTTCATCGCGATACACATCGCGATGACACCAGCGAGAGCCCATGCAAATTGCCTTCCAGCAAAATTGTAGGCGGACCCGTATCGCTCTTTCGCCATGACAGCAGACGCGCTGAACACCATCACCACACCAATAAATACGAGAAGACAAGTAACGGTAAACAACCACCGATCGACACTAACGCGTTTAGCCATGGCCGGATCATTCCAACACGCGCCGGCGATCTAGGGCAGTGGATTTCTCTGTGAATTCTGTGAGCGATGATGACTATCTTGATTCAGCTTTAGCGCTTCCATTTAGGTCGCCCGGTCTTCTAGCGATTTCACGACATCCTTGAACACTTTTCCGCGGTGTTCGTAACTGTCAAACTGATCAAAACTTGCACAGGCCGGCGCCAGCAGAACGATGTCATTCGGCTTCGCATCCTGCGCCGCTCGACGAATGGCTTTTTCTAGAGTCTCCGCGTGAAAGATGTCGGCAGCCTCTTTAATCTGCGACTCGATTTTGGCGGCTGCCGCTCCAATCGTGTAGACCCGCTTCACCCGTCTCCGCAACAGGTCATTCAAAACAGAATAGTCACTTCCTTTATCTTTCCCGCCAAGAATCAAGTGGATATTTGCGGGAAACGACTCGAGAGCCTTGATGGTTGCGTCGACATTGGTGGCTTTCGAGTCGTTGTAGTAATCAACGTTTCGAATTCGGGCGACGAACTCGAGCCTGTGTTCAACCGCTTTAAAGTTCCGTATCGCCTCGCGAATTCTTTCGGGGCTCGAACCGACCAGCATGCCAACACACACGCCCGCCAATGCGTTCTCGACATTGTGCGCGCCCTTTAGCGGAATATCAGCAACCAGCATGATTTCTTGCTGTCTTGCTGCGTCACGAAAGAGGATGCGACCGCCCGATAGCCACGCACCACGCTGAACTTCTTTTTGACGGCTGAACCAAAATAGCTGTGCATTCACCCGCTTCGCGAGATTGACGCACGCGGGATCATCCTCGTTGAGAACCGCGAAATCATCCGATTGCTGGTTCTCGAAGATTCGGGCCTTGGCGCCGGCGTATGCTTCGAATGTTCGGTGACGATCGAGATGATCCGGAGTTATGTTCAGAATCACTGCGATGCGCGGTCGAAACGTCTGAACGGTCTCCAATTGAAAACTGGATACTTCCAGAACAGCCCACGTGTTCGCCGTAGCACGTTCGACCAGACTTATCGCCGGCGTACCGATATTTCCTCCCACTACAGTGGGTAGCCCACCTGCACCAAGAATCTCGCCCACAAGAGTGGTCGTGGTTGTTTTTCCGTTCGATCCGGTGATCGCAACGATCGGACCTGGCAAGAACTGTGCCGCGAGTTCAATCTCGCCGATTACGGGCTCACCAAGCGCTCGAGCCTGCACTAGATGTGGGGCATCTACTGGCACTCCCGGACTCACCACGATGAGATCCTGTCCACGAAAAGTTCGGTCGCCGTGGCCTCCGGTTTCAACTGTGATCCCGTGATCGAGAAGCAGTGGAATCTCGCTTCGCAACTGATCCTCTGGTTTCGCATCGGATACCGTCACTCGCGCACCATGCTTCTTTAGAAATAATGCGGAAGCCACTCCAGATTTTCCGAGGCCGACGACCAGAACGCGTTTGTTTGCGAGATCCATCGCTAATTGATCGAACGGCTGTCCCTCTGGCAAGCCCACACTACCTTAGCTTTAATGTCGTCAACGCAAAAAGTGCAAATACCAGAGAGGCAATCCAAAAACGCACAATCACTTTCGACTCTGACCACCCTAGCAACTCAAAATGATGGTGAATGGGCGCCATTTTGAAGATTCGCTTCTTGCGTAATTTATAAGAAGTGACTTGAAGAATCACGGAAAGCGCTTCAATCACAAAAATTCCGCCGATAAACGGCAGCAACAACTCCTGCTTAATTAGAACCGCGATCGTGCCGATAGCGCCTCCTAGGGCGAGTGAACCAACGTCCCCCATGAAGACTTCGGCAGGATGCGCGTTATACCAGAGAAATCCGATCGCCGACCCAACCATGGCGCCGCAAAAAATGGTTAACTCCCCAACTTGGGGCATTCGCTGTAGCTCGAGATATGCTGCAAATTGCGCATGCCCACTCACGTAAGTAAGAACCGCAAGGGCCCCCGCCGCGATGACCGTGCAACCGATCGCCAGTCCGTCTAATCCGTCGGTGAGATTTACAGCATTACTGGAACCGACAATCACCAGGACAACGAAGATGATGAACGGCACGAACGCCAAAGGCCATAGGTGTGGGTTTTGCACCAGGCTTGGAATTACCAAGTCAGGATGAAATTGTTTGAAAAACGGGACCAGCAGCTTTGTTGAATACAGACTCCGGGTCTGCATCGCAATCAGAATAATCGCGATCACTACGCTGGTGGCGATTTGCAACCCAAGCTTCGCTCGGCCAGTCAATCCAAGATTCCGTCGATGAACAATCTTTATGTAGTCGTCAGCAAAACCTATAGCCGCAAAAGCCACCGTCGCGGAAATCGCGATCCAAACGAACGGATTGGAAAGGTCAGCCCACAATAGCGTCGGCACTACAATGGCGATGGCAATCAACAGTCCGCCCATCGTCGGTGTACCAGCTTTTTTCTGATGAGCCTTCGGGCCCTCTTCTCTTATGTACTGCCCAATTTGAAACTCCCGTAGACGATTTATGACAAGCGGTCCAACAATGAGTGCAGTGAAAAGCGCGGTGAGGCTGGCGAATGCGGTGCGGAACGTTAGATAGCGGAAAATGCGGAAAGGCGGAAAATAGTGGAACAACTCCACGTACAACAGCCAATAAAGCAAATCGCCTCCGTTACGTATTCTCTATGTGGGCTGTAGTCACCAAACACATTTCGTAACACTTCGTCATGCTAACCACGTAGTTCCTTCCATTTGTCGAGCGCCGTTTCAAGCTTGACTCCGCGAGACGCTTTGAGGAGTATCAAGTCTCCGCCTTGAGCCTCACGAGCAAGCCATTCCCCAGCTTCTTGCGGCGTTGCTACGAATTCCGACCTCTGACCGCGTGTTGATGCTTCTTCCGACATTGCCGCGGCGTGGCCACTCACCCCAAGCAGAATATCTACTTTTTTAATGGCAATATAGCGACCACATTCGCGATGCAAATCTTCAGCACGCGCACCCAATTCCAGCATCTCGCCCGCCACCACGATATGTCGCTTGGCAGGCATCGTCATCAGCGCGTCGACAGTAGACATCAGCGCCCTGGGACTCGAATTGTAGCAATCGTTGATCACGGAGATATTGCCGAGTTGGAGAACCTGGCCACGTTTATCTCCCGCCTGCAACCCGTGAAGCGACTGCACAATCTCCGGCATTGTGATCCCGTGTTGCAAAGCCGCAGTTATGGCAGCGAGCACATTGGAAACATTGTGTTGTCCAAGCAGCGGGCTCTCCAACCTTTCGCGAACCCCATCCACAACCACATCGAAATGGCTGCCCGCTGTTCCTGCCATTTCGATGTTTTCGGCTCTGATATCAGCGCCCGGCTTCAAACCGAATTTGACAACCTTGCCTTTGAAGTCTTGGCCAAATTGACTTACAAAGTCATCGTCGGCGTTCAAGATCGCTGTTCCGTGTGCTGGCAAAGCTGCAATCAACTCATATTTCGCCCGCGCAATTCCGGCCAGTGAGTCGAAGTACTCGAGATGGACGGGTGCCACGCACGTCACCACGCCAGTCTCAGGCTCGGCAATCCGAGCCAGCGCCGCAATCTCCCCGGCATGCGACATCCCCATTTCAATTACGGCAACCTGGTGCTCCGGTTCGAGTTTCAAAAGGCCGAGGGGAAGCCCAAAATGATTATTGAAGTTGCCTACGGACTTGTGAACTCGGAAGCGGCTCGACAACAAATGAGCCGTAGCATCCTTGGTGGTGGTTTTGCCCATCGAGCCAGTGATGGCGATGATTTGCTTTCCCCATATGCGACGTACGGCGGTTGCGAGGCTCTGCAGCGCAATCAACGTGTCGTCTACGCCCAGAAGCTGACGCCTAGATGAAAATCTCGCTATCGTATCCTTACGAACCACTGCACCGACGGCACCACTTTCGAGCGCCTGCTCGACAAAATCGTGCCCGTCGAACCGCTCGCCTTTAACCGCGAAAAACAAGTCTCCCGGCTGAAGCGTTCGAGTGTCAATTGAATAGCCTTGTGCAATCGCGCGATTTTCGGTTTCGGCAGGAGCAGAGAGGACTTCCCCAATTCGAGACAGTGGCAACTCCATCAGTTGCTTCCTGCCGTCGCGGCAGCGCATTCATAGCCTGCGTCCGCAAGCGTTTCACGTGCAACCAGCACATCATCGAAAGGCGCGTCTCCGTCACGGGTAACTTGAACACGCTCGTGCCCCTTCCCCGCAATCAGCACGATGTCGCCGGGTGCTGCTTTTTCAATCGCAAGTTTGATCCCAGTTCGTCGGTCCGGCTCCATCACGTACTTCACGGCCGACCGCTGCAGCCCAACAACCGCATCGTTCATGATGTCGAGTGGGTCTTCGCTTCTCGGATTATCCGAGGTAAGCACAACAAAATCACTTCCGCACCCTGCAGCCTCACCCATCATGGGGCGTTTCGCGCGATCTCTATCGCCTCCGCAACCAAACAACGTGATCACCTTTCCCTTGGGCCCGCCATGGTTCACAAATTCTCGCGCCAGCGCCGTTAAGTTTCGAAGCGCATCATCCGTGTGGGCATAATCTACGACGACTGTGAACGGCTGCCCGCAATCCACGCGCTCAAAACGCCCCGGAACGCGAGCAAGAGCCTTCACCCCCGTCGCTATTGCATCCGGAGAACAGCCACGAGCGAACGCCGCGGCGGCAGCGGCCAGGATGTTGTAGACATTTACCCGGCCTACGAGCGGAGAGAAAATGGGAAGATCGCCCGCCGGCGTCACTAACTTGAAACGTGTTCCTCTGGAAATAGTCTCCACTTCCTTCGCGTGGAAGTCTCCTGAGCTAAATCCATAAGTGAGAATAGTGGACCCCTGTTTTTCACTGAAATTCAGCAGTCTCCGTCCGTACTCATCGTCGCCGTTGAGCACGGCAACCCGAGGGGCTGATGTGCCGCAACCTTCAAACAGTACACGCTTTGCGATGAAATACTCGTCCATTGTGCCGTGATAATCGAGGTGATCGCGTGTGAGGTTTGTAAACACTGCCACATCAAATGGGATGGCAAATACGCGCTGCTGCGCGAGCGCGTGAGATGACACTTCCATGATTGCTTCGGTGACGCCTTTGCCCATCCCCTCGCTGAGCAACCGGTTCAGGTCGAGGGGTTCGGGAGTGGTATGCGGTGCCGGAAGGACCCGTCCTGCAACGTGGTATTCAATCGTGCCAATTAACGCCGTCTTGCGCCCCGCAGCCTGCAGCAAAGATTCCAACAGAAACGCTGTCGTGCTTTTCCCATTCGTTCCGGTGATTCCAGTTATCGCAATGCGTTCGGCTGGCCGCTTGTAGAAGTTCGCACTCAGTCTTGCCAGAGCACGGCGTCCGTGCATGACCTGCGCCCACGCCACATTCGGACGCTGGCGCTCCTCAGCTGAATCGGTAACTACGGCAACAGCACCATTTGCAATCGCCTCTTCGATGAAACGATTGCCGTTGCTCGTTTCACCCTTCATTGCTACAAAAACGTTGCCGGGCTTCACTTTTCGCGAGTCAAACTCGATCCCATTTACGCTGGGTTCGCCGCTTTGCGAGAGTATCTCCGCGCCTTCCAGGATTTGTTGGAAGTTCATGGGTGTGAGCTAATTATAGGGCACATGAGTGTTCCACTCTCAGCGAGCGAAACGGACCACGATGCGCGATCCAGCAGCCACGTGAGAGCCAGCGGGCGGCGACTGGTCGCGTCCTAAACCGCTTCCAATCGCGTCGATCTCCAATCCTGTTTCTTGCGCTGCCTCGATGGCAGCCCGGACCGATTTCCCCGCGAACGATGGGACCTCTACTCCTCCCTGCTCGACATCAAGCACCACCGTCCCGCTCGAATGCAGCGGAACCGGAGTTTCAATGTCTTGCACGGCTGGTATCTTTACGGTCGGAGCGACCACCGGTTCGCTCTCCCTCAGCGAGGCGGGAACGACCTGTGAAGCAATCGTGGCAGAGGGCTTCACTGTGGCCGCGGGCTGGGCAGGCTCGGCCGCCTGTGCGTCCGCAATCTCAAGAGAAGTTCCCAAATGGTCAGGGGAGCTTTCATCGAGCTGATCGTTCGTTACACGTTGCCTCGCCAATAACATTTGGCGGCTCGCAGGTAGCTCGACATCATGGGGAACGTGTAAATATTCGAGCACATGTTGCGTTATGCGTTGAAAGACCGGCGCGGCAATTTGGCCGCCCTGATGCAAACCTTGTGCAGAATCAAGGATTACTGCGACTGTAACTGCGGGATTGTTCACCGGCGCAAATCCAGCGAACGAGGCGACATATTTCGTATGCGAATACGCACCCGTGGATGGATCAATCTTTTGCGCCGTTCCCGTCTTTCCAGCGGAACTGTAGCCTTCCAATAATGCCTTTGGGCCCGTGCCGTGCAGAACCACTTCCTGAAGCATTCTGCGCATTTGAGCAGCCGTCAGCGGCGAAATTACTCGGCGCTCATTTGCCGGATGAAAAGCAATGGGCTGCGGCGCGCTTTGAGGATCAAGCTGTCCGGCCACAATTCTCGGCGCGACCAGCACACCGTCATTTCCAATGCTCGACACCATCGCCGCCAATTGAACTGCCGAGACGCCGATTTCCTGCCCCATCGAAATCGCGCCGATGGAGACTTTGGACCATCGATTCGCGGGCTTTGTCATGCCACGCGTTTCAGCGGGGAGCTCGATGCCTGTTTGCTGACCGAAGCCAAATGCGCGGATGTACTTGTAAAAACGTTCGTCGCCAAGTCGCAAGGCAATCTTGATGGCGCCTACGTCGCTCGAATTCGCGATGATGCCAGTCACCGGCAGGAGTCCATAGGCTTTGTGATCGCGAATTCGCATACCGTTGATGACGATCGATCCCATCTGGCAATCGAATACCTCATCCGGACGGGTCAGCTTTTCTTCGAGCGCCGCGGCAACAGTGACAATCTTGAACGTTGATCCCGGTTCATATATGTCTGTGACGGCGCGATTCTTGAGGGCTTCGTTCGTGACCTCTCGCCGATTGTTCGGATTGAAAGTCGGCCGGTTCGCGAGGGCTAGAATCTCTCCCGTGCGCGGGTTTAAAACGATCACTGTACCCGCCTCGGATCTGGTCTCCTTCATCGCTTGCTCAAGCTCGCGCTCGGCAATGTATTGAATGTTTTCGTCGATGGTGAGAACGAGATTTTGTCCGGGGTCGGGTTGTTTCTCCACCCTGCCGAACCACTTCTTGCGAGCGTCGACCTGGATCAACATTCGTCCCGGCTTGCCGCGCAGCTGGTCGTTGTATTCGCGCTCAATACCGCTCAGACCTTCATCATCAGTACCGACATAGCCGAGGACCTGCGCCGCCAACTCGCGTTTGGGATAAAACCGCTTCGATTCTTTCTGGTAGTAGATCCCCTGCAGATTTAGCGATTTCAGGCGCTCTATGGTTTCCGCGCTCGCTTTTCGCGCCACCCAACAAAACGACTTTCGAGATTTGCAATCGGCTAACACCAGCCGCGGATCATCCCTCGTGATGCGCGTGATGAGTGAAATTGTGTTGGCAAGGTCAGGTGTTTCGGTGGGGACTACAAACGCTGAATCCACCTGAATGGACATGGCGAGTTCGCGCCCGGACCGGTCGTAGATGATTCCGCGTTTGGGAGAGAGATCGAAACTACGGTTTTGTTGCTTCGTGGCCCGCTTTTCAAAATCGCCGTAGCGGAAAATCTGCAAGTACAGAAGGCGACCCACAATCGCGAAGCACCAGACTACAAGGACCAGCCCAAGCATGTAGAGCCGAAAATTCCCGCCCGCTTTAGGGTTGCTCGCAGCCACAGCGTTCCTTCTCTAGACAAAGATGGCGGCCTGCGCTCAAAGCGAAAGCCGCCAGCAAACTTGTAGCCGCAACGAAACGTCTAGCGAACCGAAATAACGGAAATCGGTGTCGCACTTGCCATCACTGGCGCGACATCACCGCTGCCGCCCTCGAGTCGCATTACCTGACCTGCTTGCGGCGACTGCAGACCAAGCTTCCGCGCGAGAACATCAATCCGCTCCGGATCCCGTAACGATGCTTCTTCGAGCCGAAGGGCGTGGTTCATCTCCACCATCCCATCGCGCTGGATCTTTAGCGATTCGATGCGATATCCGTATTCGATCGCTTTGAAATGCTGCCACGCGTACGTCATGGTGAGCAGAAACAGGCAGCATAACGCGATGCCGAAATGTTTCATTTCCTTTGCGCGGCGCGGATCTTCTACCTTCACGAGCCGTGAGTTATCGATGGACTTGGCGAAGTAAATCTCCGGCGTGCCAACCCAGCACGGTTTTCTCCGCTTTGATGAAACCGATCCGTGCGCGACTGCCGTTGCTGCCGCCATTTATGCCACTCCCTCATACGTCTGTTCGAGAAATGCGAAATCCGATTGCGCAAACCAGCGATCGACCTCTGCTGTAATCACTTCGCGCTCGCGCGTCGTCTGTTCCGCGCGCTCAACCGTTGCCATCAACTCTTCAATGAGTGTGCCTGTATACATGGCCCTGACTCCCGCTTCCAGTTCTGACTCAACCACTAAACTTTCACCCCGGCGCGCCACGGATTCTCGTGCCGGGAACCCGGCAGGTTCTCCGGGCTAAACTCAAACTCTTTCAGCCGCGCGCATCTTTGCGCTGCGCGACCTCGGATTGCGATCAATCTCTTCCTGACCTGGCGTCACTGGCTTTTTTGCCAGCAGCCGGTAGTGCCCCAATTTCGCTCCTTCGCGGAGGGCGTCTTTCACAATCCGATCCTCCAACGAGTGGAAGCTGATGATCACCAAACGTCCACCTGGCTTCAGGATCCGCGGGGCCGCTTCAAGCAGGTCCCGCAGATCGTCCAGTTCGCGGTTTACGAAGATTCGGAGAGCTTGAAAAGTTCTGGTCGCCGGATGAATCCTGTCATGTTTCTTGTGACCCAGTTTCATTGACCGGGCCGCGGCTGATATCACGTCAACGAGTTGCCTCGTCGTGTGCACCGGCCGCGACCGGACAATGGCTCTGGCGATTCTCCGCGACCTCCTTTCCTCACCGAATTCGTAAATCACATCGGCAAGCTCTCGCTCGTCGAGGTGGTTTACCACTTGTTCGGCAGTGCGCTCTGACAGCGGGTTCATCCGCATATCAAGGGGCGCATCCGCCTGAAAACTGAATCCGCGCGCCGCGGTATCAAACTGCAGGCTGCTTACTCCGAGGTCGGCCAGCAAACCATCAAGACTCGCTGATTCGCACTGTTTGCCGATCTCCGCAAACGACGCGTGCCGCAATTCCACCTTCGGCCAGTCGTCGCTCTGCGCCTGTAACCGCGCACTCGAAATTTCCAGCGCTGCAGGATCCTTATCGACCCCAATCAAATGACCCGGTGCGCCGAGGCGTCTTGCGATTGCTAAACTGTGCCCGCCCAAGCCCACCGTGGCGTCGCATACAGTCCCGCCACGCTGAACGGCTAAAAAATCGATCGCTTCTTTTAAAAGAACCGGGACATGGCCATTTTCCGTTCCATGCCCACCCCACTCGGGGGTGTTTGTTAAACCCTCGCGCACTAGATGCCCAATTCGCCGAGCGTCCTGGTGTCCTCATCCGTGATCGGGTTCTCTTCAATCTCCTTGCGGAGAGCTTCGAGGTTTCGGACTTCGAGGTAGGTCAGCGTCCCCATGACCGCAACCTCGCCCTTAATCTGCGCCGTCTCGCGTAACAACTGCGGCATCAGCAGCCGCCCCTGACCGTCCATCTCCACTTGCTGCCCGTAGTAGCTCACTCGATCCAGAAACTTCTTTTTCGTCGGGTTGTAGGTGGAAAGCGAGGCCAGCTTCTGCTCGATCCGTTCCCACTCCTCGAAGGGATACACTTGAGCAACCTTGCCGTCTAAACTCGTGATATAGAATTGGTTCCCGTATTTCTCGTCGATCACTCGCTTGAATTCTGCGGGGACTTTGAGTCGTCCCTTTTCGTCCACGCGAGCTGGGTGATTTCCGCGAAACATGGTTTTTGCCCGTTATTGGGGCCACAAGGTTCGTGGCGACAATCGCTACGGCAGTTACGAGGGAGGTAAAAACGGTCGCGATCTCGGTCGTTTTCAATTCGTTTGGGCTGATTTTGGGGGTGTCAGTTCTAAATTCCACTGGCTCCTCTTCCCTAGTCACCGCTGCCCTAAACAACGACTCTCTGTACCACTTTCGACCACTTTTGCCCACATCCTACGCCTAAATGGTTTATTGTCAATACGAAAGTTGCAGGTTGAGATACGGCTCGAAGACCAAATGGCCAAAGCGCAAGAAGTTGTAGTTAACCGAGATGGTGACCACAACAGGTTGGATTTAGGAAGATGGTTCCGGCACGCTGCGTAGACGCGCGGGGCCTTGCGTTTTCAATAGCCTCTGTAAAATCTGTGGAAAATACTTGAGCGTTGATCAGTTCTTTGCGCCGAGCGCCTTTTCCCGGACATCTGGCGCGATGTTATTCCCGGTGACGAGCAGAGCGACCTGTTTGCCTTTGTCGCCAACTGACTGTTGAAAGGCGGCCGTTGCCGCTGCGCCGGCGGGCTCCGCCAGAGCACCTTCCCTTTCCGACAGATATCCAATTGCCGCAAGCATCTCCGCTTCTCCGACCAGCATGACCTTATCGACCAGGCGACGGATCTCCGTCACATTCGCCTCTTCAGGCGTCCGGGTCGCCAAGCCATCTGCGATTGTGTCGCATGTATCGGTCGGAATCGCACGTCCTTCGCGCCACGATAAGAAATATGACGGTGCTCGTTCGGCCTGTACACCAACGATGCAAACATCCGGCGACAGCTGTTTAGCAGCAGCTGCGACGCCACGGATCAGCGCTGTATCTCCCATCGGAACATAAATCGTGTCGGTCGATGGATTCTGCTCAAAGATCTCTATCGCAATCGTCGCCGGACCAGCGGGCAAGTCCGGGTCCGTCGCATCGTTCAGAAAGTAGACGCCGTCGCGCTGCGAATAATCGCGCGCGGCCACGAATGCCGAGGCCAAATCAGATGCTCCGCACTCCACGATCGTCGCGTTGAGCGCTGCAATCTTCGCCCGCTTTGTCGAATTCGCATTGCTTGGAAGAAAAATAGTACAGGCGATGCCAAGCGTCTTGGCAGCGTAAGCGACAGCCGCTCCATGATTGCCTGTGCTTGATGCAACCACTTCTCTCACCGCACCCTTTCCGAGATTCACCGATAACGCCCAGAGGGCGCCCCGAGGCTTGAACGAACCTGTCGGCAGATCAGTTTCCAGTTTGAGATAAACACTACAGTGCTCGGTGGTTAAGGAACGTGCCGCTACCAGCCGTGATCCAGGGAAGTAGCGAGCCAACAACACCTTCGCTTCGTTGACCGTAGCAAGTGACACCGGCATGTTATGTCCCCGTTTCACCAAAAAGCATCGGCAAGCGAAAAAACGCAAATATTATTGCGACCGAATACCGATTTGCGAAATCCAAAGTTACCAAAGTGGGCGATAATCCGCTGATCTCGTTTGAAACCGAATTTCAGGATTGACGATCGCTCACGAAAACAAATAGTATCTGACGCCTATGAGTTTCAACCTTTGCCAGGAGATCTGCTGCTGCATGTGTTGTTGTCGCAGTGTGTCTTCTGGCGCAGGGAGAGTGCTGAGCTAATTTTCTAGATTTTAGAATCGGCATACATCAACCCACCGCCAGTGGAGCTTTCCTGGCGGTGGGTTTTTCTTTTTCTGGGGAATTTCAATGACGGATGCAGTGAAAGAAACGAAAGCACAGCGCGTCGAACGGCTGAAGCGCGAGAAGAATCCTTGGGAAGGACTCGAGGAAATTCGTAACTTCGCAAGACAGGGTTTTTCTTCGATCCCCAAAGAATGGATTGGCACCTACTTCCGTTGGTGGGGCGTTTACACGCAGGGCGACGGCAGCGGTGTTGTGGGTGGTCAAAACGGCGAAGGCAAGGCACTGCCCTATTTCATGGTTCGAATCCGCATCCCCAACGGAATTCTCACCTCACGCCAACTTCGCACCATAGCACAAGTAACGGATCAATATGCTCGTGGCACCGCCGATCTGACAGTGCGTCAGAACATTCAGCTTCACTGGGTCACGATTGAAGCGCTACCCGAGCTAATGGAAGCCTTGTGGGAAGCCAACCTCAACACGCTGGGTGCTTGTGGCGATGTAACGCGTAACGTAACCGGATGCCCCGTCGCTGGCATTGACAACGAAGAGTTGTGCGATGCATCCCCGCTTGCCCTCGATATCACAAACGCTCTCGCGGGCAATTCTGAGTTCTACAACTTGCCCCGCAAGTTCAAGATCAGCATTGCAGGATGCCGCGCATGGTGCTCCTATCCAGAGATCAACGATGTCGGTCTCACGGCAATTACGCGCACTTCCCGAGGGCGCTCAGAGGTAGGATTTTCGCTGCGCGTTGGTGGCGGACTCTCCGCCGATCCATTCCTTGCGCCTCGGATCAACGCGTTCCTCCGCCAGCGGCAGGTTATCCCAGTGGTTCGCGCGATTGCAGAAATCTTTCGCGACTCCACCGACCTGCGCGAGCACCGCGAGCGGGCACGACTGAAATTCCTATTCCTTCGCCACGGATGGACACCCGAACGCTTTCAGTATGAGATCGAGCAGCGCCTCGGCTATCGGCTCGATCCAGCGGAAGTCGAACACCCACCTGCAGACGTTTATCGCGATCACATCGGAATCCATCCGCAAAAACAAGAAGGACGTTTTTACCTGGGCGCCACAGTCCTTCGCGGTCGTATCAGCGCGGAACAGATGAAAGCGGCCGCTGACTTGGCTGACCGTTTTGCTGATGGCCATCTGCGCACTACCAACATGCAGAATCTACTCATCATCAACGTCCCAAAGAAAAACACCGACGCTCTGGCAAAGGAACTCGCTGCCATTGAATTGCCTGTCGCTGGTTCACCTTTCTTCCGTGGCGTTGTGGCGTGCTCTGGCACCGAGTTCTGCAAGCTCGCCATCACCGAAACGAAAACCTTCTCAAGATGGTTGGTCGAGGAACTCGACGAGCGCTTGCCCGGATTCGATCAGGATCTAAAACTCCACGTGACCGGTTGCCCTAACAGTTGCGGCCAGCACTGGATCGCAGATTTGGGAATCGAAGGAAAAAAGATGAAGGTCGATGGGCAGTCCGTTGATGCCTATTACTTCTGCGTGGGCGGCTCTCTCGGGGCACATGCGTCCGTGGCGCGACCAGTGGGCTATCGCTGCACAGCGCTGGAGGTTCCGAATGCGATTGAACGCTTGTTGCAGCGATTTCATAACGAGCGTGGTCCCGGCGAAAATCTGCGCCGGTTCTTCCACCGCCATAGCGACGCGGAGCTACGCAGCTTTTTGGCCGGGGAGATTGTCGAACCGGTCGAGCGTGACCCGGCACCCGGACCCATTCCCCACGGGTTGGAGGGCTAACTCATGAGTAAGAACGCCCCACTCTTCCCGATTTTCTTGAAGCTCGAAGGCAGAACTTGCCTTGTAGTCGGCGCAGGCCCAGTTGGCGAAGGCAAGATCCGCAGTCTTCTCGAATCCGGTGCGCACGTCCGCGTTGTTTCTCCAAGTGCGACGCCACAAGTAAGAGATTGGTTCGAGTCGAACAGTATTTATTGGGAGCCGCGTGACTTCGAAAGCGCCGATCTCGAAGGAATCTTTCTGGTCGTCGCGGCAACATCTTCCACGGTAGTAAACGACACAATTTTTGCCGAGGCCCAGCGACGATGCGTGCTCTGCAATGTAGTCGACGTTCCAGATCGATGCGATTTTTATTACCCATCGGTGGTTCGCCGTGGGAATCTTCAGATTGCGATTTCGACCGCGGGCGACAGCCCCTTGCTTGCGCAGCGGCTTCGCAGACAACTGGAACAGACCTTCCCTGCAGAATTCGGCCCTTGGCTTGAAGAGATCGGGGAGATACGGCGTCATCTCTTCCGAACGCAGCCCAGCCCGGCGCGCCGTCTCGAGGCTCTGCGTGAAATCAGCAGCCACGAATCATTTGAACAGTTTCTTCAACGGACATCGAAGCCCGAACACAAGGAGTTGTCGTGAAAGGCAAAGTGTATTTAGTCGGTGCAGGTCCCGGAGATCCGGAACTTCTCACCGTGAAAGCGCTGCGTCTCATCCGCGAAGCCGACGTCATCCTGCATGACGAACTGATTGGTTCCGAGATTCTCAACTTCGCTAACACGAAGGCCCATTTGCGAAACGTGGGCAAGCGCTGCGGTCGTCGATCGACAAGCCAGGACGAAATTAATTCCCTCCTGGTGGCATTTGCCTCGTTTGGTCTGAAAGTAGTTCGCTTGAAAGGCGGCGATCCGATGATCTTCGGTCGTGCTGGAGAAGAAATCGATGCATTGCGTCGTCATTCCATCGACGTTGAGATCGTCCCGGGAATCACGACCGCCCTGAGCGCGGCTGCCTCAATACAGGTCTCACTGACACATCGCGAGGTAGCTTCGACCTTGGTAATTCTGCCCGGCCACCACGCCGAAGATTCCAGCATTGACTTGGCGGCACTCGCAGCATCGCGAGCGACGTTTGTCATCTACATGCCCGGCCATAATTACCAAGATATTCAGAACCGCTTACTCGCTGCCGGTCTCAAGCCGATTACACCGTGCGCCATTGTTTCCCACGTAATGGCGCATGACGAGAAGGTGCATGTCGCCACTGTCGGCACGCTATCAGATGCTCCACAACTTCCCGCGCCTTCCTTACTGATCGTTGGCGAGGTGGTCCGCTTTGCAAAGCAGACGGCCGGCGAAACGAATATCGAACTGATTCGGGTTCCAGAAATCTATCCGACGTGGACCTCGCCAGCGGAGGAACTTGCAGCAACAGTCAGAACCGGGAGCAGTGCACGATGAACGACCGAGAACTAAGAACAATCAAAACTCTCGCCGAGGCTTGGACCGCGGAAGACTTGCTCGTCTGGGCGTCTCAGGAATTCAAATCCGAAATCAGCATGGCCTCTGGTGGCGGGGTCGAAGGAATGGTACTTATCGATCTCGCGTCGCGCGTCTGCGCCGATCTCCCGGTTTTCACGATCGACACCGATTTCCTGTTTCGAGAAACGTATGACCTGATACGCCGCGTCGAGAAACGGTACGGGATCAAGATCGAGCACGTCCGCTCCGCTCTGACACCCGAGCAACAAGAACTTGCCCACGGGCCCGCGCTGTGGAATCGCAATCCTGACCAATGCTGCGCTCTCAGAAAAGTTGAACCGCTGCGTCGAAGACTTTCCGGCTTGCGAGCTTGGGTCACAGCGATCCGTCGCGATCAAACACCTGACCGGGCTGGCGCCGGCAAGGTGGAATGGGACAATAAATTCGGTCTCTACAAGATCAATCCCATCGCCGATTGGAGCGCGCAGATGGTGTGGGACTACGTGCATCAAAACCACGTGCCGTACAACCCTCTGCATGATCGTAACTACCCCAGCATTGGCTGCACGCATTGCACTCGTCCAGTTCAGATCGGCGAAGATCCGCGCGCCGGCCGCTGGTCCGGATTCACTAAGACCGAATGCGGCTTGCATGCCAAAGAAAGCGTGAGCTGATGAGAATGTCGTCTGTAGAGCGCACTCTGTACAATCACCAGCAGCCTTCATGTTGCATCATGTTCAGTTTGAGCAGTGGGTAGCCGCGCCGCTCGATCGCGTGTTCCTATTCTTCGGCGACCCAAGCAATCTGCCACGCCTCATGCCTCGATGGATGCAGGTCAAATTAGACGGCATGCAAATCGTGCCCGCAGCGGCACAGGCGTCAGCGGGCTTGCAAAACCAAAATCAGGCAGGGACAGGCTCAGTCTTGAGCGCCTCGTATCGCACCGTGCCATTTCTGCCGTTTCGCATTACCTCCGAGGCAGAGATCACGGCCTTCGCTCCCAATCAGTATTTCGAGGACATTCAATTGAAAGGTCCGTTCAAGAGCTGGCATCACCGCCACGAATTTCACAAAGAAACGAGGCGGAACGTTGAGGGAACACTCATTCGAGACTCCATCGACTACGACCCGGGAGCAGGATTTCTTGGAAGCATCGCGAACCGGTTGTTCCTCGCGCCGCAATTGTGCAAAACGTTCGCGTATCGTCAATCAGCGCTAGAGGAACTTGTGCGACGTGGGGAATTCGGCGCCTGACAGGTTAGGCATCGGCATTGAAACGGGCTACTTCGTCGGTTCCACAAACACGGCCGTTCCATATGCGAGCACTTCCGTTACGCCCTGCATGATCTCGGTCGCATCATAGCGTGCTCCGACCACAGCGTTTCCTCCGAGCTCGGCGGCATGCATCAGCATTAGGTCGAACGCTTCTGACCGTGTTTTCTCGCACAAGTTTGTCAGCAACGTGATGTTGCCGCCCACCAACGTTTGCAAACCTGCGCCAATCGTTCCGAATATTGAGCGTGAGCGCACAACAATTCCTCGCACCACGCCCAAAGTCCGCGCCACTCGATAACCATCGAGTTCGAACTGGGTAGTCACCATGTTATGAGAAACCATTCGACCGGAATGCGAACCAGCTGCTGTCCCCATGTGAACGCTCCCCTCAGTACGAGACGATTTGGAATCTCTTTCCGCCGATTCTACTCAAGTTCCGCGCCGATCATATACTTCTCTAGTTCCAGATCGTATTCGACTCGCAAAACATTCGGACGGCAACACACCTGGCAATCTTCAACGTAGCTCTGCCGATGTCCCGCCGATTCGTCTACGCGAGTTTCATTCCACTCGCCGCATCCCGCGCATTGAAAGCCAGTCTCCATCGAAACGATTGTTCGGTCTGGTTCGCCGGTCGCATGCTTGTTCACGCCGGAGCGCCACCTAAGTTTCAGTCCGACGTTTATAATGACGCGCGTTCCGGAGGCCCTTCTTGATTTCACGGCGTCGATTCTTGCAAGCGAGCACAGTTGTTGCGGGCGTAACCTCAGTTTCTCCGCTCTCTTCCCAAGAGGTTCGCGGACAAAATGCCGAGAACCTGCCCCCCTCCATTGATAGCCTCAGATCGCGTCGCAACGAAGCGAGACCAGTCTCAATCGAAGAGCGAGCACAACGCCAGGAGAGGGCTCGAGTTTTGATGCGCGAGCAACGCATTGACGCGATCCTGCTCGCTCAAGGCACATCGTTGGTTTACTTTGCCGGAATCCAATGGTGGGGTGGCGAACGCCTCTTCGCCATGGTCTTGCCCGCGAAAGGAGACGCGTTTTTCGTATCGCCTGCTTTTGAAGAAGGACGCGCCCGTGAACAAATCTCCAAAGGACCCAACGGAGCGAATCTCGATGTACGGATTTGGCAAGAAGACGAGAACCCGTATGACCGAGTCGCGCAAGGACTGAAGGATCGCGGACTCGGAAGCTCGAAGCTGGGTATAGAAGAAACCGTAAAGTTCGTATTCAGCCAGGGAATTGCCGCCGCATCTCCCCAAGCTCAAATTCAGGCCGCAACTCCGATCACAGCGGGTTGTCGCATGATCAAGAGCGAACAAGAGGTCGAACGAATGAGACTCGCGTCCAGGGTTACGTTAGCCGCCTACGAAGCAGCGTATCGTGCGCTAAAACCCGGCATGACCAAGCCCGACGCGGAACACCTGATTGAACAGGCCCACGCGAAGCTCGGATTCGAAGGCGGAGCAGACGTCCAGGTTGGCGAGTACTCTGCCTTCCCCCACGGCTCCGTCACGCCCCAAGTCATTCGCGAGGGATCGGTCGTTCTCGTCGACGGCGGCTGCACCGTCGAAGGCTACACTTCCGACATCACCCGTACCTTCGTATTGGGCAAAGCATCAGACAAAATGAAGAAGGTGTTTGATATCGTGCACAAGGCACAAAGCGCCGCGCTGGCGGCAGCACACCCCGGAGTGGAGTGCGGGAACATAGATGCCGCCGCTCGCAAAGTGATCGTCGATGCTGGGTTTGGCCCCGACTACAAGTACTTCACCCATCGCGTCGGCCATGGAATGGGAATGGACGGACATGAGTGGCCCTATCTAGTCCGCGGAAATCAGACCAAGCTCGCTCAGCACATGACGTTCAGTGATGAGCCTGGCATTTACATTCGTGGGGAATTCGGGCTCCGGCTGGAAGACGACATGCACATCACAGCCGAAGGAGCCGAACTGTTCACGCCGCAAAGTCCGTCGGTGGAAAGCCCCTTTGCCTAGTCCCGCAACGAGTCAACGCTACGAGTCCGATGGGCACCACTCACCCAACCGGGACGATCGGGTAAATCTCCTCAAGCTGTCCCTTTAATGCGATCGACAAGCGTCGGATGCCCTCGCGAATCCTGTCCGGCGGCACGTACGAAAAGTTGAGCCGCAAATGGCGTCGCCCTTCGCCGCCATTATTTGCATAAAACGAATCGCCAGGGACGAACGCAACATTTTCCTTGATCGCCGACTCAAACAACCTTTGGCAATCCATGCCTTCTGGGAGCTTCACCCACAAGAAGAGACCACCCTTCGGTCGAGTCCAACTCACTTCGGGAGGAAAGAACTCTTCTAGCGCCGCCAGCATTGCGTCTCGCCGTTCGCCGTAAAGGCGGCGAATCATCCTGATGTGCCCATCCATAAAATTCTCGTGAGCAACTTCGTACGCGACAATCTGTGCAAACGTCGAGGTATGTAGATCTGCACCCTGCTTCAGCTGTACCATTTTTGAGATCACCTCGCTAGGCGCAACTATCCAGCCAAGGCGCAGACCAGGTGCGAGAGTTTTAGAGAACGTGCTCAGGTAAATTACGTTGCCGATCGAGTATCCGCTGTCGCGACGCAGATTCACCCGATCAAGCTCGACCAGAGGCGGCAAGTGCTCGCCCTCATAACGCAGTTGACCGTAAGGATCATCTTCAACAATTGGAATTCCAAAACGGTCAGCAAGCAGCACCAGTTCCTGTCGTCTACCTTCAGAAAGCGTCGTGCCTCCCGGATTCTGGAAGTTCGGCAGGATGTACATGAACTTGGGCCCCGAGCGCAGCGGTGCCTCCAGCAACTCGGTTCGGATTCCGTCATCATCGCTTGGAACGCTCACATACTCGGCGCCGTAAACGTTGAAAGCCTGGAGTGCTCCGAGATACGTCGGTGCTTCTACGAGAACACGGTCTCCCGGATTGATGAGAAGCTTCCCGATCAGGTCGAGCGCCTGTTGCGACCCCGACGTGATGAGCACGTTCTCCGGCCCCGCGTTGATTCCGTACCTCGACGTGTGTCTAGCGATCATCGCACGCAGCGGTTCGTAACCCTCAGTGGCGCCGTACTGCAAAGCTTCCTTGCCGTAATTGCGAAGCACCTTGGAGCAAGCTTCCTCAAATCGCTCAGTCGGGAAAACGTCCGGCGCAGGTAATCCACCAGCGAACGAAATTACTTCCGGACGCTGCGTAAGCTTTAGAAGTTCCCGAATGGCCGAGCTCTTTACACCCTTAGTGCGTTGCGCGTACCTAGACGTCCACGCTGTCGACATCGTTTCATGCTCCTGTTTCAACTCTACGGGTAGCAGGCAACGCGTTGCCGTGGATTGCTGCCATCCTGAGTGTGACGCACATCACATCTTATGGTGGCTCGCAGCTATTTGAATGTCCAGCAGATAGACAAAAACGGGCAAAGACAGGTAGCCACCACAGCAGAAACTAACTAACTTTCGGGCACGGGCGGACAGCCAGGGAAGTCACCCTTAACGAAAGTATTGCCAACGTATCCAAGATCCTTAATCCCAATTTCACTGGTGAAATACCCATCGACGGTCATACCTCGGAGAAAGGCGAAGAATTCAATTCCCTGACTGATACTGGGGTCCGCCTTCGCATTCTTTCTATAGGAGATCAGATCCAGAATTTCCTTTTGTTGCGGCGGAGAACACTCCAGGTAATTCTGTCCACATCGGTCTACACACGTCGCATCGAGCCACATGAGCCCACCACCGAGCGTGAGTTGATACTCTTCATTCTCGCTTGTCAGCAAATCGATGAACTCCGGAGCGCCGGCCTCCAGCGCGCCGCGCGATCGCTCATCCGCTGGGATGATGCTTTGGCAAAGAGATCGAAGGGTTTTGTACTGATGTTCCGAAAAATATTTTGGCTTATAGACCCCGGCTGGTGCGCCCACTTTCTCTGCGTGCACCGCGTGATGAGCGTATTCTGCCGCCTCGGCGGGAATCACCCGAAGCACGGATCCTGACACCAGTCCTGCGGTCAGCGACTTCAGGATGTCACGCCGGTTCATCGCCATTGCACCCTCGCTACAAACTCCCCTTCTTCGCCTGATCCAACAAATAGTCCGACGCTCGCCATGTTAGCGCCATGATTGTCAAAGTCGGGTTCTTGTCCGGATTGGTCACAAACGACGCTGCATCCGTCACAAATACGTTTTGGACGTCGTGGGCTTGGCAATAACTATTCAGCACCGACGTTTTCGGATTGCTCCCCATCCTGGCAGTCCCAAGCTCATGGATGATCACCCCTCCGTCAGCAATGCCGTAGGGCCGCGGCCCGTCTGGGCCCGTTGTTTTTAGATAGGTGCCGCCCGCAGTTTCGACAATTTGCCGGAACGTTTCCTGCATATCCTTGGCCATCTTGATTTCGTTGTCACTCCACTTCCAGTGAAAACGCAACACAGGAATTCCCCATCGATCCACTACATCCGGATCAAGCTCGCAATAGCTGTCCTCATTGGGAATCATTTCGCCACGTCCGGCGAAGCCCATCGTCGTTCCATACATTTGGCGGCATCTCTGTTTCAAGGCAGCGCCATAACCCTCGTATTCGTAGCAGACGCCGTCAAACGAACCCACACCAGGCAGCTCGCGACCACCCCACATCTCGATGTGGTATCCGCGTAGAAAGTCATTTTTGCGATCAAATTTCCACCACGGCGTGTAGAGGTGCATCGCTCCAGTCCCGTCGTGATTGTGCGGCGGAACTTTTTCGAGCTGCGGGAAATAACCGTACCCATCAGTACCAACCGAGTCTGTCAGGTATCTTCCAACTGCTCCGGAGGAGTTTGCGAGGCCATCCGGAAAGAGCGTGGACTTCGAATTCAGCAGGAGTCGCGCCGACTCACACGCGCTCGCTGCTATCACAAATGCTCGTGCTCGCACGCGTTGCTCAGTTTTAGTTTTCTTGTCGATGTACGCAACGGCCTCGGCTTTCCCGTCTTTGCCCATCACGATCTCGCGTGCCATCGCATCCGTGATCAGTGTGAGGCGCCCCGTATCTTGCGCAGGAGGAATCATGACCTGGCTCGAACTGAAATTGGACGCAGTTCGGCAGCCGCGCCCGCATTGTCCGCAATAGTGGCAGGCGGGCCTGCCATTCAGCGGCCTGGTCAAGATCGCCAAGCGGGACGGTACGCAGAGGATGTTGAGCTTATCGAAAGTTTTCTTGATGAACAGTTCGTTGCAGCGGGGCTTGGGCGGAGGCTGAAAAACGCCATCTGGCGCGCTCGGGATATTTTCCTTAGTGCCAAAAACTCCGATAAAAGATTCAACTTTGTCGTAATAAGGCGCTAGGTCATCGTAGGAAATCGGCCAGTCGTCGCCCATTCCATCCGTTGATCGCGCTCGAAAATCCACTGCCGCAAAGCGCAACGCAATTCGCCCCCAGTGATTCGTTCTCCCACCGACGATCCGGGAGCGAAACCATCGGAATCGCGAGCCGGGCGCCGCTGTGTACGGCTCGCCCTCAATTTCCCAGAACCCATTGGGCGCAATGAACTCATCATTCAATTCGCCTCGATGTTCGCCACCTTTGCCAATGCCGCGGTGGGGCAATTCGTAAGGCCAGACATGCTCTTTGAAGTCCTTGCTGGGGTCGACGGGGCCGCCGGCTTCCAACAGTACGACGTTGAGGCCGCCCTCAGTGAGAACTTTGGCAGCGGTGCCGCCGGAAGCTCCCGACCCGATGATGCACACGTCATAAACTTTGGTAGATCGGATTACCTGCATGCAGACATTCCTCGAACCGCCTGCGGTGATTTTCCTGGATAACTTAACAACTCACGCTAGTAGCGCAAATCATGCAGATATTTATAGCTCGCTTGAATGTTGTCGAATTCTGACTTCGGATAGTCGTTCTCAACGAAGTAGTGCTTGATTCCTGCTTTGTCAGACTCAGCGAAGATTCGCTTAAAGTCGATGACGCCAGACCCAACACTCGTCATCTCCGGGAAAACTTTTTCAAAATCAACCGGCGTGTCGCCAATCTTCGGAGGAATTTTCTTTACGTCTTTCACATGTACCAGAGGAAATCGACCCGGATACCGCTCGAAATACTTAATTGGATCCTGCCCCGCGATATTCATCCAGCACAAGTCCATTTCCATCTGCACCAGGTTTGGATCGGTCTGCTCCAGTAATACGTCATACGCAAATTTCCCTTCGACTTGCACAAACTCGAAGTGGTGATTGTGGTATGCGAATTGAATCCCAGCCTTTTTCGAGGCCTCGGCGGCTTTATTGAATTTCGCGGCCGCTTCTTTCCACCGCCCTTGCTTGCGAACTTCATCATCAATCCAGGGACAAACAATGTACTTGTGGCCCACTACTTGCGCTGCTTCCAACACTCCCGGCCATTTGTCATCCAGCACGTCATAGGGAATGTGAGCCGATGGTGCCGACAAGTTATTTTGGTCAAGTACGGAGCGAATTTCTTTTGGAGAGTGGTCGAAATATCCCGCGAACTCGACTTCCTGATAGCCGATCTGCGCAACCTTGGCAATTGTTCCCGGAAGATCGGCCTTCATCGCGTTACGCACTGTGTAGAGTTGCACACCAATGGCGTCGAGTTTCCGCCCCGCGATCGCCCAACTCAGCCGGCTCGCGACCATGGATCCAGCCGTAATTGTCCCTAGAAATGTTCTCCGGTTCATAGATCTCCCTTTTTCAACTGCCCAACTGCAAAATCACACGCCCGAGCTGTTAGCGCCATGTAGGTCAACGAAGGATTCACGCATGACGAAGATGTCATGCATGCTCCGTCGGTTACGAAAAGATTCTTGGCATCATGCGCCTGATTATGCGCATTCAAGACCGAGGTCTTCGGATCGCGGCCCATGCGTGCCGTTCCCATTTCGTGGATCGTCAGTCCCGGAGCATTGTTTTCGACAAATGGCGTGATGTTCTTGGCGCCCGCGGCAGTCAGCATCTCTGAAGCGGCAACGCTCATATCCTGCAACAACGCCCGTTCATTCTCGCGCCAGGCACAAGTGATTCGCAGAGCTGGAATGCCCCATGCATCTTTCTTTTCGGGATCTAGTTCGATCACATTTTCGTGGTTCGGTAGGCACTCGCCAAATCCGTAGAAATCAAAGCGCCACGGTCCTGGTTTTCTGAGCGCATTTTTGAAATCGGCTCCGAACCCAGCTAGCTCCAACCCTCTGCCCCAATCGTCGCGCGAAGCTCCGCCTTGGAATCCGTATCCCCGCAGGAATTCTGCGCGCTTTTCTTTTACATTTCGAAATCTCGGAATATAGATTCCATTGGGCCGCCTGCCCTGCGGCATCTTGTCCTCATGCCCAGGGATTTCCGCAGATGCCCCGCCACCCATGACATGGTCCATCACGTTCCGGCCGAGTTCGCCACTTGAGTTGCCCAAGCCATTTGGGAATTCCGTGCTCGTCGAATGCAGAAGAATGCGTGTCGACTCGAAGGCCGATGCGCACAGGAATACGACTTTCGCTTTGAATTCCATGGTGTCGTGCGTTTGTCCGTCGATAACACGCACGCCGGTCACCTTGCGGCTTGCCGGATCAAACACCAAGCTGTGCACAACACTGTGCGGGCGTACCGTGAGCTTCCGCGTAGCCAGCGCCGCCGGCAGCGTCGAGTTGAGACTTGAGAAATACGACTTCGTAATGCAACCACGCGCGCACGGACCGCAATAGTGGCAGGCCGCACGGCCGCGATGCGCTTGCGTCAAAATCGCGGTGCGCCCGATTGTCATCCGCCGTTCAGTTCCGAAGTGCTTCGCCACCGCATCCCTGACGGTTTCTTCGGCGCATGTAAATTCCATGGGTGGCAGAAACTTTCCGTCCGGCAGTTGCGGCAAGCCTTCCGCTTTCCCACTCACTCCAATGAAATCTTCGACATAGTCATACCAGGGCGAAATATCTTGATACCGAATCGGCCAGTCAACAGCGATTCCGTCTCGCTGATTCGCTTCGAAATCAAGATCGCTCCAACGGTAGGACTGGCGGCCCCACATGATTGACCGTCCACCTACCTGCCTGCCACGAATCCAGAGAAATGACTTCCCAGTCGGGGTCGTGTACGGGTTTTCGGTGTCATTGACGAAGAACTTGCTGTTCCACTCATCCACCCCACTGCTCGTCGTCTGGATGGGCTGGTCCTTGCTCGTTGTCCGACGATCCCCCATGCCCCGGTAGCGTTGCTTCCAAACTGGAACATGCTCAACGTAGTCCTTTGCCGGATCGATCGGTCGCCCGGCCTCCAACACCAGCGTTTCAAGCCCTTTTTCAGAAAGCTCTTTTGCTGCCCATCCGCCCGTGATCCCCGACCCCACCACGATGGCATCGTAATTCTTGCTCGCCATTAGCTTTGCTCCTTGGCCGGGATCGGCGCGCACTGTTCGTGCGCCGAAGGAATGATTTCGTAATGCAATTCCTCCTGCTCGCCCACTTGCGACGTGTAGTAGCCGACCAAGGTCAGGCTCTTCATCATGTAATAGAAAGTCTTCTCTGCTAAGACCCTTCGACCATCGCGGTTCGGCTCAATATGGCTCTGCGCTTTCACGAGTTCCTCGTCCAGCGCGCGCATCACCTCGGTCTGTTGAGCGACCGTGCTCTCAAGAAAATTCTTGCCGAACAATCCTTGGCTGCGCTGGTCGACATCTGCGAGTCCATCCAGAAAAATCTTTTTGTCAGCATCGTCCGACCAATCGCTCAGGATCAGGTCGATAAATTCGCTCACTCGCGCGCCTTTTGCGCCGGGTGTATCAGTCGCCGGAATAATCAATTCAGACATGGTCTCCACCATCGCATTTTGTGCGGGTGTGAAGGTCTTAAGATCCGGCTTCTCTGTGATTTGCGTTTGGAGACTACGGAAGAACGCCAAAGCATCGCGTGAAAGAAGTGGTAAAGTTGCGGCCCCGGCCAATAACTTCAGCGCATTGCGCCTTTGCATTCTGATTCACCCCAAAACTAGGAGAGACCGTTAGGTTAACCCCCGGTACTTCAACCGTCAATCCCGAGCGCCATTAGAAAATCGATTTGTTAGTGGCTTCGATGGCTTGCTCGCGAGCCTTGCGAAGCGTGTCTACCAAGTCTCCCTCGGACTCGAATTCCATGGCCACGTAGTCCTTGTATTTCAACTCCGCCAGTTTGCGATAGATGCTCGCATAAGCGATCTCTCCGGTGCCAGGCTGATGGCGCCCGGGTACATCTGCGACATGGATCAATCCAACAAAGCTGATGTTCTCCGTAAGTTTCTTGATCAGATTCCCTTCGGAAATCTGCTCGTGGTAAAAGTCGTAAAGGAATTTGACCCGTGGATGGTTCACTTCACGAATAATGTCGAATCCCTCCGCCACCGAGGTCAGGTAATATCTAGGATTTTCTTCCTGATCGATGTTTTCAAGCAGCAGTCGCAGACCATGCTTCTCCGCAACTTCGGCACCCCGCTTTAGCGACTCAATACACGCTTGGTGTTGTTGCTCGCGGGATGCGCCTTCCACCCGATCGCCTGACAACACAATGATGTCAGAACACTCAAGTTTCTTGGCTGTGGGAACGAAGGAGTTGAGGTCTGCCACGAATGCGTCGATCCCGTGAGGATCGGCAATTCCCTTCCACACTCCGGCTGTCGCATCGAAGGTTAACTTTAGCTGACGTTTTCGGGAGTTTGCTCGCTGGAAATCGGCGTCCGACCAACCCTTGAACTCGTCGACCAGTTCCACTGCGGAGTAGCCAGCCTGTGCAACCTTCTCGAGCCGCAGCTCGAACGGAAGATTCTTATCCACCGTCCACAGCATCACCGAAAACTTGAATGGTGGTTCGTTAGCGACCGCGCTGAACGCTGGGATTGAAGACAAAACCGCTCCAGCCGACGCCCCAACCAAATTGCGTCCAAAATCGCGACGATCCATAGGTGTGCGAACAATGCCTGCTGTCAAGATGTTGTACCGGCCAACAACTCTTCGCGTACGTTTTTCAGCACATACAGCGCTCTCTGGACTCCGACTTGGCCGGGAAGAATCGGGTCTTCATTCTCGATGCTTAGAATTCCCTGGTAGTTGACATCCATATACGCTTTCACGATTTCCTTCCAGGTACCGGCGCTGTGTCCGTATCCGACTGCTCGAAACGTTTCTGACGCCTGTGGCAACTCATTCGTTTCGAACGCGAAATTCAGCACACCATATTTCGCAACATTGTCTTTGAAGAACACCGTGTCTTTCATGTGCGCATGAAACAGCATGTTGTTTTTGCCCAGGAAGTGAATGACTTCTACCGCGTCGCACCCCTGCCAGAACAAGTGGCTAAGATCACAGTTAGCTCCAATCTCTTCACCAACAGCCTCGCGAAGCTTCATCAGCGTCATTGGGTTATAGACCACAAACCCGGGATGCATCTCGAAAGCAAGCTTGTGAATGCCGTGCTCGCGCGCAAATTTCGCTGCATCCGTCCAGTACGGAATTACTTTCTCTTTCCACTGCCAGTTCAAAATCTGATCGAACTCCGGAGGCCATCGGTACGTTGCCCAGTTCGGCATGGTATCGCCCGGAGCTCCCCCCGGGCACCCCGAAAACCCTACGATCACCGGCACTTCCAGCCGCTCTGCAAGCTGCACCGTCTTGCGGAATGTCAGCGCATCACGGGCAGCAATCTTCGCATCAGGGTGAACGGGATTTCCGTGACAGCTGAGCGTCGCCACCTCAATGTTCTTGCTCTCGAACTTCTTTTTCCAGGCCTTCGCTTTCGCCGGATCCTGCAGGAGTTCGTCCAGCGGACAGCGGCGATTTCCCGGAAAGCCGCCAGTCCCCATCTCAACTGCTTCAATGCCCCAACTCGAAATCAGATCTAGCATCTGGTCCAGCTCCATCTGCTCAAAAACCGGATCAAATACTCCGATCGGTATCTTCCGCTTGGAAACAGATTTCGCTTGGGGACCAGCATTGGCGGCGGTAAATGCACCGCTGGGATTCGCCGGGGATGCACTGCTTCCGAAGGCCGGAAGCGCGCTCGTGGTTGCGCCTAGGGCTGCAACGGTACCCGCGGTA
>Ga0207643_10000374_pt1 | contig 30050 bp, 28 predicted proteins | sample KBSMisM62_FD_184313 | JGI IMG/M metagenome (GOLD analysis project Ga0207643, IMG submission 184313) | Miscanthus rhizosphere microbial communities from Kellogg Biological Station, Michigan, USA - KBS Miscanthus M6-2 (SPAdes) (version 2) | ecosystem: Host-associated > Plants > Roots >... | reverse complement strand
AGAGACGTAGTCCGACGCCGAGCTACCGCTCCGGGCAGACGATCTCCGACCGGCTACGTCTCTGCGCCCCGAGCCGGAGCAGAGACGCAGTCGGACGCCGAGCTACCGCGCCAGGCAGACGATCTCCTACCGGCTACGTCTCTGCGCCCCGAGCCGGAGCAGAGACGTAGTCCGACGCCGAGCTACCGCGCCAGGCAGACGATCTCCTACCGGCTACGTCTCTGCGCCCCGAGCCGGAGCAGAGGCGCGGTGCGCGTCGGGCGCCGAGCCGAGACGGCGTTCCGACGCCGGATAGGTCATTGCAGCGCGGGTCGGAACGATGACGCAGCCGGAAGAGTGGTTGTCGGCGCCCGCCTTTATCCACAAGCCGCGTCTTTGTCCACAGATTCGATGCGGGTCTTCCGGCCCGCTCGCACCAAGGATGAGGCTGCCTGCATGACCGAATTCCTCGACGTCCCCGGACTCGTACGCCGTGCCCGCCGCATCGCCGACGTCAGTCAGCGGGAGATGGCGAGCGCCGCGCAGGTGAGTCCGACGTCGATCGCCCGGGCGGAGTCGGCCGGCCGGGTGACTCTTGACGTGCTCGAACGGGTGCTCACCGTTGCCGGACTTCGGTTGGTCGTCATCGACGGTTCCGGCGACGCAGTGCACGGCATGCGGCCCGATGCAGTGCGCGACCGGTCTGGTCGGCGCCTGCCCGCCCATCTCGACCCCTTCCCGTACTGGGGCGTAGGCCGCCCGTACCGCGCTGATCGGCCTTACCCGCGACCTCCGGGAAGTGTGTCGTTCCGCCGGCGCAGCGTCGGCATGCGACGGGACCGAACGGGGCGGCCGGACGACCACCCCACCCCGACCGAGGTGTTGCCACCGCGCCGCCCACGCAGGCCCATATACCTGCCCGGCGACGACTGCCGCTGCGGTCCCGAGTGCGAGCGGCTCTGCGTCGAGTCCTGCGAGTGCCAGTGCGAGCCGGGTTCAGGCCAGGCGGCGGTGGATGACGACCAGGAGCTGGGTCAGCCCGGCCGCACCGAGCGCGATCCAGGCGCCGGCACCGAGGGTGGCGAGCAGGTCCGCCCGCGCCGTCAGCACGCCGCAGCCCAGCAGCAGGAACGCGGTCAGGATGACCCGGGTCGGCCGCTCCCAGAGGGTGACCACGCCCACCTCGCCCATGCCGGCGTTGCCGGCCCGCGCCCTGGCGTACTCCTGCAGCATCATGAGCGACCCGCCGGCCACGCACACCGGCCCGGGAGCGCCGAGGAACCACAGCGCCAGCAGGTACGCGGCGTCGGAGAGCCGGTCGGCCAGCGAGTCGAGCACGAAGCCCCAGCGGGTGGTGCGGCCGGACAGGACCGCCACCGCCCCGTCGAGGTTGTCCAGCAGGCCGGCCAGCACCACGATCGGGACGGCGACCAGCGGCCACCGCCCGCCCGGGGCGGCCACCACGGCCACCGCGGCCGAGACGAGCACACCCCAGGCGGTGAGCACGCCCGGCGACACGCCTCGGGTGGCGAGCGGCCGGGCCAGCCGGTACGCCAGCGAGAGCCAGCGACCGGCCAGGTCGCTTCGCGCCGGCGCGTAGCCGCCGTGCAGCGGGGCCCAGCGCGCCAGGTAGCCGGCCAGGTCCGGGACGGGCTCGACCGGCCGGCGGGCGGTGAGCACGGTCAGGACCAGCAGCACCACCCCCACCGCCGCGAGCGCCGCGACGGCCGGCCCCGCGGTCACCTCAGGCGCGGGCCAGGGGGGCGCCGAGGCCCAGCGCCGCGTAGACCTCGCGGGTCGCCGTCGATCGGTTCAACGTGTAGAAGTGCAGGCCCGGCACGCCCTCGGCGAGCAGCCGCTCGCACAGCCTGGTCGCGTGCTCCACCCCGACCCGGCGGACCGCGGCCGGGTCGTCCTCGACCGCGTGCAGCTCGGCGGCCAGGTCGGCCGGGAACGCCGCGCCGGACAGCTGGGCGGACCGCTCGATGCCGCGCACGTTGGTGATCGGCATGATGCCGGCGATGATCGGCACGTCACAGCCGAGTGCCGAGACCCGGTCCCGCATCCGCAGGTAGTCCTCGGCCCGGAAGAACATCTGGGTGATCGCGAAGTCGGCGCCGGCCCGGCACTTGGCGATGAAGTAGCGGGTGTCCGAGTCGAGGTCGGGCGAGCGCGGGTGCTTCTCCGGGAACGCGGCCACCCCGACGCAGTAGTCGCCGTGGGCCCTGACCAGCCGGACCAGGTCCTCGGCGTACTCGAGGCCCTGCGGGTGGGCCCGCCACTCGCCGAGCGGGTCGCCGGGCGGGTCACCGCGCAGCGCCAGCACGTTGCGCACGCCGGCGCCGGCCAGCCGGCCGACCACGTGCCGCAGCTCGGCGACCGAGTGGCCGACCGCGGTGAGGTGGGCCATCGGCAGCAGCGTGGTGTCGGTGGCGATCCGCTCGGTGATCTCCACGACCCGGTCGCGGTTGGACCCGCCGGCCCCGTACGTCACCGACACGAACGACGGCCGCAGCGGCTCCAGCTGGCGGATGGCCTGCCAGAGCTGACGCTCGCCTTCGTCGGTCTTCGGGGGGAAGAACTCGAAGGAGAAGGTCGGTCCGCCCGCCGCGAGCCGGTCCCGCACGGTTCCCGTCATGGCGGCCAGCGTAGCGGCAGGCCACCGACCGGCCATGCGCGCAGATCACAACAGGCGGAACCGGCGCCGCTCCCGGATACTCCCCAGGACAACGACGTGACTTGCCCCTGGAGCGATCGTGACCTCGACGCAGGACCGGCCCGGCCTGGCGCTGCACCCTGTGTCCGGGCCCGCCGCCGTGGCCGACCGCGCGGATCTGCGCCGGCGGGTCGCGGACGCGCTCGCGGCGTTCCTCGATCGGCAGGACGCGCGGTTAGGCGCGGTCGGCACCGAGGCCGCCGAGCTGGTCCGTGCCGTCCGCGAGCTGCTCGGCGGCGGGAAGCGGCTGCGGCCCGCGTTCGGCTACTGGGGCTGGCGCGGCGCCGGGATGCCCGACGACGAACGGGTCGTCACCGCGGTCGCCGCGCTGGAACTGTTCCAGGCCTGCGCGCTCATCCACGACGACGTCATGGACCGCAGCGAGACCCGGCGGGGGCGGCCGGCCGCGCACCGCCGGTTCGGCCGGCTGCACGGATCGGCCGGCTGGCGCGGCGACGGGGACAGCTTCGGCACCGGCGCGGCGATCCTGCTCGGCGACCTGTGCCTGGCCTGGACCGACGAGATGTTCTTCGGCAGCGGGCTCGAGCCGGCCCGGCTCGACCGGGCTCGGCCGCTGTTCGACGAGATGCGCACCGAGCTGATGGGCGGGCAGTACCTCGACCTGCTGGAGCAGGCCAGGGGCGGCGGCTCGGTGGTGCGCGCCCGGCGGGTCATCCAGTTCAAGAGCGCCCGCTACAGCGTGCTGCGCCCGCTGCAGCTCGGCGCGGCGCTCGCCGGTGCGGAGCGCCCGCTGCTGGCCGGGTACGAGGCGTACGGGCTGACGCTGGGCGAGGCGTTCCAGCTGCGCGACGACGTCCTCGGCGTCTTCGGCGACCCGGCCCAGACCGGCAAGCCGGCCGGCGACGACCTGCGCGAGGGCAAGCGGACCGTGCTCGTCGCGCTGGCCAGCCGGTCCAGCAGCGCGACCCAGGCGCGGCTGCTCGACCGGCACCTCGGCGACCCGGGCCTGGACGAGGCCGGGCTGGCCGTGCTGCGGGAGATCATCGTGGCCACCGGGGCACTGGCGGAGGTGGAACGGATGATCCGCAGCTGCACCGAGCAGGCGGTGGCCGCGCTCGCGGCATCGCCGGTCGACTCGTGCGCGGAGGTCGCGCTGCACGAGTTGGCCACCGCCGCCACCGTCCGCACGCTCTGAGCCGGAGGACGACGGGCGTGCGGACGGTGGTCGGGCGGACGGACCGGGTGGTCGTGGTCGGGGCTGGGCTCGGCGGGCTGTCGGCGGCGCTGCGGCTGGCCGCGGCCGGCCGGGAGGTGACCGTGCTGGAGCGCGCCGCGGTGCCGGGCGGGCGGGCCGGGCGGCTGGAGCTCGGCGGCTACGGCTTCGACACCGGGCCGACGGTGTTGACCATGCCGGGGTTGATCGGCGACGCGCTCGGCGCGGTCGGCGAGCGGCTGGAGGACTGGCTGGAGCTCGAGCCGCTCGATCCGGTCTACCGCGCGTTCTACCCGGACGGGTCGACGCTGGACGTGCACGCCGACGTCGAGGCGATGGCGGCGGAGGTCGAGCGGGTCTGCGGGCCGGCCGAGGCGGCCGGCTACCGGCGGTTCGCGGACTACGTGAGCGCGCTCTACCGGGCCGAGATGCGCTCGTTCATCGACCGCAACCTCGACTCGCCGCTCGGGCTGCTCGGTCCCGACCTGCTCCGGCTGCTGCGGCTGCGCGGGTTCGGCCGGCTCGCCCCTGCGGTGGCCCGGCACCTGAAGGACCCGCGTACCCAGCGGGTGTTCTCCTTCCAGGCCCTGTACGCCGGCCTGTCGCCGTACTCGGCGCTGGCGATCTACGCGGTGATCGCCTACATGGACTCGGTCGCCGGGGTGTGGTTCCCGCGCGGTGGCATGCACGCGGTGCCGAGGGCGCTGGCCGGGGCGGCGGAGAAGCACGGCGTGCGGTTCCGGTACGGCACCGAGGTCGCCCGGGTGGAGGTCGACGCCGGCCGGGCCAGGGCCGTGCACACCACCGGCGGCGAGCGGATCGAGGCCGACGTGGTCGTGCTCAACCCCGACCTGCCGGTCGCCTACCGGGACCTGCTGCCGCCCGGGGTCGCTCCGCGTCGGGTCGGCCGGCTGCGCTACTCGCCGTCCTGCGTGGTGCTGCACGCCGGCTCGACCGCCGCGTACACGAAGATCGCGCACCACAACATCCACTTCGGCCGGGCCTGGCGGCGCACGTTCGACGAGATCATCCGGGACGGCCGGCTGATGTCCGACCCGTCCCTGCTGGTGACCAACCCGACCCGGACCGACCCGACCCTCGCGCCGGCCGGGCGGCAGGCCTACTACGTGCTCGCGCCGACCCCGAACCTCAGCGCCGGCATCGACTGGGCCGGCACCGGACCGCGCTACCGGGACGAGCTGGTCGCCGTCCTGGAGGCCCGCGGGTACGCCGGCTTCGGCGCCGGGATCGAGGTTGAACGGCTCGTGACGCCGGCCGACTGGGCCGCGTCCGGGCTGGCCGCGGGCGCACCGTTCGCGGCCGCGCACACGCTCACCCAGACCGGGCCGTTCCGCCCGCCGACGCTCGCCCGCGGGCTGGACAACGTGGTCTTCGCCGGCTCGGGCACCCAGCCGGGGGTCGGCGTGCCGATGGTGCTGCTGTCCGGCCGGCTCGCCGCCGAGCGCATCACCGGCCGCCGGCGGTAGGCGGCGAACGACCTGTGACGGTTCGGGTGGAGTCGTAGCGGTCAGTGACGAGATACGCACCAGCAGGCGCGATCGGTCGACGCTCCGCGTCCGTGCGGGAATCGTTTCGACGGAGCCGGTAATCTTGAAGGCTGTGCTCGCCACGCTCCCGCCCCGGCTCTCCCGATTCCGGGCGGTCGGGGAGCTGCGGCTCCTCGACCGCTACCGGATCCTCGGGCTCGCCGGGTCACTCGCGCTCGCGACCGGCGGCGTCGCCGCCGGCGCGCTACCGCGGCATGACCCGTTCACGCAGTTCCGGGTCGTCCAGTGGCTGCGCGCCGGGGAGCCGATCGCGCTCGTGATCGGCTACACCGGGCTCGCCCTGCTCGTGGTCGCGTGGCTGTTCCTCGGCCGGCGGATCGGCACCCCGGACGGACCGAACCGGCGCTCGCTGGTGATCACGCTGGCCGTCTGGTCGGCGCCGCTGGCGCTGGCCCCGCCGATGTTCAGCCGGGACGTGTACTCCTACGGCGCGGTCGGCTGGATGGTGCACGTCGGCGCCAGCCCGTACTTCTGGGGTCCGGGCGCGCTGCCCGACAACCCCTACCTGGCCGACGTGCCGGGCATCTGGTCGCACACGCCGACCCCGTACGGCCCGGCCTTCCTGCAACTGGCCCGCTGGGTGGTCGACCTGTCCGGCGACCAGACGGTGCCGACCGTGCTCGGCATGCGGCTGATCGCGCTGGTCGGCGTCGTGCTGCTGGTCCGGTACGTGCCGCGGCTGGCGGCGCACTGCGGGGTGCCGGCCGACCGCGCGCTCTGGCTGGCCGTGCTCAACCCGCTGGTGCTGTTCCACTTCGTCAGCGGCGCGCACAACGACGCGCTGCTGATGGGCCTGGTCGTGGCCGGGCTGGTGCTGGTGCTCGACCGCCGGGTGCTGCCGGGCGTGCTGCTGCTGTCGATGGCACTGCTGGTCAAGGCGCCGGCCGCGCTGGCGCTGGTGTTCGTGGTGCCGTTCTGGGCGCAGCGGTTGACCGGGCGGTGGCGGCTTGCCCGGGCCGCGGCCGGCGTCGGCGCGGTCTCCGCCGCCGTCGTCGCGCTGGTCTCCTGGGCCACCGGCCTCGGCTACGGCTGGGTCAGTGCGCTCAACACGCCCGGCACGGTGCGCAACTGGCTGTCCGGGACGACGCTGGCCGGCGAGGCCGTCGGCGCGCTCGCGCACCTGTTCGGGGTCGGCGACACCGCCACCATGGACACCGCGATCGCGGTGTTCCGCGGCGCCGGCGGGGTGGCCGCGTTGGTGATCGTGCTGCTGCTGCTCGCGCACATGGACCGGCGCGGGTTCATCGCCTCGCTCGGGCTCGGCTTCGTCGCCGCGGTCGCACTCAGCCCGGTGGTGCAGCCCTGGTATCTGCTGTGGGGTTTCATCCTGATCGCCGCCGGCACGTCGAACCTGCGTACCCGCACCGCCGTGGTCACGGCATCCGCCGCTCTGGCGGTGGTGGTGATGCCGAAGGGCGGCACGGTGGACGTCAGCGCGATCATCCAGGCGGTGCTGTGCGCCGCGGTGGTCGTCGCCGCGGCGGTCCTGTTCGAGCTGCTACCCGGCCGGGCCGGCCCGGGCGACCAGTGGTCCGACCGTCCCGCTCCGGAGCCCGTGCCGCGCGCAGTGCGCGAGCTGTGACGGCGCCGGCGACCGTGCCCGCCGCGGTCACCGCCCTCCGCGACAGCCGGCTGGGTCGGGCCGCCCGGGCCCGCTGGGCCGGCTGGGGCAGCCCGCACCTGCGCAAGATCGTCCTGGTCGGCCTCGGCGGCTCGGCGCTGCTCGCGCTGGGCTCGCTCGGGGCCGGCGCTCCCCCGGTCTACGACCCGGTCAAGCGCACCCCGGTGCTCGCGCTGCTGCGCGACCCGATCGGCGAGCGGGCCGCCCTCGCCTTCGTCTACGCCGGGCTGGCCGTCCTCGGCATGGCGTGGCTCTACCTCGGCCGGGCCCTGCGCCGGGGCGAGGAGGGCACCGACACCGGCCGGCTGCTGAAGATCGCCGCGCTGTGGGGGGCGCCGCTGGTCTTCAGCGTCCCGCTGTTCAGCCGCGACCTGTACGCGTACGCCGCGCAGGCGCAGATCGCGCACGCCGGCCTCGACCCGTACCGGTTCGGGCCGGTGTCGCTGCCCGGGCCGTTCCTGGACGAGATCTCCGGGATGTGGGTGGACACGCCGGCGCCGTACGGGCCGCTGTTCCTCGGGATCGGCCGCGCGGTCGCGACCGTGACCGGCGACCGGGTCGTGACCACGGTGTTCGTGATGCGGCTGGTCGCCGTGGCCGGCGTGCTGCTGACCGCCCGCTACCTGCCCCGGCTGGCCAGGGCGGCCGGTGGCGACCCGCGGGTGGCGGTCTGGCTCGGCGTCGCCAACCCGCTCGTACTGGCGCACTTCGTCGCCGGCGGGCACAACGACGCGCTCATGGTCGGGCTGGTCGTGGCCGGGCTGACCGTGGCGATCGAGGCGACCGAGGAGCGCTGGGTCGCCGTCGGAGTCGTGCTCTGCTCGGCCGCCGTGCTGGTCAAGGCCCCGGCCGCGGTGGCGGTCGCGTTCCTGGCCTGGGTGTGGGCCGGCCGGCTGTCCGGGCGGGCGGTGCTGGTCCGGGCCTGCGTGCGGACCGGGGTGGTGGCCGCGGTCTCGATCACCGTGATCACCGGGCTCACCGGGCTCGGCTTCGGCTGGATCGACCAGCTCAACGCGTCCAGCCAGGTGCTCACCTGGGTGTCGGTGCCGACCGCGATCGGGATGCTCATCGAGCTGCTGCGGGGCGTGCCCAACTTCGTGACGTACCAGGACCCGGTGATCGCCGCGGTCCGGTTCGGCGGCCAGGTCGTCACCGCGGCGGTGCTGTTCTGGCTGTGGCTGCGGGCCGGCCGGGCCGGGTGGGTGCGGATGCTCGGGCTGTCGCTGCTCGCGGTGGTGTTCCTCGGCCCGGTCGTGCAGCCCTGGTATGTGCTGTGGGGGCTGACCGTGCTCGGCGCGACCCGGCTGGACCGGCGGGCGTGGCTGGTGTTCGCCGGCACCAGCTTCTGGCTGTCGATGATGATCGCGCCGCAGGGCTCGAACCTGTTCCTCGACTGGGCGCCGGTGATCGCGATGCCGCTGGCCGCCGCGGTGGCCACGATCGCGGTGCTGGGCCGGTCCCGGGACGAGGTGGTCGAGCCGGTCGCCGCGCCGGGCAAGCTGGTGGTCTCCGCGCCTCCCGGCGACCGGGAGCTCGGGCCGGTGGCCTCGGTCCGGTGAGCGCCCGCGAGCTGGACGCCGCCGGCATCACCGACCCCGCGCTGCGGGCCTCGTACGAGTGGTGCCGCCGGCTCAACGCCGCGCACGGGCGGACCTACTACCTGGCCACGCTGCTGCTGCCGCCGGCCAAGCGGCCGTACGTGCACGCGCTCTACGGGTTCGCCCGGTACGCCGACGAGATCGTGGACGACCTCGGCTCCACGCTGACCGCCGCGGAGAAGGCGGACTGGCTGGCCGGCTGGGGCGCGCGGTTCCTGGCCGGCGTGCGGGCCGGCGGGTCCGATGACCCGATCGGTCGGGCGGTCGTCGACACGGTCCGCCGGTGGGACATCCCGCTCGCGCTGTTCGAGGACTTCCTCGCCTCGATGCGGATGGACCTGACGGTCACCGGCTACCGGACGTACGCGGACCTGATGGGCTACGTCTGGGGCTCGGCCGCGGTGATCGGGCTGCAGATGGTGCCGGTGCTGGAGCCGACCGTGCCGCGGGCGGTCGCCGAGCCGTACGCGGTCGACCTCGGCGTCGCGTTCCAGCTGTCGAACTTCATCCGGGACGTCGGCGAGGACCTCCGTCGCGGCCGGGTGTACCTGCCGGGCGAGGATCTCGACCTGTTCGGGGTCGACCGGCCGCGGCTGGCCCGGGGGGTGGTGGACGGGCCGATCCGGCGGCTGCTGGCCTTCGAGATCGCCCGGACCCGGGAGCTCTACCGGGCGGCCGGGCCGGGCGTGCGGCTGCTGCACCCGACCAGCCGGGACTGCATCGAGACCGCGATCCGGCTGTACGGCGGGATCCTCGACGAGGTCGAGCGGGCCGACTATCGGGTGCTGGACCGGCGGGTCGCGGTCGGGCCGGCGCGCCGGGCCCGGGTGGCGGTCCCCGGGCTGGCCCGGGCCTTCGCGGCGAGGCGCGGATGAGTGAGCCGGAGCGCTCGCGGTGCGAGCGGGCAGCGACCGGACCTGAGCCGGCCGAGGCAGCGGGTCCGGTCCGGTCGAGGAGCCGGCGGTGACCGCGTTCGCGCTGGTGCACGGCGGCTGGCACGGCGGCTGGTGCTGGCAGCTGGTGCAGGCGGAGCTCGCCGCCCGCGGGCACACCTCGGTCGCGCCGGACCTGCCGATCACCGACCCGGCCGCGGGCGCGCTCGCCTACGCCGACGCGGTGCTGGCCGCGCTGCCGGCCGGGGAGGTCGTGCTGGTCGCCCACTCGCTGGCCGGGCTGGTCGCGCCGCTGGTGGCGGCGGCGGCGCCGGTGCGGCGGGTGGTCAACCTGGCCGCCATGCTGCCGGAGCCGGGCCGCAGCGTGGACGACCGGGCCAGGGCCGGTCAGCGGATGACCCGGCGCGGGATCGGCCGCGCCCAGCAGGTCCACGACGACGGGTCGACGTCGTTCCGGCCGGACGGGGCGGTCGAGCTGCTCTACCCGGACAGCCCGCCCGACCGGGCGGCGTGGGCGGTGGCCCGGCTGTGCCGGCAGCACTGGCGGATCACCGCGGAGCCGAGCCCGGTCCCGGCCGGACCGACCGCGCCGGCGACCTACGTGCTGTGCGCCGAGGACCGGATCATCGACGCCGACTGGGCCCGGGCCGCGGTGCCGGACCCGGTCGAGCTGCCGGGCGACCACTGCCCGTTCCTGGCCCGCCCGGCCGAGCTGGCCGACCTGCTCGTCTCGCTGTAGGTCACTCGGGATCGTTGCCGGCGCCGGTCGCGGCCCGCGGGGACGCAGCAGCGGCACGCTGACGATCAGCACCGCCCGGAGGCCCGGTTGCCCTTTCGGCTACCGCGAGACGCCCTTGCGGCCCAGCCAGACCCAGGTCGAGAGGGTGAGCGTCACCATCGCGTAGCCGAACAGGATGTCCTCGACCGGAGCGAACGCGACCCGCCAGCCGAGGATCGCGCCGGGGTCGTACCGGACGATGTCGAACCCGGTGAGGATCCCGTTCACGAGCAGCTGGAAGAACAGCACGATCGCGTACGCCGTCCAGTACGTGCGCCGGCGGACCAGCCAGGTGCGCAGCAGCACGGTGTCGACGAGCACCGCGCCGGCGACGCCGAGCAGCGCCAGCTGGGTGTAGCTCACCGGCCGGCGGGCTCGCGCGGCTCGTCCCCGACCGGCCAGCGCTTCACCGCCCGCACCGCCTCGAAGGCGAGGATCGCGCAGGTCGGCGTGACCAGGAAGAACAGCAGCTCGTCCAGCGGCAGCCGGCCGGGCAGCAGGATCCCGGTCATCCGGTGCAGGTCGTAGGTCCAGTGCCGGGCGTGGATCGCGTACAGGTCCCAGGCGACGAACACGACCAGGGTGGGGGCGAGCGCGAGCAGCCAGCGGCGCCACCGCGCGTAGACCCGGGTGCGCAGCAGGATCTCCAGCGGCGCGGTGCCGATCAGGCACGCGGCGAGCACCGCGACGTAGGCGAAGTGGCTCACTTGGGTGCCAGCCTCGTCCGCAGGGACCGGGCGGCGGCCTCCGGATCGTCGGCCTCGGTGATCGCGCGGACCACGACGACCCGGGTCGCGCCCGCGTCGAGCACCTGGTCGAGCCGGTCCGCGTCGATCCCGCCGATCGCGAACCACGGCCTGGTCGCGGTGGCGGCCGCATACCGGGTCAGGTCGAGGCCGGGGGCGGGGCGGCCGGGCTTGGTCGGGGTCGGCCAGGTCGGGCCGACGCAGAAGTAGTCCACGTCCGGCTCGACCTCGGCCGCGTCGACCTGGGCCCGGTCGTGGGTGGACCGGCCGACCAGCGGCGCCGACCCGATCAGCCGGCGCGCGGCCGGCACCGGCAGGTCGTCCTGGCCGAGGTGCAGCACGTCGGCGCCGGCGGTCGCGGCCAGGTCGGCCCGGTCGTTGACGGACCAGAGCGCGCCGTGTCGGCGGGCCGCGTCGGCCAGCACCTCGAGCAGCGCCAGCTCCTCGCGCGCCTCGAGCCCCTTCTCCCGCAACTGCACGATGTCAGCGCCGCCCCGCAGCGCGGCCTCGACGAACTCCTCGAAATCGCCCCGCTCCCGCCGCCCGTCCGTACACAGGTAGAGCCGCGCACCGGCCAGCCGCCCCCGTAGCCAGGCCGGGTCGCCGCCGGCGGCCGCCTGCTCTCCAGCCACCGCGGGCTGCCCGGCGGTCGGGTGGGGAGGGAGGGTGCGGTCAACCACCGGCCACGGCCCGGACGAGTTCGAGGCGGTCGCCGTCGGCGAGGACGACGCCGTCCAGCTCGGAGCGGACCAGCGCCTCGCCGTTGTGCTCGACGACGACCGTGCCGGGCCGCAGCCCGAGCTCCGCCAGCAGCGCGACCAGGCCGAGCCCGTCCGGCACCTCCCGGTCGCCGCCGTTCACCGTGACCCGCATCAGATCGCGAGCGCCTGGGCGCGCCGCTTCACCTCCTTGCCCCGGTCGGCGATCAAGGCTTGCACCGGGGTGCCCGGCAGTGTGTCGTCCGGGGTGTGCAGCCAGCGGATCGCCGCCTCGTCGTCGTAGCCGCCGTCGCGCAGCAGGGTCAGCACCCCGGACAGGCCCTTGACGACCGCGCTTCCGTCGAGGAACGCGGCCGGCACCCGCAGCACCCCGCCTTCCCGCTGGCCGGCGAGCCCGCCGTCGCGCAGCAGCTGGTGCACCCGGGTGACCGGCACGCCGAGCCGCTCGGCCACGTCCGGCACCGTCAACCACTCGACCTGCTCACTCACGTCCCCAAGCCTGCCATGGTCGGGCCGTCCCAACCCGGTGACAGGCTCACAGCGAGCGGATCGGCACGTCCGGGTCGGCGAGCCGGTCCGGGTCCACCACCCGGCCGGCGTCGACGACCCGCCGCGCCTGCATCGCGTCCTTCTGCCGGTCGACGGTGAGCAGGCCGGTCAGCCGGCCGGCCGAGTCGAGCCACCCCGCGACCCAGCCGGTGGGGGCGGCCGGGTCGCCGCGCCGGACGGCCGGACCGTCCGACCGCCAGCCGACCCACTGCAGGTAACGGCCGAACTGCTCGGACCACACGTACGGGACCGGGTCGTAGACGGCCGGCGTCCCGAGCAGGGTCGCGGCCGCCACGGTCGGCGCTCGCAGCGCGTCGTCCCAGTGCTCGGTGCGTACCCGCCGCCCGGTCCGCGGCGACCAGCGGGCAGCGCAGTCGCCGACCGCGACGACGCCGGGCAGCGTGCTGCGGGCCGCCTCGTCCACCACCACCCCGCCGCTGGCCGGGTCGACCTCGATCCCCGACCCCGCGAGCCAGTCCAGCTGCGGCCGGACGCCGACCGCCTCGACCACCACGTCCGCGTCGACCCGGCCCCCGCCGGCCAGCCCCACGCCGCGGGAGTCGACGCCGGCGACGGCGGCGCCGGTGCGCAGGGTGACGCCGGCCTCGGCGTACCAGGGAACGGTCCAGCCGCCCGCGGTCGGACCCAACGCGGTCACCAGCGGGGCCACGCCGGCCTCCAGCACGGTCACCGTGCAGCCCCGGTGCGCGGCCGCGGTGGCCACCTCGGCGCCGATCCAGCCGGCGCCGACCACGACCACGTGCGCGCCGGGCACCAGGGCCGCCCGCAGCCGGATCGCGTCGGCCGCGGTCCGCAGCACGTACGCACCGCCGTCCGAGCCGGCCAGCCGCCGCGGCAGCGCGCCGACCGCGAGCACGAGCCCGTCCCACGGCTCGTCCCCGGCCGTCGAGGCGAGCATGCCGGGCCGCACCGCGGTCACGGTCACGCCGGTGCGCAGGTCGACGCCCTCGAGCCAGGCCGGGTCGATCAGGTCCGGCTCGCCGCCGGCCAGAAGCACCCGCTTGGACAGCGGCGGCCGGTCGTACGGCGGGCCCTCCTCCGCGCCGAGCAGGGTCAGCCGGCCCTCGTAGCCCTGGGCGCGCAGCTCGGCGGCGGCCCGGACGCCTGCCAGCCCGGCACCGATCACGACGACGGCGTTCAGGAGCCCTGCCCCGGCTGGAAGCAGCCCCTGACGGCACCGGTCCCCGGAACCAGGACGAGAAGGAGGCCGGCCCGCACGGCCCCGGAGTCTAGGACGCCCCGCCGGCCGCCCGCTCGGGCCGGGTGCTGGACGGGTCCTCCGATTGGGTCTCGGGCGTGTCCGCCGGGGTGCCCGGCGGCGTCGCCGGCGGAGTGCCCGGCGGCGTGCCCGGCGGCGTGCCCGGCGGCGTGTCCGGCGGCGTGCCCGGCGGCGTGTCCGGCGTGGGTTGGGTGGCCGACCGGGCCCAGTCGAGCGCCTCGGGGATCCGCCGGCGGGCGCCGCGGCCCCTGGCCTCGGCCGCGGCGGCCGGTCCGAGTGCGGCGTCGACGGCGGCGGCGAGCGCGTCGGCCAGCGGCCGCATCCCCGGCCACACCGCGACCCCGACCACCTCCCGGGCGTGCCCGGCCGCGCCCTGCAGCTCGGCCGCCAGCTCCACGTCGCCGCGGGCCAGCGCCAGGCCGGCGAAGCCGTCCAGGCAGTATGCCGAGCCCTCCTGGTCCAGCCACTCGGCGTGCACCCTGGCGGCGTCGGCGAACCGCGCCCACGCGCCGCCGAGGTCCCCGCCGGCCGCCGCGTCCGCACCGAGCAGGTCGAGCACCTGCGCCCGCAGGTGGCTGGAGTTGATCCGCTCGGCCGCGGCCAGCGCGTCGGTGTGCAGCCGGGTCGCGGTCGGCACGTCGCCGGCGAGCAGCGCGAGCTGGCCGCGCGCGGACAGCGCGAACGCCAGCCCCCAGTCGTCGCCGAGCTCGCGGAAGGTCGCCACCGCCTCGTCCAGCTGGTCGAGATCGGCCTTCGCGCCCGGCGCGGCCTCGGCCAGGCCGAGCCCGGCCAGCGCGTGCGCCTGCAGCCGCCGGTCGCCGAGCTCGCCGCTCGCGTCCAGCAGCCGGGCCAGGTACGGCCGGGCCGCGGCCACGTCGCCGACCGCGATCCGCAGCATCCCGCGCGCCCACAGCAGCAGCGCGGCGGCGTCCGCGGGCAGGCCGGCCGCCGACGGCAGTGCCGCCGCCTCATCGGCCAGCTCCCGCATCGGGGCCAGCAGCCCGCGCGACCACCAGTACGGGAACAGCGGCGCGGCCAGCCGCACCACGGTCTCGGCGTCGTCGGTCCGGATCGCCCAGCGCATCGTCGAGCGCAGGTCGTCGAGCTCGGCGTCCACCCGCCGCGCCCACATCCGGTTGTCCGGGCCGGCCAGGTGCGGCCCGGCGGTCGCCGCGAAGTCGCGCAGCCAGGCGGTGAGCCGGGCCAGCGTCGCCGCCTGCTCGGGGCCGGTCCCCAGCTGCTCCCGCGCGTACGCCCGGACGGTGCCGAGCATGCCGAACCGCGGCTCGCCGTCCTCGTCCTCACCGGCCGGCCCGACCATGCTCTGCGCGACCAGCGAGGACAGCGTGTCGAGCAGGTCCTCCCCGGCCGCCGCGCCCACCGCCTCGGCCGCGGCCAGCGAGAACGCACCGGCGAACACCGACAGCCGGTCGAGCAGCGCCCGCTCGGACGGGGACAGCAGGTCGTAGCTCCACTCGATGGTGGCGCGCAGGGTGCGCTGCCGGTCGGGCAGGTCCACGGTGCCGGCGGCGAGGTCGAGCGGCCGGTCCAGCCGGTCGCCGAGCCGGCGCAGCAGCTGGGCCGGCGGCAGCAGCCGCAGCCGGGCCGCGGCCAGCTCCAGCGCCAGCGGGATGCCGTCCAGCCGGCGGGCCAGCTCGCCGAGGGCAGCCAGCGCCGCCGGGTCGGGGTCGAAGCCGGGCCGGACGTCCCTGGCCCGCTCCACCAGCAGGTCCACCGCCGGTCCGGGCGACAGCGGGGCCAGCGGCAGCTCGTGCTCGGCCCGTATCCGCAGCGCGGTCCGGCTGGTGACCAGGATCCGTGTGGTCGGGCAGGCGGTCAGCAGCCTGGCCACGTCCGGCGCGGCCGGCAGCACCTGCTCGAAGTTGTCGAGCACCAGCAGCACCGGCCGGTCCCGCAGCCGGTCGACGAGCAGGTCGAGGACCGGCCCGCTGCCCTCCGGCCGGACCCCGAGCGCGGCCGCGATCGCGCCCGGCACCTGGGCCGGGTCGACGACCGGGGCGAGGTCGACGAACCACACCCCGTCGTACCCGCCGGCGGCCGACTGCCGGGCCGCGACCTCCAGCGCCAGCCTGGTCTTCCCGATCCCGCCCGGGCCGGCGACCGTGACCATCCGCACGTCCGGCCGGGCCAGCAGGTCGACGACGACGGCGACCTCCGCGTCCCGGCCGACCAGACCGGTCGGCGGCACCGGCAGGTGCCCGGCCCGCAGGCCCGGCGACGGAGCCCCGGACAGGCCGGCCGGCGCGGCGAACCGCTCGGTCAGCAGGACCGCCAGGTCGTCGGCGATCAGGTCGGTCAGCTCCTCGGCCCGGTCGAAGGGCTTGTACGCGGCCCGGTCGTCGGCCTGCACCCGGTGCAGCAGCGCCTCCAGCCGCGGTTCCCGGTCGTCGGCCGCCTTGACGTAGATCAGCTTCGGCCGGTCGCCGGAGAGCAGGTATTCGTCCTCGAGGCCGGACACCGGCTCCCCCGGCGCCACCCAGCCGTACCTGCGCCAGTAGATGCCCACAAAGACATCGCTCTGGGCCAGGTAGGCACGGTACAACTCTCGTGGCGGGTGCGGACGCGCGCCGAGCTCGAACATGACCGGGGTCAGCCGCAGCCGCGTCACCGCATCGCGGGCGGCCTTCCGCTCGGTGGCCAGCTCCTGGAGCGTGGACGAGATGAACACGCGGACCCGCCGGTCGGGCGTGAGCGGCGCCCCAGGGTCGGCCGGCATGCCCGCAGAGTAGTCGGGTGGGAATGCCCGCCGGCAGCGAAAAACTTGCACAGGCTTGAGAGAACCGACATGGGGGTGACAACGGTGACCGGGATCGGCACTGATGCCGAGGTCCAGGCCGACGACGGGAATGCGGAGAACACGCGGAAGGCCGGGGGGCACGGGGAAACGGGGAGCACCGACATGGCCGACACCGGGGGCACGGTGGCGACGGGGCAGGACCGGGGCGAGCTGCGGCGACTGTCGCCGGCGATGAGGGGGCTGCTGGTCGGATTCGTCCTGCTGACCGCGCTGGCGACCAACCAGCTCTACATCCTGTCCGCGCATACGGACTCATACTTCGCCTGGACCATCAAGCCGCCGCTGACCGCGGCGTTCCTCGGCGCCGGGTACGCGGCGGGCCTCGTGCTCGTCCTGCTCGGCCTGCGGGCACAGGCGTGGGTCGAGGCCCGGATCGCCGTGGTCACGGTCGCGGTGTTCTCGGCGCTGACGCTGCTGGCGACGGTGCTGCACCGGGACCGGTTCCACTTCAACGCGGACGGCTCGATCGCCCGGTTCGCGGCCTGGTTCTGGCTCGGCATCTACATCGTCGTGCCGCTCGCGCTGGCCGTGCTGATCGTGCTGCACCAGCGCCGGCCCGGCATCGACCCGCCCCGGCGGGACCCGATCCCGCTCTGGCTGGCCGGCGCATTCGCGCTGCAGGGGCTGATCATGCTCGTCGTCGGCGTCGCGCTCTACGTGGCCCCGTCGACCGCCCGCACGCTCTGGCCGTGGACGCTGACGCCGCTGACCGCGCGGGCGGTGGCGGCCTGGCTGGTCGCGTTCGGCGTCGCCGCGGTGCTGACGCTGGTCGAGCGGGACCTGAGCCGGCTCGCCGCCGGCGCGGTCGCCTACACGGTCTTCGGCGTGCTGGAGCTGATCGCCCTGCTCCGGTTCGGCGAGGTGGGCCGGTGGGACACGCCGGCCGGCATCGTCTACCTGGTCGTGCTGATCAGCGTCGTGCCCGTCGGGGCGGCCGGCTGCTGGCTGGTCGCGGACCGCGCTCGACGCCGGCGGGCGGCTGGTGCGACTCCAGCGGCAGCAACCCCAGCAGGTTGAGCCCGACCAGCATCGCCAGACCGGCCCACGGCGCGACCGCGGCCACCAGGAACGCCAGCACCGGCACCAGCGGCACGACGAACACCGCCATCCGCAGGTAGAGCGTCAGGGCGTCGGGCTGGACGTCGGCGCGCAGCAGGCCGACCGAGCGCGAGTAGAGCAGCAGCACGGCGAACGCGACCAGCGCCACGAACAGCAACGCGGCGCTGAGCTGGACCGCGGTGGTCAGGTCGGCGCGGTTGCCGATCGCGGTGGCCAGCACGGCGGTGCTGAACGGGGTCAGGGCGTAGATCCCGACCGAGAACAGCACCAGCAGGGTGGCGTAGTGGTCGATGCCGCGCATCCAGGCGTCCAGCCGGCGGGTCTGCAGCCAGCCGGCGATCATCTGGATGAAGCCGATCGCGTACGCGAGGTACTCCGGCCACAGGTGCCGCAGCTCCTCGCCGAGCCGGCCGGCGGTCGCGTCGGCCGGCGGCCGCAGCTCGATGACGAGCAGCGTGGCCGCGATCGCGTACACGCCGTCGACGAACGCGCCCAGCCGGCCCCACGCGTGCGGGGCGTGGTCCTCCGGGCGGAAGCTCCAGCCCCGGGTGAACCACACCATGGCGGCGAAGCTAGCAGTCAGCCCACCAGCGGGAAGGCGTCTTTCCAGACCGGCTCGTAGCCCGCCGCCTCGAGCATCGCGGCCACCTCGGCCGGCGACCGCTCGTCGGAGATCGAGAACTGCTCGGTGGCCTCCCCCGGCGCCGAGTAGCCGCCCGGCTCGGTCGACGAGCCGGCCGACATCGTGGTCACCGCGATCCGGACCAGGCCGTCCCGCAGCGCCGCCGGCTCCCGGGTGGACAGCACGATCCCGGCCTCCGGCTCGAACAGCCGCAGCGCCGACAGCGCCTGGACGTACTCGGCGTCGGAGACCGGGACCAGTGGCTGGTAGCCGGACGCGGACGGCTTGATCCGCGGCAGCGACACCGTCACCTCGGTCCGCCAGTACGCCTTGACCAGGAAGGCGGCGTGCGCGGCGACCGCGAGCACGTCCGCCCGCCAGTCCGCGGCCAGCCCGAGCAACGCGCCGATGCCGAGCCGGCGGACCCCGGCCGCAGCGGCCAGCTCGGTCGAGTTCAGCCGCCGGTCGTAGTCCCGCTTCCAGCCGGCCACGTGCGTCTGCGCGTACCGGTCCCGGTCGTAGGTCTCCTGGTAGTGCACGACGCCCTCGAGCCCGGCCCGGACCAGCCGCTGGTACGTGTCGTCGGACCAGGTCTGGGTCTCGATCGACAGCGACGGCACCCGCGGCCGGAGCCGCTCGATGACCTCGACCAGGTAGTCCTGGGAGACCTCCACCCGGTGCTCGCCGGCCACCAGCAGCAGGTGCCGGAAGCCGCGGCCGGTCAGCAGCGCGGCCTCCCGCTCCACCTCGTCCACGGTCAGCGTCCGCCGGGCGATCGGCAGGTCCTTGGCGAACCCGCAGTACGTGCAGGACGACAGGCAGGCGTTGGAGACGTACAGCGGGGCGTAGAGCCGCACCGCCCGGCCGAACCGCCGCAGCGTGGTCTCCCGGGCGGCGGCGGCGATCTCCGCCAGCCGCGCGGTGCCCGCCGGCGACAGCAGCGCGCCGAGGTCGGCAAGATCGCGGTGCTCGCTGGCCAGCGCCCGGTCCACGTCCGCGTCCGTGTACGCCCGCGCGGACAGGCCGGCGACGCCGAGCGTGTCCAGGTGGCGGGCGAACCGTCCCTTCGGTGCGGCCATCAGGCGTCCCCGCCCCGGGACGCGGCGGCGACCCTCCCGCCGCCGGGGCCGGAGAGCCCACCGAGGAAGTCGGTCAGCGGCGAGGACGCCTCGGCGGTGGTGGCACCGGCGACCGTGCCCCGGCCGGCCAGGAAGCCGAGCCGGCCGGCCTCGGTGGCCAGCGCGAACGCCCTGGCCATCGCGACCGGGTCCCTGGCCACCGCGATCGCGGTGTTGACCAGCACCGCGTCGGCGCCGACCTCCATCGCCTCGGCCGCGTCGCTCGGCACGCCGAGCCCGGCGTCGACCACCACCGGCACCCCGGCCTGGGCGACGATCGACTCGATCGCGTCCCGGGTGCGCAGGCCGCGGTTGGAGCCGATCCACGCGCCCAGCGGCATCACGGTCGCGCAGCCGGCCTCCTCCAACCGCCGGCACAGCACCGGGTCGGCCGAGCAGTACGGCAGCACGGTGAACCCGTCGGCGACGAGCAGCTCGGCCGCCCGCAGCGTCTCGACCGGGTCCGGGGCGAGCGTGCGCGGGTCCGGCGTCACCTCGAGCTTGACCCAGTCGGTGCCGGTGCCGGCCCGGCCGAGCCTGGCCAGCCGGACGGCCTCCGCCGCGTCCACCGCGCCGGAGGTGTTGGGCAGCAGCCGCACCCCGGCCGGCACGAAGTCGAGGATGTCGCCGTCGCCGAGCCGGTCGAGGTCCACCCGCCGCAGCGCGACGGTGACCAGGTTGGTGCCGCTGGCCAGCACCGCCTCGCGCATGACCGAGTGGGCCGAAAACTTGCCCGTACCGACCAGCAACCGGCTGGTCAGCCTGGTGCCGGCGACCACGAACGGGTCGGTTGCCCCTGCAGGATCCACGTCGTCACTCCCTCCCCGCGCGGGCATTACCCCGATCGGGTGCTGCGGGTCGCGGGCCCTCTGCCCGCCTCTCAGCCCGCGACGGCGGGCTCCCCGGTGATGTCGTCCCATCCTACGTGCGGCCGCGCTGCCTACACTCTGCGCGTGACCGGGACAGCGCTCGCCGACCCCCTGCCGGGGACGGTGCTCGACCGGCGCTACCGGATCGACGCGCCGATCGCCCGCGGCGGCATGTCCACCGTCTACGCCGGCACCGACCTCCGGCTGGAGCGGCAGGTGGCGGTGAAGGTGATGGCGCCGGCGCTGGCGCACGACCCGGCGTTCACCGAGCGGTTCGTCCGGGAGGCGCGCACCGCGGCCCGGCTCTCGCACCCCAACGCGGTCGCGGTGTTCGACCAGGGTGCCGAGCAGACCGCGGCCGGCTGGGTCGTGTTCCTGGTGATGGAGCTGGTCGCCGGCGCCACGCTGCGCGAGGTGCTGCACCGGCGCGGCCGGTTGCGCCCGGACGAGGCGGTCTCCGTGCTGGAGCCGGTGCTGGCCGCGCTGGCCGCCGCGCACCGCGCCGGGCTGGTGCACCGCGACGTCAAGCCGGAAAACGTGCTGATCTCCGCCGAGGGCACGGTCAAGGTCGTCGACTTCGGGTTGGCCAGGGCGGTGGCCGCGCCGAGCACGTCCACCCAGGCCGGAATGGTCCTCGGCACGGTGGCGTACGTCTCCCCCGAGCAGGTCGCCCGCGGCGTCTCGGACGCCCGCACCGATGTCTACTCGGCCGGGATCGTGCTGTTCGAGCTGCTCACCGGCACCCCGCCGTACGGCGGCGACTCCGCGCTGGCGGTCGCCTACCGGCACGTGCACGACGACGTGCCGGCGCCGTCCACCAGGGTGGCCGGGATCCCGCCGGCGCTGGACGACCTCGTGCTGCGGGCGACCTGCCGGGAGCCGGGCGGCCGGCCGGCCGACGCCGGCGTGTTCCTGGCCGAGCTGGCGATGGCCCGGGCCGACCTCGGGCTGCGCCGGGTGCCGTCCCGGGAGGTCGCGACCGCGTTCGGGATCGAGGCGCCGACCGTCCCGGCCGGTCCGGGCCGCGCCGGTCCGGGCCGCGCCGGTCCGGGCCGCGCCGGTCCGGGCCGCGCCGGTCCGACCGCGCCGGAGTTCGCCGGGCCGCGCGGGACGACGGCGCTGCCGGCGTACGCCCGGCCGGTCGAGGCGCCGGGACGGTCCCGGCGCGGGGCGAGCCGGATCGGCCCGGCCGACGGCAGCGGGTGGCCGGCCGAGCGGCGGCGCCGGCGCACCTGGAGCTGGGTGGCCCTCGCCGTCGTGCTGCTCGCGGCGCTCGCGGCCGGCACGACGGCCTGGTGGTTCGGCAGCGGCCGGTTCGCCGCGGTGCCGTCGTTGACCCAGCTGACCAGGGCGCAGGCCGAGGCGAGGCTCGACGGCGCCGACCTGACCGCGCGGTTCGACCAGGAGCCGAGCGAGACGGTCGCAGCCGGCCGGGTGGTCCGGTCCGACCCGGCCAGCGGCGGTCGGGTGCTGCGCGGCCACTCGGTGACCGTGGTGCTCTCCTCCGGGCCGCCGGCCGTCGCGGTCCCCTCGGTCACCGGGCAGTCGGTCGACGACGCGCAGGCGGCGATCCGGCAGGCCGGGCTGCGGCCGCAGGTGACCGAGCAGTCCAGCGCCGACGTCGACGCGGGCCAGGTCATCTCGCAGACCCCGGCCGGCGGCAAGGCCGACCGCGGCAGCACGGTGCAGCTGGTCGTTTCCACCGGCCCGGCGATCGTCGAGGTGCCTGACGTCCGGGGCCTGTCGATCGACGACGCCCGGCAGAAGCTGCAGGACGCCGGCTTCCGGGTCAGGGTGCGCTCGCTGCGCATCGGCAACGTGATCGCCCAGTCCCCGGGCGGGGGCAGCGAGCGCAAGCAGGGCAGCACCGTCACCATCTACGGGATCTGACCTGCTAGCCTCGCCTCGTGCGCGGCACCTTTGGCTATGCCGACCGGTCCCGGTCTCCGGGGTCGGGTCGGCGGCGCGTGCGCTAGCCGCGCCACCACCCGCCCTGCGAGCCCCGGACCGATCGGTCCGGGGCTCTTCGACGTTGAGGAGACAGTCCAGATGGTCATCGTGATGGCCGCCGCGGCCGGCGACGCCGACCTGGCCGAGGTCGTGCGGCACGTGGAGAGCGCGGGCGGGTCGGCGTTCGTCAGCCGCGGTGTCACCCGCACGATCGTCGGCGTGGTCGGCACCGAGGAGGTGCTGGAGACCCTCGACGTCGCGCTGCTGCCCGGGGTCGACGAGGTGGTCCGGATCACCGCGCCGTACAAGCTGGTGAGCTCGGAGAACACACCGAAACGCAGCACGGTCAGCGTCGGCGGGGTGCCGATCGGCCCGGACACGTTCACGCTCATCGCCGGGCCGTGCGCGGTCGAGTCGGCCGAGCAGACGCTGGCCGCCGCCCAGCAGGCTCGCCGGGCCGGGGCGACGTTGCTGCGCGGCGGCGCGTACAAGCCGCGCACCTCGCCGTACGCGTTCCAGGGCCTCGGCGTCGACGGGCTGCGGATCCTGGCCCAGGTGAGCAAGGAGACCGGGCTGCCGGTGGTCACCGAGATCATGGACCCGGCCGACGTCGACGTGGTCGCCGAGCACGCCGACATGTTCCAGATCGGCACCCGCAACATGCAGAACTTCCCGCTGCTGCAGGCGGTCGGCGCGGCCGGCAAGCCGGTGATGCTCAAGCGCGGGCTGACCGCCACGTACGAGGAGTGGCTGATGGCCGCCGAATACATCGCGCAGCGCGGCAACCTCGACATCGTGCTGTGCGAGCGCGGGATCCGCGGGTTCGAGCCGACGATCCGCAACATGCTCGACGTGTCCGCGATCCCGATGGTGCACGCACACTCGCACCTGCCGGTCATCGTCGACCCGTCGCACGCGGCCGGCCGGCGCGACCTGGTGCTGCCACTGGCCCGGGCCGGGATGGCGGCCGGGGCCGACGGCGTCATGGTCGACGTGCACCCGGAGCCGGAGCGGGCGCTGTGCGACGGCGCCCAGGCGCTGTCCGGGGACCTGCTCGACGAGCTGACGGTCGCGGTGGCCACGATCCCCCCGCTGCTCGGCCGCCGGTCCGCCGTCACCGCGGAGCGCGTCCACCCCAGCCGCTGACTCCCGCCGGCCGGGAACCGTCGCCGCGTCCCGGGCCGGGGCGGAGACGCGGCGCGCCGGGATGGGTAGCGTGCCCGCGTGGTGCGGCTTCCGTTCGCCGACCGGGACCAGGCCGGCCGGCTCCTCGGGCGCCGGCTGGCCGAGCTGCTGGCCGGCGAGCCGGTGGTCGTGCTCGGCCTGCCGCGCGGCGGGGTGATCGTCGCGGCCGCGGTCGCCGCCGAGCTGGCCGCGCCGCTGGACGCGTTCGTGGTGCGCAAGCTGCCGCTGCCGGGCCGCCCGGAGCTGGCCATGGGCGCGATCGCCGGCGGCGGCGTGCTGGTCTGGAACGACGCGGTGCTGCACCGGCACCGCCCGGGGCCGGCCGAGCTCGAGGCGGTGGTCGAGCAGGAGCGGGCGGAGCTGGCCCGCCGGGAGGCCGCCTACCGCGGCGACCGGCCGCCGCCGGAGCTGGCCGGGCGGACCGCGGTGCTGGTCGACGACGGGGTGGCCACCGGGGCGACGGCCAGGGCCGCGGCGCGGGCGGTGCGCGCGCTCGGGCCGGCCCGGGTGGTGCTGGCGGCGCCGGTGGTGCCGGTACGGCTGGACCTCAGCCCGGAGGCGGACAGCCTCGTCGCGCTGGCCACACCGCACCCGTTCGGTGCGGTCAGCGGTCACTACGTGGACTTCCGGGAGACCACCGACGAGGAGGTGCGCCGGGCCCTGGCCCGGTGATCGGTCAGGTCCGCAGCATCTCCGCGACCTCGAAGGCGAGCTCCAGCGCCTGCTGGGTGTTCAGCCGCGGGTCGCACGCCGTCTCGTACCGGCTGTTCAGGTCGGCGTCGCTGATCTCCTGCGCGCCGCCCAGGCACTCGGTGACGTCCTCGCCGGTCAGCTCGACGTGGATGCCGCCAGGGTGGGTGCCCAGCGCCCGGTGCACCTCGAAGAACCCGCGGACCTCGTCGACGACCCGCTCGAAGTGCCTGGTCTTGATGCCGCTCGGGCTCTCCTCGGTGTTGCCGTGCATCGGGTCGCACTGCCACACCACCGGGCGCCCGGTCGCCTGCACCTTCTCGATGACCGGCGGAAGCAGGTCATGCACCTTGCGGTTGCCCATCCGGGAGATCAGCGTCAGCCGGCCCGGCGTCGCCGCCGGGTCGAGCAATTCGACCAGCTCCGCCACCTCGGCCGGGTTCGCGCTCGGGCCGACCTTCATGCCGATCGGGTTGGCGATCCGGGACACGAACTCGACGTGCGCGCCGCCGCGGATCCTGGTCCGGTCGCCGACCCAGACGAAGTGCCCGGACAGGTCGTACGCGCCCTGGCCGCCGACGCCGGGCCGGGTCAGCGCCCGCTCGTACTCGAGGATCAGCGCCTCGTGCGAGCAGTACAGCTCGACGCCGAGCAGGCTCTCGTCGCGCACCCCGCAGGCCCGCATGAAGTCCAGCGCCCGGCCGATCTCGGAGGCGAGCTGCTCGTAGCGGGCGCCGGCCGGCGAGGTGAGCACGAAGTCCTTGTTCCAGTCGTGCACCCGGGCGAGCGCCGACTCGCCGCCGGTGGCCACGGCGCGCAGCAGGTTCAGCGTCGCCGCCGCGGTCTGGTAGGCCCGCAGCAGCCGGCCCGGGTCGGCCCGCCGGGCCTCCTCGGTCGGCGCCAGGTCGTTGACCATGTCCCCCCGGTAGGACGGGAGGCCGAGCGCGTCGACCGGGGCCGAGCGGGGCTTCGCGTACTGCCCGGCGATCCGGGCGAGCTTGACCACCGGCATGCTCGCGCCGTAGGTCAGCACGATCGCCATCTGCAGCAGCGTCTTCAGCGTCGCCCGCAGCGCCGGTTCGGTCGCGCCGGCGAACGTCTCGGCGCAGTCGCCGCCCTGCAGCAGGAACGCCTCGCCCCGGGCCACCGCGGCCAGCCGCTCGGTGAGCGTGTCCACCTCCGACGGCACCACCAGCGGGGGCAGCGCGGACAGCGACGCCGCGGCCGCCCGCAGCGCCGCCGGGTCCGGCCAGTCCGGCTGCTGCCCGGCCGGCAGCGTCCGCCAGGCGTCGAGACCGGGGTCCGCGGACGGGACGGCCGGGCGGGTCGAGACGTCGGTCACGGGGTCAGCGTAGACAGTGCGGACACCCTGGCCGGGTCGACGTCGCGCAACAGCCGGACCGCGTCGGCGGCGCCGATGTCGATCGCCTCGTACCCGCCGCTGCCGGCGCCGGTGGCCACGGTGACCGTGGCCAGTCCGGCCCGGCGCTGGAACCAGGTCTGCCGGACCGTCGCGCCGACCACCCCGCGGCGCAGCAGCACGACCTGCCGCCGCCGCAGCGACCCCGACCGGACCGAGACCGCGCGCTCGTCCACCGCGTTGCCGAGCCCCGCGTACCGGTCCAGGGCCAGCGGGATGCCGAGCCCGGCCAGGGCGAGGCAGGCCGCCAGCCCGGGCCAGATCCCGAACCAGCCGAACACCGCGGCCGGCACCAGCCAGGGCAGCGTGGCCCGGACCAGCCGCCGGCGCCGGGCGGCCGGCGGGTGCCGGCGCAGCGGCCGGTCGAACCGGATCACCGCGGCGGCGGCGACCGCGCGGGCCACCCGGGCCGGCCCGAGCGGGAGCAGCTGGCCGCGCCGGCCCGACTCGTTCTCGTTCTCGCCGCCGCCGAGGCCGGTGACCAGCGCGGTCAGCCGGGCGGCGGCGACCGCGCGCAGCGCCAGCGGCTCGGTCAGCGCGTAGCCGCGGATGCGGTCGTGCTCCAGCGACACCTGTCGGCGGGACAGCAGGCCCCGCTCGGCGACCAGCGTGCCGCCGCGGCGGGTCAGCGTGAACCCCCAGTTGGCCACCGCGGCGGTGACCATCGCGCCGGCGACCGCGACCAGCACGACCAGGACCGCACCGACGACGATCGCCCGCACGCCGGGCTCGGAGCCGAGCGCGTCCTCGGTCCACCGCCGCAGCGGCAGCGGCACCCGCAGCTCGCCGGCGTAGTTGGCGAGCGCGCCGATCGCCGCCAGCGGGGCGAGCAGGTAACCGCCGACCAGCGGTGCGTAGAGCAACCATCGCGGGTCGAACCGGGCCAGCACCACCGCCGGCGGCGGCACCCGGGCCGGCGCGGTCGGCTCGGCCGGGACCGGTTCGTGCTCGGCCAGCGCCGCCTCGCGCAGCAGCACGTCGCGCAGCCGGGCGCCCTCGGCGGTGCTGACCGCGTTGAGCACCGCCTCGTCGTCGCGGCCGCCGGTGGCCGCGGCGTCCACCCGGACGGAGACGATCCCGAGCAGCCGCTGCAGCGCCGAGGCGTGCACGTCGACGCCGCGGATGCGGTCCACCGGCACCACGGTCAGCGACCGGCGCAGCACCCCGCGCTCGACCACCAGCCGGCCGTCGTGCACCCCGTACCAGGTCCGCAGCCACTCGACCAGCGCGCCCACCAGCGCGACCACGATCACCGCGGCGAGCACCGCGGCCAGCCCGCCGGACCGGAACCCGCCGTTGACGCCGAGCACCGCCAGCAACGGCAGCAACGCCCCCCAGTACTGCCGGAGCGAGGACAGCGTGACCACCCGGGTCACCAGCGTCCGCGGGTCGAGCCGCCGGTGGCCGGGTGGCGGCGGCGCGAGCACACTCACTCCCGCTCCTCGGACAGGCCGCCAGGCGCAAGCGCCAGGCGGCCGGCCCTCGTCGCTCCCCGCTCGCGCTGCGAGCCCTCGCCCTCGCTCGCCCCGGTGCGCTCGCTCACCGTGCCCCGCTCACGTCGCCTCGTCCCTGACCTGGTTCGCCCGCAGGCCCAGGTCGTGCGCCACCGCCGCGGCCAGCGGCGCCCGCAGCTGCTCGATGCTGGTCGACCCGGCGTGCGAGGCGGTGCGGACCCGGATCGAGGTGAGCCCGAGCAGCTGCTGCAGCGGCCCGCGGGTGGTGTCCACGGTCTGGATCCGGCTGATCGGCACGATCCGCCAGGTGCGGGTCAGCCAGCCCTCCAGCGTGTAGACCGCGTCCTCGGTGACCTCCCAGCGGTGCACCCGGTATCGCCACAGCGGTTCGATCACCACCGCGACCAGGGCGAGCGGCGCCAGCAGCCCGCGCAGCACGTCGAGCAGCACGTCCACCCAGCGCGGCGTGTCGTCGGGCAGCACGATGCCGAGCACGACCACCACCGCGACGGCGACGAGCGTGACCACCAGTCCCTCGGCCGACCACAGCCAGCGGGCGGCCGGGTCGACCCGGTGCGCCGGCGCCCGCAGCGGCAACCCGGGCCCCGACCCGGTCACGACGCCGTCCCGGCGGCCGTCAGGCCGCGAACGCCCGGTTGGCCTCCCGGCAGAACTCCGGCAGGTCGTCCGGCTTGCGGCTGGTGATCAGCGACCAGCCGGCCGAGGTGTCCACGTGCACCACCTCGTCCACCCAGCTCGCCCCGGCGTTCTCCAGGTCGGTGCGCAGGCTCGGCCACGACGTCATCGTCTTACCCTGCACCGCACCGGCCTCGATCAGGGTCCACCCGGCGTGGCAGATCGCGGCCACCGGCTTGCCGGCGTCGACGAACTCCCGGACCAGCGCCACCGCGCCCGGCTTGGTCCGAAGCTGGTCGGCGTTGACGACGCCGCCGGGCAGCACCAGCCCGACGAACTCGTCCGCGGTCACCTCGTCCACCGTCTGCTGCACCGGGAACCGGGCGGCCCGGTCGCGGCCGGTGAACGCCTGCACCTCGCCCGGCGACGGCGCGAGCAGGACCGGGCGGCCGCCGTCCTGCTCGACGGCCTGCCAGGGACCGGTCAGCTCGACCTGCTCGACCCCCTCGTTCGCGACGAGGAAGGCGATCCGCCGCCCCGCGAGTGCTCCGGCCACTCCGGCCACCTTTCGACGTAGGGGAGTCTCCCGAGCCTTTACCCGAACGGCGGTGCGCACACCCGGCCGGGCTCAGCCGAAGAACACCTCCGCCTCCGCGTACCGCTCGACCGGCACGGTCTTCAGCTCCGCGGTCGCCTCGGCCAGCGGGACCCGGACGATGTCGGTGCCGCGCAGCGCGACCATCTGCCCGTACGCCCCGTCCTGCACCGCGTCGATCGCGCCGAGCCCGAACCGGGTGGCCAGCACCCGGTCGAACGCGGTCGGCGTGCCGCCGCGCTGCACGTGCCCGAGCACGACCGCCCGGGACTCCTTGCCGGTCCGCTTCTCCACCTCGTCGGCCAGCAGTTGGCCGATGCCGCCGAGCCGGACGTGCCCGAAGGCGTCGAGGTCGCCGGTCGCGGTGGCCATCGTGCCCTCCTTGGGCGTCGCGCCCTCGGCCACCACGATGATCGGTGAGTAGTGGGTCTGGAACCGGCGCTCCACCCAGTCGCAGACCGCGGTCAGGTCGAACGGCTGCTCGGGCAGCAGGATCACGTTGGCGCCGCCGGCCATCCCGGCGTGCAGCGCGATCCAGCCGGCGTGCCGGCCCATCACCTCGACGACCAGCGCCCGGTGGTGCGACTCGGCCGTGGTGTGCAGCCGGTCGATGGCCTCCATCGCGATGTTGACCGCCGTGTCGAAGCCGAACGTGTAGTCGGTCGCGGCCAGGTCGTTGTCGATGGTCTTGGGCACGCCGACGACCTGCACGCCGTCGTCGTAGAGCCGCTTGGCCACGCCGAGGGTGTCCTCGCCGCCGATCGCGATCAGCGCCTCCACCCCGGCGGCGGCCAGCCCGGCCTTCACCCGGTCCGGGCCGCCGTCGACCTTGTACGGGTTGGTCCGGGAGGTGCCGAGGATCGTGCCGCCGCGGGGCAGGATGCCGCGCACCTGCTCGACGCCGAGCGGGCCGGCGTCGCCGTCGAGCGGACCGCGCCAGCCGTCGCGGAAGCCGACGAACTCGTGCCCGTAGGTCGAGACGCCCTTGCGCACGACCGCCCGGATGACCGCGTTCAGCCCGGGGCAGTCGCCGCCGCCGGTGAGCACGCCGATCCGCATTGTTGTTCGTCCTCTCGATGGGCTTGCGCGTCCGCCGGAGCCTAAGGCCAACCCGTCCCACCGCGGCCCGCGCCCCTCACCCCGCAGCGCCGCCCATCAGGGGCGACCCGCTCAGCGCGGGGTCACCTCGGCCATCTGCGACCAGCCGTCCTGCGGGATCGTCGTGTTGATGATGTCGGGACTCTTGGCGACGTAGTCGGGCATCCACGACATCGCGTCCTTGAAGTGGTCGCTGGTCACGTGCGCCTCGGCGGCGTCGTCGCGGAAGCCCTCGACCAGCGTGTAGACGTTCGGGTCCTCGACGCTGCGGTTCCACTCGAAGAACAGGTTGCCCGGCTCCGCGCGGGTGCCCGCGGTGAACTCCGCGACCCGCTCCATCCAGGAGTCCGCGAACTCGGGCCGGATCGTCCACTTGACCACGATCAAGATCATGTCTACGCCTTCCCGCGCTCCGGACACCTGTCCAGAAACCTACCGCCGTACGGTGACGCCCGTGCGGTACCACTACGACTGCGAGTTCATCGAGGACGGGTCGACGATCGAGCTGGTCTCGATCGGGGTCGTGGACGAGCGCGGCCGGGAGTTCTACGCCGTGTCGACGGAGTTCGACCCGGACCGGGCGATCCCCTGGGTGCGCCGCAACGTGCTGGACAAGCTGCCCTCCCCCGGCGACCCGGCGTGGCGGTCGCGGGCGCGGATCCGCGCCGACCTGCACGCGTTCCTGACCGAGCCCGGTGAGTCGATCGAGCTGTGGGCGTGGTACGCGGCGTACGACCACGTGGCGCTGGCGCAGCTGTGGGGCGCGATGCCGGCGTTGCCGCGGGAGATCCCGCGGTTCACCCACGAGCTGGCGCAGCGCTGGGAGGACGCCGGACAGCCCGTGCTTCCCGCGCCGCCGGCCGACCAGCACGACGCGCTGGCCGACGCCCGGCACAACCTGGCGCGGTGGCGCGCCATGGTCGCGGCGGCGCGACCCGACGGAGAACGCCCGGGC
>Ga0207643_10000372_pt1 | contig 30123 bp, 27 predicted proteins | sample KBSMisM62_FD_184313 | JGI IMG/M metagenome (GOLD analysis project Ga0207643, IMG submission 184313) | Miscanthus rhizosphere microbial communities from Kellogg Biological Station, Michigan, USA - KBS Miscanthus M6-2 (SPAdes) (version 2) | ecosystem: Host-associated > Plants > Roots >... | reverse complement strand
ACCCGGCCAGCGTGCTCTATCACGTCCGCCGGCTGGTACGCACCGGGTTCCTGGTCGCCGAGCAGGAGCGGCGGGGCGCCCGCGGCGCTCGCGAGGTGCCGTACCGATCGACCGGGAAGTCGTGGACCCTCAGCGTCGGCGAGTCCGAGGACCCGCGGCTCGCCACCACGACGCTCGTGGAGGCGTTCGTGCAGGACGCCACCCGGATCGGATTCGAGAAGGTGGACAGCACCCGGATGGGACTGCGGCTGACCCCGGAGGAGTACGACGAGCTCTCCCGCCGGATGCACGAGCTGGTCGAGGAGTTCCGGCTGCGCGGCTCCACCGGTGCTCCCTGGTCGCTGTTCATCGGCTTGCACCCGGACGACCGCCCGGTGTAAAGCCCGTGCTCCGGTGCCGGACCCGTGCCACCATCGAGGGACGATGACGCAACCACTTCACGATCCGAACCCGAAGATCGAGCCGTACGAGCCGGCGCCCGAGCCGTACGAGTCCCTCGAACCCCTCGACACCGTCGACTCCCTCGACCTGGAGGACCGGCAGGCGCTGCGCCGGGTCCCCGGTCTCGCGACCGAGCTCGAGGACATCAGCGAGGTCGAATACCGGCAGCTGCGGCTGGAACGGGTCGTGCTGGTCGGCGTGTGGACCACCGGCACCGTCGGGGACGCCGAGCTGTCCCTGGTCGAGCTGGCCCGCCTCGCCGAGACCGCCGGCTCGCAGGTGCTCGACGGGCTGATGCAGCGGCGCGACCGTCCCGACCCGGCCACGTACCTCGGCTCCGGCAAGGCGAAGGAGGTCCGCGACATCGTCGTGGCCACCGGCGCCGACACGGTGATCTGCGACGGCGAGCTGACTCCCGGCCAGCTGCGCAAGCTGGAGGAGATAGTCAAGGTCAAGGTCATCGACCGGACCGCGCTGATCCTCGACATCTTCGCCCAGCACGCGCGCAGCCGGGAGGGCAAGGCACAGGTCGAGCTGGCCCAGCTGCAATACCTGCTGCCCAGGCTGCGTGGCTGGGGCGAGTCGCTGTCCCGGCAGGCCGGCGGTCGGGTGGCCGGCGGTGGCGGTATCGGCACCCGCGGCCCCGGCGAGACCAAGATCGAGACCGACCGACGCCGGATCAACTCCCGGATCGCCAAGCTGCGCCGCCAGCTGGCCGAGCTGAGCACCACGCGGGCCACCCAGCGGCAGGAGCGGGTCCGGCACGAGGTGCCCTCGGTGGTGCTCGCCGGCTACACCAACGCCGGCAAGTCGTCCCTGCTCAACCGGCTGACCGGGGCCGGTGTGCTGGTCGAGGACGCGCTGTTCGCCACCCTCGACCCGACCGTGCGCCGGTCGCAGACCCCGGACGGCCGCGAATACACGCTGGCCGACACGGTCGGCTTCGTCCGCCACCTGCCGCACCAGCTGGTCGAGGCGTTCCGGTCGACGCTGGAGGAGGTCGCCGACTCCGACCTGATCCTGCACGTGGTCGACGGCTCGGACGCCGACCCGGAGGGCCAGATCGCAGCGGTACGGGAGGTGCTCGGCGAGATCGACGCCCTGCACGTGCCCGAGCTGCTGGTGATCAACAAGGTCGACGCTGCCGACGACGACACGCTGACCCGGCTGCGCCGGGTGGCGCCGGACGCGGTGTTCGTGTCCGCCCGCACCGGGCGCGGGCTCGAGCAGCTCGCGACGGCGGTCGAGGCCCGGCTGCCGCGGCCGTCGGTGGAGGTGCACGTGCTCGTCCCGTACGACCGGGGTGACCTGGTCTCCCGGGTGCACTCCACCGGCGAGGTGCTGGCCGAGGAGCACACCGGCGACGGCACGCTGCTGGCGGCCCGGGTGTCCGGCGACCTCGCCGGCGCGCTGTCGGCGTACGCGGTCACCGCCGGGTGACCGAACGCCCGCGGGGGGCTGCGGGCGGTTCGCTGGGGGCTGCGGGCGGCTCGCCGGGGGCTGCGGGCGGCTCGCCGGCGCTGCCAGGGCGTGTCTCCCGCCTGCCAAGCGGCGCCGGTGCCGCCCGGGCGACGATCGGCCGCGCTGTCGGAGCTCGACCGGGACAACCCCGGCCTCGGCCGACCCCTCCGGCTCGCCCCGCGCCCGCCCGCGGGAAACGCGGTCGGCGATCGCGACGCCGGTATCCGCTGCCGGTCGGGATACCCGTCCTGGTCGCGGCGCTCGTCGTCTTCGTGCTGGTCACCGTCGACGTGCTGGTCGGCGGCCCGCTGACGGACCTGGACGCGACGGTCTCGGCCTGGGCCCGCTCGACCGGGCTGCCGGGCGCCGGCTGGCACCGGCCCGGCCAGGAGGGGGCCGACCAGCTGGTCAACCTCGGCGACCGCGAGGTCGTCGGGATCATCGTGCTGATCGCGATCGGCTGGATCTGCGTCCGGGCCCGGACGGCGCTGCCGCTGGTGCGGCTGGCCGTGCTGGCCGGCGTGACGGCCTCGATCGTTCTCTCCCTCAAGTACGGCATCGGGCGACCGGCACCGTCCGGCGTGCAGGGTCCGGAGGCGTTCCACTCGTACCCGTCGGGGCACACGGCGACGGCCGTCATCCTGTGGGGCACGCTCTACTCGGTCGTGGCCGAGCACGAGGACCAGGCGGTGTCGCGGCAGGTGGCCTGGTTGCTCAGCTGGCTGGCGCCGCTGCTGGTGATGGTCGGGATGGTGCTGCGTGACTACCACTGGATCACCGACCTGGTCGGTGCGGCGGCGTTGTGCACGGTCCTGCTGCAGGCCGAAAGGCTTGCGTTGCGACACTGGCGGGGTGCGCGTCGGGGGCCGGAGTCTGCTGCTCGCGCTCGCGACGGTTCTGCTGCTGCTGTCGGCACCGCACCCGGCCCTGGCTGATTCCGCCCGGACGCTCTGCACGATCCGGGATCAGCGGATCGATGAGTCCAGCGGGCTGGCCGCGTCCGCCGACCGGCTCTGGACGATGAACGACGGCGGCACCCGGCTGCGGGTCTTCGAGCTGGACTGGTCCTGCCGGGTGCTGCGCACGCTCGATGCCGGCATCGACCCGTACGACGTGGAGGACCTGGCGCGGGCCCGGGACGGCACCTTCTGGCTGGCCGACACCGGCGACAACGGGCTGAACCGGTCGACGGTCGCGGTGGAGCGGCTGCGCCCGGACGGGTCGGCGACGCTGTTCCGGCTCACCTACCCGGACGGGCCGCACGACGCCGAGGCGCTGCTGCTGACGCCGTCCGGGCAGCTGTTCATCGCCACCAAGGAGCCGCTCGACTCGAACGTCTACACGCCGGCCGGCCGGCTGTCCGCGACCCGGCCGACGCCGCTGCGCAAGGTCGCGTCGACCGGGTTCCTGCCGACCGGGACAGCGGGAGGGCCGGTCGGCACGGCCGGGCAGGTGGTGGTGACCGGCGGGGCGGTCTCGCCGGACGGGCGGACGGTGGTGCTGCGGACGTACACCGATGCGTACGTGTGGTCGGCGCCGGACGGGGACGTGGCGGCGGCGATCTCGTCGGGCCAGCGGCGGCGGATCCCGCTCCCGCCGACCGCTCAGGGCGAGGCCGTCACGTTCACCCCGGACGGCCGGTCGCTGCTCACCAGCACGGAGGGGGTGCCGGCGCCGGTGCAGGTGATCCCGCTGGGTGACGCGGCCCCGACCCCGACCCGGGCCGCGGACGCGCCCACCGCCGCGGGCCCCGCCGAGCCCGACTCCGAGTCGGGTGACCTCCTCCGTACGCTTGCCGCCCCCCTTGTCGTCGTCGTGGCCATGGGCGCCGTCATCTCCTACGCGGTCACCCGGCGGCGCTGACCGTTCAGACCTTGCGCAGGACGGTGACGACGCGGCCGAGGACGGTCGCCTCGTCGCCGGGGATCGGCGCGTAGGCCGGGTTGTGCGGCAGCAACCACACGTGCCCGTCCCGCCGCCGGTAGGTCTTCACCGTCGCCTCGCCGTCGATCATCGCGGCGACGATGTCCCCGTTGTCGGCGACCGGCTGCTGCCGCACCACGACCCAGTCGCCGTCCGCGATCGCAGCATCGATCATCGAGTCGCCGGTCACCCGCAGCAGGAACAGCGTCCCCTCGCCGACCAGCTCGCGCGGCAGCGGGAACACGTCCTCCACATACTGCTCGGCCAGCACCGGACCACCCGCGGCGATCCGGCCGACCACCGGCACGTACGTCGGGGCGGGGTGGGCGAACCGCTCCGACTCGTCGTCCGGCTCCGGCACCCGGGCCGGCGCCGTCGACTCCGGGGGCCGTACGTCGACCGCTCGCGGCCGGTTGGGGTCGCGGCGGATGTAGCCCTTGCGCTCCAGGGTGCCCAGCTGGTGCGCCACGCTCGAGGTCGAGGTGAGGCCGACAGCCTGACCGATCTCCCGGACGCTCGGCGGATAACCCTGCCGGTCGACCGCTTCCCGGATGACCTCCAGGATGCGCCGCTGCCGCTGGGTCAGACCGGCAGCGTCGACCGCACCGTCAGGGAAGTCGCGCACCACCGCCGGCTCTGCCGCGCCCGGGGGCGCCTGCCCGCCGACCGCCGCGCGCGCGCTCTCGCCCGCACGTCTCCTGCCGCCCGACCCTGCCGCCATGACCTCTCCTTGTCGCCGCACCGCGTGCCGCCGATCTGCGCCGGTCCGTTGCTCGTGGCCCCGTCTCCGTCCGTGATCGACAAGTTAGCGACCGGGACCGACAGTTCTCAAACATCTGTTCGAACGACACGCCGGTAACTCGTCGATTCTGTCGGAGGCCCGGTGTACAAAGTCGCACAGAGGTTCGATCGAACCTGTGTTCGATGAGTTGGTCAGGGAGGCTTGCGATGACCGTCGCTCCGGAGCTGCCGCCGGTGCTCGCCCGCCGGGCCGGGTCGCGCCGCCTGCGGGTGGTCGTCGACCGCACGCCCGCCGGGGTGGTCGCGCTCGTCGAGCCGGCGCGGCCGGGCGGCCCGCCGGCTCCTGTTCCCAGCTCGGTGGTCGTGCCGGCCCCGCCGAGAGAGCCGGGGATCGGCCGGGAGCACCGCCCGGCCGATCCCACCTCCCGCGGCGCCGCGGCGCCGGGCCGGCAGCAGGTCCCGGCCGATCCCGCCTTCCGTGGTCCCGGCGGAAGCGGCGCCGTGATGCCCGGCCGGCGCTCGGCGCCTGGACCCGCCGGGGTCCACCCGCGGGCGGTCGTCGAGCTCACCCCGGACCACCTGGCGTACCAGCGCCCGGCAGGGGCGGCCCGCGTCGAACTGCCGTCGGAGCGGACGCGGCCGGTCCTCTCGCGGCCGGTGGGCGCACGGGTGGTGCGCCCCGCGCCCGGACACCTCCGGCTGACCCGCCGGGGTCGCCTGGTCACCGCCGCGGCGACGGTGCTCATCGCGGCGCTCACGCTGGTCGGGGTGGTGTCCCGGGCCGGCTCGCTGCGGGAGACCGCGCCGGTGCCGGCATCCGCGCCGGCCCAGGTCGTGGTCGCGCCGGGGGAGACGCTGTGGAGCATCGCCGAGCGGATCGCCCCCGACCGCGACCCGCGTCCAGTCGTCGCCGGCATCCAGCGGCTCAACGGCCTGCCGACGCCCGACGTCCACGCCGGCCAGACGCTGCTGCTGCGGGCGCCGTGATGACCGACCTTCCCCGCGGCCTCGGCGCCCCCGCCGAGCGCGCGTTGGCCCAGGCCGGCTACACCCGCCTCGAGCAGTTCGCCGACGTCACCGAGAAGGACCTCCTCCGCCTCCACGGCGTCGGTCCCAAGGCGATCCGCACCCTCCGAAGCGCCCTGGAAGCCCACCACCTCACCTTCCGCGGCCCCTGAGCGGCTCCCTCGCCCGGGAGCTGCCGGGCCCCAGGTAGCGGCCCCGCGTCGCCACATCGCAGCGCGCAGGTCGCCGCACCGTTGAGTTCCCCCGCTGCCGCACATCGCGCCGGCAGCCGCGTCCCAAGGGGTTGCGCCGGCGGGAGCCACCCCACCCGGTCCGGGCGCGTCGGTCCTGGCGAGTGACGAGTATGTCCGCTATGTGCGCGGGCCGGGGCGGTGGGTGAGGGGTGGTATCAGGGATGGCGGCCGGGCCATGACACGCCCGGCTTTCGCCGTCGGACACGCCGCGCGGTGCTTGCACCGGCCGGGGTCTCGGCCTACTTTCTTCCACTACATCTAGTACTTACACTGGTGTAAGTCGTCCACAGGTTGGGGTCTGCGGTCCACATACGGTCCACAGAAGATCCCCAACTCCGTCCACAGGACGGGCGGGGGAGGAGCAGAACAGTGCGCTGTCCGTACTGCCGGCACGCCGACTCGCGCGTCGTCGATTCGCGTGAGGTCGACGAGGGTCAGGTGATCCGGCGCCGGCGGTCCTGCCAGGCGTGCGGCCGGCGTTTCACGACCGTCGAGGAAGCCACCCTCGCGGTGATCAAGCGCAGCGGCGTCACCGAACCGTTCAGTCGCGACAAGGTCATCACCGGCGTCCGTCGTGCCTGCCAGGGCCGGCCGGTCGGCGACGACGAGCTCGCGCTGCTCGCCCAGCGGGTCGAGGAGGCGGTCCGGGCCACCGGGTGCGCCGAGATCCCGAGCAACGAGGTGGGACTCGCGATCCTCGGCCCGCTGCGCGAGCTGGACGAGGTGGCCTACCTGCGCTTCGCCAGCGTCTATCGCGCGTTCACGAGCATCGAGGACTTCGAGGCCGAGATCCGTGCCCTGCGGGCGCAGACCGACGACCTGACCGACCACCCGCACCAAGCGACCCACGAGGACGCGCCGCGCGACCTGGAACCGGCCCGATGAGCCGGCGCCGGGACCGGGTCGCCACCACGAAGACCACGACCGCGGACGTCACGGGGGCGCCGCGGGACACCGACGAAGGGGACCAAGTCATGACGGAGACCGTCGGCACCCAGCGCGAGGAGCGCCGGGGTGGGCTGCACGTCGAGCGGGTCTACACCACCGCCGGCGTGCATCCGTACGACGAGATCACCTGGCAGCGCCGGGACGTCGTGATGACCAACTGGCGCGACGGCTCGATCAACTTCGAGCAGCGCGGCGTGGAGTTCCCGGACTTCTGGTCGGTGAACGCGACGAACATCGTCGCCTCGAAATACTTCCGCGGTGCCGTCGGCAGCGACACGCGCGAAGCCAGCCTCCGTCAGCTCGTCGACCGCGTGGTGCGGAAATACCGAACGGCCGGTGAGGAGCACGGCTACTTCGCCACCGCGGAGGACGCCGAGGTCTTCGACCACGAGCTGACCTGGATGCTCGTGCACCAGGTGTTCAGCTTCAACTCGCCGGTCTGGTTCAACGTCGGCACCTCGGCACCCCAGCAGGTCTCGGCGTGTTTCATCCTGTCCGTCGACGACACGATGGACTCGATCTTGAACTGGTATCGGGAGGAGGGGCTGATCTTCAAGGGCGGCTCCGGCGCCGGCCTCAACCTGTCCCGGATCCGGTCGTCCCAGGAGCTGCTGTCCTCCGGCGGCACCGCCTCCGGGCCGGTCAGTTTCATGCGCGGCGCGGACGCCAGTGCCGGGACGATCAAGTCCGGCGGTGCGACCCGGCGGGCGGCCAAGATGGTCGTGCTCGACGTCGACCACCCCGACGTCGAGGAGTTCATCGAGACCAAGCGGCGCGAGGAGGAGAAGATCCGCGTCCTGCGCGACGCGGGCTTCGACATGGACCTCGGCGGCAAGGACATCACGAGCGTCCAATACCAGAACGCCAACAACTCGGTCCGGGTCACCGACGAGTTCATGCGCGCGGTCGACGAGGGGCGCGAGTTCGGGCTGCGGGCCAGGCTCACCGGGGAGGTCATCGAGACCGTCGACGCGCGGTCGCTGTTCCGCAGCATGGCCAAGGCGGCGTGGGAGTGCGCCGATCCCGGCATCCAGTACGACGACACGATCAACGACTGGCACACCAATCCGGAGACCGGCCGGATCACCGCCAGCAACCCGTGCTCCGAGTACATGTCGCTGGACAACTCGTCCTGCAACCTGGCTTCGCTCAACCTGCTGAAGTTCCTCCGCGACGACGGCACGTTCGACGGGGCGACCTTCGCCAAGGCGGTCGAGCTGGTCATCACCGCGATGGACATCTCGATCTCGTTCGCGGACTTCCCGACCGAGGCGATCACCGAGACCACCCGGGCCTACCGGCAGCTCGGCATCGGCTACGCCAACCTGGGCGCGCTGCTGATGGCGACCGGGCACGCGTACGACTCCGAGGGCGGGCGGACTCTCGCCGCGGCGATCACCTCGCTGATGACCGGCACGGCCTACCGTCGCTCGGCCGAGCTGGCCGGCGTCGTCGGCCCGTACGAGGGCTACGCCCGCAACGCCACCGCGCACCAGCGGGTGATGCGCAAGCACGCCGCGGCCAACGACGCGGTCCGCTCGGTCGGCGCCGACGACGCCGCGGTCCTGGCCCTGGCCGCGGCCGAGTGGCAGCGCGGCAACGAGATCGGCGCGGTCAACGGCTGGCGCAACGCGCAGGCCTCGCTGCTCGCGCCCACCGGCACGATCGGCTTCATGATGGACTGCGACACGACCGGCATCGAGCCGGACTTCTCGCTGGTGAAGTTCAAGAAGCTGGTCGGCGGCGGGTCCATGCAGATCGTCAACCAGACGGTGCCGCGGGCACTGCGTTCCCTGGGCTACCAGGAGGAGCAGGTCGAGGCCATCGTGGAATACATCTCCGCCAACGGTCACGTGGTCGACGCGCCAGGGCTGCGGCCCGAGCACTACGAGGTCTTCGACTGCGCGATGGGCACCCGCTCGATCGCGCCGATGGGGCACGTGCGGATGATGGCGGCGGTGCAGCCGTTCCTGTCCGGCGCGATCTCCAAGACGGTGAACATGCCGGAGTCGGCGACCGTCGAGGACATCGAGGAGATCTACCGGTCCGGCTGGGAGCTCGGCCTCAAGGCGCTGGCGATCTACCGGGACAACTGCAAGGTCGGCCAGCCGCTGTCCACCGGGGCCAGCTCGTCGTCCACTTCGGACACTCCGGCGCCGGCGGTCGAATACCGGCCGACCCGTAAGCGGCTGCCGAAGAAGCGCCCGTCCCAGACCGTGTCGTTCTCGGTGGCGGGCGCGGAGGGCTACGCGACCTCCTCGTCCTACCCGGACGACGGCATCGGTGAGCTGTTCGTCAAGATGTCGAAGCAGGGCTCGACGCTGGCCGGCGTGATGGACGCGTTCTCCATCGCCATCTCGATCGCGCTGCAGTACGGCGTGCCGCTGGAGACCTACGTCTCGAAGTTCGTCAACATGCGCTTCGAGCCGGCCGGGATGACCGACGACCCGGACATCCGGATCGCGTCCTCGGTGCTGGACTACCTGTTCCGCCGGCTCGCGCTGGACTACCTGCCGTACGAGACCCGCGCGGAGCTCGGCATCTTCACCGCCGCCGAGCGCGCCGCCACGGTCAGCGACTCGTACGGGGTGGACGCTCCGGAGACGTCGGTCGAGGAGATGCGCACGACCGCACCGGTCGAGCACAAGCCGATCCCGGGCGCCGCACCGGCCCCGATCGAGGCCCACTCCTCGACCGAGATCCTCGAGCTCCAGCAGGGCACCGTCGCCGACGCCCCGCTCTGCTTCACCTGCGGCACCAAGATGCGCCCCGCCGGCTCCTGCTACGTCTGCGAAGGCTGCGGATCCACGAGCGGCTGCAGCTGATGACGGCAGCCACGCATAGTGCACAGCGCTGTCACGAATAGTGCACGGCGCCCTGCGGCAACGAGGACGTGACGCAACCGAGGGACGAGGTCCAGCGATGGACCTCGCCCGTCTACGCCAACGCAGTCCGCATACGGCGCCCCGTGACCGCGGCCAGATGATCGTGAGGCACTGGTGAGACGGGCCGGTGGGCGCTATGAGCCCGTCCATCAGCGGCTCATGTCGAAGACGTAAGCCAGCTGTTCCGCACGTAGCACCTGGACTGTGGCATAATCTAGACTGTCCAGACGGAGGTGTGCCGTGAACGACCGTTGGCAGTTGCAGGAGGCGAAGCAGCGGTTCAGTGAGGTCGTCCGATCCGCGATGTCCGACGGGCCACAGTTCGTCACCAAGCATGGGGACGAGGTCGCCGTAGTGCTCGATATCCGCGAGTACCGGCGGCTGAAAGGCGGGACGCAGGACTTCAAGGCTTTCCTGCGCTCGGCGCCTGACTTCGACGAGTTGGAGCTGGAGCGTTCGCGGGTGCCGGCTCCGGTGGTGGAGCTGGAGTGAGCTACCTGCTGGACACCAACGTCGTATCGGAGGTCCGTCGTCAGCGGCCCGATCCGGGCGTCATGCAGTGGTTCGACTCGGTGCGTGCCGACCAGCTGTATCTCAGCGTGATGGTGGTCGGCGAAATCCGGCACGGCATCGAACGCCTGGCTCGTCGGGATCCCGGCCGGGCCGGCGGCTTCGAGAAGTGGCTCATCGATCTGCAGGAGCTGTACGGCGATCGTGTCGTGCCGGTGACCGCGGCGATCGCCGAAGTCTGGGGTCGATTGAACGCGGGAGATCCGCTGCCGGTGACGGATGGCCTGATGGCTGCCACTGCGCTCGTGCACGGGTGGACGTTTGTCACCCGTAACACTGCCGACGTCGTACGGACCGGCGTGCGGCTCATCAACCCGTTCGGGGTGGATCAGTGAGCGTGCGGGGGTTGCGGGTGGTGGTGGCGGCCGAGGAGTACGACGTCGCGGTGGGGTTCTACCGGGACGCGTTGGGGATGCGGGAGCAGGCCGCGTTCGCCGGGCCCGGTGGCGCCCGGGTGACCATCCTGGACGCGGGGCGGGCGACGCTCGAGATCGCGAACCCGGCGCAGCGGGCGTACATCGACGAGGTCGAGGTGGGGCGGGAGGTCGCGCCGCGGATCCGGCTGGCGTTCGAGGTGGACGACGTGGCCGGGGTGACCCGTGCCCTGCTGGCCGCGGGGGCGACCGAGGTGGCGGCGCCGCGGCCGACGCCGTTCGGGTCGGTGAACGCCCGGCTGGAGGCGCCGGCCGAGCTGCAGATCACCCTGTTCGAGCCGGACGCGCCGGCACCCGCGGCCGCCGGCGACCTGGTCATCCGGGACGCGCGACCCGAGGACTGGGCCGGGATCTGGCCGTTCTTCCGGCAGATCGTCGCGGCGGGGGAGACCTACACCTGGCCGCGGGACATGAGCGAGTACGACGCCCGCGCGGCCTGGTTCCCGTCGCCCGGCCGGACCGTGGTCGCGTCGGTCGCCGGCACCGTGGTCGGCACCGCCAAGACCCAGCCCAACCAGGCCGGCCCGGGCGCGCACGTGGCGAACGCGAGCTTCATGGTCGAACCCGCGTACGGCGGGCGCGGGATCGGTCGCGCTCTGGCCGAGCACGTGCTGGCCCGGGCGCGCGCCGACGGCTACCGGGCCATGCAGTTCAACGCGGTCGTGGCCAGCAACGCCGGCGCGGTCCGGCTGTGGAGCTCGCTCGGGTTCACCGTCGTCGGCACGGTGCCGGCGGCGTTCGACCATCCCAGGCTGGGACCGGTCCCGCTGCTGATCATGTACCGCACGCTGTGAGGGTCGAGGACGCGTTCGCGGTCTTCGACCCCGGGACTCCGGCTCCCGTGCCCCGTGGTATCCGCCGTTGCCCGGCGCCGGGGCGGCGGGAGGGAAGAAAATTCGTGACGGCTGTCGATCCCGGCGCAGGTCGTTCGTCGGGAGGGGCGTCGAGATCCGACCAGCGGATCCGCGAGCAGGAGGACACCCATGGCGCAGTACGTGGTGCTCATCTACGAGGACGAGAAGGGCTGGAGCGAAGGTGACCCGGCGGTCATCGAGGAGGGCATGAAGGCCCACAACCAGTTCGCGGTCGACGCGGGGGAGAAGCTGCGCGGCGGGCAGGCGCTGCAGCCGACGTCGACGGCGACGACCATCCACAAGGACGGCTCGGGCGGGTTCGCGGTCACGGACGGGCCGTTCGTGGAGACCAAGGAGGCGCTCGGCGGGTTCTACCTCATCGAGGCCGCCGACCTCGACGAGGCGATCGCGCTGGCCAAGAAGGTGCCGGCGCCGTTCGGAGGCGTCGAGGTGCGGCCGGTGATGGTCTTCGAGTAGACCCGTCCTGTGGACGGTCCCGGCGTGGCCGCGGCGGTGGCCGAGGCGCACCGTCGCGAGTGGGCGTTCGTGCTCGCCGCGACGGTGCGCGTCACCCGCGACATCGACCTCGCCGAGGAGTGCGTGCAGGACGCGTACGCCCGGGCCCTCGCGACCTGGGCGGAGCGCGGCGTACCGGCGAAGCCCGGCGCCTGGCTGACCACGGTCGCCCGGCGCCGGGCTCTCGACCTGCTCCGGCGGGAGGTGACGCTGCGCCGGGCGCTGCCGCTGCTCGTCGACGACGAGCCGGCGGCCGGCGGTCCGTTCCCGGACGACCGGCTCCGGCTGGTCTTCACCTGCTGCCACCCGTCGCTGGCGACGGAGGCTCAGGTGGCGCTGACACTGCGGCTGCTGTGCGGGCTGAGCACGGCCGAAGTGGCCCGGGCGTTCCTGGTCACCGAGCCGACGATGGCCGCACGGATCACCCGAGCGAAGAAGAAGATCACCACCGCTCGTATCCCGTACCGGATGCCCTCGGTGGCGGACCTGCCAGAGCGCACCGAGGCCGTTCTGGCCGTGGTGCATCTGCTGTTCACGACCGGTCACACCGCTCCGGCCGGTGCCGACCTGATCCGGCGCGACCTGGTCGAGCGGGCGCTCGACCTGGCCCGGATGCTGCGGACGCTGTTGCCGGGCGACGCGGACGTGGCGGCGGTGCTGGCGCTGATCCTGCTGACCGATGCGCGTCGGGAGACGAGGGTCGGACCGGACGGGCGGCTGCTGCTGCTCGCCGAGCAGGACCGCTCGCGCTGGGACGCGACCCAGATCGCGGAGGGGATCGGCCTGGTGGAGGAGGCGTTGCGGCGCCGACCGCGCAGCCGGCACACGCTGCAGGCGGCGATCGCGGCCGTGCACGCCCAGGCCGGCAGCTGGCCGGACACCGACTGGGGCCGGGTGGTCGATCTCTACGACACGCTCGCCGAGGTGTGGCCGTCGCCGGTGGTCGCCCTCAACCGGGCGGCGGCGCTCGGGTTCGCGCGCGGGCCGGAGGCGGGGCTGGCGGCGCTGCAACCGCTGTCGGCCGAGCCGCAGCTCGCCGGGTATGGCTACCTGCCGGCCGCGCGGGCAGCGTTCCTGGCCGAGCTGGGGCGGGTGGCGGAGGCGCGGCAGGCGTACGAGGAGGCGATCCTGCTGACCGAGAACGCCGTCGAGCGGCAGTTCCTGGCCGGGCGGCTCGCCGAGCTCGAGTCGTCGGGACGCTAGGGTCCGGGCGTGGCTGAGTACGTGCTGCGGCCGGTGGGCCGGGTCGAGTCGACGCTGCGGAACCGGTCGGACGCGCCGAACCAGGGCGACGAGGGCGCGCCGGACTGCACGATCACGCTGGAGCCCGGGTATGCGACGGCGGGGCGGGACATCGCCGCGGGGTCCGAGCTGCTCGTGCTGACCTGGCTGGACCGGGCCGAGCGGGACGTGCAGGAGGTGCGGCCGCGCGGGAACCCGGACCGGCCGGAGACCGGCGTCTTCAGCACCCGCTCGCCGGACCGGCCGAACCCGATCGGCCTGCACCGGGTCACCGTCCTGGACGTCGACGGCACCCGGCTGCGGGTCCGGGGTCTCGAAGCGCTCGACGGAACACCGGTCATCGACCTCAAGCCCCCGCTCGGCCGCGTCGCCGAACGCTGACCCGCCGGGGTCGGGACGCGCCCGCCGCGCCCGGTGCGGCGGGCGCCGGCGGTGCGCCGGCCGGAAGCTCGGCCGGTCGTCCTCGAGCGCGGTGAGCCGGGGCTCGATCCACTCCTGGACGCGCGTGGAGGCGGGGACACCGCGCCGCCGCACGGTCACATGAGCCTCCGGTCGAGCTCGGACGGCAGCCGTGTCTGTCATGGGCGGGTGTCGGGGGCGGGGAGGGCGGTGGTGAAGTCGCAGTCGGCTCCCACCCGGAGGCCGGCGGTGTGGAGGTGGTCGATGAGCCCGGTGACGAACGAGACGACCGAGTCGTCCGGGACGTCGCCGGTCGCGTCGATGTCCACGGTGGACGGCCAGTCGAGGTGGTGCGGACCGCGGGTGCGGTCTGGGTTGCGGCGGACGTCGACGGTGAAGCCGGGCACCCGGAAGACGTCGAGGTGGTCGGCCGGCCCGAGCAGGTCGGCGACGACCGGGACCAGCGTGGCCGGGTCGGGCGTGTCGACGTAGAGCACGCACCACCGGTAGGCGGCGGTCATGGGACGCGCAGCCAGGGCTCGTTGTCGAACATGCCGCCGCGTTTGATGACGGCGAGGTCGACCTTCCGGTCGAGGTCGGTCTCCAGCGCCGCGCGCAGCTCCTTCAGCCCGGCGTGCCGGGAGAAGATCCGGCCGCGGGCGATCGCGTTGGTGCGCGCCTCGGTGGTCTTGTCGCCGAAGAAGTCCTCGATCAACCGGTCGTACTCGTCCGGTGGCACCCGCAGGCCGAAGTCGATGTCGGACCCGGCCCGGGCCGAGTGGCCCGCGCGGCTGCCCTGCACGACCACGTCGGCGGTCAGGCCCCGGGATGTCGAACGGATCCGGGCGGCCGCGGCGGCGAGCTGGTCGGCGGTGACGCCTTCGGGCAGGTTGCCGACCGCGCGGAAGACACGACCGCGGAACGCTGCCGGGATCGCGTGGTTGACCGTCTTGAGCCCGCGGGCGACGCCGGGAACCGCCCGCACCGCCCGGGCGACCGGACCGGTGGGCAGCACGGTCAGGGTGGCGTCGCCGAGCAGGCCCGACCAGGAACCGCGCCCGGTGGCCCAGGCGATGCCCGCGTCGATGGCGACGGCCCCGGTGCCGAGGGCGATGGCGGCCGGGGCGAGGAACTGGAAGCCGGGCACCAGGCTGGCCGTGCCGAGCACCATCGACGCCAGCCGGAGACCGCGAGCGATCTGCGTGAGCACCTCGGCGTGGGCGGCGATCCAGTCGCGTGCCCGGTTGCGGAGGCGCTCCAGCAGGCCCGGCTCCCGGTAGGGCGGGTCGGCCGCGGCGGCACGGATGCGGGCCGCGACGCCGGCGGCGTGGGTGCGGTGGTCGCGGAGCAGGCGGCGGGCTTCCGTGATCACCGCGTCGAGCTCGGCAGCCACCGCCCGCGCGGCCGCGGCAGCCGCATCGCCACCGTCGTCCGCGGGCGCCCACCCGGCGCCGGCGCGGCCCGGTCCGGACGCCGCCGACCCGGCGCCGGCGCGGCCCGGTCCGGACGCCGCCCACCCGCCGGTCGAGCGGACCACCGGTGAGCCGGAACCGACGGCGCCGACCAGCGCGGCCTGGCGGGACACGCCGATCGCACCGGCCCGGGCCCGCAGCGCCGCCGCCCGGTCCTCCAGGTCGGCCGCCCGCAGCTGCCGCGTGGCCAGGTCGTCGGCGTAGCTCGCCAGCTCCCGCGCCAGGGTGCCGTGCGCGGCCGCCGCCCGGCCGAGATCGCCCGGCAGCTCGCGGGTGTGGTCCCGATAGGCCTCGGCGGCCGCACCCCGCCAGCGTGCGTCCAGCCGGCCCGCCGCGACCGCGGCACCCGCCAGCGCGCGGGCGGCCCGGTCGGCGTCCCGGGCCTGCGCCAGCACCGCCGAGGGCGAGCCCGGCGCCGGGTCGAAGCCGAGCGCCGGGAACGTCCGCATCGCCATCGCGTCCTCCTCGTCCGGATCAAGCCTGCGGCGAGGTTAGGGTCGCGCGGACGCGATCGGACCGACGACTTCGAGCCTGTGGACAACGGCTGTCCCCGGAGCGCGAGCCGGCCCCGTCCCGACGCGAGACCGGCCGTCGCCGTAGCGTGATCCGACGACGGCGTGGCGCGGAGGGCGGACCGGATGAGTGAGCTTGACGAGTTGCGGCAGGGCCTGCGGACGTTCACCGACGAGCGCGGGTGGGGCTCGTTCCACGATCCCAAGTCGGTGCTGCTGGCCCTGGTCGGCGAGGTGGGGGAGCTGGCCGAGCTGCTGCAGTGGCTGCCGGCCGACCGGGTCGCCGAGCTGGCCCGGGACGAGGCGCTGCACCGCCGCCTCGGCGAGGAGATGTCCGACGTGCTGCTCTACCTGGTGCTGCTCGCCGACGTCCTCGACGTCGATCTCGCCACGGCCGCGCGGGCGAAGCTCGCCGACGCGCGCCTGCGCTATCCGGTCGGAGCGGCGCCGGACAGGGAGAACAGGGCGAGGTAGCGCCCGGTCAGCGAGCCGAGCGCCACGGTGCCGGCCCGCTCCCGCACGCCGGTGACGAAGCCGAACCGCTCGCCCGGTGCCTGCAGGTCGTGCACCAGAGTGCCGTCCGGGGCGTACGCCTGGACCCAGAGCGTGTGTGCCGGCTGCGGTTGGAACCGGTCCGGCAGCGCCCAGACCGTCTTGCGCAGCGCGGGCCGGCGCGGCAGCAGCCAGTCGAGCGTGCGGTCGCGCGGGCTGCCGATCGCGACCCAGATCAGCCCGTCGGACCCGGTGGACACGTTGTCCGGGAAGCCGGGCAGGTTGTCCGCGAACACCGACTCGGTGCCGTCGTCGACCGACCATCGCCGCAGCCGGTAGGCCGCGGTCTCCGCGACCACGACGAACGATCCGTCCGGCGCGAGCGCGACGCCGTTCGCGAACTGCAACCCCTCCAGCAGCGTGGTCGTCTCCGCCCCGAGGCCGCGGCGCAGCAGGCGTCCCGTCCCGGAGTGCTGCAGCAGCTCGCCCTTCCAGTGGTCGATCCCGATCCGGCTGGTCGAGTCGCTGAAGTAGATCGTGCCGTCCGGGGCGACCGCCGCGTTGTTGCAGAACGCCAGCCCGTCGACGAGCGTCTCCACCAGGCCGGACTCGACCGTCACCCGCAGCAGCCCGCGGCGGGCGTCGCAGACCAGCAGGCCGCCGTCGGGCAGCCACTCCAGCCCGAGCGGCCGGCCGCCGGTGTCGGCGAGCACCTCGACGTGCCGCCCGTCCGGGGTCAGCCGCAGCACCCGCCCGTCCTCGACGCCGCACAGCACCCGGCCGGCGTCGTCGAACAGCACGTCCTCCGGCCCGCGCCCGACCACGTCGAGCACGGTCAGCGGCGGCACCTCCCGGTCGCTCCGGGGCTGCCATGCGCGGGCCGGCGCGGCGGGGGGCCGCCAGACGACGGGATCGATCGCGGGACGCGCCATGCCTGCATCCTGCCCGCTCGCCGGCCGAGCCGACCTCGGCGGCACCGGGAAACTTGCGCCCGGTTGACCGGTCCCACGGTGGGTATCCGGCCGGTTGAGGGGTTCTTGGCCGGTTCGGGAGGTGCGCATGGCTGTCGACAGCACGCGGTTCGGTGGGCTGTTCGCCGTCAAGTCGGCCGACGCCCACCTCGAACACGTCCGGCGCGAGGGGCGGCTCCGGCGGGCGATCGGGCTGTTCGACCTCACCGCGCTGGGGCTCGGCGCGGTCATCGGCACCGGCATCTTCGTCATCCTCGGCGAGGCGATCGGCGACTCCGGCCCGGCGATCGTGCTGTCGTTCGTGCTGGCGGCCGTGACCTGCGCCTTCTCCGCCTTGTCCTACTCGGAGCTTGCCTCCTCGATCCCGGTTTCCGGCAGCGCGTACACCTACGCGTACGCCACCCTCGGTGAGCTGCTGGCCTGGATCATCGGCTGGGACCTCATCCTCGAGTACGGCGTGTCGGTCGCCGCGGTCGCGGTCGGCTGGGGGCAGTACCTCAACTCGCTGCTGGACACGCTGTTCGGCTGGCAGTTGCCGGACGCGCTCAGCCAGCCACCGGGAGAAGGCGGGATCGTCAACATCCCGGCCGCGTTCCTCGTCCTCGCCATCACCGGCGTGTTGATCCTCGGCGTGCGGGAGAGCACCAGGGCCAACAGCGTCATGGTGGTGCTGAAGATCGTCGTGCTGCTGCTGTTCATCGGGCTGGCGTTCACCGCGTTCAACGCCGACAACCTCACCCCGTTCACGCCCAACGGCTTCAGCGGGGTGACCACCGCCGCGGCCGTGATCTTCTTCGCCTACATCGGCTTCGACGCGGTGTCCACGTCCGGTGAGGAGGTGAAGCGCCCGGCGCGGGACCTGCCGCTGGCGATCATCGGCTCGCTGGTCATCGCGACCGTGCTCTACTGCGTGGTCGCGGTCGCCGCGCTCGGTGCGTACCCCTGGCAGAAGCTGAACGGTGCCGAGGCGCCGCTGGCGACCGTGCTCTCGGACGGGGTCGGCACCTCCTGGGGCTCCGGCCTCATCTCGGTCGGCGCGCTGATCGCGATCACCAGCGTCGTGCTGACGATCCTCTACGGCCAGACCCGGATCATGTACTCGATGTCCAGGGACGGGCTCGTCCCCCAGGCCTTCAGCCGGGTGTCCCGGCGGCAGACGCCGGCCATGGCCACCGCGATCTTCGGCATCCTCATCGCGGTGCTCGCCGCCACCGTGCCGCTGGAGATCATCTTCGAGCTGGTCAACATCGGCACGCTGTTCGCGTTCGTCATCGTGAACATCGGTGTGATCGTGCTGCGCCGGACCAGGCCCGACCTGGAGCGCGGCTTCCGGGTGCCCGGCGTGCCGGTGGTGCCGATCATCGGCGCGCTGCTCTGCTTCTACCTGATGAAGCAGCTGACCATCCAGACCTGGCTGCGGTTCGTCGTCTGGCTCCTGGTGGGCCTGGTGATCTACTTCCTGTACGGGCGCCGGCACTCCCGGCTGCAGCACGGCGAGACGGTCGTCACCGAGGAGAGCTGAGGCCCCGCGCGGCGATGTGATCCGCGGCGGGGCACGATGGTCCCGTGACCTTGGTACGCCCGGTGGGCCTCGGGCTCGCCTCCCGCGGTGACGTCCGGGACGCCGTCGGCTATGCCGAGCGCGCCCGGGCGGCCGGCTGCGAGTCGGTGTGGTTCCACGAGAGCTACTTCGAACGTGACGCGGTGACCTACGCGACCGCCGTCGCGGCGGCGGTGCCCGACCTCGGCGTCGCGCTCGGCGCCCTCTCGACGTACGCGCGGCCGACGGCGCTGACCGCGATGACGGTGAGCGCGCTCGACGACCTCGCGCCGGGCCGGATCACCGTCGCGCTCGGCTCGGCGCTGCCGCTGCGGCTGGCCCAGATGCAGATCCCGTACGACCCGGACGTGGCGATCGAGGCGGTGCGTACCCAGCTGCACGACCTGCGCGCGCTGTGGCGGGGCGAGCGGCTGCCCCGGACCGGGCTGCCCGACCTTGAGCCGATGTTCCCGCCGGTGCACCGGGTGCCGCTGTGGGTGGCCGGCTACCGGAAGGCGTTCCACGAGCTGGCCGGCGAGGCTGCCGACGGCTACCTGGCCCGGCCGGCCGAGTCGATCCCGGCGATCCGGATCGCGAAGGACCGGATCGCGGCCGCGGCCCGGGCGGCCGGGCGCGATCCGGACGAGATCGAGATCGGCGGCTACCTGCTCTCGCTGGTCGACTCGTCCCGGCGGGCCGCGCTGGACCGGGCCAAGCGGGAGCCGTTCACGATCTACATGCTCGCCGTGCAGTCGGACACCGCGATGCGCCGGGTCGGGCTCGACCCGGAGCTCAAGGGCCGGGTGTTCGCGGCCTGGCGGGAGGGGGACTACCACCGCGCGGCCGGGCTGATCCCGGACGAGCTGGTCGACGCGTTCATCCTCTGCGGCACCCCGGACGAGGTCGCTGCGCGCGCGGCGGAGTACGCCGACGCGGGCATGACGGTCCCGGTGCTGCAGCCGGTGCTGCAGGAGGAGGACCAGGTCGGCTACGTCCTGGACGCCGCGGTCACCTACGGCTCGGGCCGGGCCGGCGCGGTGGGCGCGCTGCCGTCGACCGCGGCCCGGTCCCGGGAGGAGGTCTCGGCCGGGCGCCGGCTGCGCAACCTGGTCGAGATCACCCGGCCGTTCGCGCTGACCGCCTCGATCGTGCCGGTGTGCGCGGCCGGCGCGCTGGCGCTGCTCGACGGGCTGATGAACTGGGGACTGTTCGCGCTGGCCCTGGTCGCCGCGGTGCTGCTGCAGGTGGGTACCAACGTGATCAACGAGGTGTACGACGTCCGCAAGGGGATCGACTCGATCACCTCGCCGCGGGCATCGCAGGCGCTGGTGACCGGGCGGGTGACCGAGCGGGACGCGTTCCGGCTGGCGTACGCGGCGTTCGCGGTGTGCGCGGTCCTCGGCCTCGTGCTGGTCGCCGTCCGGGGCTGGCCGCTGCTGCTGATCGGCGCGTTCGGACTGGTGATGGGCTGGGGCTACACCGCCCCGCCGCTGCAGTACAAGTACCGCGCGCTCGGGCTGCCGCTGGTCTTCCTGCTGATGGGCCCGCTCATGGTGGTCGGCGCCTACTTCGCGGTGACCGGGCAGTGGTCCTGGCAGGCGGCGGTGGCCAGCGTGCCGATCGGGCTGCTGGTGACCGCGATCCTGCACGGCAACGAGTGGCGGGACATCGGCGAGGACGCCAGGGCCGGGATCCGCACGATCTCGATCACCGCCGGCCGCTCGGTCGCGCACTGGATCTACGTCGTGCTGCTGGTCGGGGCGTACGTGACGCTGGCGCTCGGGGTCGCGTTCGACCTGCTGCCGCGGCTGTCGCTGCTCGCCGTGCTGTCGATGCCGCTGCTGGTGCAGGCGCTGCGGGCGTCCGAGCTGGGCGCGACCGGGCAGCAGCGGGAGATCGCGATGATCGACCGGAACACCGCGCGGCTGCACGCGGCGTTCGGGGCCCTGTTCGTGCTCGGATTGGCGGTGGCGTCGGCATGAAGCTTCCTGAGCGGCCCTCCGGGGCGGTCGCGGCCGCCTCGGTGGCCGCCGCGTACGGCGCCTTCGCGGCGGTCTTCCGGGGGCCGCGGGCGAGGTTCTGGCCGCGGATGACCCGCACCGGCCTCGGTCTCGGTGCGCTCGCCCTGGCCACCGAGGGCGACCTGCGCCGGATCGTGCCGCGGCCGCGCGACGTCGCGCTGGGCATCGGCATCGCCGCCGGCCTGTACGGGGTGTTCCAGGTCGGCGACCGGGCCGCCCGGGTGGTCATGCCCAAGGGCGCCGAGGACATCGGCGACATCTACCGGCTGCGGTCGCTGCGGCCGAAGGGCGAGATCGCCGCCCGGCTGGCCACCGTCATCGGCCCGGCCGAGGAGCTGTACTGGCGCGGCCTGGTGCAGGCCGAGCTCGCCCGCCGGCTCGGCCCGGCGCGCGGTGCGGCCGCCGCCGCGGTGATCTACGGCGGCGCACACGTGGCGACCGGGAACCCGACGCTGGTCGGGGCGGCCAGCGTGGCCGGCGGGGTGTGGTCGGCGCTGGCGGCGCTCGGGGTGCCGATGCCGGCGCTGGTCGTGAGCCACGTCGTCTGGGACATCTGGATCTTCCTGGTGCAGCCGACCCAGCCGGTCGACGAGCAATCGACCTAGCCGGTCGACGTGCGGGCGGGCTGACCGCGGTCTCGCGGCCAGCTCAGAGCAGCACCACGGACAGGAAGCCGAGCACCATCCCGACGACCGCGACGATCATGGCCGCCTTCCATCGCCGCTCGTGCCGTCCCCGGGCGACGAGCCCGAGCACGATGCCGAGGACGCCGAAGATGAGCCAGGAGATGACGAACGCGAGGATCCCGCAGGCGATCGCGATGTAGGAGAACGTGTTCGGCGGCGCTGCGGCGTCCGGGACCTGCGCCGGATCCTGTGCCGTCATCCCGCCAACCTACCTGAACTGTCCCAAGGGACGGTCAAGGAAATGTCAGCGGACGGGGGTGATGATCACCACCGGGATCTCCCGCTCGGTCCGCGTCTGGTATTCGTCGTACGCCGGCCAGACCCGGGCGGCCAGCCGCCAGAGCCGCTCCCGCTCGTCGCCGGTCGCCGTCCGCGCGGTCGCCTCGAACTCCTCCGCGCCGACCTGGATGTGTACGTGCGGGTCCGCGTCGAGGTTGCGATACCAGGCCGGGTGCCCGGCCGACCCGCCGTTGGAGGCGACGACCAGGTAGGTCTCGCCGTCCTTGGCGTAGATCAGGGCGGTACGCCGGGGCAGGCCGGTCTTGTTGCCCGTCGTGGTCAGCAGCAGGGTCGGCACGCCGGGCTTCCACTCGTGCCCGTCCGCGCCGCCGGTCGCCACGTACCGCTGGATGTGCTCGTTGACCCAGCCGCGTGGGCTGTCGATGGCCCGCGTCATGTCGGAACTCCTCTCAGACGGCGCAGCTGCCGTCGTCACAGGCGTTCCCGTTATCGCCGTCGTTCACCATCGACAGCGGGTGCGCCGCCGCGTACGCCTGCCGCAGCGCGCTGAGCAGCACCTCGGCCGGCTGCGCGCCAGAGACCCCGAACTTCCGGTCCAGCACGAAGAACGGCACCCCGGAGATGCCGAACGCCCGTGCGGTGGCCTGGTCGTCCCGGACGTCGGCCAGGTACTTGTCGGACTCCAGCACGGACCGCGCCTCGGCCTCGTCCAGGCCGGCCTGGCCGGCCTGCCGCACCAGCGTGTCGACGTCGCCGATCGGCTCGCCCTCGGTGAAGTACGCCAGCAGCAGCCGCTCCTTGAGCTCGGCCTGCCGGCCCCGGTCGGCGGCCAGGTGCAGCAGCCGGTGCGCGTCCACGGTGTTGCCCGGCCGCGCCTGGTCGAACCGGAAGTCGAGGCCCTCGCCGGCGGCCTGCTCGATCACCCGCTGCTGCATGGCCTCGGCCTGGGCCAGCGGCACGCCGTACTTGTCGGCGAGCCGCTGGGTGGCGTTGCCCTCGACCGTGCGCGGCGTGGTCGGGTCGAGCTCGAAGCTGCGGTAGCGCACCTCGACCTCGTCGCGGTGCTCGAAGTCCGCGAGTGCGGTCTCGAACCGCCGCTTGCCGATGGCGCACCAGGGGCACACCACGTCCGACCAGATCTCCACCTGCACGATTCGCTCCTGTGGTCCGGATGTCTTTGTCGCAACAACCAATCCGGCCGGTCGGGTCTTCCCGCGCTCAGCCGCGCGGCGGCAGCTCCGGCGGGCGCCGGGACGGCCGGGTGGACCGGTCGGGCGGGGTCGCCGCCGGCCGGGTCTCCAGCGCCTCGAGCACCATCCGGACCGCCGTCGCCAGCTGCGGGTCGCGGTCGGCGGCCCAGTCCTGCGGGGCGATGTCGACCTCGACGTCGGGATCGACGCCGTAGTTCTCGATGCCCCAGCCGGCGCCCTCGAACCACAGCGCGTACCGCGGCTGGGTCACGGTCGTGCCGTCGACCAGCGAGTAGCGCCCGTCGATGCCGATCACGCCACCCCAGGTGCGAGTGCCGACGACCGGGCCGATGCCGTAGAGCGTGAAGCCGGCGGTGACGATGTCGCCGTCGGAGCCGGCGTGCTGGTTGGTCACCGCGACGATCGGGCCGCGCGGCGCGTTCGCGGGATAGGTCACCGCCGGGTTGCCCCGCGGGTTGTCCCAGCCCTTGACCGTACGGGCGAGCTTCTCCAGCACCAGCTCGGAGGTGTGGCCGCCGTTGTTGTCCCGCACGTCGACGACCAGGCCCTCCCGGGCGACCTCGAGGATGAGGTCGCGGTGCAACTGCGCCCAGCCGTTGGCCACCATGTCCGGGATGTGCAGGTAGCCCACCCGACCGCCGGACAGCTCGTGCGTCGCCGCCCGCCGGCCGGCGACCCAGGCCTGGTAGCGCAGCGCCTTCTCGTCGTCGAGCGGCAGCACCACCACCCGGCGCACGTCCGCGCCGTCGGCCGGCTGCACGGTCAGCTCGACCGGCACGTTGGCGGCACCGGCCAGCAGCGGCGCCGGTCCGAGCCGCGGGTCGACCGGCCGGCCGTCCACGGCGAGGATCTCGTCGCCGGCCCGGACCGCGACGCCGGGCGCGGACAGCGGAGCCCGGGCGCCGCGCACCGACGACTCGCCGGGCAGCACCGCGGCCACCCGCCACCGGTCGCCGACCCGCTCCAGGTCCGCGCCGAGGTGGCCGAGCGTCCGGCCGGGCTCGACCGGCGGCGACGGCGGCATCTCGTACGCGTGCGAGCTGCCGAGCTCGCCGATGACCTCCCAGAACACCTCGGACAGGTCGTCTCGGGTGGCGATCCGGTCGAGCAGCGGGCGGTATTTGTCCAGCACCGCCGGCCAGTCCACGTCGGCCATGTCCGGGGTCCAGTAGTGGTCCCGCATCAGCCGGCCGGCCTCGTCGTACATCTGCCGCCACATCGCGGCCGGGTCGACCTGCCCGCGCAGCCGGCGCAGGTCGACCTCGATCATCGCGTCGCGGTCGCCCTCGGAGTCGGGCTCGACCCGCCGGTCGGACGGCACCAGCCGCACCGCGTCGCCGTCGCGGACCACCAGCCGGCGGCCGTCACCGGTCACGTCGAAGCCGTCGAGCTCGCCGACCACGGTGGCTGCCCGGCGCTTGGCGAAGTCCCAGCGCTGCAGCTTCGGCCGGGTGCGCTCGCCGTCCTGGGTCGCCTTGTCCTCGCCGAGCAGGCCGGCCTGCGGCGTCTCCAGCCAGACCAGCCCGCCGCGGACCGCGCGCAGGCCGCTGGCCCGTGCGGTCGCGACCGGCACCGGGACCACCCGCTGGTCGATCGCCTCGGCGTCGACCAGCACCGGCTGCGGCGGGGCGTCGCCGTCATTTCCGCCGCCGCTCCCGCCGTCGCCGTCGTCGGCGGTCGGCCGCCCGGCCGACTCGGGATGGAACGGCGACGGCGTGGTCGCGCCCAGCGGCACCACGTACGGCCGGGTGCCGCCGAGGAAGGACAGGTCGAAGACCCAGTCGTCGTAGACCGGGTCGAGCGTGCGGGTGGACAGGAAGGCCAGGTGCAACCCGTCGAGGGTGAACACCGGGCTGGTGTCCTGGAACCGCAGCGGGGTGATCTCCACCGGCGCCGCCCCGTCGCCGTCGGCGACCCGGCGGGCGAGGATCTGGCGCAGGTTTTCCGCGCCGGGGTGCGACCAGGCCAGCCAGGCCGAGTCGGGCGACCAGGCCAGGCCGGACGCGTCGCTGTAGTCGGAGCGGCCGACTTCGCGGACCTCGCCGGCGGCCACGTCGGCGACCAGCACCCGACCGTCGTGCGCGGCCACCGCCAGCCGGCTGCCGTCCGGGGACGCGGCCAGCTCCAGCACCCGGCCGAGCTGGCCGCCGCCGAACCGGCGCGGCGGCGCGCTGCCGTCGGCCGGGGCGACCTCGATCGCGTCGTCGCCGTCGGCGTCGGTGATCCAGGCCACCTGGGGCGCCGCGTTCTCCGCGCCGGCGGCCGGGCCGAGCACCTGGGGCAGGCGGGCCCGGACGCCCGGGGTGTCGGCCAGCGCCGGGGCCGGCCCGTCCCGGGTGGTCAGCCAGTGCACGGTGCCGAGCACCTCGACCGCGCTGGCCCGGCCGGTGCGGTCGGCCGCGAGGTCGCCGATCTTGTCGCCGGGGCCGAGCGGGCGCGGCCGCCGCCCGGTGCGCGGGGCGGCCAGGTCGATCTCGAGCATCCGCGGCTGCTCGTCGAGCCCGTCGAGCAGCCAGAGGTCGCCGTGCACCTGCCACACCAGCCGGGTGCCGTCGGTGCGCAGCGCCCGCGCGTACGCATCGCCGTGGTCGCTGTGCCGGCGCAGGTCGCTGCCGTCGGGGTTGACCGAGTAGACGTTGCCCCAGCCCTCGTGGTCGGAGATGAACACGACCCGGTCGCCGACCCAGTCGGGGTCCTCCAGCTGCGCCGGGTTGTCGCCGAGCAACCGCTCGAACGTGCCGCTGCCGTCGCGGTCGATCCACAGCTTGCCGGCCGTGCCGCCGCGGTAGCGCTGCCAGGTCGCGCCGGCCCGCCGCTGGTCGGTGCCGAGCACGGCCGCTCCGCCGGGGCCCGGGGAGACCGCGTAGCAGGGCCCGTACGGCAGCCGCTCGGGGGCGGCCGAGCCGTCCAGCGGGAGCGCCCAGGACCAGACCCGGCTGCGGAACGGTTCGCCGGCGGAGGTGCTGGCCACCACCCGGCCGTCCGGGAGCCACCCGGCAACCCGGGTGTGCGGGTCGCCCCAGTAGGTCAGGCGGGTGGACGGGCCGCCGGCGACGGGCACCGCGTGCACCTCTGGCGCGCCGTCCTGGGTGCTGGCGAACGCGACCGTGTCGCCGCCGGGCGACAGCCGCGTGCCGGCCACCGGCACGCCGTCGGCGGTCAGCCGCCACGCCCGCCCGCCGGCGGCGTCGGTCAGCCAGACGTCGTTCTCGGCGACGAACGCGATCCGGTCGCCGCGGATGCTCGGAAAGCGCAGGTACGCCCGTTCTGCAGTCACCGGCACAACCTAGTGCCCCGCCTGGGACGTCTTGTGCCGGGAAGCGGGCGAGGACCGCTGACCCCGGGCTGGGCCCTCCTGCCGGCACATGTGTCCGGAGGAGCTGGGTAGGAGTTGGGACGTGAAGACGACCTGGAAGGCGCCGAGCGGTGGCCACGGCACGCTCGACGCCGACGACCGCAACAAGCTGCCCGACAGTGCGTACGCGTTCCCGGACAAGCGCAAGGAGCCGCTGACCGACGCGCGGCACGTGCAGACCGCGCTCGCCCGCTTCGACCAGGTGAAGGACGTCTCCGACGCCGAGCGGGACCAGGCGTTCGCCAACATCAAGGCGGCGGCGAAGCACTTCGGCGTCGACGTCGCCGAGGACTCCTGGAAGCAGCTCGGCAAGAAACCCCACACGAAGAACACCGCCCACTGACCGGCCCGCCGGCTCCCGCCGGACCGCACCGGTCGGAGCGGGCCGGCGCTGCGGCTGGCTTCGCCCGCGATCGGGTGCGGCCCCGCTCACCCCGCTCGCGAGGTGGGCCGGTGCGGGCGTACGGCCCGCGGCTCGCTGGCCGTCCCGATCAAGGGGTCGGGTCGACCGGGTGCGGGCCCTGGTTTCGGCCGGGACCGGAGCGGCGCCGGGGCGGGAGCTCGATGTGCGGCTCGGGGCGGGGCGCCGGCGGGGGGACCGGGTCGGGGTCCGAGGCGCCGACCGAGATGACGCTGCGGGTCGACAGGCCGGCCAGGTAGTACGCCTCCGGCGGCAGCGCCGCACCCGCCAGCACGAGCACGTCCACCTCCGCCCGCGGCAGCCCGCGCAGGTAGGCACCCCGGGTGGTCGCCGCGGCCAGGCGCAGCCGGGACCGCAGCGCCGGCTCCACGTTGCCCCTGGCGGCGATCAGCTCGCGGCGGGCCGCCGCCATCCGCCGGCGCTTGTCCGCCGGACCCCCGCCCGGCCCGACCACGTCCTCCACCGCCGGCACCGGCCGCTCGCCGGCGGCCAGCTCGGAGGCGATCCGTTCGGCGTCGCGGCGGGCGTCGCGGCTCCGGCTGCGCAGCTCGTGCCGCCGGACGACCAGCGTGTCCGGGTCGAGGCCGCGGTCGCGCCGGCCGCGGCGGGCGCCGACCGTACGCTCCAGCTCGCTGTCCAGGTCCGCCGCTCCCGCCTCGGCCGACCCCGCGATCCGGTCAAGCTCGTCGTACCGCATCCGGCCCTCGGCCCGGTCGAGGTCGGCCAGCCGCGCGTCCACGCCGGCGCGCAGGTCGGCGGCGATCGTGGCCGGTTCCACGAACGGTCCCCACCGGTCCCGGACCGCGCCGGGCGTCAGCGGCCCGATCCGCTGCACCTGCCCGGACCGCAACCGGCCGGAGCGGGCCAGCCGGTCGCACAGCGCGCCGACCGTACGGTCCACGACGGCGGCGGTCGGAGCCACGTAGAGAACCCGGGCGTCGAGCGTCAGCAGCCGGTCCAGCAGCCGCGCGACCAGCCCGTTGGTGTCCGTACCGGGCGGGGTGTGGATCTGCGCCCAGCGCTGCCGCAGCGCGCTGCGCAGCAGGTCGCCGATCCGGTCGTCGTACCGCCATTCCTCGGCCGAGCTCGCGGCTTCGGCCAGCGCGTCGTTCAGCCGGCCGCCGGGCGTGCCGAGCACGAGCTCGGCCTGGTCGAACCGGAACGTCGGCGGATGCGGCTGCTCGCCCGCCAGCGCGGCCAGCCGCTGCCGCAGCCCGCGCAGCGGGCCGAGGTTGTCCACGACCAGCCGGCCGTCGATCACCCGCGGCCCGACGTCCTCGGCCACCTCGACCAGGCAGCTCTCGTCGGCGACCGAGCCGAGCCGGCCGTCGATCACCCGCTCGCCGACCGTCAGCCACGCCGGCGCGTCCTCGACCAGCGTCGCCTCCGGCGGCGGGTCGACCCGGTAGAGGAAGCCGCCCGGCCCGCGGGCGACCCGGGTCGCGTCCACCCCGAACGAGGCCCGCCCGCCGCCGGTCCGGGCGGCGGCCAGCTCTCGGTCCACGGCTTCCTGCATCTCCCGCAGGGCCCGCCCGTGGTCCGGTGCGCGCAGCCTCACCGTCGGCCCTCCTCGTAGCGGCACAACGTAATGGATCGACCACCCAACGCGACAGAGGTCATGCCCGCTCCACTCGCCGCAGCAACCACGACGGTCCGACCCAGCCGGCCCCGACCTCGTCCAGCCGGACCCGCAGGCCGCGGTCGGCGGTCACGACCACCACCTGGTCACCGGCGCCGTTCGCGTCCGTGGCCACCTCGACCAGCATGTCGTCGCCGGACCCGGGCGCGGCGACCAGCTCGACCGGCCACCGACCGCCGCCGTCGAGCACGGCCCGCGCCGCGCCCTCGACCACGACGACGATCCGGGGCAGCAGCAGGTCGAGACCACCGGCGTCGGCACCCGGCGGCAGGTCGGCGGCCGTCAGCCCGTGCCGCTGGACCGGTGCGAGCGCGTCGAGCAGGCGGGCGGTGGCACCGGCCCGGTCCCGCCACCAGCCGTCGCCGCGGCCGCGGGCGCCCACCACGTTGGCCGCGTCGACCACGAGGCACAGCGGCGGCGGGGCGTCGCGCAGGCGCGGCCACGCCGCGGCGAAGCCCGGGTGCAGCGGCAGCGTCGGCAGGTCGGCGACGTCGACCCAGCGGACGTCCTCGCTCTCCCCGCCGGTCGGCTCCGGATCCACCGGGGCGATCGGGCCGGCCAGCACGGTCGTGTACGACCAGCCGCCGTGGTCGTCGACCAGCTCCCCGTACGGGCGGACGGCCGCCGGCTCGAGGTTCGCCTCCTCGGCGCTCTCCCGCAGGGCCGCCTCGACCGCGGTCTCGTCGCTGTCCCGGGCGCCGCCGGGGACGCCCCAGGTGCCGCCCTCGTGGCTCCACCAGGCGCGATGTTGCAGGACGACCCGGTCGACGCCGTCGCGGCGGTCGCGCAGCAGGAGTCCGGCGGCGCCGTACCGGCCCCAGTGCCGGTGGCCGGCCGCGCAGCGCGTCCAGCCGTCGCCGTCGCCTCGCACCACCCTGCCAGCCTTCCACGCCCTTGCCGCCGGCCGCTCAGGTGGCCGATCGGCGGCGGGTCACCCGGTCCACGGCCTGCATCGCGAGCGCGACCAGCGCGCCGGTGATGAGCCCGCCGATGTGCGCCTGCCAGCTGATGTTCGGCACCGTGAACGAGATGACGAGGTTGAGGCCGATGAGCACGGCCAGCGCGCCGGCCTCGGCACCGATCTGCCGGCGCAGCACGACCAGCGCCCCGAACAAGCCGAAGATCGCGCCCGACGCGCCGACGCCGATCGAGAACTGCGGGCTCAACCAGACCGAGAACAGCGATCCGCCGAGTGCGGACAGGAAGTAGACGATCAGGTAGCGGACCGGGCGGAGCACCCGCTCCAGCGGCGCGCCGACGATGTAGAGCGTGAGCATGTTCGTGCCCAGGTGCAGCACGCTGGCGTGCAGGAACGCGCTGGTGATCAGCCGCGCGTACTGGCCCTGCTCCACGGCGAACGGGATCAGCGCATACCGCGCGGTGAACCCGGGATTGGCCTGCTGGACGATGTAGAGCACGACGCAGATCGCGATCAGCGTGATCGTGACGACGGGGGTGCCGGCCGGCGGGCCGGGGCGGCGAGCCGGAGCCGGGCGCCCATCCCAGGGGCGGCGCGGACGCTGCTGCGGGGGCGGTGGAGGGTTATGCCGGCCCAGGCGCCCGTACCCGGAGTCGCCCGGCGCCCAGGACTCGGACGGCTGCCCGTACGCGGGCTGATCCGGCCACCCGCCGGTCTGGCCGGCCGGCCGGCCCCACTGGTCGGCCTGTCCCGGCTGGGCGTACCCGGCCTGCCCGGGCTGCTGCCCCCACTGGCCAGTGACCGGCTGTCCCCAGGGCCCGGTCTGGCCGGCGGCCGAGTCGGACCGGCCCCAAGGTCCCGGCGCGTCGTACCCGTCCGCGGTCTGGCCCGGCTGGCCGGAGCCGGGCTGATCGGTCGCCGGGCCCCAGGGTCCCGGCGGGCCGTAGCCGTCCGCGGTCTGGCCCGGCTGG
>Ga0207643_10000369_pt1 | contig 30171 bp, 28 predicted proteins | sample KBSMisM62_FD_184313 | JGI IMG/M metagenome (GOLD analysis project Ga0207643, IMG submission 184313) | Miscanthus rhizosphere microbial communities from Kellogg Biological Station, Michigan, USA - KBS Miscanthus M6-2 (SPAdes) (version 2) | ecosystem: Host-associated > Plants > Roots >... | reverse complement strand
CGATCTTGCGGGGGACGCCCGGTTCCGCGAACGGTTCATTCGTGAGAGCCGCATTGCTGCGGGACTCGAACACCCCAACGTCGTTCCCGTCTACGGCGCGGGTGAGGAGAGCGGGCGGCTCTTCATCGCGATGCGGTTCGTCGAGGGAACCGACCTCCAACAGCTCGTACGCGATGGTCCGCTCGACGCACGTCGTGCGGTTGCGATCGTCTCGCGCGTGGCCGAGGCGCTCGACGCTGCACACAGACGAGGTCTCGTCCACCGAGATGTGAAGCCGGCGAACGTGTTGGTGACGTCGATCAGCGGGTCGGAGCAGGCGTACCTCACCGACTTCGGTCTGACGCGAGATGCCGCGGCCGGTGACGGTCTGACGAAGACCGGACAGTGGGTGGGAACGCTCGCGTACGTTGCGCCGGAGCAGATTCGCGGAGAGCCGGTGGATGCGCGCGCGGACATCTACGCGCTCGGAGCCGTCCTGTACCAATGCGTGACGGGCCGCCCGCCGTTCTCGGTCGCCTCCGAACTCGAGGCGCTCGCGGCGCACCTCGACGAGCCTCCTCCGCGGCCGAGCAAGGACGGCGCGCCGCGAGGGCTCGACGGTGTCGTCGATCGGGCGATGGCCAAGGAGCCCGGGAGGCGGTATCGCTCTGCCGGTGATCTCGGTCGCGCAGCGGTCGCCGCCGTGGAGGGCGGCCGTGGACGGTTGACCGAGCAGAGTGTGGCGACCGGCGCAGCCGCGCCGACCGAGGTCGGCCGCCGGAGGCATCGTCGTGGATCGAGACGCGCCGGGCTCGTTGGCCTCGGGATCGGAGCAGTGGTCGTGAGTCTGGCCGTGGCGGTGGCGTTCGCGAGCGGCGTCTTCTCGTCCGGCGACGGCGGCTCCGCGAACGTGGCCGGTCGTCTCGACGGCGAGCCGATCGTCCTGAATCACGCGCCCGAGCGGTTGGCGTCCGCGGGCGGAGATCTCTGGGCGATGACGACCGACGCCGGTGAGCTGGCGCGCATCGACACGGAGACGGATCGGGTCGACTATGCAAACGCACCATTCGACCTCGGTGGCGGCACCTTCCCCGACATCGCGGGTGGGCTCGGCTCCGTCTGGCAGACCCATGCGAACCGGACGGTGGGCGGCGTCGATCGAATCGACACGGCGACGATGGAGGGGGTCGAGCGGATCGCGCTCCCGGCTGCGAACGCCCTCGCCATAGGGCTGGATGCCGTCTGGGCAACGACAGCACCAGCGCGCGGCTCCGGAAAGCTGGGCGCGCTGGTGCGCATCGACCCGGAAGCGCATGGCGTGAGGGGCTCTCCCGTGCCGCTGGGGCGCGACCTGCCGGACGTCGGTGTGTCGGCTGACGCCGTGTGGGTTGTGGATCGCAACCGCAATAGCGTCGTTCGACTCGACCCACGGACGATGCGGGTGCGCGCCCGCATCCCGGTCGGTGACGATCCGGGAGTCGTCGCGGTTTCGCCCCAGGCCGTATGGGTCGCGAACTTCGGCGACCGGACGCTCACGCGCATCGATCCGCGGTCGAACGACGTCGTCGGGGCGCCCGTCTCGCTCGGCAAGGAGCTCGACGACATCCTCGCGGCCGGCGGCGGGCTCTGGGTCGCGAGCGCGGACGGGACGGTGACTCGGCTCGAGGTTGGCACCGGCAAGCTCGTGGGCACGCCGATCACGGTCGGCCACGCCCCGCTGACGCTCGGCTGGGACGGGGGCCGTCTCTGGGTCGGGAGTGCGAGCGACCAGACGGTTCAGGCGATCAGTCCGTGAGTCTTTGTGCCAGAGGTTGCATGACGCCCTTGGATCGCGTCTAATCAGCGGCTCAGGAGGTGTTGCTGCGGCGTGAGCACGGTTGAGCCGAACGTCGAGGTCGGTGATTACCGGGTCGAGTCGGTCGTTCGCTCGGGCACCGGCGGGGCGATGTATCGAGCCGAGCAAGCGAGTCTTCGGCGCACCGTTGCGCTGTACGTCCCGGCCGCCGCCGCACCGTCCGCTGAGGCGACGCGGTTCGTGGACGATGCCCGCCTCCTCGCGGGTCTCGACCATCCGAACCTGCTCCCCGTCTACGACGTGAACGTGGCGGACCATCGCCCGTTCGCCACCGTACGCGATGTCGGGGGACGCCGGCTGGAAGAGCTCTTGCAGGAGCGGGCGCTGGATCCGCGTCGCGCCGTTGCGATAGGTGAACAGGTCGCTGCAGCGCTCGAGAGCCTGCGTTCAGCTGACGTCGTTCCGGCGAATCTGACGAAGAGCGTGATCGTCGTCGACGACAACGGGGCCGAGCGTGCGTATCTCTCACCGCTCGAGGCGACACTCGACACCGCATCCGAGACGGCTGCCCTGCGCCGAACATCCGAGCGAGCTTCGGAACCAGCGACCGTCGCGCTTGCGCACATGCTCGCGACCATGGTGGAAAGCCCGGACCGAGCGCGGCGGGATTCGGCGTCGCTCCGTAATGCGATCGAGCGTACGCTGGCCCGCGACGACGACCCGTCGCCCGACGAGCTTATGAAGGCTGCGCGGGAGGCCGTCGGCCCCGCGTCCGTCGCGCCGCGGCGCACGCGCCGCGTGTTCGTCCTCGCCGTGGCGCTCCTCGTCCTGGTGGCGGCGGTTCTGGGCGCTACCGTCGTGATCCTGCGAAACGGCAGCGAGTCGACGCAGTCCGCCGACACGCCGGTGGCACGTCTCACGGCCACGATCCCGCTCCACGCGACGCCGGGCTCGCTCGCAGTCACGAACGACGCAGTGTGGGTGGCGACGAGCGAAGGAACGGTGCTGCATGTCGACCCCGGCAGCGAGGAGGTTGTGGGCTCGCCGATCAGGTTCATGCCGCCGAACGACGAGGAGAACGTGACCATCCGAGCCGGAGAGGGGGCGATCTGGGTGCTCGACGGCTCGGGGGGCAACCTAACGCGCATCGATCCGGACGCGGCGCGGATCACGGGACGTCTGCACATCGGAGGGATCCTTCACGGGGCGACTGTCTCCGACGGCTCGGTCTGGATCTCGCGCTCACCGCCCCGCGCCGGGCTGCGCCAACGAGGTGAGCTCGTCCGCGTCGATGCAGCTCGGCTCCGCCGTACCGGACGGCCGATTCCGATCGGTCCCCTTGCGCTCGACATCGAGATCGCCGACGGCGTCGCCTGGACGATGAACGTGGGCAACGGGACGGTCACACGTGTCGATCTCCAGACGGGTGCGACTCGAACGGTCAAGCCGTCGACCCAGCCACTCGACGCCGTTCTGCGCGACGGAACGCTCTGGACCCCGGACCCCATCGACGGGACCGTCACACCTCTCGACGCACGCCGCGTTGCGGAGCCCGACGCCGTCATCCACGTCGACCATCCGTTCTCCGCCGCCGCTACGGCCGACTCGGTGTGGTTCCTCGCCGACTCGGGGTCGGGGCCTTTCCGGCTCTACCGGATCGATCCCGCGGACGACTCCCTCGTCGGCCGTCCGCTCGACCTCGGCCCGAACCTCGGCTGGCTCGCCGCGGGGCAGGACGTCCTGTGGGCGCGGAGTGCCGCCACCCATTCGCTCCTCAGGCTCGAACCCACGACACCGACGCCCGGACGTCGGGAGGACAAGAGTGAGTCGCAGGAGGACAGGCTGGTCTCGGGGCCTCTCGCGCCAGGGACGTGGCGGGCGCGCGAGTTTGCCGTGCCGCTCGCTCTCGCACTCGGTGAGCGGGGCTGGGTCTCCCATGCACCTTCCCGCGAGACCGTCGAGCTGTCCCGGTTCACGGAACCACACACGGCACTCGGCGTGTATGCGCCGAGCCAGTTCTTCACTGCCACCGGCGGGGTGCGACCACTTGAGGACATCCAGGACTTCGTCTCGGGGCTGGCGTCGAACCCCCACATTCGCGTCATCTCGCGTGAGCGCGTACGCGTCGGCGGAGTGTCGGGAGTCCGACTGACCCTCGAGGTTCTCCCGCACGACTCGTACCCCGACTTCTGCGACAAGCCGTGCGTCGCGGTGTTGCCGTTACCGGGAGGTTTGACGGTCACTGCCGAATCGAAGATCCGTCAGCGCTTCACGATCGCGTCCGTCACCGGGAAGCCCGTGGTCGTCCTCGAGTCCGCGGACAATGACTTCGCGGAGACGGAGCGGGTCCTCCGAACGCTACGGATCGGAGCGTCCGGCGGGTAGACCCGAGCGCCGGTCGAGCGCGCCCCGTTTCGCGTGTGCTCGGCGTGGGAAGGGCTTCCAGTGAAGCCACCGAGAGGAAGGATCCATGCGAACACTGCGCGGGCTGGTGCTAGGGGCCGGCATCGCATATCTCTTCGATCCACAGAACGGAAAGGCGCGAAGGACGACCCTCGTCGACCGAACCGGGCGGCTGCTGCGTCGGCTCGGGCGCCTCACTGCGCGCAAGACGCGATACGCGAAGGGGCACCTCCGGGGAGTCGCCGCTCCTCTTCGCCAGGACGATGCGCACCGCACCACCGACGACGGCACGGTGCTCCAGCGAATCCGCAGCGAGGCGCTGCGGGACGTCGGCGTGTCGACGACCGAGGTCGACGTCACCGTGGCCGACGGCGTCGTGAGCCTGCGCGGCGAGGTGGCCAGTGCAACGCTCGTCGACGACCTCGTGGATCGCGTGCGACTCGTTCCCGGCGTTCGTGACGTCGACGCGATGATCCGAGTCGGCGCGGGCGAACAGGAGCGCCCGGAGCCGCCGCCGTTCACCTAGCCAACGCTCTGCTGCGGGCGCACCGAGGCCGCCCGTATCTTCCAGCGTTCGATGGCGATCCTCGGCGGACTCGGCGCGGCAGTCGCGTGGGCGGTGACACTCCTTTGCACTTCACGTGCGACGCGGATGATCGGCTCCGGGTCCGTCCTCGCGTGGGTGATGCTGACCGGCTTCTGCATCGTCGTGCCCTGGGGGTCGGTCGTCGGGATCCCCGACGACCTCGACCGCGGCTCGGCGGCGTGGCTGCTCATCGCCGGGTTCGGAAACATTCTCGGGCTCTTCCTCGTGTACACGGCGCTGCGTGAGGGGAAGGTCGGAATCGTCGGCCCGATCGTCTCGACCGAGGGCGCGATTGCCGCCCTTTTCGCCGTCCTCGCGGGCGAGGATCTCGCCGCGGGCTCGGCGGCCATGCTCGTGCTGATAGCGGTCGGGATCGCGCTCGCCGCTACGACCGCCGGCTCGGACGAGGTGTCCGAGATTGCAACCGCCGTCGTGCAGCACCGCAGGGTGCCGGTCGTCGCACTCCTCGCCGCGTGCTCGTTCGGGACGAGCATCTACGCGACGGCTCGTGCGAGTGCGGAGCTGCCGATCGCCTGGGCGGTCGCGCCGCCACGCATTCTCGGCGTGCTGTTCGTCTTCGTCCCGCTGGCGGCGACCTCGAGGCTCCGACTCACACGGCCGTCGCTCCCGCTCGTGGTGGCCGCAGGCGTCGCGGAGGTCGTCGGGTTCGCGCTGTTCGCCGTCGGCTCGCGCCACGGTGTCGCCGTCGCGGCCGTGCTCGCATCGCAGTTCGCCGCGATTGCTGCGGTCGCCGCCTACTTCCTGTTCCGCGAGCGGTTGACGAGGGTGCAGGTCGCGGGTGTTGCGACCATCGTGATCGGCGTCGCGGTCCTCACCGCACTTCAGGCCTGACGCGACGAGCCGCGGGCGAGCTGCTCGGCGGCTTGAGCGGCTCGCCCGCGCGGAGGGAGTGCGAGACGTCGGTCACCGGCCGGTCGGCTGCCAGAAAGCCGAGCGGCGACGTGGTCTCTTTCGTCTCGGTCACCTCTGCCATGGTGCCGGTCGGCCGTTTGCGGGGCCATCGTTCGGACAGTCGGTCGCCCGGTCCGGTCGGCCGACCGACCGGACGAGGCCTCTGTGTCGGCGGCTGCGGATCCAACGCCGGCCTTGTTCACGGGAGCGGCACTCAGAGCCGCGGCCGTGGCGGCGGGCCGCGCGGCTCGCGCGATCGCGCCGATCGAGAACGCCGGTGCCAGGGCCCAGTGGCGTCCGTCGGATCCGAGCCGCGACAGGTCGAGAAGGGGGCTACGTGACATGCAGCACGGCCTTCATGCCGAGCTCCGCGTGGGAGTCGACGGTGCAGCGGTACGGGTACGTGCCCTTCTTCAGCGTGACGGACATCGTCGTCGACTGGCCCGGACCGATGGTCCTCGACGTGTGGCCCGCGATCGCGAAGTCGTGCTCGGTCGCGCCGATGTTCTTGATGACGAACTTCACACGACCGGCCGACACCTTGCTCGTCGATAGGGCGAACCGGTACTCCTTGGCCGTCACCCTGACCGTGTGAACCGTGAAGGTCGGTTGTGCGCGAGCTGCTCCGGTGCCGGCGACCACGAGGAGCGCCGCGCAGGCGAGCAGTGCGAATCGCAGGGCCATGAGACCTCCCTGTCGTCGGGAGCGCGCAGCCCGAACGCCTCCGCCCTGCTCATCGCGCCCTCTGCGGCCTCGGCGAGGGGATGTCGTCGCCGCAGCGGCGGTCGGACAAGCGGGAGGCGAAGGCGACTCGGGCATCTGTCTCCACGGTGCCGTCGGGCTGGGTGAAGCGCCGATCCTGCGGAAAGACGATCGGCAGTCCGCTCCTGGGCGGGCATGGGAACGAGGAAGACCTCCTCCGCCGCATCGTTCAAGCGGTGGATGTCGCGGAACCGTCCGCGCCGCCAAGCTCCCGGCCATGTCCTCGGAGAACGATCACGAGCCCGGCGAGGTGACCGTCTTCACGGCGCACGGCGCGACCGCCAGGTGCCTCGCACGCGTCGTCACGGTCACTCTCGACACATGCGACGAGGGTGGGTTCCCGCTGTCCGAGCTCCAGAGGGTCGCCCTCGTCGAGGCGGCGCTCCTCGAGTTCGACGGCTTCGGCCAACACCTCGCGTCGCTCGTCGCCGTCGGCGAGCTCCTCCGGGATCTCGGGCAGCTGTGAGAGCCGACGACGAGCTGCTGCTCGCACGGGCGCGCGACCTCGTCGCGAGCGGCTGGTGCCAGGTCGGCCTCGCTCAGGACCGGAACGGCCGTCAGGTCGAGCCGTGGCGCTCCGCCGCGAGGTCCTGGTCGCCGCTCGGGTCGCTGCTCGCCGCGCTCTACGTCGGCTCGGACGGGAGCCTCGACTCCTTCCGTATCGACTACACCTGCCTCGCGCTCGCCACGGGCGGACGTCTCGAGGCATGGAACGCGGAGCGCTGGCGGACGCAGCAGCACGTGCTGAGTGCCTTCGCCCGCGCGCGGGACCTCGTCCCCAGCGTCCGCCGTAACCTCGAGGCGGCAACGGACGAAGCGAGGCCGATCGTCGTTCTCTCGCGGCCGCCCGCTAGGGCGCGGGCCGCAGCGGCATCCTGATCTCCGCTCGCGTCCCGTCTCCGTTGGACGTGACGTCGAGCGTGCCTCCGACCGTCTCGATCCGAACACGTTGCGAGGCGAGACCGACGTGCCCGTCGGCGAGCGCCTCGGCCGGCCGATCGCGTGGGAAGCCGCGGCCGTCGTCGGCCACGACGAGGCTCAGGTCTACACCGTCGGCGGTCAGCGCGACCGCGACCCCCGTGGCCTCCGCATGCTGGACGACGTTCGCGAGGAGCTCGCGCGCGGCGGAGTAGAGCAGCTGCTCCTGCGGATGCCGGCCGGGGAACTCCAGGTGCAGCTGCAGCGCGAGCTGTGCTCGGCTCGCGGTTCGCTGCGCCAGCGAGCGGAGTGCCGCCTCGAGTCCCGCCTCGTCGAGGACGTACGGGTGCAGATCGAAGACCGCTTCGCGCAGCTGGCCGATCGTCTGGGCGAGAGCCTCGTCCGCGCGATCGAGCGCCTGCTGTGAGGCGCCGGTCTCGCCGGCCTCCTCCAGCTCGTGCCGGGCCGAGAGCAGGTTCTGGATCGCGTTGTCGTGCAAGGCCTCCGCGAGTGCCTTGCGCTCTCGCTGCTCGGCCTCTTCCGCATCGGCGAGCAGGCGCGAACGCGCGTCCGCGAGGCGCGAGACGAGCTCCGTCCGGCGTGCCAGTTGCGCCGAGAGCAGCACGCACGCGACCCCGATCCACGCGATGAATCCCGCCTGCGTCACGATGAAGCGCGCAGCCTGCGGGTCGCTCCGCGCGGGGTGCGCGAGCGCCTGCATCACGTACGCCGCGGTCGTGACGACGACCGCCACCGCGGTGACCGACGGGCGAAAGCGGAAGGCGACCGCCACCGGCACGATGAAGAAGGCGAGCCGCACGTGCGAGAACGGGCCACCGGAGAGCAGCGCGAGCGCGGTGATCGCCGCGATGTCGACCGCCGTCGTCGCGAGGGCGAACCGCTGGCTCACGGGCCGGATGTAGACCCAGGCGAGCACGAGGGCGCTCCACGCCGAGAAGACGGCGAGCGTCACGAGGAACGCCGTCTCTTTCGGGTTCGGATGCGGAAGACCCTGGCTGAGCGCGATCAACCCGATCGCCGGGAGTCGCAGCCACGCGACGATGCGCTCGGCCTGGGCGGTGGCTTCCCCGGAGACGGGAAAGGAGGGTCGTGCCACGCGGCTATTCGATCAGGCCGCGCCGCATGGCGATCGCAACCGCCGCCGCGCGGTCGGAGACGCCGAGCTTCCCGTACAGGTGCTGCACGTGAGTCTTGACGGTCGTGAGCCCGAGGTAGAGCTCCTTTGCGATCTCCGGGAGGCTCTTTCCAGCCGCGATGAGGTGGAGGATCTCCTGCTCGCGCGGTGTGAGCGCAGGCGAGTCGTCCTGCTTGCGCAGCCGGATCTCGGACGCGAGGCCCGCCGCGACGTCCGGCGGGATGACGTCGTCGCCGCGCGCGCACGCGAGCACCGCGTCGACGATCTGCTCCCGCTTCGCCTCCTTCGACACGAATCCGGCGGCGCCGGTCTCGAGCGCCTTGTAGACGACGCCACTGTCGGTGAACGCCGAGACGAGCAGCACGCGCGTCACGAGCTGTTCACGTGAGACCGCGTTGATGACGGCGACCCCGTCGAGATCGGGCAGCTTGTAGTCGAGAACCGCGACGTCGGGGAGGTGCTCACGGATCTCGGCCAGGGCCGTCCGCCCGTCCTCGGCCTCGGCCACGATCTCCACCTGGCCGCTGGCCATGAGCGCTCGAACAACGCCCTCGCGGTACAGCGGGTGGTCGTCTGCGACGACAACGGTGACCCGCTTCCGTCCCTGCTCGGCCATGCTCTCGATTCCCATCGTACGGCTAGGCGGGCACGCTGCCGAGTGTGATGCGGACGGTTCGCGAGGCGCCACCGCGTACGACGGCGAAGGAGAGGGTGTCCCCGGGTCGGTGACGGGCGAGAATCGCGGCCAGCTGCGAGGGGCTCACGACCTTCGTGCCGTCGACGGCGACGATGGAGTCGCCGCCCGAGAACGCGCTTACGCCGTCGACCGTCACGGGGTGGGTCGCGGCCTTCAAACCTGCCTTTGCGGCAGGGCTGCCCTTCATGACCTTGACGACCACGACGCCGTGCGACGGGAGCCCGCGGATGGTCCTCGCCACGGTCGGGTCGATCTCGTCGATCTGGACGCCGAGCCAGGGGTGCTTCGCGTGCCCGCTCGAGATCAGCTCCTCGGCGACGGATCTGGCCGTCCCTCCGGGGATAGCGAATCCGATGCCGACGTTCCCGTCGACCGTGCCGCCCTGGATCTGCGCGTTGACCCCGACGACGTTCCCGAAGCGGTCGAGGAGAGGGCCTCCCGAGTTGCCGTGGTTGATCGCGGCGTCCGTCTGGATCGCGTCGGGAATCGTCAGGCCGTTGGGTGCCTGGATCTCTCGGCCAACGGCGCTGACGATCCCGGCGGTCATGGTGCGATCGAGCCCGAACGGGTTTCCGATCGCGTACACCGGATCGCCGACCCGCATCGCGTTCGATTCGAACGCGAGCGGATGGAGGGCCGATGCCGGCGCCTTGACACGCACGACGGCGATGTCGCTCGACGGGTCCGTGCCGACGATGGTGGCGGGGTACGAGCCTCCGCCGGAGAAGCCGACGCGGATCGCGCTCGAGCCGGCTACGACGTGGTCGTTCGTGACGATGTCGCCCTTCGAATCGATGACGAAGCCTGATCCGAGCGCGCCGACCTTCTCCTTCTCGGAGGGAGTGAAGAACGTCGGAGGGATGACGCGCGTCCGCGTGTCGGTGATGACGACGACACCCGGTGCGTCGCTGCGGTAGACGGCGCCGGGGCTCAGCGATGCGCCCGGGCTCGAGCGTGAGGTCGTCTGTGTGGGGGAGGAGGCCACCTGGACCTCCGTGGCTCCGCTGCCGTCGCCGGCGAGCAGGACGCCGATCGTGGCACCCGCGATCCCTCCGACGAGGGCGGCGGCAAGGAGGATCGCGACCATTCGGCTGCCTCGCCGATGGGGGATCGTGACGGATGACATGTCTCGATGGTCCTCCGATCGCATCGCCCGTGTGATCGGCCGCCCGGACCGTCCGTCGTGCCGACGCGGCGCGGTCCGAGGATGAGCGGCGCCTCGTGCGCGCGATCGTCCGTTCGGCGGATGGGCGCGGACCGCGCCGAAGCCCGCGAGGCGGCATTGCCCCGCGGGCTTCTTTGAAGTCCGCGTCAGCTCGTCGAGGGAGTCGCGTCGAGCGAGCCGGGCGTGGCAGGCGCCTCGGTCTCCGGCTCCCCGAGCCGGGGCAGCCACTCGAGCCACCTCGGCAGGTACCAGTTCCAGTCGCCGAGGAGCTTCATCGAGGCTGGCAGGAGGACGCCTCGGACGATCGTCGCGTCGATCAGGATCGCCGTGGCGAGGCCGACGCCGAACTGCTTGAAGAACGGCCACTGGAGCGTCGCGAAGATCGCGAAGACGGCCACCATGACGATTGCGGCGCTCGTCACCACGCCGGCCGTCGACTTGATCCCGTGCGAGACCGCCTCGTCCATGCTCTTCCCGCGGTCGAACGTCTCGCGGATCCGGCTCAGGATGAACACGTGGTAGTCCATCGAGAGCCCGAACAGGATCACGAACAGGAGCAGAGGCACCACCGAGTCGATCCCGGCAGCCGAGCTGACTCCGAGGAGGCCGTCGCCGATGCCGTGCTGGAAGACGAGTACGAGCACGCCGTAGGCGGCAGCGACCGAGAGCAGGTTCAGCACGATCGCCTTGGCCGCGACCACGATCGAGCGGAACGCGACCAGCATCAGGATGAACGCGAACAGGAGGACGAAGGCGACGACGGGAGGCAGGTTCGACTTCAGCGCCTCCGCCTCGTCCCTCCACTGGGCGGTCTGGCCGGTGACTCCTGCTTCCGTATCCACGGCGGCGCCCACGGTGTCCGGGACGACGTCGTTACGCAGCATGCGGAACGCCGCGTTCGACCTCGCGTCGGTGCCGTTCCCGGCGATCGGGACGGTGATGTTCGCGACCGTGCCCGCGCCGTTGACGTCCACTGTGATCGGCTCGAACGCGAGACCGCTCGCGAGGGCCCTCGACTCGAGTTCCGCGATGGCGCCGCGCATCGTGGCCGACCGGACGTCGGGGGCCTCGACGACGACGTTCGCGGGTAGGGCCGAGCCTGGGAACGCGTCCTGCATGCGGTCGTACGTCTTGATCACGCCGATCGAGTCGGGGAACGAGTCGGGTCCCTGCGCGGCGAGCCGCAGTTGCACCGCCGGCGCGGCGAGCACGAGCAGCACCCCGGCCGAAAGGGCGGCCGAGAGGGCCGGCCGAGCGAGGACGCGGTCCACGATCGCTCCCCAGACGCGTCCCTCGCCGTCGTCGCGCCGCGAGCGGCCGACGAACGGAACACGCCCACGCTCGACCTTGTCGCCGAGACGCGAGAGGAGAGCGGGAAGAACCGTGAGCGATCCGACGACCGCCACGGCGACGACGAGGATCGTCGCCAGCGCGAGGGAGGCGAAGGTCTTGTCGCCGGTGAGGAACATGCCGGCCATCGCGACCATCACGGTGAGTCCGGAGATGAGCACCGAGCGGCCCGACGTCGCGGCCGCAGCCTCGAGCGCCGCGCGCTCGCTTCGTCCTGCAGCGCGCTCCTGCCGCTCGCGCTTCAAATAGAACATCGAGTAGTCGACGCCGACCGCGAGGCCGATCAGGAGCACCATCGCGGGCGCCTGCATCGCGACCGGCAGCACCAGGCTCGAGACGGCGACGAGACCGAACGTCGCGAAGACGGCGCTGAGTGCGAGCAGGAGCGGGATGCCCGCCGCGACGAGCGAGCCGAACGTGAGGACGAGGACGATCAGCGTGATCGGGAGCGAGAGCGCGCCCGCCTTGCCGAGGTCCTCGTCGTAGGACTCGACGACGCCCTTCTCGGCGCTGGCGTCGCCGAACTCGCCGATCGTGAAGCTCGGATGCGCCGCTTGCGCTGCGGCGACGGCCGTGAGGACGGGAGCGATCTTGTCGACGGCGTCTTCCTTGTCGCCGCGGATCTGGAACTGGACCAGTGCCGAGTGGCGGTCCTTCGAGATCTGGTCGGAGTAGTCGGGCACGAGCGGTGAGCGGACAGCACGAACGTCCGCGACCTTCGAGACATGCGCGACGACCTCCGCGATCGCAGCGTCGAACGCGGTCTCACCGACACGCGCGGAGCGGCTCTGAATCAGGACGTGCTCCGACGCCGGCTGCTTGAAGCCGTCCTCGAGGATCCTGTTCATGCGGCCGGACTCACCCGGCCCACCGGTGCTGTCGATGTTCTTCGTTCCGACCATCCCACCGAGACCGAAGGCGACCAGCACGAACGCGAGCCAGCCGAAGGTTGCGGTCTTCCAGTGGGCTGCGCTCCAGCGGCCCATGCGGGCGGCGAGGTTGCGCGAGTGAGTGGTTTCCGGGGTCATGACTCCTCCTTCCAGGTACGTCGGGGTGATGGGCCGACGCTAGGAGGGAGCGCGTGTCGCGACCTCGTCCGGAGGCCCGAACCGGGGTCCGACCCGCCGACGATTCCGCCTCCTACCCAGGTAGGAGGCGGTCGCTCAGGACCTGGAGTACTTTCAGCGCGTGAGCCGGATCCGCCACATCGCCCGCGAGTACTGGTTCGAGTTGCTGATCGTCGCGCTGACGATCTCGGCGATGGTCCAGCTGATCGTCAATCGCGACACGCCGGGCGCTCCGACCACCTCGCTTTGGCTCTCGCTCCCAGCGATGGCGGCTCTCGTCCTCCCGCTCCTCGCATACCGGCGCTATCCATTCGCGGCTGCCGCCTCGTACTGGGTGATCGGCATCGGCGTCACCCTCGTCGACGGGACGTTGATCCCGTACGTGGACAGCCTGAGCGTCGTCGGGCTCGCAGCGGCGTTCCTGCTCGGCAACCTGCGCGAAGCAAGGCAGGCCTGGCTTGGCCTCGCCCTCCTCACCACGAGCCTACTGCTCATCGTCCACTACATCCCGGGTGAGCAGTCGCCGAACCTGTACGTCTTCCTGACGATCCGCTACGTCGCCGCCTGGATCGCGGGCTACGCGCTCCGCGCACGCTCCGAGCAGGTCGAGGAAGCTGTGGTTCGGGCTGCGCGCGCCGAGCACGAGCGCGAATCGGCCGAGTCGGCGGCTCGAGTCGCTGTGGCGGAGGAGCGCTCCCGGATCGCCCGCGAACTCCACGACGTCGTCGCGCATGCCGTCAGCGTCATGGTGCTCCAGGTCGGCGCCGTCAGGCACAAGCTCCCCGAGTCGATGACCGAGGACAGCGAGGCGCTCCGGCGCGTCGAGCGCGCGGGCCGCACTGCACTCGCCGAGATGCGCCGACTGCTGGCCGCCATGCGTCCGGACGGCGACGAGGCCGAGCTCGTGCCGCAGCCGGGGCTCGACGGTCTCGACTCCCTGCTTGCCGAGGTCGGCCGCGCGGGACTGCCCGTCGAGCTTCATCTGGAAGGTGACCCGTACCCCCTCCCGCGAGGGCTCGACCTCTCGGCCTATCGCATCGTTCAGGAGGGCCTGACGAACGTGCTCAAGCACGCAGGCGCAAGCGACGCGGACGTGGTCGTCCGCTACCGCCCCGACGAAGTGGAGATCGAGGTCCGCGACAACGGCAATGGGCGCGCGGGCGGCGACGGCATGGGGCACGGCCTCGTCGGAATCCGCGAGCGCGTGAAGATCTACGGCGGCGAGATGAGCGCGCGCGCGGAGCCGGAAGGCGGGTTCGTCCTCAGCACACGGCTCCCGGTCGGCGAGGACGGAGCATGACGACCCGCGTCCTCGTGGCCGACGATCAGTCGATGGTTCGCGCCGGCTTCCGGATGCTGCTCGGCGGGGAAGAGGACATGGAGGTCGTCGCCGAGGCGAGCAACGGGCTCGAAGCGATCGAGAAGGCGGCTCGCTTCGACCCGACGGTGGTCCTCATGGACATCCGCATGCCTGAGCTCGACGGGCTCGAGGCGACCCGGCGGATCCTCGCCGCGGACTCAAGCGCGCGCATCCTCATCCTCACGACGTTCGACCTCGACGAGTACGTCTACGAGGCGCTCCGCGCGGGCGCGAGCGGGTTCGTGCTGAAGGACGACTCGCCGGAGCAGCTCATCGCCGCGATCCGCACGGTGGCGGCGGGGGACGCGCTCCTCTCGCCGACGATCACGCGCCGCGTGATCCAGCGGTTCGTGGGGATGCCGCGTCCGACGCCCCCGAAGGAGCTCGACGAGCTTTCGGAGCGCGAGCGCGACGTCTTCCAGCTCGTCGCCCGGGGTCTCTCGAACGCCGAGATCGGGCAGGAGCTCTTCATCAGCGAGACGACGGTCAAGACCCACGTCACGCACATCCTCTCGAAGCTCGGCCTGCGCGACCGCGTGCAGGCGGTCGTGCTGGCGTATCAGAGCGGCCTCGTCGAGGCGTAGTGCTCGCTACGACTGGAGGTGCGCCTCGACGAACCAGAGGTGCTTGTCGATCGTCCGCGACACCTCGGTGAAGAGGTCCGCGGTGTCCTGGTCGTCGAGTTCCGTCGCCGCCTCGATTCCCTCGCGCACGCTCGCCCCGTAGGCAGCGAGCCGGTCCGCAACGACGGCAACCGTCTCCATCCCGTCGACCGCATCGACGGGGTACTCGTCGAGCGTCGTCGCCTCGGCGGCCATGCGTGCCGTGCCGAGAGCGAGGCCACCGAGTGCGGTCGCCCGCTCGGCGATGGTGTCGACGTACTCGAGGACGGACTCCGCGACGGCGTCGTAGAGCTCGTGGAGCTGGATGAAGTCGCTGCCCTTGACGTTCCAGTGCGCCTGCTTCAGCTGCGAGTACAGGTCGAAGCTGTCCGCGAGCCGGGCGTTCAGGAGCTCGATGAGCTGCTCGCGCGCGTCTGCCGGGATGTCGATGCGGGTCTCGAACGTCCTGCTGGTCTTCGTCGCCATGTCAGTCCTCTCTGTCGATCTGGTCGTGGATACCCGCTCGTGGCGAACGTGAACCGGCTCAGACGACCGGCTCCGCGACGGGCTCGTCGGGATGGTGGAGCGTCGTGCGCAGTGGGACCTCCTTGATCAGCCACGACAGCCCGAACGGGATGATCGCGAGCAGGACACCCCAGAGAAAGACGCTGTGGAGCGAGTGAGAGAAGGCGTCGAGGAACTGCGCGTGCACCTCGGGCGGCAGGTGCTTCGCCTGCTCGGGGCTCAGGTGGACGCCGCCGGCGAGGTACTTCTGCGACTCGGGCGGAAGGGCCTCGAGCGCGCGCGTGAGCTGCGACGCGAAGATCGCGCCGAAGAGCGCGACGCCGAAGGAGCCGCCGACGGAGCGGAAGAACGTCGCCGTTGCGGTGGCGACGCCGATCTCGCGCGGCTTCGCGTCGTTCTGGACGACGAGCACGAGCACCTGCATCACGAGGCCGATGCCGATCCCGACGATCGCCATGTACACGGAGGCGAGCCAGGGCGCGGTCCCGACGCCGAGCTCCGAGAGCAGGAACATGCCGACGATCAGGACCGCCGTGCCGACGATGGGGAATGCCTTGTAGCGGCCGATGCGACTGATGAGCCGTCCGGAGAAGATCGCGGCGACGAGCAGTCCCGCCATCAGCGGGATCATCCGCAGGCCCGATTCCGTCGGCGTTGCGCCGTAGACGAGCTGCAGGTACAGGGGGATGAAGACGATCGCGCCGAACATCGCCATCCCGATCGTGAAGCCCATCGCGCTCGAGACGTTGAAGATGCGCGACTCGAAGAGCGTCAGCGGGATGATCGGCTCCGTCGCGCGGCGCTCCTGCAGGATGAATGCGACGAGCAGGAGGATGCCGACGGTGGTCAGCCCGATGATGATCCCCGAGCCCCAGGCGAACTCGTTCCCGCCCCACGTGGTCACGAGGATCAGCGAGCTTACTGCTCCGGCGAGGAGCCCGGCACCGAGGTAGTCGATGCGATGCCGGTGACGGACGACGTGGAGATGGAGGCGCAGCGCCACGATCGCGACCGCCACCGCGCCGACGGGGAGGTTCACGTAGAAGACCCAGCGCCAGGAGAGGTTGTCCACGAAGAAGCCGCCGAGCAGCGGTCCGGCGACCGAGGCGACGCCGAACACGGCGCCGATGAGGCCCATGTATCGGCCGCGTTCCCGCGGCGGGACGATGTCCGCGATGATCGCCTGCGCGCTGACGATGAGCCCACCGGCGCCGACGCCCTGGATCGCGCGGAAGGCGATGAGCTGACCCATGGTCTGGCTGAGACCCGCGAGCATCGAGCCTGCGAGGAAGATGAGGATCGCGGCCTGGAAGACGGGCTTACGGCCGTACATGTCACCGAGCTTCCCGTAGATCGGGGTCGAGACCGTCGAGGCGAGCAGATACGCCGTCACGACCCACGACAGGTGGTTGAGCCCGCCGAGGTCCCCGACGATCGTCGGGAGTGCCGTCGCGACGATCGTCTGGTCGAGCGCCGCGAGGAACATGCCGAGCATGAGCGCGATGAAGATCGTCCGCACGGCGGGCTTCGCGTCCGCCACGGCTTCGGCACCCACGGCCGTCATCGCGGCCCCGCGCTGTTCACGCGCTCTAGCTGGGCCTTCGTGAGTGGCGGATGCGGGAGCGGCGTGGCCGCGCTCGCGCGCAGGCCGTCGAGCAAGAGGCCGAGGTAGCGGCGCCAGAGCTCGGGCGCGACGTCGGACGTCATCTGCGCCACGCGCCCGCTGCTCCAGAAGAGCAGGGGCACGTCCTCGGGCGTGAAGTCGGGTCGCAGCGTGCCCTGTGCCTGTGCGCGGGCGATCAACTCGGTGACCAGCGGGCGCAGCTCCGCGCGAGCGGACTCCAGGCGACGACGGCCGTGGCGGTGGCTCGCGATGACGTCCTTCAGGCAGCGGTTCCGCTCCTGCAGGGCGAAGACGCGCTCGAAGAAGCCGCTGAAGCCGAGCCATGCGTCGTCCACTTCGAGCCCGTCCCGCGCCGCCTGGCAGATCTCTGCGAACGCGTCCTCGAGGACGGCGTCGATCAGCTCCTCCTTGGTGGGGAACCGCCGGTAGAGCGTCGCGACACCCACGCCAGCACGGCGCGCGATCTCCTCCACCGAGACCTCGATGCCGTCGGCCGCGAATGCGTCGCGCGCGGCCGCGACGAGCAGGCCGCGGTTGCGCTCGGCGTCGCGCCGGAGAGGGCGTGTGTCTGTCGCAGTCGTGGCCATGCGCCCACGGTAGCAAAAGCGGAGTGGACACTCCGTTTATGGGAGACGCTGTACAGGTGGCCGAATCCTGTTCAGACTGCGCGCGTGCCTCGCCACTGTCGTCCGGCGCTCGTCCTACTCGCCGCCGCCCTGGCATTCGGCGTGTCGGTCGCCGGCGCGGCACGGTCGGGCGACCTGCGCGACGACTTCGCGTCATTCGACGTCCACCAGTGGTACAAGAGCAGCCGGCCGTTCGGCTGGGGTGCGATCGACCCGGCGAACGTCAGCGTGTCGGGCGGCTTCCTCCACATCCGACTTCCCGGCGGCACCCTGAACGGCGGAGAAGTGCGCTCGCTGAGCCTCACCCGATACGGGTCGTACCGGGCGCGGATGAAGGTCGCGAACGCGCCCTCGTCCCTCACGGCGTTCTTCCTCTACAAGAAGCCGGACTTCGCGCAGGAGCTCGACATCGAGATCTTCAACGATCCGAGCGGCCGGGTCTGGTTCTCGACGTACTCGGCAGGGCGTCAGACGACGGTCGAGAAGCAGCTCGGCTTCGACCCGACCGCGGCGTTCCACGAGTACGCGATCGAGTACGACCCGGGGGCGGTGCGGTTCCTCGTTGACGGGGTGGAGGTGCAGCGCTTCACGAGCGGCGTGACGCAGTCGTCGATGTACCTCCACCTGAACGCGTGGTTCCCGTCATGGCTGCCGGGAACCCGGCCTGCGAACGACCAGTTCACGGACGTGGACTGGGTCTCGTACGCCGGCCGCTAGCGCGGCGCTCCTGGCACGGCGGCTCCGGGCGACGTACCAGCCGCGAGCGTGTCCGCATAATATCGTTCAGATGTGCATAATACGCACATGGCGAGCGTCTCGATCGTCGGCGCGTCCGGCTACGCCGGCCAGGAGACCCTGGACCGCGTGCTTGCGCACCCGGCTCTGGAGCTGTACGCGCTCGGGTCCGACTCGCTTGCGGGCGAGGCACCCGGAACGCTCGATCCGCGGCTCGGGCGGAACGGCTGGAGCCGCATGCCGCGGTTCATCACGAACGAAGCCGCCCTGCAGGCGGGCGCGGACGTCACCTTCCTGTGCCTGCCACACGAGGAGGCAGCGCTGTTCGATGCACCGCCGCGTGGTGTCGTCGTCGATCTCTCGGGCGCGCATCGGTTCGCCGACCCCGAGGTCTACGCGCAGTGGTACGGCTTCGAGCATCCTCGACCGGGCGAGCTCGCGTCCTGGTCCTACGGTCTCCCGGAGCTGAATCCGCCGACGGGGCGGCTCGTCGCGAATCCCGGCTGCTATGCGACTGCGGTCCTACTCGCTCTCGCGCCGGTCGCCGCCGAGATCGAGCCGACGGGCGTCGTCGTCGACGCGAAGTCGGGGATGACCGGCGCCGGGCGATCGCTTCGCGCCTCGTCACACGCGGGCGCAGTTCTCGAGAACGTCACGCCATACCGCGTCGGAGCACACCAGCACGCGCCCGAGATCGCCGCTCACCTCGGCTTCCCGGTGACGTTCGTCCCGCATCTGCTCCCGATCCGGCGCGGGCTCCTGGCCACCTGTGTGGTGCGATCACGAGGCGCGGACCTGCGCGAGCTGCTCGAGCAGCACTACGCCGAGAGCCACGTCGTCGACGTCCTCCCCGACGGGGTCGTCCCGGAGCTCGCCCGCGTGCAGCAGACGGACGGAGCGGAGATCGGCGTGTTCGAGGACGGTCTGACGGGCGACGTCATCCTCATCTGCGCCCTCGACAACCTCGGGAAGGGCGCCGCCGGGCAGGCCATCCAGAACGTGAACGTGCTGTACGGACTGGACGAGACGACGGGGCTGCGGCTCTCCGGGGTGCTCGTCTGATGTCGGTTACGGCCGCGGCCGGGTTCGTCGCGTCGGGCGTCCACGCGGGCATCAGGCGATCGGGTCTCGATCTCGCGCTCGTGCGGTCGACGTCGCCCGCCGTCGGCGCGGCCGTCTGGACGACGAATCGAGTCCTCGCGGCGCCCGTCGTCGTGTCGCAGCGGCACCTCGCCGAGACCGAGCCGCAGGCGGTGGTCGTGAATGCGGGCGTCGCGAACGCCGCGACCGGAGAGGCCGGCATCGCCCACGCCGAGCGGACTGCGAAGGAGGTGGCCGCGGCGCTCGGGGTCGAGTCGAGCGAGGTCGTCGTCCTCTCGACCGGTGTCATCGGCGTGCCGCTGCCGATCGAGCAGGTGCTCGCAGGTGTGCGTGAGGCGTCCACCTCGCTCTCGACCGACGGCGGCGATACGGCGGCCGCGGCGATCCTCACGACCGACCGCGGGCCGAAGCAGGCGGCGGTCCACTGCGACGGCTTCGTCGTCGGCGGCATGGCGAAGGGGGCAGGGATGATCCATCCGCGGCTCGCGACGATGCTCGCCGTCGTCACGACCGACTACCCACTCGAGCCCGGCGAGGCCATCGAGTTCCTGCGCCCCGCGGTCGACGAGAGCTTCAACCGCATCTCGGTCGACGGCGAGTGCTCGACGAACGACGCCGTGGTCCTGCTCGCGAACGGCGCGAGTGGAGTCGAGCGCAGTCCGGCGGGCGACGAGCAGCTGGCGAAGGCGCTCCACGAGGTCTGTGCCGCACTCGCGCGCGAGATCGTCGCGGACGGGGAGGGCGCGACCGTCCTGCTCGAGATCGCGGTCTCGGGCGCCGAGTCCGACTCCGAGGCCGAAGCGGTCGCGCGCAGGATCGCAACCTCGCCGCTCGTCAAGACGGCGGCCTTCGGCCGCGACCCCAACTGGGGCCGCGTGCTGGCTGCGGCGGGGTCGGCGCCCTGGAACGGCGGATTCGCCCACGTCGACGTCGAGCGACTGACGGTCGCGTTCGACGGCACGGACGTGTTCGTCCGCGGCGAGCCCACGGGTGTCGCGCCTCGGCTGGGTGGGTCGTCCGTGGCGATCGAGCTCGACCTGGGGCTCGGTGCCGGAAGCGCGTCGTACCTCGCCTCCGACCTCACGTACGACTACGTGAAGCTCAACGCCGAGTACACGACGTGACTCGCGTCGTCTTGAAACTCGGCGGTCGGGTGGCGGCAGACTCCCTCGACCTCGTGCGGACGCGGCACGCCGCGGGGGACGAGGTCGTCGTCGTGCACGGTGCCGGGCCGCAGATCACTGCCGAGCTCGAGGCTCGCAGCATCCCTGTGAGCTTCGTTCGCGGCCGTCGCTTCACGGATCCAGCGACCCTCGCCGTCGTGCGTGCGTCGCTGGTCGCCGTCGGGGCCGAGCTCGCCGCAGCGCTCGGCCCCGCGGCGGTCCACCTCGTGGGGGACGAGATCGGCCTGCGTGCGACGCCACTCCCCGAGCTCGGCCTCGTCGGCGAGCCCGTGCCATCGCAGCTCGACGCCATCGTCGGCGCGCTTGCGGCTGGCGTCGTCCCCGTCGTGACGCCGATCGCCGTGGGGCCGCTGAACGTCAACGCCGACGAAGCGGCGACCGCAATCGCGGCGGGAGTCGCCGCGGAGCGCGTGGTGTTCCTCTCCGATGTCCCGGGCGTCTACCTCGAAGGGACCGTCGTCCGGTCGCTCCACGCCGACCGCGCGAGCGAGCTCCTCGAGGAGGGGGCGTTCGAGGGCGGCATCGTGCCGAAGCTCATGTCGGCCATACAGGCTGCGCGCGCTGGCCTGACGGCCGAGATCGGAGAGACGGCGGTGGTCGCGTGACGACGATCGAGTCGGGGCTCGAGCGGCTCCTGCCGACGTACGCCCGTGCCGACCTCACGATCGTCCGCGGCGACGGCTGCCGCGTCTGGGACGCCGACGGACACGAGTACCTCGACTTCGGCGGCGGGATCGCGGTCGTCTCCCTCGGCCACTGCCACCCGGCGCCGCTCGCGGCGGCGAAGGCGCAGCTCGAGCGCCTCTGGCACGTCTCGAACCTCTATCGAACGGAACCGGCGGAGGAGCTCGCCGCGGCCCTGTCGGCCCGGTTCGGTGGAGCGCAGACCTTCTTCTGCAACTCGGGTGCGGAAGCCGTCGAGGCGGCGCTCAAGTACGCGCGCAAGGCGACCGGGAAGCCCGGTGTCGTCGCGCTCGAGGGCGGCTTCCACGGCCGAACGCTCGGCGCGCTGTCGGTCACCGGTCAGCCGGCGAAGCGAGAGCCCTTCGCGCCGCTCGTCTCGGGTGTGCGATTCATCCCCCCGAACGACGTCGACGCGCTGGTGGCCGCTGTGGACGACGCGGTGGGGCTCATCCTGCTCGAGCCGATCCTCGGCGAGGGCGGCGTCCTGCCGCTCGAACCGGACTTCGTCGCGGCTGCATCCGAGCTCCCGCCGCTCCTCGGGCTCGACGAGGTGCAGACCGGCGTAGGCCGGACCGGATCGTTCTTCGCGTTCGAGCAGCTCGGGGTGCGCCCCGACCTCGTGACGCTCGCGAAGGGCCTTGCCAACGGGCTGCCGATCGGCGCTCTGCTCGTCGCGGACTCCGCCGACCGCGCCTTCGTGCCCGGAGACCACGGCTCGACGTTCGGCGGGAACCCGGTCTCGGCTGCGGCGGCCGGCGCCGTCGTCGAGGCCATCGACGACGAGCTGCTCGCGAACGTCGGTGAGCGAGCCGGAGAGCTCACAGCCCGCCTTGCGGAGCTTCCGGGGGTGGAGAGCGTGCGCGGACGTGGGTTGCTGATCGGCGTCGAGACGGCGGCGCCGGCCGCGGACGTCGTCGCGGCCGCGCGCGAGAAAGGGCTGCTCGTGCTCACCGCGGGCGAGAATGTCGTCCGTCTCGCCCCTCCCCTGACGGTGGGGCCCGACGAGGTGGCCGCCGCGCTCGAGATTCTCGCCCGCGTTGTTACGCTCCTACGGTGAGCCGGATACATCCGGACATCCGTTTCGCACGAGGCCTCGCGAGAGGCCTCTTTCGTCTCCGATGACCTCTACGACACCGATTCCGGTCGACCTCCTGACGCCGCTCGGCGCGTACCTCCGGTTGCGCGGAGAAGGGGGCGGGAGCTTCCTGCTCGAGTCGGTCGAGCGCGGACGCCTCGGCCGCAACTCGTTCATGGGGCGCGGGGCGCGGATCGTCTCGCTCGAGGAAGCGGAGGACGCCGAGCTGCCGGTCGTCGGGTACGTCTCCTACGACTACGCGGCGACGCTCGAGCCGACGGTGCCGCTCCCCGATACGGGCACCGGTCTCCCGGAGAGCTCGTTCGTCGTCGCGGACACGCTCGTGCGTTTCGACCACGGCGCCGGGGTCGCGGATGTGCTCGCCGGGGACCCGGAGGAGGTCGCACGGGCGCTCTCCGAACCCATCGCGGACGTCCCTGCGCCCCGTGGTGACCAGGGGGAGCTCACCCGTTTTCCGTCTCAAGAGCGTTACGAGGAGATGGTGCGAATCTGCCAGGCGCACATCCGCGCCGGCGACGCGTACCAGGTCGTTCCCTCACAGCGCGCCGAGCGACCGACCTCGGCGTCGCCGCTCGCCCTGTACCGGGCACTCCGTCGCGTCAACCCGTCGCCTTACCTCTTCTTGCTCGAGCTCGGCGAGATCGCGCTGGTCGGCTCGTCGCCGGAGCGGCTCGTCGCGTGCGAGCACGGCCGCGCGAGCGTCTGCCCGATCGCCGGCACGACGACGCCGGACGACGGCGACGCCGAGCGGCTCCTGTCCTCGGAGAAGGACCGCGCCGAGCACGTCATGCTCGTCGACCTCGGCCGCAACGACCTGTCGCGCGTGTGTCGCGGGGGTAGCGTGCGGGTGGCCCGCTTCATGGACGTCGAACGGTTCTCCCACGTGTCGCATCTCGTCTCCGAGGTGACAGGTGAGCTGCGCGACGGCGTCACGCCGTACGACGTGCTCCGGGCCTGCTTCCCGGCCGGAACGGTGACCGGGGCTCCCAAGGTTCGCGCGATGCAGATCATCTCGGAGCTCGAGGGCTACCGGCGCGGCCCGTACGCGGGCGCGGTCGGGTACGTGCTGCCCGACGGGACGATGGATACCTGCATCGCGCTGCGGACGATCGTGGTCTCCGACGGCGTGGCGCGCCTGCAGGCCGGTGCGGGTGTGGTCTCCGACTCGGAGCCGGAGGCCGAGCATCGAGAGTGCCTCGCGAAGCTCGCCGCGCTCGAGGCCGCGATCGAGCTCGCGGAGGTCGAGTACGCATGAAGATCTTGGTCGTCGACAACTACGACTCGTTCACCTGGAACCTCGTGCACCTGTTCGAGGAGCGCGGTGCGGACGTCCACGTCTTCCGCAACGACGCGATCACGGTTCCCGAGGCCGAGGAGCTTCGACCCGATCGCCTCGTGATCTCGCCGGGGCCCGGCCGACCGGAGGATGCGGGTGTCTCGCTCGAGCTCATCCGCGCTCTCGGACCCGAGGTCCCGACGCTCGGCGTCTGTCTCGGGCACCAGGCCGTCGTCGAGGCGTTCGGCGGCTCGGTGGGCGCTGCGCGCTCGCTCCTGCACGGGAAGGCCAGCCTCGTGCATCACGACGGGGACGGCGTCTACGCCGGCCTGCCCGAGGAGATCGAGGTCGGCCGCTACCACTCCCTCGCTGCGACGGAGGTGCCGGACGACCTCGTCGTCACCGCGCGGACGGACGACGGCGAGGTCATGGGCGTCCGGCACCGGATCCTTCGCATCGAGGGCGTTCAGTTCCACCCCGAGTCGGTGCTGACGCCGACGGGCGGGGCGATGGCGGACAACTTCCTGCGCGACTGAGCTACGTCGCCTCGGGGACGGGGTCGTGGACGATCGCGACTCCCGGTCGCGGCACGTGCGCCACGCCGAGGTGGCCATGCGATTCCGTGCCGTACCCGCCCGGCACCGGCACGTAGAACTCGGGGTATCCCCACATCCCGTGTTCCGAGACGTCGAGACCTGCGGTCTCGGCCTCGGGGTCGGTGCGGATCCCGAACGTCCTCTTCATGACCCAGAGGACGCCGAACGACACCGAGAACGTGAAGGCGCCGACCGTCCCGAGCCCGAGAAGCTGCACGCCGAGCTGGTGGAAGCCGCCGCCATAGAAGAGCCCGGCGCTTCCTGTTGCGAGGCTCTCGGCCTGTGATGGGAGCGCCAGGAAGCCGAGCGCGAGCGTGCCCCAGACGCCCGCCATCCCGTGCGCGGCGATCGCACCGATCGGGTCGTCGATGCGGACGCGCTCGACGAGGAGGACGCCGAGCACCACGATCGCTCCGGACACGAGTCCGATCACGATCGCCGCCCACGGAGCCACGAACGCACACGCGGCGGTGATCGCGACGAGGGCGGCGACGGCGCCGTTCAACATCATCGAGAGGTCGGGCTTCTTGATGACGATCCACGAGGTGAGGACGGCGCCGAGCACGCCCGCGGCTGCGGCGAGATTCGTGTTCAGCGCGACGTACGCGAAGAAGCCGACGCCGCCGAAGTCGACGCTGAGCGTCGAGCCCGGGTTGAACCCGAACCAGCCGAACCAGAGGATGATCACGCCGAGCGTGGTGAATGCCATGTTGTGGCCCGGGATCGCGTTCGGCTTCCCGTCGGAGCCGAACTTGCCGATGCGCGGGCCGAGCAGGATCGCGCCCGCGAGCCCGGCGAGCGCACCCTGGTAGTGCACGACCGTCGAGCCGGCGAAGTCCTGCATGCCCTTCGAGAAGAGCCAGCCGTCCGGGCTCCAGATCCAGTGCGAGACGACCGAGTAGACGACGGTGAAGATCGCGCCGAAGGCGAAGTAGACCCAGAGCTTCGTCCGCTCGGCCATCGCGCCCCACACGATCGCGAGCGAGACGCCGCAGAAGACGACCTCGAACATGTATCCGGCCGACGCGGGGATCACGCCGAACCAGGAGAAGGGAGCGGCGCCGACCGTGAGGAGCTCGTCGATCGAGGGGAAGAAACCCGAGCCGCCGACGAGACCGTTCCCGCCGTCGCCGAACGCGAGCCCGTAGCCGACGAGGAAGTACACGACGGAGGCGAGCGCGAAGATCAGCACGTTCTTCGCTGCGATGTGGCCGACGTTCTTCATCCGCGTCAGCCCGGCCTCGAGGAACGCGAACCCCGCCTGCATGAACATCACGAGGATTGCCGCGATGAGCACCCAGACCGTGCTCGTGGCGATGGTGAGCTCCTTGGTCGTCATCCGATCTCCACCTCCTCCAGTGGTTGTCCCGTTCGGTTGTGGGTGACGGTCGAGACCGGTGTCGTCCAGACGATCCCGTCGCCCGACTCGTTCCCGCTGCGCGCCGCGTCGACGACCGCCGCGACGACCGCCGCCGCGAGTTCGTCGTCGACGACGAACGTGAGCACGGCCTTCGGGAGGAAGCGCGACTCGAAGACCCGACCTCGGTACTCGTGCGTGATGCCGCGCTGCCGCCCGTGACCGATCGCCTCGACGACGGTCACGCCCACGTGGCCGGTCTGATCTTCCACGGCGTCGATCACGGTCTCGACGCGCTCCCGGATGACCACTGCCTCGACTTTCGTCATCGCCCCGCCTCCTTTCGGACCAAACAAAAAGACCCCAGGGGCGCTGCCCCTGAGGCCTCGATGCCTTCTCCGCCGGCGCCGTCCTCGACACCGCGAAGTCGGCACCGTAGCGCACCACCTGGACGGAGGCAAGCCGGTACCGTTGATCCATGGCGAAGACGCTCTTCGACCGGATCTGGGAGTCGCACGTCGTGCGCGAGGCGCCCGAGGAGCCCGCGCTCCTCTACATCGACCTCCATCTCATCCACGAGATCACGTCGGCGCAGGCGTTCGAGGGCCTGCGGCTTGCGGGGCGCACGGTTCGCAGGCCCGACCTCTCGCTGGCGACGATGGACCACAACGTCCCGACGACGCCCGGCCCGGTGACCGACCCGCTTTCGAAGGCGCAGCTCGAAGCGCTGAGCACGAATTGCGCCGAGTTCGGCGTCCCGCTCTATGCGACAGGCAGTGGGCGCGAGGGGATCGTCCACGTGATCGGCCCGGAGCTCGGCTTGACCCAGCCGGGGATGACGATCGTGTGCGGCGACAGTCACACGTCCACGCACGGCGCCTTCGGTGCCCTCGCCTTCGGCATCGGGACGTCGGAGGTCGAGCACGTCCTCGCCACGCAGACCTTGCCACGCCCGAGGCCGAGGTCGATGCGCATCCTCTACGAGGGCCAGCTCCCGTTCGGCGTCACCCCGAAGGACGTCATCCTCGGGACGATCGGCCGTATCGGGGTCGGCGGTGCCGTCGGCCACGTGCTCGAATACGCGGGCGACCCGATTCGCACGCTCTCCATGGAGGGGCGCCTGACGATCTGCAACATGTCGATCGAGGCCGGCGCGCGCGCGGGGACGATCGCTCCGGACGAGACGACGTTCGCCTATCTCGAGGGGCGGCCGGGCGCGCCGAAGGGGGCGGACTGGGAGCGGGCACTCGACCGCTGGCGCGAGCTTCGCACGGACGACGATGCGACCTTCGACACCGAGGTCGTGATCGACGTCGCCGACCTCGAGCCACAGGTCACCTGGGGGACGAACCCCGGCATGGTGCTCCCCGTCGGAGGTGCCGTGCCCGACCCGGCCGAGTACGACGACGAGGATGAACGGGCGGCGGTCGAGCGGGCGCTCGTCTACATGGACCTCGAGCCGGGCGTCGCGCTCCGCGACATCGCCCTCGATCGCGTCTTCATCGGCTCGTGCACGAACGCACGGATCGAGGACCTGCGGGCGGCCGCGGGCGTCGTGGCGGGAAAGCGCGTCAACCCGCGCGTGCGGGCGATGGTCGTCCCGGGCTCGGCGGCGGTGAAGCGACAGGCCGAGGACGAGGGCCTCGACCGCGTCTTCGAGCAGGCCGGGTTCGAGTGGCGCCTCGCGGGCTGCTCCATGTGCCTCGGCATGAACCCGGATGTGCTGGGAGCGGGCGAACGCTGCGCGTCGACGTCCAATCGGAACTTCGAGGGCCGGCAGGGGCGAGGCGGGCGTACGCACCTCGTGAGCCCGGTCATGGCTGCTGCCGCAGCGATCGCCGGCCACTTCGTCGACGTCCGCGACTGGGATGGGGTGGCGGCGTGAAGGCGTTCCGCTCGGCCACGTCGGCCGCCGCCGTGCTCGACCGGCCCGACGTCGACACCGACCAGATCATCCCGAAGCAGTTCCTCAAGCGGATCGAGCGGACCGGCTACGGCGAGTTTCTCTTCTTCGACTGGCGCCAGGACCCGGATTTCGAGCTGAACCGGCCCGGCTGCGACGGCGCGAGGATCCTTCTCACCGGTGCGAACTTCGGATGCGGGTCGTCGCGCGAGCATGCCGCCTGGTCTCTGCAGGACTACGGCTTCGACGTCGTGATCGCCCCGTCGTTCGGCGACATCTTCTTCTCGAACTCGGTGCAGATCGGCCTCGTCCCGATCACGCTCCCTCAGCCGCAGGTCAAGGAGCTCATGGAGTCGGCTCTCGCGGGCCTCGAGCTCACGGTCGACCTCGAGAGCCAGACCGTCACGGACGCGTCGGGCACGTCGTTCGCGTTCGAGATGGACACGTTCGTACGCCACTGCCTGATGAACGGCCTCGACTCGATCGCGCTGACGCTCCAGCACGAGGACGCAATCGGCGCGTTCGAGGCGCGGACGACGCAGCCGGTCGCGACGACGGCTCTCTAGCTGAGCTACGCGGCGGCGGCGTCGCCGTCCCCGGCGACCTCGCGCTTCGTCAGGTCGAGCAGCTCGCCGAAGAGCTCGTGCAGGCCCTGCTCCGAGAGCGGCCCGTGATTGGCGCTCGCGAGATCCGCGAGGAGCTGGCGCTCGCGGTCGGGATCGACGAAGGGAAGCCCGACCTCCTGCTTGTGGCTTCGGAGGGCCGCGACGAGCTCGAGGCGCCCGTTCACCGCGTCGAGGATGGCGCGATCGAGCTCGGAGATCTCGTCGCGCAGTCGCTGAACCGTCGGGTCAGTCATGGTGCACCTCCGCAGGATAGGAGCCGAAGACGCGGAGCAGACGTGTGCTCGCGCGAACCTCGATGAGCGTGTCTCGGACGATCGGATCGAGGGGATGGCCGGTCAGGACGGCGTCGAATCGGTATTTCCAGGGAGACTGGGGGATCGGTCGCGACACCAGCTGGAGGAGATCGATGTCGTGTCGTGCGAACGGCTCGATCGCCCGGTGAAGCGCACCCGGCTGGTGGTCGGTGACGAACGAGAACGCCGTGCGCCACGGCTTGCCGTTGACGTCGAGCCGCATGTGCGTGGCCACCGAGACGAAGCGGGTGAACGCCTCCGGGTGGTCTCCCACGTCCGCGGCGATCACGGTCAGGCCGTGCAACCGGGCTGCTCGCTCACTCGCGATCGCGACCTCGGTGGGTTCATGACGCTCCGCCACGTCGGCCGCGGCGTCGGCCGTCGTCGCGGCCGCGATCGCGGTCGCAGTGGGCAACGACGCGAGCAACCGCCGGCACTGATCGAGGGCAACCGGATGTGAATGGACCGCCGTGATCCGGTCGAGGGAGATGTCCTCGGGGCCGACGAGGAAGTGGCGGATGGGCAGGACCGTCTCTCCGGTGATCGCGAGCGGCGACTCGTAGAGCAGGTCGTGCGTCTCGGCGACCGGGCCGGCGAGCGAGCTCTCGATCGGGAGGACCCCGAAGTCGATCGACCCGTCCGCAGTCGCCCGCGTGACCGCGGCGAAGCTCGGCAGGGCGACGAGTTCCGCGGCGTCGCGAAAGAGCTGCTCGCAGGCGGCCGCGCTGTGGGCGCCGTCGCGCCCGGGGTAGCCGACGATGAGGTTTGTGGGGTCGTCCATCGGTCCGTCCAGAGAGTCGAAGGGTCCGCCTCGATTCGAGAGCTAGCCGGCGGAGGCGGGAGCGGAACGCCGACTAGCGCGCAAAGATGCGCGCGGCAAAGCCGAAAAACACGAACAGCTCTGTGTGCGCGCGCGCCATGAAGGCCACAGGCTAGGCCTACCTACCCGCCGCGTCAACCGCGCACCGGGGGAGATTCGAACGACGCAGCGAGCGTCTTCGACCGAGCGCGCCAGGGATCCGCGCGCGCGGATCCCTGGCTTGCGCACGATCTCGGGTGTATCGTGCGCCCATGACCGGCAGGGCCATTCTCGCGACACCGCTGCGGCGGCTGGCCCTCCTGCTCGCCATCCTTCCCCGGTAGGGGAAGCGACGCGTCGACATACACGAGCCGTCCCGCACCCGTGGTGCGCCCTCGCCCGACCCGAGAAGGAGCGCTGCCCGATGTCCATGCCGCACTGGAAGTACCGACCGTACGCGACCGTCGACCTGCCCGATCGCACGTGGCCCGACCACGTGATCGAGCGCGCGCCGATCTGGTGCTCGACCGACCTGCGCGACGGGAATCAGGCGCTCGTCAACCCCATGGACTCGGATCGCAAGCGCCGTTTCTTCGATCTTTTGATCGCGCTTCGCGTTCGCGAGATCGAGGTCGGCTTTCCGTCGGCGTCGAAGACGGACTTCGACTTCACGCGGCTCCTCATCGAGGACGGGCTCGTCCCCGACGACACGACCATCGCCGTTCTCACACAGGCTCGACCCGAGCTCATCGAGCGCACTTTCGAGGCGATCGCGGGCGCGAGGAGGGCGATCGTGCACCTCTACAACTCGACGTCGGTGACCCAGCGGCGCGTGGTCTTCCGGCTCGACCGCGACGGCGTGACGGAACTGGCCGTCCGCGGCACGCGCCTGTGCCGCGATCTCGCGGCCGAAGCAGTCGGCGACGTCGTCTTCCAGTATTCGCCGGAGAGCTTCCACCACACGGAGCTCGACTACGCGCTCGAGATCTGCGAG